>Ga0255049_10000005_pt1 | contig 153792 bp, 148 predicted proteins | sample JV7_2_3_MG_FD_183615 | JGI IMG/M metagenome (GOLD analysis project Ga0255049, IMG submission 183615) | Seawater microbial communities from Jervis Inlet, British Columbia, Canada - JV7_2_3 | ecosystem: Environmental > Aquatic > Marine > Inlet | place: Canada: British Columbia | collected... | reverse complement strand
GCATTTACAGGCAAGCACTCGACAAATTGCTCGGTGCTCGACTGTGAGATGAGCCCAACGGGCGTTAGGATTGACGTATGAGCAATTCGCGAGTCTCGGGGCTGTACAAGCTCAGCGTTTCCGAGCGTATAGATCAACTTGAAAATCTGGGTTGGCTGGCATCTGACGCTGCCCGCGATTTGCGTGCAGGACGCCAGGTGATCTCGGCGATTGCTGCAGACAAGATAATTGAGAACGTCATTGGCGTGTTCGGACTGCCATTGGCGATCGCGCCAAACTTCATCGTCAACGAACGTGAGTACATTGTGCCGCTGGTTGTCGAAGAGCCGTCCATAGTTGCCGCGCTCAGTAGTGCCGCTGCCTTGGCGCGGATTACTGGTGGATTTTCAGCGACACTTAGTGAGTCTTTGTTGGCAGGGCAAATTCACGTTGTCGGCGTTGCAGATGTCGATGCGGCGACATCCTTGTTGCGTGATGCTGCAGGTGAGCTTGTCAGCGTCGCCAACGATGTTCATCCGCGCCTGCTGGCGCGCGGTGGCGGCGTCCGTGACATTGAGTTTCGGGCGTTGCGACTTGAGGACGGATCACCGCTTATCGCCGTCCATGTGTTGGTCGATACTTGTGATGCCATGGGCGCGAATTTGGTGAATACGATTTGCGAATCGATCGCGCCCAGAGTCGCGGAAATTTGCGGCGGCGACATTGCACTCAGAATCCTCTCGAATCTGGCTGACAGATCAGTATGTAGAGCAACAGTTCGCTACACAGCTGATGATCTTGCGAACGACTCGATGAGCGGCGAAACAGCCCGGGACCGGATCGTGCTGGCCAGTGATATTGCGATGGTCGATCCACATCGAGCGGTGACACACAACAAGGGTGTCATGAACGGTATTGACGCACTTGCGATCGCGACCGGTAATGACTGGCGGGCGATCGAGGCAGGCGCACATGCGTTTGCTGTTCGTAATGGTGAATACTCTTCGCTAACCCGGTGGTCGGTTACTGACAATGGTGATCTGGAGGGCGAAATCGCCGTACCACTAAAACCGGGCATCGTCGGTGGAACGCTGTCATCAAATCCTGCCGCAGCATTGGGGCTTGCGATCGCCGGTGTGCAGTCAGCGCCGGAGCTGGCGGAGTTGATGGCGGCAGTGGGTCTGGCGCAGAACTTCGCAGCGCTGCGGGCGTTGGCGACCAAGGGCATTCAGGAAGGGCACATGCGACTGCATGCGCGCAGTATTGCGACGGTAGCCGGCACTCCGGACGACCGGCTCGATGAGGTTGTCGCCAGGCTGGTCGCCAGCGGCGACGTAAAAGACTGGAAGGCAGCGGAAATTCTCAGTGAGATGGACGAACCTATTACTGATGAGCAGGCTGTCGTGGCAACGGCAGCAGGCAAGGTTATCCTGTTCGGCGAGCACTCAGTCGTTTATGGGCGGCATGCACTTGCTGTTCCGATTGTCGACGCTGTGCGAGCGGCCGTAACACGAAGCGACGAAAGCACGACACTCGTGGTGAAAGACTGGGGGTTCCATAGCGTAGTTGATCGCAGTAGCACAGAGGGTATCGATGCCGCCGTAAACCTGATCTTGAAAGAGCTTGGTATCGGCGATGTAAATTTTGGTATCAACGTTACCACCAGCCTGCCGCGTGGTATGGGTCTGGGGTCATCGGCGGCAATCGCAGTGGCGATTATTCGTGCCCTTGCGCAGTGTGCCGGCATGGAAGTGACTGACGAGCGAGTTAACGAGATCGCATATGCATGTGAAAAACTCGCTCATGGTACGCCGTCCGGAATCGACAACACCCTGTCCTGTTATAGCGAGCCCATGTTATTTCAAAATTCGGGTTCGCTTGAGATTCAGACGCTCCAGCTTGAGGAATTTCCGCCACTCGTCATCGGCCTTAGTCACACAGCAGGACCGACGCACGAACAGGTGGCGGGAGTCAGGTCACGATTCGATCAGAACCCAAAACACTATGACCTGTTGTTCGATCAGATCGATGAGATCAGCCGGTCAGGCGCCAAAGCGCTACTGGCTCGGCAGTACGAAGAGCTGGGCCGGTTAATGAATGTCTGTCATGGGCTGTTGAATGCGATTGAAGTATCAACACCTGATCTTGAGAATATGGTTGCGATCGCCCGCCAGAGTGGTGCGATCGGTGCCAAGCTGACCGGGGCAGGTGGTGGCGGCTCAATAGTTGCACTTTGCCCGGGCGCGGAAGGCAAAGTGCGAGCTGCGTTGCATCAGGCGGGCTATAAGACATTGCCATCCGACACGTCCAAAGGAGATTCCATTGAGTGATCTTCACCGAATCGTTTCATCGGAGGGCGAGGAGCTCATTCTGGTTGATGCAGACGATAATGAGACCGGCTATCGATCAAAGGCGGATTGTCATGATGGGGACGGTATTTTACACCGCGCCTTTTCGCTGTTCTTATTCAACGCAGATGGCGAATTGTTGTTACAGCAGCGAGCTGCGGAGAAGCGTCTGTGGCCCGGGTTCTGGTCAAACAGCTGTTGCAGCCATCCGCGGCGTGGTGAGTCTCTGCAGACCGCTACGATGCGGCGCCTGGACGACGAACTCAATATCGCGGCGGAACTCGAGTTCGTTTATCACTTTTGCTATCAGGCCGAATTCGATAAGGCTGGCTCGGAGAACGAACTGTGTCATGTATTTCTTGGCAAAATAGACGGCGAGCCGCAGCCGAATGACAGTGAGATCGTGAGCATTCGTTTTATTTCCGCGGACGATCTAAGCGCCGAACTCGCCGCACAGCCACAGCGGTTCACACCCTGGTTCATCAAGGAGTGGCGAGCGTTGAGAGAGACTTACGCCGGGCAGCTGGCCCGTTACGCGATATAGCGGTAGTACTCGATTCCCAGATCAGCGAAGTGACGGTCGTCACTAATTCCAACGTGGTCAATAACGAATTCATTCCGGGCGACGTAATCCAGGCCATCTACGCGTCGCCCATCGTGCAGCGCCTCGTACTGTTGGCGGTCAAGATCAATCGTCAATTCCATTGCGTCCGCGAAGTTAATTTTCGCAACAGCCTCTCGCCAGTTTTCTGCCATGAAAAACGGAATTACCTCGGCGGCGTCGCCACTGCCGTAACCCAATGTCAGTACTTCTTCACCCGCTGACAGTGAGTCTTCCTCCAGCGCCTGCTCAAATCCCGCCGCCATCCAGGCAGGCAGCGCCGCGGTATACAGATTGCCGAGGTCGAGCATCGTATCGCTGCCGAGTCGTAGCTTGTCGAGGATCTCATAGCGGTAATGACGTGAGGCCCGGAACGTTCTGAGAACGGCCATTGCCAAGGGGTAAGCCTCGAATTGCAGGCGTTCGGGCTCCGCAAGATTTGAAACGTCAGGTTTGCTGACCATTTCAGCGAGTACTGCTTCGACATCGACACCCGCTTCGTAACAATAGGACGCGAGTTCAGCGCGATCTTCGGCATTGCCATGTGCAAGTGCGAACAAGTAGGAGATAGCCCAACCGGTCTCCGGCATACGGCGATAAGGCCGATGCAGAAACAATGTACGCAGCGAGCGCAGGTGCTCAATAGAGTTGAGATCGCGTTTCTCGTACATGTCATTCAGAGCATGCAGAGTTTCGTCGATGTAGCAGGTCGTCGAATACTTGCCATTAAAAACCGGAAAGTCCTGGACCTGATGCGACTCGCTGCGATCCTGACCGCAGAAGCGCAGCATCGGCTTGCGAAAGTCCATGATGCGGTAGTCAGACGCTGAGCCAGATGCAATCAGATCAACGACTGCGAGCTGCGGGTCTTCTTCGAGCAGCATCGCAACTGCGCCAGCCCCCTGTGTGGGTTCACCAGAGCTACCGCGCGCGTATTCAGCGATATCGGCGCAAACGACAATAGCCTGACTGCCGGCGCCGTCGAGAGCAAGGTGGCGGATAGCCCCTTTCATGCCGTAGACGCCGCCAAGGCAAGCATGTTTAAACTCCGGAACTTCACAACTACGGGAGATCGGTGCTTTGCCACGCGCCACAAGTGCCTGGTCGACCATGCCTTTTACGATGATCGCGCCAGCGGAATTGTCAGTGCTCGACTCAGTGCCGAGACCGAGGAACTTCACGCGGCCGGGGTCGATGTCATATTGGTCGATCAGACGGATAACGGCATTAGCCGCCATCGTGTAAACACTGTGATTTGGCCCGCGAACGCGGAAACTGCGCCCCACAATCTCACGAATTTTTGGCCACTGATTATCTGTCCAGTCGCACCAATCCTCCAACCACACGCGATACGGCGGTATGTAGGCCGCAAGACCGCTGATGCCGATAAGTTTCTTGTGTTTGGATTGATTCATGAGTGATGTCTGCTTAGCCCGGCGATTCTAGTGTCCCCGGACAATTTGCTCAACTATTTATTCAACGGTTATCGTGATTTGTTCGGATACCAATGGTGGATTATGCGGAATATGCAGGTGATCGCCGAGCAACATCTGCAGAGTGTGTTCTCCCGGCGGCAGCGTAAGTTCGGTGCTGCTGCTGCCATCCCCGAAGTGTACGTGGTGCTCATCAGCCGGAATTGGTGACCCAAGGTCCGGCAAACCGGTATCGATCAGCAAATGGTGGTGCCCCGAATGGGGCTGGTTGTCACCGGCTTTGACGACATCCATACCCGCGATACCGAATTCGACGCCAATTGGAATGGATACGGTTGCGCCGTCTGCTGGCGTTATGAAAAAGACACTGGCGCCATCGGCCGAGGCCGTACGTGGTATTGCGGCTGGTTCATCAGCGGCTTTCTGGCCACACGCGGCCAGCATCAGCAAAATAGCGCTCAAAACCAGAATTCGTACAGTCATAGTCTGTTCCTTGTTCTTGTCAGGCTGATAGCACGGCGAAGAGTATGGCGCTTAGCATTGTGAGCAGGGCACCTGTAAAATAAGCGATCACCAGTATCAGGTACTTCATTACAGTAACAAGATGCCCCTGCCCGTAGACCTGGCGCATTGCCTTGTACAGGTATATCGGTATGTAGAACGATGCTATCACCAGAACCAACTGACTGGCGCTGTCGATTGCGCCATCTTCAGGCCCCAGCAAGCCTGCAGTTCGGGCAAACAGAATCTGCACGATCAGCATCAGAAAGAAAAATGCGTGAAAGTGCACGAAGAACAGCAAGTGTTCGACGAAATAACGTCGCGACAGTGGATACAGGACCTTTAGGACCAATGCCATTAGTGGCAACAGCACGATAAGGGCGATGGGAATGTTATCGAGCATCGCATCAGCAAGGTTCTCGATACCTCGCGCCTTGTTACGCTCACAAATTTCCTTCACACGTTCATCGGGGAATCGCTTCGTAAGCCACTCGGGCATGTCTTCTTCGTCAGAAATAGAGGCGTTCTCACAGTCGCCGAATATGCCGGCCTTGTCGGGATCGGTTCCGAAATTGATATTGATCTCATCATCGTCATCAATGATTTCCGCGATGATTTCATCAGAGAGCTTGCCTTCGGCCTCGAGCCCCTGCAGTGTCTCGACGGCCGCCTGGTGATGCTCTTCTATCTGTTCGGCCTTAGTCTTCGCATCTGCTTCTTCTTGCGCGATTTCCTCAGCCGTAGGTTCTGGCTCGGGATCGAAGAACAGACTCAGATCTTTCTGCGGGTCGAAGAACGCCACCACGAAAAAAATAACACTAAGAACCAGGTAAGTGCGAAACGGGGGCATGTAGCGCGCGCGCCGACCCTCGAGATAATCCTTCGTTAATCGGCCCGGCCTGGTCAACAAAGGCACCAGGGTGCGCCACAATCGTGAATCAAGCTCCAGTAAGTCGCCGAAGGCTTCTTGCAGCAGCTGCCAGATGCTGATCAGTCTATTTTGTGAACGCTGGCCACAATGGCCACAATACTGCCCTCGCAGCCGAGCGTGGCAATTCAGGCAGACCGGGCTTTCTTCGGGCGATACCTCGTAGGTCTGGTCGGCGCGCAGGATGCGACTGTCTATCGATACCTTGTCGCCAAATTTTTCTGCGGCGTCGGCATCGAGGTCAGAAACGTAGCCATCCAGTAACTCGTCGAGTGAATTGTCATCGCTCGCCTGGAACTGAAAGGTACGCCCGGTTTGACCTTCGGAATTGTCATCAGGACCCAACTCGAAGACGCGAGCGTTCTCAATGCTGTCATGACGAAGCGAGGCCTGAAGTGTCTCCTCCAGCCAATGTTCGACATCAGCAAGAACCTCGTCAGCAATGACGAAGTTCATTTCATATAGCGGGCCGGCGTTATTCGTCATTAGCTACCGTCGCGCGCTCAGGCCTTCTTGCTCTTCTTGGCGGCCTTCTTCGCTACCTTCTTGTTTGATTTCTTCTTGGTGGTGCTCTTCCTGGTAACCGCTTTCTTCCTGGTGACTTTAGCCGTCGCTTTCTTATTGGCGGGCGGAGTTTTGTCTGCCGGGTTGCGGGCCAGCTCCTCCGACGTAAAGTCATCTACGTCGAGCAGAGCGAGAACCTTCTCATGATAGCTGCGCATGTTACGTGCTTCGGCTTTGCTGATAACCTGTGCTTTCTCCGCTTCCGGAATCTGGTCGCCGAGGTAATCCGATGACAGCAGACCTTCCTTGCGAGCTCTCCGCAGGCGGCGTTCTATCGGTTCGTATTCTTTCGCAAGCTCCAGTGCTTCCTGCAGTAATCCGAGCGGATTGCCGGGCTCAAGAGATGTATACGCCAGCTGACTCAGGCGTTCACGAGATTCGCCGGGTGTCGTAATGAGTTCAACGACTTTTGTGGATATCTCGTCGGACGGTGCTGAATAAGTACGGCCGCGAGGAAAGATGAACACGCGCAGCAGCAGTGCAATCCAGCGATTCGGGAAGTTGCGGAGGAACGCGTGCAGCGCTTCCTGTGCCTGATACATCAATGTGCGTACCGACCACTCGACCAGTGGCAAGTCGGTTGCGCGACGTCCCTGATCCTCAAAATGCTTGAGAACCGTCGAAGCCAGATACATCGAACTTAGAATATCGCCGAGGCGGGCGGATAGTAATTCCCGCTTTTTGAGGGCGCCGCCCAACGTCAGCATCGCAAAGTCGGACGCCAGTGCAAATGCGGCGCTGTAGCGATTGATGTTCTGGTAGTAACGGCGCGTTGGTGTATTGAGCGGAACCCGGCTGAATTTCGCGTGCGTCACCGCGAGGAAGAACGATCGCGCCATGTTGCTGATCGCGTAACCAACGTGGCCGAACAGTGCGTCGTCGAATTCGATCAAGCCACGATCCGGATCATCGTCGCCAGCGGCCTGTAATTCTCTTAAGACGAACGGGTGGCAGCGTATTGCGCCCTGGCCATAGATGATCAGGCTGCGCGTAAGGATATTTGCACCCTCAACCGTAATGGCGATCGGTGTTGCCATGAAGGCGCGGCCCAGGTAGTTGTTCGGCCCCATCATGACGCCTTTGCCACCGTGAACGTCCATGGCATCGTTCGCGACTTTGCGGGCGAGCTCGGTGCAGTGATACTTCAAAATGGCCGATGGGACCGCGGGTTTCTCTCCCTGGTCTATTGCTCCGGCTGTAACGGCGACGGCCGCATTCATGATGTATGTGTGGCCAGCGATGCGTGTGAGGGCCTCTCCAACCCCCTCGAAATTCGCGATCGACGTATTGAACTGTTTGCGGATCGTGGCATAGGCGCCCGTCGCATAACTCGCTGCCTGTCCGCCGCCGGATGACGTCGAGGGCAATGTAATTGCGCGGCCAACAGCCAGCAATTCGACCAGCATCTTCCAGCCTTTGCCCGCCATCTCGGGACCACCGATGATGTAGTCGAGTGGCACAAAGACGTCTTTGCCCGACGTTGGTCCGTTCTGGAATGCGATCGTTAACGGAAAATGACGGCGTCCAACTTCAACACCCTCGATGTCCGTCGGGACTAGCGCTGCGGTAATGCCGTATTCGTCTTCGTCACCAATAAGGTGGTCCGGGTCATACAGTTTGAAGGCAAGGCCGAGCACAGTAGCAACGGGCGCCAGAGTGATGTAGCGCTTGTCCCAGTTCAGGCGCAGTCCGGTGATCATCTTGCCTTTCCATTTGCCTTTGCAAACGACACCGCTGTCGATCAATGCGGCCGCATCTGAACCGGCTTGTGGCGACGTCAGTGCGAAGCAGGGGATCTCGGTACCGGCGGCCAGCCCGGGAAGATAATGTTGTTTCTGCTCCTCGGTACCGTAGTGCAGCAGCAGCTCTGCCGGTCCCAATGAATTCGGCACACCGACGGTCGATGATGCGGTAGGACTGCGGCTGGCCAGCTTGGTGATAACGGCCGCGTTCGCGTAGGCGGAAAACTCCAGGCCACCGTACTGCTTGGGAATAATCATCGCGAAAAATTGCTTCTCGATGATGTAATCCCAAACTTCTTTCGGCATGTCCGCACGCTTGTGACAGATATCCCAGTCGTCGAGCATCTGACAGAGTTCTTCACATGGACCGTCGATGAAAGCTTGTTCTTCGTCAGATAATTTCGGCGCTGGATAGGACATCAATCGGTCCCACTCGGGCATACCGGAAAAGAGCTCGCCATCCCACCAGACGCTGCCAGCTTCCAGCGCTTCGCGCTCGGTATCTGACATTGACGGCAGCATGCTGCGATAAACCGCCAGCAGCGGTTTGGTGAGTTTTTCGCGCCGGAATTCGATCAGATTCGGAATGACCATGACGCCGAACGCGGCTATCAGCGCGATTTTCCAGAGCCAGTGGCCGTCACCCAGAAAAATGTAGGCCGCAACGGCAATACCCGCTGCGACCGTGGACGTTCGAAGATCAATCCGCTGATAGGCAAGGAAGATACCGCCTCCAAAGAACAGCAAGAACCAAAGAAAACCTACGGTAAATCCAGACAAGTCCTTACCCTCATTTAGCCAGACGGTCGCGCGGTACGGCCGCGCAGCCACTCATTTTATAGCAGTTCCTATAACAGTTCTTCTATCGCGGCACGTTCTTCACGCAACTCAGTCTCTGTTGCGTCCATACGTTCGCGACTGAAATCATCAATGGAGAGTCCCTGCACGATTTCGTACTGGCCACCGCTGCAGCGAACCGGGTAGGAATAAATGATGCCCGGTTCTATACCGTAGCTGCCATCGGCCGGTATCGCCATGCTGACCCAATCGCCATCAGGGGTGCCAAGGGCCCAGTCGCGCACGTGGTCTATTGCTGCAGATGCCGCGGACGCTGCTGATGATGCGCCGCGTGCTTTGATGATCGCAGCACCACGTTGTTGCACTACGGGTATAAATTCTCCTGCCAGCCAGCTCTGGTCAACCAGATCAGTCGCCTTGCTGCCAGAGACACTTGCATTGCTTACGTCGGGGTACTGTGTTGCGGAGTGGTTTCCCCAGATCGTCATGCAAGTGATGTCGTTAACGTGGTTACCGGTTTTGGTCGCAAGTTGCGCCATTGCACGGTTGTGATCGAGGCGAGTCATCGCCGTGAAATTGGCGGCAGGAATATCGGGCGCGTTGCTGCTGGCGATCAAAGCATTCGTATTGGCAGGGTTGCCAACGACCAGGACTCTGATGTCGCGGCTGGCGTGCTCGTTCATGGCCTTGCCCTGAACAGAAAATATTGCGGCATTGGCTTCGAGCAAGTCTTTGCGCTCCATGCCCGGCCCACGTGGGCGCGCGCCGACGAGCAACGCGTAGTCGCTGTCGTGGAATGCAACGTTTGGATCGTCGGTTCCGACCAGGCCAGCCAGGGTGCTGAATGCGCAGTCGTCGAGTTCCATCATGACACCTTGTAAAGCAGGCAAAGCAGGCGGAATTTCGAGCATTTGCAGTATGACTGGTTGGTCCGGGCCCAGCATTTGGCCAGAGGCGATACGGAATGCGAGCTGGTAGCCAATTTGGCCAGCTGCGCCAGTAATGGTGACGCGAACGGGTGTTTTCATCGTAGTTTATCCTGCCGGGTGTCTTGTAAGTGATTACAACTAATAAGGGTCGGCGATTTTAGCACCGGCGGCACCGTCAGGCACTGGTGTTGACTACTTATTCGGCTCCGGATTTGCGGCCTCGGCCGGGTATTCGAGAATAAACGCTTCGTATTCGCGATCGGCGTCCTGGGTGAGGCCCGATTCACGCAGTTTATCGATACAGTCGAGCCAGGTATCCGCTGACAATAGTGCCTTCTCATCACAGCGGGTTGCGGCTGGTTGATTTGAGTCCGGAATATCTGCGGCTCGCTTTCTCGCGGCGGGCAGGGCGGCGGCTGGAGCTGCGGCAAACGAGTTGGTCTTGCCCTTGACCTCGCTCTTCGCGAGGTCAGTGTCTTTGAGCACCAGCTCCTCAACGATACTTTCATCGGCAACCGACTCCGCCTGCTGTTCAATTGCAGGTATGACCTCCGTTCGTATAGCCGTTGTTGGAACCTCGGTCAATTCCAGCACGATGGCAAGACTGAGCACTATTGTTGCCGCCAACGTGACCGGTTTCACCCAGGCCGCGAATAGAAAACCACCCTTCCCCGGGCGCTTGGCCGCCGCCATTCGCAGAATGGTCTGGTTCAGATGGTCGGGAACACGCGGGGCAGAAAGCTTGCGATACGTCTCGGATACGCGCGTGTCCATATCCTCGTTGTCTCGCTCATTAGTCATTGTGGCTCCTCGATGGCAGCGCGGAGTTTATTGACGGCATAGCGTAAGCGACTTTTTGCAGTCTCGCGATTGCTGCCTGTCACCGATGCTATCTGATCAATACTGAGCCCCGCTTCTTCGTGCAGCAAGAACGCATCTCGTTGTTCCTCGGGCAAATCGTGTAGCGCGAGTAGCAGGCGTTCCCTGGCCAGACTGCGTTCTGTCAGCGTGTCCGGCGATTCCGATGTATCGGCGTGTAGTTCCGGCTCAAATTCTGTGTTATTGGCGTGACGTTTGTTGCGGCGTACGTGGTCGATAAAACAATTATGGGCGACGCGGTACATGAAAGTAGTGAACTTCGCGGTCGGCCGATAATTTGAGCGCGCCTTGATGATCTTGCCCCATACATCCTGAAAGATATCCTCGGCCGTTGCTCGATGCTGGCATAAGCGCAGCAAATAGCGATACAGCGCATCGTTGTGGCGTCGGTACAGCGTCTCGAATGCGGCTGTGTCGCCTTCTTTGTACCTCAGCATCAGCGCGCTATCTTCAGGTGTGTGGCCCATGCGGTGAGCATAGGCGAGCGGAGCGGTCCTGCAAAGGGCCGCGGCCTCTGGGATCAGATTGTGTGCCATTGCTTCCCTGCTCAGCGTCATGAGAAATCCTCGCATTACTCCCTGTATTAACGAATCCACGGAGTGTTATGGGTTACGAGAAAGCCGACAAAAGGCTTGCAATAATGATTTTTAGTGTTATAGTTCACTATAACACCAGTTCACTGAGGGGCTGTAACGGCCCCGGAGACACAAAATGTTTAAACCAACCATACATTTTAACGACTATGTCAGCCTGGCAGTGATGCTGCTAATGGTTGTTGCGTTGGTAGCAGGACAAGCGGATGCGAGCACCTATGCGGATGGCAAGGAAATGTCCGTCGCCCCGATCGCTACCCTGGACAATCGAACCAATATTGACCTCCAGGGCCAGCTCAGCGAGCAGGCCTTGAAAGTCAGTATCGCCATTGTCACCGATTTGAGTCATTTCCGTGGCGAAGACGAGTAAAGCAGCGACGGAATCTTCGCGCCGGTCCGGTTTGACGGACCGGCGCATTTTTACGCGCAGCAAAGCGCAAATCCTCAGAATTCAGGGACAAAATAGCTAATGGATCCGAAGTGGAACGAAGACCAGCCGATTTATCGGCAGCTACGAGATCGGGTCGTCGCAATGATTCTGGAAGAGGTGCTGGTTGAAGGTGATGCCTTGCCCTCGGTCAGGAACGTTGCCGCCGAATACCGGCTTAACCCGCTTACTGTGCTCAAGGGTTATCAGGAACTGGTCGACGAGGGACTCGTTGAGAAAAAACGCGGCCGGGGAATGTTCGTCAATGAAGGCGCGTTGGTGATGCTACTCAAGGCCGAGCGAGGGCGGTTTCTGGAAAAAGAATGGCCGAAGATCGTTGCAACCATACAGCGCCTGCACCTGGACACAGCAGACTTGCTCAAACAAGCAGAATCAACGAAATCCACTAAGAATTCTGGAGGGGAGAATGACTAGTCTGGTCAGCGCTAATGGAGTAACCAAGCGGTTCGGTTCGTTTACAGCTGTCGATAACGTTAGCTTCGACGTCGAGAGCGGTAGGATTCTCGGCTTGATCGGCCCAAATGGCGCCGGCAAGACGACTTTGTTAAAGGCATTGCTCGGGCTGACGGACTGCGAAGGGCAGCTATCGGTGATGGGTCTTGATCCATTCAGGCAACGCAAGGAATTGATGCAAAACATCTGCTTTATTGCAGACGTTGCTGTACTGCCGCGATGGATAAAGGTCACGCAGTTACTCGACTATGTCGAGGCGATTCACCCGAATTTCTCACGCAAACGGGCCGAAGAGTTATTGCAACAAACAAAGATCCTATCGAACTCCAAGGTCAAGGAGTTATCGAAGGGCATGGTCACGCAGCTACATCTTTCGATCATCATGTCGATCGACGCGAAGTTACTCGTCCTTGATGAGCCGACGCTTGGCCTGGATATCATTTTCCGCAAGGAGTTTTACGCAAACTTGTTGAACGACTACTTCGACGAGGAGCGCACTATTCTGGTCACGACTCACCAGGTCGAAGAAATCGAAAACCTGCTTACGGACATCATGTTCATCAATGACGGCAAAATCATTCTCGACTCAACAATGGACGCCCTTGCAGACAGCTATGTTGAGGTCGCGGCATCCGGTGCGGATGCCGACAAAGCGAGAGGGCTCGGGCCTATTGCGGAAGGTCAGATGTTCGGCAAATCCGTCATGCTGTTTGAGGGCGTAAGTCGCGAACATCTGGAAGGACTTGGTGAGATGCGAACACCATCAGTCGCCGACCTGTTCGTGGCGAAGGTCAAGGGAGCACGAGCATGATCAAGCATCAATTAGCGCTGGTTAGACGCGAGCTCTGGGAGCACCGCTCCATCTTCGTGACGCCCATCGCAATCGGAAGCATAGTTACACTCGGTGTTCTGGCAATGCTGGTGTTTGCTTCAGGTTTCGCAGCAGAACTCGACATAGCGATTTTTGGTGCCCAGAACCTGGCCGGAGACCCTGAGCGCAAAGCTGCTCTGACAGGATTTTTTCTGGGAACGTCCTGGATATTCATGATGGCTCTGGCGATCTTGACTGTTTTCTATTGCCTGGACTCCCTGTACGCGGAACGTAAGGACAAGAGCATCTTATTCTGGCGCTCGTTGCCGGTTACGGATGCAGAAACCATCATCTCCAAACTGATCGTAGCGATCATCGTTATTCCGGTGATAACAGCGATCGGAATTATCGGGACACATATCATCAACCTCATCGTTACGAGTATTTGGGTATCGATGAAGGGCGGTGATGGCGGTATGTTGATCTGGGGATCTGTTGCATTCCTGGATAACTGGCTAGCGGCATTTATCGTAGTCGTGGCGAGCGGAATCTGGATGTCACCATTCATTGGCTGGTTTCTGCTCGTGTCGGCTTATACGAAGCGCTCTCCATTGCTAATGGCATTCATGCCATTGTTCCTTATCGGGTTGCTTGAAGGCATTATTCTGCGCACGCACGTCTTCGCGGAAAACGTGCTCGGCCGTGGAGATGGTCTGCCACTTTTTCATACCGTAAATATCGAAAAGTTCTTCAACGAAGAACAGTGGCGCATTTCGGAAGACGCAACCAACTTGCTGGCCCACCTTGATGTCGTGCAGTTTCTGACGAGCCCTGCGATGTGGGCCGGTATCGTTGTATGTGCGCTTCTATCGATTGGCGCAATCTACGTACGCCGCTACCGCGATGAAAGCTAGGCTAAATACCAAACCCCTTAGTCAGCAGTTTCAGGGCTTGCTGCGAATATCAAATTTTCGCAGCTTGCCTCGAAACTGGTGATAACTCAGTCCTAGCATGTCGGCCGCCAGGCGTTGGTTAAATCGTGATTTTTCCAACGCGGCATTCAGCAAATTCACTTCGGTATCAATCAGTCGCTGTGTCAGGTCCGCTGGTAGCAGCGGTGGGCGATGCGATGTGGATGGTCCGCTGGCAGCTGCTTTCGGTTCGTCAATCTTGAACGGCGTATCGAATGGGTCCAGGGCGAGCTTGGCAATAGGCTGCTCCGGGTCAGGCGATCTGTAGACGGACCTTTCGATCGAATTCTTGAGTTCGCGAACATTGCCCGGCCACCGGTTTCTCAGCAAGGCAGAAGAAACGCGCGAGCTGAATCCAGGGAAGTAACTCCACTTCAGCTCACTGGCCATGTTGATTGCGAATGCACTTGCCAGCGGCATGATGTCTTCCACTCGCTCTCGCAACGGCGGCACCGTGATCACATCGAAGGCGAGACGGTCCAGCAGGTCTTCGCGAAAACGCCCTGCGGCCGCGAGGTGCTGTAAGTCGGCGTTGGTTGAGCCGACGATACGTACGTCAACGAGTAGCGTTTCACTGCCTCCTACGCGTTGTACTTCGCCGTATTCAATAGTACGCAGTATCTTCTCTTGCATTCGCAGGGAGATCGTCGCGAGCTCATCAAGAATGAGCGTGCCGCCATCAGCGCGTTCGAAGTGACCGATATGCGTCTTCGCGGCCCCGGTAAACGCTCCGGCCTCATGACCAAATAATTCCGATTCGAGGATGGACTCGGTGAGTGCGGCACAGTTGACCTTGACGACACTTTGTTCCCATCGGTCGGAAAGAAAATGCAGTCGTGACGCTATCAGCTCTTTACCCGTTCCGCGCTCACCAACGACTAAAACCGGCTTGGATAGTTGCGCGGCGCGCGACACGTGCTCCAGCATTTCCAGGAATACGGGTGCCTCACCGATGATCTGCTGTGACTGTAATGCGACTGGCATTGGTCTATTAGGCCAAAATATGGTGCAAAATACTAATACTTAGTGAAATTCGCTATTCCCTGGTCCTTAAAGCGATCGACCGGAAGCCGATGTTAGCCATATAAAACAACTGCTTACGGCGCTGCGACGTGTTTGGCACGAATGCTGCATTTATTCAGACAGGCATTACACACACGAGAGGAACCACCATGGGCATATTCACGAGATTCAGTGACATCGTGAACTCCAATATCAACGCGATGTTGGATAACGCAGAGGATCCGGAAAAGATCGTCCGTCTGATGATTCAGGAAATGGAGGACACGCTGGTCGAGGTTCGATCCGCTGCTGCCCGTTCAATAGCGGACAAGAAGGACCTGAACCGCAAGATCGAGCGCCTGGATCGTGACTCGGACGACTGGGACCAAAAGGCCGAGCTGGCATTGCGCAAGGGACGTGAGGACCTGGCGAAAGCGGCATTGGTCGAAAAATCACGAGTTACCGCCGCGGTCGATCTGTTGAAGCAGGACTACCTCGCAGTCGACGAGGGTCTGGCAAAACTTAACGAGGATATCGCACGCCTGGAAAGCAAGCTGGAGGACGCAAAGTCACGGCAGAAGTCGCTGCTGGCGCGCCACAAGACAGCGAACAGCCGACTGGCGGTACGTAAGAAAATCCACGACTACAAAATCGAAGATGCAATGGTGCGATTTGAGCAATACACGCGCCGAATCGATGACGTTGAAGGGCGGGTAGAGGCCTATGACCTCGGATTGCCCAAGGACCTGAACCATGAGTTTGCGAGCCTTGAGGCTGAAGAGTCTGTGAACGAAGAACTCGATGCTCTAAAGCGACGTGTAGCCTCAGATACAGCGGCTACACCGGAGGCGGAGTAAGCGTTACGTAGTGGAGGAAACCGTGGAGAAGAAAGAATGAGTCGAGAAACCTGGAATATAAACTACGGGCCTTTGCGTGGCTTCTATCGTGATCGTGAGAACGGCTGGGTATTTGGTGTCTGCGCGGGAATTGCGGATCGCTTTAATTTTCGTGTCGGAACCGTCAGAGTTCTTGCGATAATATCCCTGTTGTTGTTTTTCTGGTTGACGGCCGCGCTCTATCTGGGAGCGACGGTACTCATCAAAGAAAAACCGCTGGTCTATTCGGGACGTAGTGGTGAGAGTGAATTCTGGCATCGCTACAGAAGTGATTACGGGAGACATTCATGACCGCCATAAATGCAGAGCCGGACAGGCGCATCTACCGGGATAGAGATCGTGCAATTCTCGGCGGCGTCTGCGCAGGCCTTGCAAGCTACCTGGGATTCAATTTGAAGGTCACGCGAATCCTTGCGTTTATTGCATTCCTGACGATGATGCCAATCGCGATTATTGCGTATTTGGCAGCAGTATTTCTAATTCCGTCGGCATCGCTCAGCGAATATGACGTCGCGACGTCAAGGAACTGTTGTGGGAGCCGCCGGCGCGAAAAGAAGCGAGAAGAAGAATCGGTAGGGCGACCAGAATCATCGAACGCTGACGTTATCAACGAACGTTGTGCATCGCTTGATGAGCGGCTTAAGCGTCTGGAGAAACACGTTACCTCAAAGCGCTATCAGCTCGACCAGGAACTGAGCAGGCTTTGAGCCACAGAAATCGCAAAGGGATGCGCCAATGAACACCATGTTCTATGTAGTCTGTATCGTTGCCGTGGTTTTCGCGGCAGACACCTACCAAAAGTACTTAAAAATGAAACACAAAGAGAAGCAACACGATCCGGAGCTCGAAGAATCGCTGGCAAAAATTGAAATGCTGGAGGAGCGGATTCGGGTACTCGAAAGGATAGTCACAGAGAGTAAAACTGATCTCGGCCGAGAGATCGACAACCTGTAATCAAAATACAAGTGACACAAAAAAACGCCCGTCATCGAACGGGCGTTTTGCGTTAACGAGCCTTGATTTTCTTACTTGGAGCGTGACTTGAATGCGCGTATCTCCGCATTGAACAGTTCGACCGTCCGGGTCTGCTCATCGACTGCCGCGTTGTACTTCTTGTTCGACATTGTCTTGAGCTGCTTCTTGCCATCCTCGTCATCGTCGGCCAGTGCCTGCGTGGCAAAAATTTGGTCTGCTTCGATACAGGACAGATATTCGGACATCTTTTCCTGATAGGCCGCAACCACTTTTACGCCAGCCAGCATTTCTTCCTTGCTGGCAGATGCACCTTCCGGAAGGCTTTTCGGTGGTGCTGGATAATCGCAGGCAAGTGCAAACGGGGCCACAGCCATGAGAGCAACTGAAATAAGTACTTTTGATAATTTATTCATCGAGTCAACTTTGCAGGTGGTTACGGGAGCATTGGCAATTTAAGCACGTTGACGGGCCGCTGAAAAGTCAGGCGAAGAGCGCGCGGTAGGTGTCGGTGCCGTCGGCTTGTGCAAGTAATAGCTCAAGATAGTTATCAGAGCTCATTGGCGCGCCGAACAGTAGTCCCTGTACATAGGTGCAGCCGAGTTTTTGCAGAAAAATCAGTTGCGATTCATCTTCAACGCCCTCGGCAACAACATCCATGTTCATGTTGCGGCCCATTTGAATGATTGTATCGATAATTGTTGCATCATCCGGATTATTGACCACATTACGGACAAAGGATTGGTCGATTTTCAAAGTGCTTATCGGAAATTGCTGCAAGGAGCTTAGCGAAGAATAGCCAGTGCCGAAGTCGTCAATCGCAAGGTGCAAACCAAGACTATACAGTTGATCCAGCATCTTGATGGTTCGTTCGGGGTTCTCCATCAGTGTTGTTTCGGTGATCTCCAGCTCAAGCGAAGTGGGTGAGACTTCATGACCTTGAAGTATCGAGCTGATGCGGTTGATGAAATTCAGTTGCCGTAATTGCTTGAGTGACAGATTGACCGATACCCGACCTGGTGAGGGCACTGATCGTTGCCACAAGCGAAAGTCCTCGCACACCTTGTCCAATACCCACTCACCGATATCGATAATCAGACTAGAGTCCTCGGCAATGGGAATAAAGTCGGACGGCAGCACAATTCCACGCTCTGGCAACTCCCAGCGGACCAGCGCCTCGGCACCAAAAACCTCGCCGGTTTCCAGATTGTATTTGGGTTGGTAGTGGACCAGCAGTTCGTCGCGTTCGAAGGCGCGCTTCAGCTTGCTTTTCGTCATCAGCCTTTCCACTGACGCCTCGTTCATTTTCGGTGTGTAGAAAGAAAATACGTTGCCGCCCGATTTCTTCGCATGGTAAAGAGCGGCATCGGCGTTGCGAATTAAATCAATGACGTTGGGTGCATCCTTAGGGTAGTAGCCAATGCCCATGCTCGCGGTCATGAAAACCTCGTGGCCTTGCACGAAAAATGGGTCAGCAAGGCGGTCCAGCAGTTCTTGCGCTAATTCGCTGGTCTCGACAATGCCCTTTTCGTCGGGCCGCAGTTCATCAACAATAATGGCAAATTCGTCGCCCGCAAGGCGACCAATGATCGCGTGCTTGGGCAGCGCGCCGCGCAGGCGTTCCGCAACGGTCTCCAGCGTGGTGTCTCCCGCAAGATGACCGAACGTATCATTAATTTCCTTGAAGTGGTCCACGTCAATATAAAAGAGGCACAGGGCTTTGCCGGCCCGCCTGGCTCGTGCGATTCCGCGCTGCAGTAAATGCTGAAACTGCATACGATTCGGGATCTTGGTCAGCGGGTCGATACGTGCGAGATATCGGATCCGTTTTTCGGCGCGTTGCCGCTCGGTAATATTTTGCGCCGCGTAGATGCGACGGGAAGGCCCACCTTTATCATCTTCAACAACAGAACAGGTGTAGGAAACCGGAACCGACTCGCCGTATTTACTCTCGAATATTGCCTCTTTGGGCACGCCTGAGGGCGTCACGTCGGCTAGCGGGCGACCCTTGTTGGTGTTGACGATGTGGTCGATGCTCGTGCCGAGCAATTCGTCCTCTTCGTAACCGAGCAAATGGGTCGTCGCCGTATTGATGCGCGTTATTTCGTCTTCACTACCGGTCACGATAATTGCTTCATTCATTCCCGAAAGTAAACTGTCAACGTAGTCGCGTGAATGCGTCGTTTGGCGCAGTCGATGGCGCATGTCATTGAATACAGCAGCCAGATCGCCGAGTTCATCGTGTCGAGACAAGACCATTGGTTCACCGAAGTCGGCATCACGGAGTTTTTCCGCCTGTACTTTCAGTTGGCGTATGCGCTTTGTCTGGTCTCGAACTACAAGCCATACAACGGCACCCAGAAGTAGCAAGGCAGCGAGAGTTCCGGCTCCCGCCCACACGTAACTGGCATGTCGACTGGTGACCTCGGTGTTCGTTATTTCCGCCGTGAATCGGGCCGCTTGCGCGTTCAATTCCGCAAGATCGAAAGCGCCGGACAGAACACCAACTTCAATGCCATCTACAACAATGACCTGCGAGATGATCAAGCGCCGCGCAAGCCAGATAGTCGCCTCAGGAACTGCAGTCTGTGGAATAATGCCAGCGTCGAAGCTCTGATCATTCGCGTTGATGTAGCGGGCACCTGTCAGGTTTTCATTCTCGATCAGAATCGTATTGAGCGCCAGCAAAACATCAGATTCCTGCGTACCGTTCAGCGCCTCACGTATGCTTTCTGCAGCGCTCTGCAGTTGTGTATGAGACTGTTTTTCGAAGCTCGCGTCGGCCCGCAAATTATATTCTGCAGAACTTGCGTCGACGATCTGGTCCGCGAGCCAGTGATACTGAGCGTAAAAGACGGACAGCATGACGGCCGATACGGTGACGCCGAGGGCGACCGCGAGTAAAAGCAAGCGTGGAGTTCTGTTGCCGATCATTGCATTTTATTATTCGGCCATAAAGCAGTTCTCAGTGTAGCACCCACAGTACGGCCGGACCGGATAGCGTCCAGTTTGGACCAAATATTGCTCTAATTGTCCCGTTTCTCAACAAATTCAAGCGGTTCTGACTGTCCGGTTGTTCTCATAACTCCTTCAACGACGGCTCCTTCTGCGACAGCGATTGCTTCGCCGGTAACCGTTCCTGTAATTTTTGCGGTATTGGTGATTTCGACTTTGCCGCTGGCAGTGATATCGCCTTCAATGTGGCCAGCGACAACGACGTTGTCGGCCCGGATAGCGCCAAGCCAGTAGCCGCTCCGGGCCAACTGGACGGTGCCACGAATATCGCAATCGCCCGCGACCTCGCCATTTATCTGGAAGTTGCCGTCGCCGGAGATTTCGCCGGTGATTTTGCAGCCTTCATTTATAAGGGTCGCTTTGCCCGTAGATTGGTCGCGCATACGCCTAAGTCTGGATTCGCTCATGCAGCCTTTGCTCCGCCGAAAGGGAAATTTAATTCACCGGCGAATACTACCCTATTTCGATTTCTTCTCATGGTAACCGTAGCCAATAGTTTCAATTTTCACGAGGATGCCAGCTTCGAATATTAGACGTTGCATGAATTTGCGTGGCCCGAAGTTATAAACGTACTCGGTCAATTCAACGTCCTGTGTGAAGTGCCCGTAGCCTGGAAAGTGTTCCGTCGTGACGCCGGACGATATACTGCGGCGGACAGGGACATAACTGCCACGTGTGGCGTAGCCGAGATGGCGCGAGGTTGTCGGAGTACCGCATACTTTTCGTACTTGAGCCTCGTGCATGTCTTCGATGACGAGTTTTCGGCCGCAACGAAAGCCAAAGGCCGAGGTACTGGTCAAAAGTAGTACCAGTGTAATCGTTGCTATGAGCAGGTTTGGTCCGTTTATATTAGTCATGTGCAATATCTCGCCGTCAGTTTAGACTAAAACACGGCAGCAGGGTTCAGACGGACTAATGTAGCGAAAATGCGCGTATGCGGCGTGGTTATGGTAAAACTGGGCGCGAATTCGGCGGCGGTATTCAGGAACATCAATTGACAAACAAATTTGACAAGCGACTAAACGCGGTTGCTTCTGCTGGCGCAGACCTCCTGTATGGCGGACTAAAAGGCATTGAGAAGGAGTCATTGCGGATCGCTGCTGACGGCAGTCTTTCAATGCTGGATCATCCGTTGGGTCTCGGTTCCGCATTGACCAACCGCTACATCACAACAGACTTCTCCGAGGCACTACTGGAATTTGTTACGCCTGCATTCGAGACGACCTGGGAAGCATTGCATTGTGTTTGCGATATTCACCAGTTTACGTACTCGCAGCTTGGCGAAGAGCTGTTGTGGCCGGCCAGCATGCCATGCTGGATCCCGGAGGACGACAAAATTCCACTGGCAAGATACGGCTCATCAAACGTCGGTCAAATGAAGACGATTTATCGGCGTGGACTCGGTTACCGCTACGGCCGTCAAATGCAAACTATTGCCGGAGTGCATTTTAACTATTCTGTGCCACAGCATTTCTGGGAAGCCTACCAGGGCATTCTTGGAGATGATTCCAGCGTCGACGATTTCAGATCCGAACAGTACCTCGGGCTGATACGAAACTTTAAGCGTATGGGTTGGCTGGTGTTGTACCTGTTCGGCGCGTCGCCAGCGTTGTGTAAGTCATTTGCGGGTGGCAACGCCGCTACGATGAAATCGTTCGATGACGAAACCTATTTCGAGCCTTACGGCACGTCGCTGCGAATGAGCGACCTCGGCTACAGTAATCAGAATCAGTCACGTATACATATCTCGCTTAACAGTCTTGACGAGTACGTGCGCGACCTGGGCAAAGCGATAGGGACCCTGGAACCTTCGTATGAAGCGATAGGTGTGAAAGTTGACGGTCGTTATCGGCAACTAAACGCGAATCTGCTGCAGATCGAGAACGAGTATTATTCGCCCGTCCGACCGAAGCGAGTCGCTGAGTCTGGTGAAAGGCCGACGGCTGCGCTGCAACGTGGCGGAATTGAGTATGTTGAAATCCGGTCTTTGGATATCAACCTGTTTGATCCTTGCGGCATCAATCAAAACACAATGCGTTTTATGGAGGCGTTGCTGCTCTATTGTTTGTTGCTGGAAAGCCCGAAGCTGAATGACGAGGAACTCCGGGAAATCACCGAGAATCAGGCGCTAACCGCGAAAAGAGGTCGCGATCCCGACTTCCATTTGCAGCGCAACGGCCAGCCGGTTGGAATAAAAGAGTGGGCCAATGAAATCATAGCGGGAGTGCTGGCAGTCGCCACTGAATTGGATCGCCATGATGACACCGACAGCTACTCTGCTGCGGTTCATCTGAAACAAGAGTTGGTCGATGATTCCAACCTGACGCCATCAGCACTAATAATCGCCGGGCTTGAAGAAGCGCATACGGGCTTTTTCCGGTTCGCGTTTGCGATGGCCAAAAGTCACCGAGACTATTTCGCCTCGACGGTCCAACCGGACGATGCGGCTAGTACAATGTTTCGACAGGAAGCAGAGGAATCGCTGCAAAGGCAGCATGAAATCGAAGTGGCGGACTCGATCGACCTGGATGAATACCTTACGCAGTATTTCGCTTAAGACGGTAGTGCCACACCATGCTCGTACGCAAAGCTCCGGTGCAGCCCCTGTAATCGCTTGCTTGTTGGTCCGGCGGCACCATCACCAATCAATCGTCCATCGGCCTCCAGCACCGGGGTTAGCTCTCCCATGGTTCCGGTCGTAAATGCTTCGTCGGCTGTGTAAAGTTCTGTCAGCGACAAGTTACGCTCGAGTGCCGGAATTCCTTCAGCGCCACAAATAGTCAAAATCATTTTCCGTGTAAGTCCAGGCAGGCAACTGTCCGCATGCGGCGTCAGCACCTGGCCGTTCTTTACGAGAAAAATGTTCGTGTCGTTGGTTTCAGATATATAGCCGTTGACGTCGAGCATGACGGCAGCGTCCGCGCCAGCCACGTTGGCTTCTATAGCGGCAAGGATATTGTTGAGCAAATTGTTGTGGTGAATCTTCGAATCCAGGCATTGGGGAGTGTTGCGGCGAGTAGACGCGGTAATGACTCGAATGCCTGCGTCTGAGTAAACAGGTGGTTTCCATTCCGCGAGTACGATCAGGGTACAACCAGACTGGTTGAAGCGCGGGTTCATGCCGGAAGTCACTTTTTCGCCGCGCGTTAATGTCAGTCGAATATGCGCGTTGTCGCGCATGCCGTTCGCCGCGAGAGTTTCAAAAATTGCGCTGCGGATTTCGTCAGATGACGGCACATCGGCGAACGCGAGTGTCTTCGCCGAATCCTGCAATCGGTCGAGGTGGCCATCCAGTTCGGCAATGCGGCCGTCGTAGACGCGTAACCCTTCCCACACGGCATCCCCACCTTGAACGACGCTGTCGAAAACAGAGACAGTTGCTTTCTCTCGTGGCCTCAATTGACCGCCAACGTAAATGAGAATGTCGGCATTACGTGGATCGGGAAGGTTCATTGCGTTTCGTCCATATGATAGTTACGTATTTGGTGTCCCTGGATTGCCTCGCAGCGCTTGTTCGTACAGTTTCTCGTACCAGGGCTTACAGTCATTCAGTAGCGGCCGCAAATGATCGGGAAAATTGGTCTTGGCCTCGTACGGCGCGAAGCCGGTACTTTTGTGCACCGCGTGATACCAATGCGGGGCCCAGACACCATCTTCATCTCGTGCGCCGGCTTTCCAGGTCAGCATACCGCTGGTGAATTCGATATTGAGGTGTAGCGTCAACTGGCGCAACACGCTTTCTGGATTGTGCAGCAGTTCGCGTGAATCCAGAACAATGGGGTGCTGACCGGAATCAAGCAATTCAGTGTACAACTCCCATTGTCGTCGCAAACCAGTATCGGAGAGCGTGGCATGCGGCAACTGAATCGTGAGTGATGGCAGCATTTCGCGCGGATCACGAATCAGAAAGATATTGTTTGTAGAGCGTAAAAAGCCAGGGTCCAGTTCGATTAAATGGTGAGCCATGTGCTTCATGAAAAGCACATGGGACGGGTCATCGGCTTGCTGCAGCGTAAGGTTTTGCATGACAGCGTCGCCATCGCAATTCATAGCCGCCATTATTTCGTCGCGCCCGGGGTGATTGGCACCACTGACACGCAGGTAATGCCCGTACAGGGGTTCATCGATAACACGCACCCCCGGAAGTTCTGCAAAGCTGTACATCAGAGCAGTCGAGACGTTTCTGGGGCCTGACCATAGGCAGATTGACTTTGTCACTATCGAGTGAATCCTGCGCGATTCGCGGTGGTCGCCAAATTGTACCGGGCTCAACGATCGTGGCAAATGCTCTTCAAAGGCTTAATTGGCGGTAAATCAACGTGTTCGGTCGCTATTTCGTGTGCGGTCTGTCACAAAATAGCCCGATGTCATTGTTGCCATCGGTCCAATTTAACTAAACTCGCTGCTTGAGCCTCTTTTGGCGCACGAATTTTTGAGTGGTGGAACCGTTTTGCTGAAGACATTCTTAATCGGAATCTTGCTGGGTATCGCTGCAGCAGCGGGTGCGTTGTATTCGCTGCCGGTGGTAGATCAACATCGTGAGGTGTCGCTGGTCACTGTGGCGCCTAATGGTGGCAATCAGGAGTCGTTCCACGCCAACATTCCAATGGACCGGATAATGGTCGGTACCGCGGGGGAGAAATCCGGGTTGCCCGCCGGATTGGAATGGCCGCTGGATGACGTGTTTGCAGGTATCAGCGCAGAATTATTCAAGATTCGAAACGCGCGCGATGTTGTTATTGGTGTGGCTGCGCGCACAGTAGCGAAGGAAGAAGAGTCAGATGTGATCGACTGGGTACTGCATCTTCCGGCTCGAGGGACACTGTTCGTCAACATGGCGCCAGATGCGCAGGAAGGAGGCCACCGAATCGGCCGACTTCGAACAGGGTCAAACGAGTTCGCGCGGTTGCGGGGGTTCGTCGCGGAACGCTGGGTAGTCGATACGTCCGGCGAAGAGGATGCGCCCGCAGGTCGAATTGAATTGCTGGCGACTTACGTAGGTATAGCGGAGCCGCTCGAATGAAATATCTGCTCGTACTAATTATCGGAATTATTTCGGGTGCAGCCATATTTGCCACCGGAGTGGCCTTCAACCCGTTTATCAGCAGCCAGGGTTTGTCGCCCCTGGCAGTGACCGATTCGCAGACAGTGGCACTTACTTATTCCGGGGTCGCTTCCGACGGAATCGTGTTTACCAACGACGGTGAATCGCGTGTAAGTCCCCATCCGGAAAAAGTATTGCAGCTCTGGGAAGCCTCTATTCGGAAGACGACGGCGTCCGTGAAGGAATTACGGGATGGGCGCGGCCAGGTTGCCGGCCTGGGAATCAAGATGTCGTCGCTATCGGAAGCGACCCGACTGTTCGCAGGAAAGGCGATAGTCGATAGCGTCTGGTATGTGTATTTACCTGGCAGAGGCGGCATGTTTATCGAGCAAACCGAGAACTATTGGGACTTTCTGCGTGGCATTGTTATTCCGGCATACCGTAGCTCAGCGAATACCTGGCAAGGAAGCTGGATTGGCAATCTTACGGCTGGCCCTGGTGCACTGGGCACGGCCAAGGTTACCGGTAGTTCTGGCGAGTTCAACGGTTTGGAAATGCTTGCCGTCGAGTCCTTGGCAGTTCGCGCCTGGCGGTCAGTTGGTGGTTCGCTTGCTGCGGACGGGCAGTTGCTGATCGAGTTACCGCCAGAAGTTACCGATGATTCGTCTGTCGACGAGGATTTCGTCGAAGACGAGTAGTTCTGCCAATCGTTACAGTTCTTTCAGTGGCACCTCGGTGTCCGCCAGCTCTTCGCGGTCGACGACCGTACGTGCCGCAATCAGTGCTTTCGACTGCACGAATTCCTTTGGCGAGTTGACGGCGTCGGTTGCGATGAGTTTGCCGTCTTTCAGGTACAGGCAGGCAAACGATCGATCAGCCGGGTTACCGCGTACGACGATATCGTCATACCCCGTAGACAAGCCTGCTATCTGCAACTTGAGGTCGTATTGATCAGACCAGAACCACGGTACCTGTGAGTAATGCGTTTCCTTGCCGCATATATTGTTTACCGCAGTTTTCGCCTGTTCCAGCGCGTTATGAACGGATTCCAGTCGTAACTGGCGATCGTAGATCGAATTCGGGTGTGCCGTGCAATCACCGACAGCGTAAATACTCGGGTCGCTGGTCTGGCACTGATCGTTGACGACGATTCCATCTTCGACAGCGAGGTCGGCGTCGGATGCCAGCTCCACGTTTGGAATAATGCCGATACCTACCACAACGAAATCCGCAGGAATCAATTCGCCATCCTCTGTTTCGACTGCGTTGATGTGTCCCTCACCACGGAACGCAGTGATACCGGTTGAAAGGCGCAGCTTCACACCCTGAGTGGTGTGCTCGATCTGATAGAAGTCCGATATTTCCGGTGAGACGACACGACTCATAACGCGATCAGCCATTTCCACGACCGTAACATCGAGACCCAGTTGGCGAATCGCTGCGGCAACTTCGAGGCCGATGTACCCGGCACCGACGATAACGGCGTTCTTCTTGTGCCGCAGTTCCGCGTGAATACCGTCGACATCTGCAATGCTCCGTAAATAGTGCACACCGTCGAGGTCGGCGCCCTCGACAGGCAGATGGCGCACTCTGGAGCCAAGTGCGAGGATCAGCGTGTCGTAAGCAATGTCGCCACTATCTGTTTTCAGCATTTTGCTGTCGCGGTCGATTTTGGTGATCTGTGTTTCAAGCCGAAGTTCTATGTGTGGATCGTCGTAAAAGCTTGTCGGTTTTACATACAGACGCTCGGCAGGCATGTCTCCGGACAGAAACTTCTTTGACAACGGTGGCCGCTGGTATGGCAGGTACGGTTCGTTGCCGACAAGAACAATTTGCCCGGCAAACTGTTGTTGCTTGAGCGAGGCTACTAATTGTCCGGCGGCATGCCCGGCGCCCGCGATAACAACTTTTTCAGTCACGTTCTGTCTCCAGAATTCATAGGGTAGCGGCTGGCTATGCGGGTACCAGCGGCCAGAGAATCGGCAGCAATACCATCACCGTGATAAAAACGACGATGGTTAATGGCACACCAACTTTCAGGTAATCAACAAATCGATAGCCACCCGGACCCATTACGAGAATATTCGCCGGATGCGATATCGGACTGGTAAAGCTTGCGGAAGCAGCCATAGCGACCGCCATCATCGCGGTCTCGGGCTGTACGCCCATATCCGACATTGCGGACAGAACAATCGGGGACATGAGAACGACCAGCGCTGCTGTCGGGATAATCATGGTCGCCATCGCCGTCAAAATATAAAGTCCCATAATGACTGGCCACGGACCTGCATCGCCAAGCAGGTCCATCACCTGGTTGGCCAGATAGGTTGCGGCGCCGCTCTCCTGCATCGCTGTTCCGAGCGGCAGCATTCCGGCAATCAGGAATATGGCTCGCCAGTCGATCGACCGGTAGGCTTGTTCCATATTCAGGCATCCTGTCAGCACCATGATCGTTCCGCCGATCACCGCGGCAATAGAAATAGGTGCATACCCGGCCATCACCGCGCCAATGACCGCCATCATGATGAACGCCGCCAACGGCGCCCTGCGCGTGTCAGGAGGTTCCTGCCCAAGTGGCGTGAGGATCAGGAAGTCCGAGTCTGAAGACAGCAGTTGCAGGCGATCACGAGGTCCCAGTAGAAGCAGTGCGTCGCCGACCTGTAGACGTTCGTCGGCGAGTTCTGTGCCCACCGTCGTTCCTTCCCGCCAGATACCAGCGAGTTCGATGCCGTAGCGTTCTCGAAAATTCAACTCGCCGACAGTTCTGCCGGTCAGTGACGTTCGCGGGTCCAGCGTGGCATCCATCAGTGTCAGGCGCTCGGTTTCGAGCGTGCCGAGGTTGCCGGGTACCTTTGTGTCTATCTCAAGTTCCTGCATGCCACGCAATACGTCGAGGTCGTTTTGCTGTCCTTCGATCAGCAACAAGTCGCCGCCGCGCAATACCTCATCGCCATTCGGCATTACGTTCAGTTCTCCGTCACGGAAGATGGCGATGACGCGGAAATCAAATACATCCGCAAGACGACTCTTTTTGAGTGTCTCTTCAGCAAGGTCGCTGTCCTTCGGTACCCGGACCACGAACATGCGTTCGTCTGTCTGGTAGGTCTCTCGAAGTTGCTCGGGCGTATAGACTTTGACGTCCTCCAGGTCCGAGAATTTTTCGAGTTGCTCGATTGCATCAACTTCGCCCTGGACGAGAATCCGGTCACCGGCCCTGATCGGCACGTACGCAAGATTTGTCAGTCGATATCCGTCCTTTCGCAGGATACCGACAACCGCCACATCGAACCGGGTTCGGAATGTCGCGTGTCGAATTAACTCGGAAACAACTGATGATCCTTCTGCTATTACGACAGACGCGTATACCACCTTGGAGGCGACCATGGACTTCAGGACTGACGATTCGCGTTCAATAACGAGATCGCTCCAGCGGCGCAATTCGCGAAATTGATCGATGCGGCCCTGCACGAGTAGTCCATCGCCACCGCGAATAATGGTTTGGCGTCTGGGCAGCGATTCATTTCGGCCGTTACGCAACAGCGACAGAATGATCAGTCCCGTCGACGATCCGATGCGCGTTTCGGCGAGGGTCTTACCGACGAGAACAGAGTCCTTCGGTACGTGCACCATGAACGTACGTTCCTGCAACTTGTACAACGCGCGCAAGCTGCGCTGACTGACATGCTTGCCGTGCTTGGCGCTGATCCTGGGTAACAGGAAACGCCCACCGATAACCACAAACATCACGCCGATCACCATGACCGCGCCGCCCAGCGGTGTGAAGTCAAAAAGTGCGAACGGCTTGTAGCCGCCAAGCACCATCGACTCGCTGATCAACAGGTTTGGAGGCGTACCGATCAGGGTCATGAGGCCGCCCAGCAACGTCGAATATGCCAGTGGCATCAACAGGCGGGACGCGGCTATGCCGGTTCTGCGTGCAACGTCGACCACCACAGGAAGCATCAGCGCTGCCACGCCGATATTGTTCATGAAGGCAGACAAGACTGCACCGGTAATCATGATGACAAAGATCAGGGTGACTTCGCGACTGCCACCGGCGCGCATAACCTGCCGGCCAATAATGTCCGCGATGCCAGTGCGTGTGAGCCCCTCACTGAGGATGAACATGGCCCAGACAGTGATAACGGCGCTGTTGCTGAAACCCGCAAAGGCCTGATTTGAATCGACCAGGCCGGTGACGGCGAGTGATCCGAGAACGAGAAGCGCAACCACGTCCATAGGAATCAATTCACTGATAAAAAGTATCAGTGAAATAATCAGAATGCCGAGGACCAAGGCGATCTCGAACGTCATGCGCTTATTCTTCGGTGTGTTGCGAGTTCAAATAGAGGATTCACACTATTTATACACGACCTGACGTAACATAGGTATGAGTGCTGTTAAGACAGCGATGTGTAGTGAACCATGGCTGGCAAAGACAAATACGAACCGCGGGTGGCACGAAAATCCCGCTCGGTAACTGTCCGGGGCGTTGAATATTGCATTAATGAGTGGGGTGACGAAGAGGCACCGCTCATTTTCTATCTGCATGGCTGGGCCGATACCGGCTCGACTTTTCAGTTCGTGATCGATTCATTCAAGTCCGACTGGCGGGTTGTCGCACCGGACTGGCGGGGTTTTGGACGCACATCGCATCGCAGTCATGCCTACTGGTTTCCGGATTACCTGGCCGACTTGCACGCTTTATTGGAGATCTACTCGCCGCATGAACCCGTCAGGCTGATTGGCCACAGTATGGGTGGCAATATTTGCTCTCTGTACGGCGGTGTGATGTCCGAGCGCGTTAGTGCGATCGTCAATATCGAGGGATTTGGACTCACCGACTCCGACCCGAGCGATGCGCCAGGTCGGTATCGCGATTGGCTTGAAGCCGGCCAGTCACCGCCGAGATTCTCAAACTATCCGGACTTCGAAACCCTGGCGGGCAGGATACGAAAGCGAAACCCGGGTCTCAGCGATGTGCAGGCAGATTTTATCGCTCGTCAATGGGCAGAGGAACACGATGGGGTGGTTCGCTTGCGTGCAGACCCGAATCACAAGCTGCCCAATGCCGTGTTGTACCGCCGGGCTGAAGCGGAGGCCTGCTGGAGGAATATCAGTGCCGCGATGCTGCTCGTGAGCGGCGAAACCAGCCCGTTCGCCGGACAGGTTGGCGGTGTGGACGCGTTACCGTTCCCTCTGAGCCGGTCCTGTGTCATTCCGGAGGTCGGGCACATGATTCATTTCGAGGCACCGAAACGCCTCGCGAAGCGGATAGAGGCATTCCTGCAGTAGTACTTGTAAATACATACAGTACTGTATAAAAATACAGACTTTTACGAGGAATTGCCGTGCAGGTTGCCGAGGAAACTTACGACCATCTGGGGACGTTGAATTCTGCACAGCGGCAGGCCGCCGAGTATGGCGAAGCTGTGGCTGGCGAGGCGTTTTCATCAGGGCCGCTGCTGGTGATCGCCGGGGCCGGTACCGGAAAAACCATGACCCTGGCACACCGTGTCGCGCACCTGGTGATTTCGGGCGTGAGCCCGGAGCGCATATTGTTGCTGACTTTTACGCGCCGGGCGTCACAGGAGATGACCCGACGGGTGGAATCCATTCTGCGTGTGGCTACAAAAGGAATGGGTACGGCAGCGCTGCCTGCCGGTGGTTTGCCCTGGTCAGGGACTTTTCACTCGGTGGCTAACCGTCTGTTGCGTCGATTTGCACACAACCTCGGACTGGACCCTGGGTTTTCTGTGCTTGATCGTGGTGATGCTGCCGACATCCTGGATGTCGTACGACACGAGCAGAAGCTGACGCGGACAGCGCGGCGCTTTCCGAAGAAAGACACCTGCCTGGCCATTTACTCGCGTTGCGTTAATACGGAACGGCCGCTGGCGGAAACACTGGATACCACGTATCCATGGTGTGCCGACTGGTCGGATGAGCTTGCTGATTTATTCCGGCATTACGTGCTGCGCAAGCAGCAAGCGCAGACACTCGATTACGACGACCTGCTTTTGTACTGGAGCCACCTTGTCGCGGAGCAGGAATTTGCGGAGCAGATCGGATCGTCATTTGATCACGTACTGGTGGATGAGTATCAGGATACGAACCTTGTGCAGGCCAAAATCCTGAATGCACTAAAGCCGGATGGCAGCGGTGTTACGGTCGTCGGTGATGACGCACAGTCTATTTATTCTTTTCGTGCGGCAGAAGTAGAGAATATTCTTGGCTTTCCTGATCAGTACATGCCGACGGCCCAGGTCATCACCCTGGAGCAAAATTATCGTTCAACTCAGCCCATTCTCGATAGCGCAAATTGCCTGATCGCAGAAAGCGAACGGCAGTACCGCAAGAATCTTTTTTCCGAGCGCCAGGACGGTAGCAAGCCACGCTACGTAACAGTAGAAGACGGTGATGCAGAAGCGGAGTATGTGGTCGAGTCAATTCTCGAAAACCGTGAACTTGGCTTGCAGTTAAAAGAGCAGGCCGTATTATTTCGCGGCTCTCATCACAGTGATCGGCTCGAGCTTGAACTCGTGCGGCGAAATATTCCCTACGTGAAGTATGGCGGCCTCAAGTTTCTTGAGGCCGCGCATGTTAAAGATCTGCTGTCAGTTCTGAAGTGGGCCGAGAACCCCAAGAATGAGATTGCTGCTTTTCGCGTGCTTAAATTGCTGCCGGGTATGGGCCCCGCAAATGCGACGCGGTGTTTTGAGCAACTGACTGTCGGGGATCATTTGTTTTCGGTGCTACGTGAGTTTCGGGCACCGGCAGCGTCGAGCAAGGATTGGCCGGCGTTTTGCGATTTACTGGAGTCGCTGTCGAGCACCGAGTTTGATGAGCAAGGATGGCAGTCACAACTGTCCGCGGTACGCCGCTGGTATCAGCCACATCTTGAGCGAATCTATGACGGGCTGGATACGCGCACTGCGGATCTCGAACAGCTAGAACAAATATCGGGCCGCTATCCAACGCGTGAGCGCTTTCTTACTGAGCTAACGCTGGACCCACCTTCCGCCGCCGGCGATCTCGCGGGAGATCCGTTGCTCGATGAAGACTACCTGATCTTGTCGACGGTACATTCCGCGAAAGGCCAGGAATGGGAATCGGTTTTTGTATTGAATGTCTCCGACGGTAATTTTCCATCGGAATTCGCAACCGGCAAGCCTGAGATGATTGAAGAAGAGCGTCGGCTCTTATACGTTGCAATGACACGCGCGAAGCAAACGCTGTCGCTGATAGTGCCGCTGCGTTACCACGTTACCCAGCAAAGAAAAGACGGAGACAAACATGTTTACGGCGCGCGCAGTCGTTTCATGACCGAGCCGCTGCTCGCATCCATGGAAAAGTGCTTTGAGGGCCGTCCGGAAGCCCGTGCCGGGCAATTTAGTATGCGTACGGACAAACAGATTGATGTTGCCGCCCGTCTGCGCGAAATGTGGTAAAAAAAATGGTGGTGGCCGAAGCCACCACCATCAAGTACGAAACAAACGCATAAGGGATAGTTAGTTTGTTACGTTTTACCTGATCATTTGATGCCTGGGCTGCCCAAAAGGTTGCAATCAAAAAGGAATAAGGCAGCTTGGAAAGTCAGGCTGACTCTGTTTCAGCCGTAACCATAACCACAGAGGTATTCCAGGGGTAAGAATGGCAAGTCAGGACAAGAACATCGTATAGGCCGGATTGCCGCTTTCTTCCCAGTGCGCGTACCCAAGCTTGGCCAAATGTGCCTCGAGCTCCTCGGCTTCAGAATCGGGCACGTCGATGCCGGCAAGTACCCGACCGTGGTCAGAGCCATGATTTCGGTAATGAAACAAACTGATATTCCAGTCAGTACCAATCGCATTTAGAAATTCGAGAAGCGCACCGGGCCGCTCTGGAAATTCGAAGCGGAAGAGACGTTCATTTTGCACATCTGTCGATCGTCCGCCGACCATGTGGCGGACATGCAACTTTGCCATCTCGTTGTTGCTCAGGTCGACAACCGGGAAACCCGCGGTCGACAGTTCGGCCAGTAGTTTCGAGGCTTCCTCAAGGCCGCCCGACAACTGCACACCAACGAAAATGTGTGCCTTTTTCGAATCGGCGTATCGATAATTGAACTCTGTGATGCTGCGCCGACCGAGAACCTCGCAAAAGCGGCGGAAGCTGCCCGGCTCTTCCGGTATTTCGGCAGCGATCAGCATCTCGGTCTGGTCGCCGACGGCTGCGCGCTCTGCAATGTGTCGCAGACGATCAAAATTCACATTCGCTCCACAACTGATGGTGACCAGTTTCTGCCCACTCAGATTGTGTTCGGTCACATATTTCTTGGCTCCGGCAACTGCGAGCGCACCAGCAGGCTCGACGATTGATCGCGTGTCCTCGAAAATATCGCGAATGGCCGCGCAGCACTGATCCGTATCGACTGTGATGACCTCATCGACGAACTCTTTGCATAGCCGAAACGTTTCGTCGCCCACTCGGCGCACTGCAACGCCGTCCGCGAAAATCCCAACGTGCTCCAGTGACACTGGCTCACCGGCAGCCAGAGAATCGCGCATCGCGGCGGAATCGTCGGGCTCGACGCCGATAATTCGAATGTTCGGGTGTTGCAGCTTGATGCAGGTCGCGATACCGGCGATCAGTCCGCCACCGCCGATCGGAACAAACACAGCGTCGATACCGCTGTCGGCCTGCTTGAGTATCTCGGCGCCGATCGTACCCTGGCCTGCGATTACCGCTGGATCGTCGAAAGGGTGGATGAACGTTAATTGTTGCTCGTCTTCGAGTTGGCGTGCGTGTGCGTAGGCATCGTCGTAGGCATCACCATTCAGTACAACTTCACCACCCAGCGCACGTACGGCATCAACCTTGATAGTTGGTGTGGTGACCGGCATCACGATAACCGCGCGAATACGCCGTTTCCTGGCGGCCAGCGCCACCCCTTGCGCGTGGTTGCCGGCTGAACTGCAAATGACGCCGTTGCGGAGCTCGGCGTCCGTCAAACCGGCAATCTTGTTATAGGCGCCGCGTAGCTTGAACGAGAATATCGGTTGCAGGTCTTCACGCTTCATCAGGACCTGGTTTCCAATCCGTGCGGAGAGAATGCTGGCAACTTCGAGCGGTGTTTCGATCGCGACATCATAAACGTCCGCATCGCGGATAAGATCGAGGTAGTTGATGGCGTCCATCTCGCGGTTATCGCACACCGGGCGGCCTTCCGCAAAGTTAGTGGACCACCGACAATGGTAATCAATCCGCGACCCTCTCATAATGGGGATTCTTACCTGGCAGGAACGGCCTTTTGAGCAAACTTCTTCTAAGCAATGCCCGTCTCGTCAATGAAGGCGATATCCGCGACGCGGACGTCCTGATAGACGGCGAACGAATCGTAAATATCGGCACATCTATTGTGGCGCCGGAGGGAGCGACGGTGATCGATGTTGCCGGCAAGTACCTGTTGCCGGGCATGATTGACGATCAGGTTCATTTCCGCGAGCCCGGCATGACCTATAAAGGTGACCTGGCAACAGAATCAGCCGCTGCGGCGGCCGGTGGCATAACCAGCTTTATGGATATGCCCAATGTCAATCCGCAAACGACAACACGCGCAGCATTGCGCGATAAGTACGGGATTGCCGAGAATCGCTGCACAGCCAATTACGGTTTCTATCTTGGCGCGACCAATAGCAATATTGAGGAGATCAGGGCGTTACAGGTTGGTGAGGCTGCTGGCATCAAAGCATTCATGGGCGCGTCAACGGGAGACATGCTGGTTGACAATCCAGAGGCCCTTGAGCGGCTCTTTGAGCATGCACCGACTATTGTCCTTACTCATTGTGAGGACTCGCCGATGATCTGGGACAACGAAGCAGCGGCACGCGAGAAGTTTGGCGATAACGTACCGTTCAGCGAGCATCCGGCGATCCGGTCAGCCGAGGCGTGCCTTAAGTCTTCCAGCTTTGCGGTAGATCTGGCGCGCCGGCATGACGCGTTGCTGCACATTCTTCATCTGACAACTGCGATTGAAATGGGCCTGTTTTCCACCGCCCATCGGTCACAAAAAAGAATTACCGCCGAGGTTTGTGTGCACCATCTGTGGTTCGATGAATCTCGTTACGATGAGCTGGGTGCGAAGATCAAATGCAATCCTGCGGTAAAGGGTGCTGCGGACCGTGAGGCATTGATTGCAGCGTTGAACGACCAGCGCATCGACATCATTGCGACTGACCATGCGCCACATACGGCAGCAGAGAAGGCTGAAAGTTACTTCAAGGCGCCAGCGGGTCTGCCCCTCGTGCAGCACGCGCTACTGACGTTATTCGATCTTGCGGCAGACAATCAGATTAGTGTCGAGCTTATCGCTGACCGGACCAGTCACGCAGTGACCGATATTTTCGGCGTTAAAGAAAGGGGCTATGTCCGCGAGGGCTGGTACGCAGATCTTGTCATCGTCGACCCGCGTAAACCCTATCGTGTCGGGCCGTCAAACCTGCTGAGCAAGTGCCAGTGGTCTCCATTCGAGGGGCACGAATTTTCGGCCAGTATCGATACCACGATCGTGAATGGTGTTGTTGTATATAGTAACGGAAGCCTGAGCGGCGATATTGCGGGTCAAAAGCTGGAGTTCGAGCGCGCACGCTGAGCCGCCGGAAACGGTTTACTTTCCCTGTGATGTCGCTATGCTAGCGCAAAATATGGGAGCCCAATTGACTGTCAGGTGAACGGGATGCCTGCTGTGAACAGCTGAATGAAGCCAACAAATACCTCCAACCCTGATTACTTCCATAAGGTCGTCGATTGCCAGTGGGGCTGTCCTGCCCATACCGACGTTCCCGCGTATATCCGCATGATCGCGCAGGGCGATTTCACCGCGGCGTATATGGAAAATCGTAAATCCAACGTTTTTCCCGGCATTCTCGGCAGGGTCTGTGATCGTCCGTGCGAACCGGCCTGTCGCCGTGGTCGCGTCGAAGACAAACCGGTCGCTATATGTCGGCTCAAACGGGTTGCAGCTGATCACCGGGAAGACATTACGGATCGATTGCCGCAAGCACCCGCCACCAGCAACGGCAAGAAAGTCGCGTTGATCGGCGCCGGCTGTGCGTCATTAACGGTTGCGAATGATCTGGCCCCTTTGGGTTACGAGGTCACTATTCTTGAGGCGCTTAAGACGACGGGCGGTCTGATGCGGACGAACATTCCTCAGTTTCGATTGCCACCCAAGGTTCTTGACGAAGAAATCGGCTACATCCTCGACATGAATGTCGATCTTAAGGTCAATCACCCGGTTGAAAGCCTGAAGGGATTGCTTGAAGAAAATTACGATGCCGTGTTTGTCGGAACCGGCGCACCGCGTGGCAAGAATCTTGAGGTCCCGGGCCGCTACGATTCCGATCGCATCCATATCGGCATTGACTGGCTCGAGTCCGTCGCTTTCGAGCACATAAAGGAGGTTGGCAAGAAGGTCCTGATTATTGGTGTCGGAAATACAGCGATGGATTGCTGCAGAACGTCTCTCAGAATCGGCGCCGAGAACGTCAAGGTGATGGCCAGAAAGCCGCGCGAGTTCTTCAAGGCATCGGACTGGGAACTCCAGGATGCCGAAGAGGAAAATGTCGAAATATTGGTCAACCATTCGCCGAAAGAATTCGTTATCGAAGACGGCAAGCTGGTGGGAATGAAGTTCGAGTTGATGGAATACAAGATCGACGAGAACGGTCGTATCGATCGTGGCACCGTCACTGGCGAGAAAATTATTCCTTGTGATGACGTTGTTCTCGCAATCGGTCAGGACAATGCGTTCCCATGGATCGAGCGCGACATCGGCATTGAATTCAACGACTGGGATTGCCCGATCGTCGATGAAACCACCATGATGTGCGGTCGCGATGGCGTATTCTTCGGCGGCGACTCAGCGTTCGGTCCGAAGAACATTATCTGGGCTGTAGAGCATGGTCATCAGGCGGCAATATCCATACACCGCTACTGCCAGGGTGAAAGCATTACGGATCGCTTGCCCGACGGCCTGAACCTCGCGAGCCAGAAAATGGGCATGCACGAGTGGAGTTTCTCGAATGACTACGATGATGCGTCACGCAGGTTAATGCCGCATGTCGATCTAAAAGAACGATTCAGGCAAATCAATATTGAAGTCGAGCTGGGCTTCACAGCAGAGCAGGCTGTACAGGAAGTCGAACGTTGTCTTAATTGTGATATCCAGACGGTCTTTTCGGCGGATCTCTGCATAGAGTGTGATGCCTGTATCGATATATGTCCGGTGAACTGTCTGACAATTGCCGCCAATGGTGAGGAAGACGAGCTCCGAACTCGCTTGTCCGCGCCCGCCGAAAATCATGACCAGGTTTTGTATGTCTCGGCCGACCTTCCTCATACCGGACGGGTAATGGTCAAGGATGAAGATCTTTGTGTTCATTGCAGCCTTTGCGCCGAGCGTTGCCCGACCGGAGCCTGGGATATGCAAAAGTCGAATATTCTTGTTCCCTACGCAAAAGACGAACTTTCCGATGAGCAAGCACTGCCAGCGGCCGGCTCCGGGTCCTAGAGGGTACAAGTGGCAACAGTAAACGACGTCGTCATCAAAATTGCCACGGTAAACGGTACCGGGTCGGCCAGCGCGAACAGCCTGTTGATGAAGTCCATATTTCGTATGGGCGTACCGGTAGTTGGCAAGAACTACTTTCCATCCAATATTCAGGGCCTGCCGACCTGGTACGAAATACGCGTGACCGGTGATGGGCATCAGGCACGCTCAGACCGTGTTGATGTCATGGTGGCAATGAATGCGCAAACCTATGCCCGAGACATGGCTGACGTCAAACCCGGCGGATGTTTGATCTACGATTCGACCTGGCCGCGTGGCGGACAACTGAATCGTGAGGACATTACCGTTATCGGCATTCCATTTTCCCGGTTGTGCAACGAAAATTTCGAGGGTGCGCGGGCACGCATCCTTATGAAGAATATTTCGTATGTTGGGGCCGTCGCCGCGTTGCTGGGTATCGACGTCGATGTGATAACAGAGCTGCTCGAGAAAACGTTTGCGGCGAAAGCACACATGATCGAGTCCAACATGACGGCGATTCGGCTGGGATTCGATCAGGCGCAGGAAACTATTTCCTGCCCCCTGTCGACGCGCATCGAAGCTATGGACGCGACCGCGGACCATATCATCATAGATGGCAATTCAGCAGCGGGCCTTGGTTGCATGTATGCCGGCGCGACGGTTGGGGCCTGGTATCCAATCACGCCGTCGACATCTCTGATGGATGCTTTCCGGGATTTTTGTTTGCGTTATCGAGTGGATCCGGAATCCGGCAAACGTACCTACTGCATCATTCAGGCCGAAGACGAACTCGCCGCCATCGGCATGGTGATCGGCGCCGCGTGGAACGGTGCACGTTCGTTTACGCCGACCAGTGGGCCCGGTATTTCATTGATGAGCGAATTCATAGGCTACGCCTACTACGCAGAAATCCCGACGGTAATATTCAACGTGCAGCGCACGGGTCCCTCAACCGGTATGCCAACTCGGACGCAGCAATGCGACATTATTAGTTGCGCATATGCATCGCACGGTGACACGATGCATGTGTTGCTGTTTCCGGCGGATCCGGGTGAATGCTTCTACATGGCGGTGAATGCGTTCGACCTGGCCGAACGACTGCAAACGCCTGTCATTGTGATGTCGGATCTCGATATCGGCATGAACGACTGGATGATTCCAGAGCTTGAGTGGGATGAAGGCTACGTGCCGGATCGTGGCAAGGTTCTGAGCGCCGAGCAACTTGAGGAAATGGAGAATTTCTATCGCTACCTCGATGTTGATGGCGATGGTATCCCGTATCGTTCATTGCCCGGCGTGCATCCGAAGGGCTCGTATTTCACCCGGGGTTCCGGCCACACGAAACACGGTGCCTACACTGAAGATTCAGATGATTATCAGGAAGTCGTAGATCGCCTGCTGGTCAAATGGGAGACGGCTCGCACGATAGTGCCGAAGCCCGTTATTCGTTATTCGCAGTCCAACAAGGCCGGTATTATCACGATCGGCAGCGGTGACGGTGCCTGTGAGGAGGCGATGGGTCGATTGGCAAAGCAGGACGTCAATTTGAACTACTGCAGGATCAAGGCATTTCCATTTAGCGATGAGGTCAGTGACTTTATCAAGCAACACGACGTTGTTTATGTGGTTGAACAGAATCGTGATGCACAGTTACGTACGTTACTGATAAACGATATTGAGGCAGACCAGACCAAACTTGTTCCACTGCTGCATTACAATGGCATGCCGATCACTGCCGGATTTGTTGTAGACGGAGTGCTTGAGGAAATCGCGAAAGGCCAGGCGGCCTAAGCCGGGAATTCGATAATGAGTTACATAACGAAGCCAAAAGTCTCACACCCGGGTATGCCCAAGAACAAGCTTGGGCTGACATCTCGTGATTATGAAGGCATGGTATCGACACTGTGCGCAGGTTGTGGTCACGACTCCGTAACAGCAGCGATCATCCAGGCTGTGTTCGAGCTCGGTATCGAGCCGCACATGCTGGCGAAAATGAGTGGCATCGGTTGTTCATCGAAGACGCCCGCTTACTTCATCAGTCAGGCACATGGATTCAACTCAGTACACGGGCGCATGCCGTCAGTGACGACAGGCGCAAACGCGGCGAATCGTGAGATGACATACATTGGCGTTTCGGGTGACGGCGATTCTTTGTCTATCGGTGTCGGCCAGTTCGTACATTCGATCAGGCGCAACCTTAATATGTGTTACGTCATCGAAAACAACGGCGTGTATGGTCTTACCAAGGGCCAGTTTTCGGCATCGGCCGATATAGGCAGTTTGCCCAAGAAGGGTCTGCCCAATACACAGGAACCGATTGATCCTGTGAGCACAGCATTGAGTTTGGGCGCCACTTACATTGCTCGAAGCTTCTCCGGTGACAAAGAACAGCTGGTGCCGCTGCTAAAGGGAGCGTTGATGCATCGCGGCTTCGCGTTGGTCGATATCGTGAGCCCTTGTGTTACTTTTAACGACCACGAAGGATCAACAAAAAGCTACGCTCACACGCGGGAGTTCTACCATCATGTCGCCGACATCGATTTCATTCCGCCGACCGAGGAAATCAAGGCGTCCTACGATGTAGGCGAAGCTATGCCAATCAAGTTGCATGACGGCAGCACCATAATTCTGCGCAAAATCGACAAAGAGTATGACCTCACGAGCAGGGCTGTGGCATTCAAGTATTTGCGCGAACGCTTCAACGCCGGAGAGATCACGACGGGTCTGTTGTATCTCAATGAGTCTCGAGCCGAAATGCACGAATTACTGGGCAACGTCGATACACCATTATCGCAATTAGCGCTTGACGGCCTGATCCCCGGTGGTAAAGAATTGAAGAAGCTGCAAGACCGCTACCGGTAGTCGCAGCAACAAAACGTGCGGGAAGTATTCATTGCAGGAGAATGTAATGAGTCGATTCCAGGCTGTACCTTACGAAGACCAATCCGAAATCAACTTGTCGCCCATGCTGGACGTGGTCTTCATCATGTTGATCTTTTTCATCGTTGTCGCCAGTTTCGTAAAGGAAGATGGGTTGCCCGTCACCTTGCCGCAGGGAATTAACGACGTACCGATCGACATTGAGTCCATCAGTATCACCGTCGAAGCTACGGGTTCGTTCGTTGTGAACGGTCGCGCGATGACCTCGACAAGCGTCGCACCCTACGTAAGAGCTTTGTACGCAGAAAACCCAGCGGCGAGTTTCGGAGTTCTATTGGGTGAAGGTTCGAGAGTTAAAGACGCGGTTGTTGCCATAGAAGCGGGCCGCCTCATAGGCTTTGATGTGGTACCGATCGCACGTCTGGAATAGCTCGGCACGCAAGATATCCGATTCCGTTAGACTGCTGCGATTGCCACTGACGGAGAAAGGACAATGACGAACAGTCGTCGCGAGTTTATCAAGGCCGGCGTATTAGGCAGCGCTGCTATTGCAGCAGGGTTGCCGCAGGTCGCTGCTGCCGCAGAAAAAAAGATCAAACCACTGAATATCCTGATACTTGGCGGTACCGGTTTTCTCGGGCCGCACATGGTGAGAGAAACGCTGCGTAGAGGACACAATGTGACCTTGTTCAATCGTGGCCGCTCGAACAATGAGCTGTTTCCCGACCTCGAAACAATCAAAGGTGATCGGGACAACGGCCTTGACGGGTTGAAGGGTCGTCGATGGGATGCCGTAATAGATAACTCCGGTTACGTGCCCCGTCACGTGCAGGACTCGGCTCGACTATTGGCTGCGAACACTGACCGCTACGTTTATACGTCGACCGTTTCAGTCTACGCGGACTTCGATATTCACAATCTCGAAACATCGCCACTTGCAACCATCGCTGATGAAAGTATCGAGGAAGTCACCGGTGAGACCTACGGTCCGCTGAAAGCACTTTGTGAAAAACGTGCAGCGAGCGAGGTCGCGGCAGATAAACTAACCATCATTCGCCCGACTTATGTTTGCGGTCCTGGTGACCACACCGACCGTTTTTCCTATTGGCCGATTCGTACTCGCAGAGGTGGCGAAATGATCTGGCCCGGGACGCCGGAAGACGTTATTCAGATTATAGACGTGAACGATCTCGCGAATTTCACACTCGATTGCGTGGATAACAGTATTTCCGGCATCTACAATGCAGTGAATCCGGCGGGCTCTTACACGATGGGCGATTTGCTGGAAGACTCACAGGCGATCACCGGCACTACTGTTGAGCCACACTGGATCAGCGAAGAATTTGCGTATGAAAATGAACTGACCGGTAGCCGTCTTTTGCCAATATGGAATCCTAAAAGTGGTGAGAATGGTGGCTCCGGAACTTTCAGTGGCGAGGCGGGCCGGGTGGCCGGCCTGCATAATCGACCTCCGCGAGAGACGGCACGCAATTTGCTGACCTGGTGGGATGGGCAGAGCGAGGAACGCCGGGCGGACATGAAGGCGGGCATACCTGCTGAGCGTGAGGCTGAGTTGATTGCAACCTGGAAAGCCGAAAACGCATAAGAAAAACCCCGGCCTTTGCCGGGGTTTGTTTTTCTAGCTCCAGAGGCGCTTCCACCAAGGTGGGTCTTCTTCCGGGTTCGTTCCCTCCAGGAGCGGAATCTTCTTGCGGATTTCCGCTATGTCCCAGCCGGTCAGGTTAGCCAGTTGCTGCGCTTCACGTTCCTGCCGCTCGCGAACCGTGGCCTGATACTGGCTGATATCGCATGAGGCTTCGCCCTTCCAGGGTCGACGAATAACGTAGCGGCCCTGGTAGTTCTGGCGATCACCGGTTTCCTGAAAAACGAGATCTTCAGGAAAGTGCTCACTGTCATAGCGCACATGCAGACGAGTAACGAACACATCTTGTGCCGGCATCGGTGCGATCCGGCGATCGCTTTGATCACCAACCCAGAAGACGCCGAGTTTGCGCAGGTCCTGTGTGCTTAGCGGATCGGCAGCACAGGGGTCGCACCAGGCCATGTCCCAGGCGTACTCAAGAAAAACGGCTCGCTCGTTCTCGGCTTCGACCTGTTTCGCAAACATGTCACGGTAGAATTCTGCGAATTCGCCTTGCACGAATTCCGGTACATCCATATCGCTGGGCAGTTTCACGGTTCGATAGTTTGTCGTTTCAACCCGGCCGGAGCGTGTCAATGCGTAGACGTACAGTTCCTGCTTGCCTTTTGCGTTCAGGGTGCCGAGTCGTATAGGCAGCATGAACTTGTTGCTCTCATAAGCGATCTGTAGCGGGCGCAAATACTGGTAACCGAGCTTTGACTGCTCCTCGAGATTGACCTTGGCAACGAAGAAACGCATATCCTGCTTCAGGTAGCTGTCGACTACCTTTTCAGCACCGCGCGGCAAGCGATAGTCGTTATTCTTCAACCATTTGATAAGACCGCCGCTGTCCTCAGCAGACAGGATCAGGATGTCGTATTCACCGACGGTATAGCTTGCCTCAATCGTGACGCCCAGTGAGCGTGCGGCTGTTCGCGATTCCTCAAGGACGGCCGACTGCGGAAGGGCGTTATCGTTAGACATCTTGTAACGTTCAAAGCGCATGCAAGGATCAGGATCGTGATACTCGACCAGCCTTGGTGCGGTGTACGCATCCAGATGCTGGACAATGGCACGATCGCCGACGTTGATCTGTTCGCGCTCGATTTTCGTTGGCACGGGTATGACGACCGCGAAGTCATCGACATCACCTTCGAAATCATTCGCCATCGTTATAACGGTGCGGTTTTCATCGCGCACCAACACGACTTGTGATGCTTTGTTAAACAGACTTGTATCAGCGCGGGCGACATAAAAGCCACAAAACGCCTGAGCGGTTGTTGCCACAGCGACGGTTACAGCCGTCGCAAGAATAGTTGCGATAATTCGCATTAGGACACTCCTTTAATTGCGCTGGTCTTGCGACCAGACGGTGTTTCCCACCGATAAATTCGACCGCGAAGCAGCGAGTCAATCACCGGCACCATCGGTGCACAGATAATTAACGCGAGAATCGCGCCATTAGGTTGGTAGTAGATAAATTGAATGATGTAGGCGACGCTGGCGACCAGCGTGGCAAAAAGAATGCGACCCGCTGCCGTATTCGGTGTGGTCTTGGGGTCGGAAATCATGAAGAACGCGAAAATCAGCAACGCACCGTTTTGTATCTGATGCAGTGGGATGCTGAACGGGTCATCGAGCCAGATCGCCCGACCGAAAAGCAGGGCTGCATAAATCAGAATGAACGCGATCGTCGTTTCGGCACGACGGGCACGAGTAAGTACGAGGAAGCCAAGGCAGGCAAGCGCAAACGCGCCAATAGCAGCACTACCCCACTGCCCGGAAGATACCCAGGCGTGATCGCTCAGTAACATCAGTGATACAAGTGCGAAGTTCGCCGGGTTGAAGATGTGCTTGCCCCGGTAGCGCAGCAGGAATTTGCTGCCGATCGCGAGCGATGCTGCGATTGCCGCCAGCCAGATCGTGTCGGTGCGTAACAGCAGGGTTAGCGACATTGATGTTATGAGGGGACTCAACGGATCAAACCGCGGCAGGCCCGCATAGCGCGTGCCCAGGAACTGCACGGCAAGTGCGGTGACAACGATAATCAGGGCGTTCTGCCAGCGAATGCCGAAATCGAGTTCGATGATGCCGTAGCCCAGCAGCAAGCTGAGTACTATGATCTGGTAATAGCGTGGATCACTGACCACCGACAGGAGGCATTTAATATTGTCCATGCCCGCTATAAACGCGCGGCAGACACATTCGGGTTTAGCTGGATCAAAAAACTCGTTATTAAATTACAATTTAAATAATAAAAACAACGACTTAGAATTTATTGCATCCAATAGTGCTTTACTGAGCATCTGACCAGTGAAGACACACTAATTGAATTGAACGGAGTGAAGAAAGTGGAAAATGTTGAATGGGTACCGATAATCATGTTTATAGCAATAGCGGTCGTTCTTTGCGTCGTGTTCTGGTTGCGATATAAAGCGCGCCACGACATGCAATCGACGTTTCGCGCAGCGCTCGACAAGGGCCAGGAATTAACACCCGAAATCATTGACCGCCTTGGTCATCCGAAGGCCGCGAAAGACAAGGATATGCGCTCTGGCATTATCTGGCTTTCTCTGGCTGTCGGCCTGGTGCTGATCGGATTTGCGGTTCCGGAACCCGAAGCACTACGAGGCTTGCTGGCAGGTGCGGCGTTGCCATTCTGCATCGGTGCTGGATACTTAATTCTGCATAAATTCACCAGTCGCGACTAGCGAGGTCGAATTTTGTCCAGTAGTGCCGACAATGAACTCGTCGCCAGAGCGGTATCCGGCCAGGATACCGCTGCTTTTGGCGAGTTGGTCCGCAGGCACCAGTCACATGTGCGGAACTTCCTGCGCAAGCTCGCCGGGGATTACGCGTTGGCAGACGATCTGGCGCAGGACTGTTTCATGCATGCATGGGACAAGTTGCAGACCTACTCCGGACGCGGCTCGTTTATCGGCTGGTTGTTGAAAGTGGCTTATACGACCTTCTTGCAATCGAAGCGAAAGTCGAAACGCTATGCGGAGATTCTTGAATCGGCCGGCCAGGTTGCGGATCAGGAAGGACGCAGTTCGGTGCAACCGGTGGATGAAATAGCAGATCTGGATAAATACCTGGCCGTACTTACGACAGAGGAACGCGCCATTATGGTCATGTCTTATGCATGCGGTTTGTCCCATCGAGAGATCGGCGACGCAACAGACATGCCGGTGGGCACAGTGAAATCTGTGATATTTCGTGGTAAAGAGAAGATCAGGAACAGTTTTGAAATCAAAGATCATCAACATGGCTGAAAAAAGCAAAGACGCAGAAGACAGGCTGCTGGAGTTGTTGTTCGACTCGGAACCTGTGGCGGACGATGGATTCAGTGTCAGAGTCGTCAGGAAGATCAGTCGGCGATTGTGGCTACGGCGGCTTACGCTTCCGATTGCCGCGGTCATAGGCGGCGCTATCGCTTTTAAGCCTTTGGCCGGCCTGGTAGCGGCGCTTTCCAATCTTTCCTCCCTGATTCCGGAGGCTGCCATCAACTCAGCAGCCAGTTCAGTCCCGCAACTGCAAACGATTGTGTTGGGCGCAGTTTTGCTCGCTGTAGGTCTGGTGGGCATGCGGATGATTGAGGAATAACGCTTACCGGCACTACGTCATTGTCTTGTCGTTGTCGCTCAGTTACATTGCGGCAATGAGCCTTCGTGACCAAGTTAACGCACTACTCCCGAACTGGGAGCGCTGGTACCCAAGTCTGTTCGATGCGGCCAGCGATCTCGGCATCATTAGGGCCGAAGTGTGCGACCCGGACTCCCTGAATCTGAATCGCCGGCATGCGAAGGTCCGCCAGCGCGCAAAAGATGCGCATCTGGAAAAATGGGGCGGCAAGCCACAGGAATAATTCATGTCATTCGATCTCGAAGCGATACGCTCCCAGTTTCCTGGGTTGGCGTTAACGGACAACGGCACGCGCCGAATTTACTTTGATAACCCAGCCGGAACACAGGTGCCTGTTTGTGTTGCTGCGGCGATGGCTGATTGCCTGATGACAAAAAGTGCCAACATCGGCGGGTACTTCGCGTCTTCCCTGGACGCCGATAGAGTCGTACAGTCCGCCCGGGATGCGATGGCCGACTTCCTGAACGCACCGTCGTCGGACGAGATCATCTTTGGTCAAAATATGACGTCCATTACTCTGCACTTATCGCGTTCGATTGGCCGCCTGTTGCGACCTGGTGACGAGATCGTTGTATCGCGGATGGATCACGACGCCAACGTCTGGCCATGGGTCTTGCTGGCCCGAGACCTCAAACTTGAGATTCGCTGGTTGCCGTTCAACAAGGAAAGCTTTGAGTTCGACCGTGATGCTCTGGATAACGTTATTACGGAGCGCACGCGGCTGGTTTGTGTGGGCGGCGCGAGCAATCTTACCGGAACGCTCAACGACGTTAAGTCAATCTGCGCCAAGGCACGGGCAGTGGGTGCAATGACATTCATCGACGGTGTGCAGTCGGCACCGCACGTCCCGACCGATGTACAGGATATCGGCTGCGATTTTTTCGTCTGCTCGTCTTACAAGTTCTTCGGACCGCACCAGGGGATCCTATGGGGGCGCCGTGACGTGCTCGAACAACTAGAGCCGTACAAACTTCGACCATCGCCAGCAGAACTGCCCTGGTGTTTCGAGACCGGCACGCAAAGCCATGAGGGTGCTGCGGGCATTGCGGCAACGGTCGATTACTTTGCGCTGATCGGACAAACGATGGCGCAGGAGCAGCTAAAAAGCTGGGCACAGTTCACGGGACCGCGACAGCAAGTACATGCCGCCATGGAGCTGTTATTCGATTACGAAAAAACGCTGACCAATCGTTTGATCGAGGGCTTGCTTAATATCGACGGGGTAACAGTGCAGGGGATCACTGATACCGATGCAATGGATCGTCGCGTTCCCACGGTGGCCTTCACACACGAAACCGCTGCACCCGCCGCTATGGCCGAAGCGCTGGCAAAGCAGAATATATTCGTATGGAGTGGTCACAACTACGCTGTCGAGGTCGTCGAGGCATTAGGCATTGGCGAGACCGGGGGTGCCGTTCGAATCGGTCCGGTGCATTACAACAGCATCGCCGAGATTGATGAGCTTCTGCAGGCCTTACCGGCCGCGTTGCCGGGCTAATACAAAGAAAGCCGCATTGCTGCGGCTTTCCGTGAGAGAAGCGTATCTAAAAAGGAGGGTCAACGATGCGGTGATTGGTGCTCCATAATTCGCGTCAGACCCATTGGTTTTCTAGATACCTCTGTTATCCCACGAGACATGGATCACCTCCTTTTATTTGTTTGCCCGAAGCCAGTATGTCTCGTAACCCCCGAAATTCCAAGGAAAAAATTAGATTCAAAAAGCACTTCAACAGATCGTATTTTTCGGGTTATCATTACCAGCTCAGCTAACCATCTAATAAAGAGAACATACATGGCAATTGCAGATCTCAAGAACGTCCTCAACATCTTCGGCGGAGCCGATGTTACTGAAGATCAGCAGAATGAGCTGTTCAAGGAAGTTTTGCTGATGACTCTTGCCAGAGCGGCCGATGCAGATATCAATATTCAATCGGTCGAGGTTGAGCGAATCCAGGAAATCCTCAAAGCGCACACCGGTGAAGATTTTAGTTCGGCAGATATTCGAGTTGCCGCGCGCGCCGAATTGTATGCGGAATCTACATTGCGCAAGTACCTGGGTAGTGTACGAACCAAGTTGTCAGATTCGAATCGAGCGGAAACCATTCAGGCGCTGGCAGACGTATTTCGCAGTGACAGTAACGTTAGCGTTCTCGAAGTGGATTTCTTTGATCGCGTTGCGACCGCTCTGCAAGTTACGCCATCTCAAATCGCTGGCCTTGTTGCCGGAGACATCGAGTAGCATCTTCTTCGTCTGGCCGTCAATCGGTTGGCGACACGTCCTTTAATCCGATTTCCCGGTAGACGACATACAGTCCCGAGGTAATTATTATCGCTGCTCCGAGCAGCACCCAGCGATCGGGCACCTCACCCCAAATCAGGTAGCCGGCGACTGCCCCACCGATCAGTGCTGCGTATTCAAAAGGCGCGAGTATCGCGGGCGACGAACCACGGTAGCCATTGATGTACCCCACCCAGGCGATGACTGAACAGGCGCCGGCAGCCGTGAGCAACACCCAGCCCTTCGCGTCTGGCGTTAACCAATCACCACTTTCAATTAGCAGGCTGGCAATTAGCAACGGCCCGGCCACAACGTAGACTGAAAGCGACAACATTGATTCGGTAACCAGGTAGCGCGCAGTAATGGCCTGGCAGGCATAACAAAATGCGGCGATCAGAATGGCGCCTGAGGCAAGCGAAAATTCGCCGCCACCGGGACGTAGTATGATCAGGGTGCCGATAAACCCAACGACAACGGCCGCCCAGCGTCGCCAGCCGACGTGTTCGCCGAGAAACGGTACCGATAATGCCGTCACCATCAGCGGCGCCGTGAAGCCTAGCGTCAACGCATTAACCAGTGGCATTTTCGATAGTCCGTAAAAAAAACCGAACATTGCGCCTGAAGCGAGCAGGGTGCGCAGCAAGTGCCACATCCAGCGTCTGGTCCGCAGCATGCGAAAGCCACCAAATAATCGCGGAGCAAGGGCAAGAAAAATCACCAGTCCAATAATGCTGCGCATCAATACAAACTCATGCAGCGAATACGTTCGCAATATTTCCTTTGCGCACAGATCCAGGCCAAGACCGCCGCTTACACCGAGAAGCAACCAGGCGATTGCTCGGCCGACATGATCTTGTTGAGAGTAATGGGTCAATGGTGTTCCAGATGATCATTTTATGAACGCTGACTGAACATACTCGCACGAGTTTTCCAGGAAACCTATCGTTCAGCATGCATTCATTGAGGTTGGGATCTAATGGGGTCGTAGAGTGCAGGAGGGCATGGAAATGAAAACTCAAACACGAAGACTCAATGTGGCCTGGTATCTGGCAGCGGCAACTTTGTTGCTTGCAGGTGCGGCAACAGTTCGGGCGCAAGCGAGCCCGGAATCGCGGATAAGCATAACCTCGCAGGGGCAGGGAACACTGCGAACTACTGATCGAGTGATATCTCACGACGAACTCGAGCCGTTGATGACCAACGGCGTTCGCAGCAAATCAACGCGAGGCGGTGCGCAGCAAGCGCTGTCTACTGGCGGGTCAGGGACGAGTGCACGAACGCCCAACATCGAATTCTGGATCTTCGATGCTACCGTCGAGCTGTTCTCTGATCTGGATCGTGACAACTTTTACTCCGGGATCAAATTGAATTTCGATGCCGATACTGTCTACAACGAAGCCGACGTCTATGCAGTGCTCTACCTGAGTTACGAGCTTGGCCCCTGGAATGAGTACGCGTCGACCGCCGATTTCACGATATTCGGCGCGTCCGGTGATGATGAGTACTTTGTTGAAACCGAACTGGTTTCGGGCTACCTGACCGGTGAGTACGATGTCCTGATTGAGCTATTCGATGCTTACGACGGTACGTTCGTCGCCAGCTTCGGGCCGGAGGAATCGTCTAACCTGGCGTACTTGCCGCTTGAGGATGTAAACAGGGATACACCACCAGGAACGACCGTCATCATCAATGAAGGTGGTGGTGGAGCATTGGGTCTGTTGGGATTGCTGGCCCTGTTTGGCGTTGCAGGCGTTGCCAGAACCCGGACGACTATTGTTTAAGCTTCAACTGTTTGCGCACGGCCCTGCCGGGCTGTGCGCATGACTTTTCTACCCCACGCGGCAAGGCTATCGAAGTACACGTACAGTGCCGGGACCACCAGTAACGACACGACAGTTGAGAAAGCCAAACCGCCGATGATTGCACGGGCCATCGGGTAGTACGGAGGGCCGTCGCCACCGACCTGAGTCGTTCCCATCGCCAGCGGCGCAAGCCCGACAATTGTTGTAGCGACAGTCATCAAGATCGGTCGCAACCGGTCACGGCCAGCGATCACAACCGACTTGTCCCTGGGTATACCTTCCTGACGCAGGTTGTTGATGTGATCGACCAACACAATACCGTTATTAACGACGACGCCGATGAGGATCATGATGCCGATCATTGCCATGAAGGAAAACGTCGTTCCCGTCGCAGCAAAGAAAAGAAACACACCAAAAATTGAAAACACGATAGAGCCGAGAATAATCGAGAACGGCAGAATTAGTGATTCGAATAACGCGGCCATCACGAGAAAGATGCAAGCGATACCCAACAATATATTGGTCGCCATCATGTCTGCCGTTTCATCTTGTTGCTCGAAACCGCGCCCTTCTTTCCAGCTGTAGCCCGGCGGTAATTCGATCTGTTCCATCAGGCTGTTTACGCGTGGCCGAATTTCGTCAGCGCCAACGTCCTCTTCCAGGTTTGCAGAAAGAATGACGGCCGTTTGGCGATCGGTACGCTGTATGCTGTCTGGTGATCGACCGACACGCAGCGAAGCGACCGTTCCAAGTGTAATGCGACGGCCGTCGGGTGTGTAAAGCGGCAAGTTGGCGAGCTGTTCGATACTTTGCTTGTCGTTGTCGCGAAATGCCAAACGAACGGCGATCTCGCCGCTTTGATCACGAAACTCCCGCAGATTTTCGCCACGCATCGCGATACTGACTGACTGTGCGATAGCCTGGGTCGACAATCCGACATTTGCAGCGCGAGTGCGATCGATGACAACGCGAACCTCTTTGTTGCCAGACTCACCGTCGCTGCGCACGTCTTTCAAACCCTCCACAGTCGCCAGGGAGCGGGCGATTTCAACCGCTAAATCATTCAGGACTTCGGTCGAGTCGCCACTGATCTGCAAGGTGAAACCATCACCACCACCTTGTTGGTCAAACGAGAAACTGGGTTTTCCGATAGCGAGTTGTGGTAGACCAGCTTCGATAAGTGCAATGATCTCTTTCGTCGAAAGTGTCGCATCGTCTTTCTCGGTCAGTAGAATTGTGGACTCAGCGCGCCCCTGATCGTAATAGCTGTAGATGGAGCGAATATTGAATTCTTCCTGATGGGAATACAGGTACTCCTCAATCTTGTCGACACTCTGTTCGATGCGCTCCAAAGAGTGTTGTCCTTCAACGTGATAGGGCATAAACAGCCGCCGACCCACGTCTTGTGGAAACATGTCGAACTTAACCATGTTCAGCATCAACGGCAGTATGCCGATAAGACAAACAAGGCCTATGCCCAGCGCGGTCCACCAACGGTGAGCAAGTATCCATTCAAGGCTGGCCGCGTAGCGGGCGGTGAGGCGCGACATCCACGCACCTGACTCGGGCTGTGGCGGGACAGCGATGCGTGCCGCCAGCATTGGTACCAGCGTTTGCGCGATGAACAGGGACGCGATCAGCGCGACAATAATCGTAATAGCAACATGCGACAGGAAGATCGACATGTCAGTTTTCGTACCGACGATCATTGGTGCGAACACGATTATGGTTGTCGCGGTACCGGCGATTACCGCGAGTCCAACTTCTTTGACGCCGTTGATCGTCGCCGTAGTGGGCTCTTCTGGATTGTCGGTCCGGTGGCGAAAAATACTTTCCGTCACAACGACAGCATTGTCGACCAGCATGCCGACGGCGAGCATCAGGCCCATCATCGACAGGATATTCAGAGTAAGACCGGCAAAGTACATTGCGCCCAGCGTAATCATCAGTGAGAACGGCACAGAGGCAGTGACGATTAAGGTCGTCGTTACCTGGCGCAGGAACAGATACAACACGAAGATAGCGAGCAGGCCGCCGAGAGCGCCGGCGCTCAGCAGATCTCCGAGCGACTCCCGGACGGCCGCGCCCTGGTTATCCAGGGCGAATATATTGATGCCGTTCATTTCCGGTAGCTGGCCGATCTTTTCGACTTCAGCGATCACACGGTCTGTTACATCAACCATGTTTGCACCAGTCGCCCGGCTGATCGCTACGCCGATGGCATATTGCTTGTCCAGATGCCTGCCATAGTTGCGCTCCGGAGTACGCAGTTCGATATCGGCGACGTCGCTCAAGCGCAAACCGCTGTCGTTGAGAGTCAGCTCACGAATCTGATCGACCGAGTCGAACTCACCGCTTGGCCGAACGCTGAAACGCTGATCGCCTGCAGTGATCTTGCCAGCGCTTACGGAGAAATTGCTGGTCATTAGCAGGTCGCGAACAGTGGTGATATCAATCCCGTGGGCAGCGAGCTGGTCTGGTTTCAGGAGAATTCGAATTTCACGCGGGTCGACGCCCTGCAGGTCGACTCGCGAGACGCCCTCAATGCGTTCGAGGCGCCGAGTCATCAAGCGATCGAGCATCTCATAGCTGTCAGACAAGTCCCGTTCAGACGAAATTCGGAGCTGCAGAACGGGTTGGTCACCCAATGATCCGGTGAAGACCAGTACGCGACGTACGTCGTTTGGTAACAGATGCCGAATACTGTCGACTTTCGCCCGTGCCTCGATACCCTTGGCACCCATGCTTTGATCCCAGCCAAATTGCAGAAAGATCTGTGCCTGGTTTTCGTCCGAACTCGAGTACATTCTTTCGACGCCGGACAGCGTCGCAAGTGCTTCCTCCATGGGGCGAGTAATCAGTCGTTCCACTTCTTCGGGTGTGGACCCGTCATAGGGGATCTGCACAAAGATTCCCGGGAACTCAATGTCCGGAAATTTCTCCAGTGGCAACAATCTCGATGCGAGCAGGCCAACTAACGACAAAGCTACAAATACGACGATAGTCGTAACCGGGCGACGTAACGCAACTTCGGTATGTTTCACTTTCTGTCCATCAATGAGTAGACGACGGGAATTACGACGAGCGTCAATAGCGTCGAAACAGTGAGTCCACCGATCACTGTTATCGCCATCGGCGTGCGTACCTCGGAGCCTTCGCCGAAACCCATTGCCATTGGCAACAAGCCCAGTGTCGTTGTAAGCGAGGTCATCAGAATCGGCCTCAGACGGGCCGTTCCTGCTTCCATAATCGCGTCAATACGTTGCTTGCCCTGCGCGCGTAACTGGTTGATCAAGTCAACCAGCACGATCGCGTTATTCACAACGATGCCGGCGAGCATGATGATGCCAATGAACGCAACGATATTCACAGTAGTACCGGTGACAAACAAGGCGAGTACCGCACCAACAAGGGCAAGCGGAATCGTAAAGAGAATCACGAGGGGGTGAATCAGCGATTCGAACTGTGATGCCATAACCAGGTAAACAAGGAACACGGCGAGCAACAATGCGAATTGCATTGACTCAAACGAGGCCTGCATCTCTTCACTCTGTCCGGACACGACGGCACTGATACCTGACGGCATCGGAGTTTTACCGACAATGGCGCTCGCTTCTGCGGCTGCGGCGCCGAGATCGCCGTAAGCAAGATTCGCCGAGATAATGGCAACTCGCTCCTGAGCGATGCGGCGAATTTCTGCGGGGCCCAGCGAGATGGATACGTCCGCGACAGCATCCAGAGTAACCGGTCGCTCAGACGAGGGATTGACGATCAGGTGACGGATTTCATCAATGCTCGACTGGCGTGTATCGACGCTGCGTACTAGCACATCGATTTTCTTGTCCCGCCAGGTATATCGCGTAGCTAGCTCGCCGCGAACGTTCGCGACCACGCTGTTCGCAATCTCACGTACCGTGAGGCCGAGCTTAGCCGCCCGCTCCTGATCAAAGACGATCCGGATTTCCGGGTTACCGCTCTCGATGGTCGTCTTGATATCCGTGAATCGATCAGAGGCAGACATGGCCTGCACGACCGACTGACTGACCCTCGCGAGGCCGGCCAGATCGTAGCCGGAAACTTCGATTTGCAGCGGGCTGGCAAACGTGAGCAACGATGGCCGCGTGAATTCGTATTGAACACCGGGAAGTGTCGAGAGTTCGGCGCGCATTGCAGCCATCGTTTGATCTTCCGCTTCGCGGCCTGCGCCCTCTTTGAGCGTGATACTGAGTGTGCCGGTGTTGTCGCCCGCGTCCACCGGATTGGCGTCGAGCCTGTTGCCTGTTCCGGCAACTGAATAATCAAGTTCGACCGCATCAATGTCAGCAGCGACCCTCTGGGCGGCCTGAATAGCCTCGTCTGTCTCGGCCAGTGGCATACCCGGAGGCAATCTTAAATTGGCAGTGAATTCACCCTGCGAAAACTGCGGGATCAATTCTGAGCCAAGCCGCGGTACCAGGGCCATCGTCGACACAAACAGCAACAATGAAACCAGGATGATGGTGACGCGATGTTGCAGCGACCAGCGCAAGATACCGGGATAGACAGCCGCAATCGCCTTGTAGAAAGCCTGCAGCAGCCAGGTTGGAACCCACAACAGAGCCCAGAACACCTTGCTAATCACGAAAAATACAAAGCCGAATATTTTCACAACGAAGGCAGTGGAACGGGTAAACCAGTTTGCGGGTTGCGTGTCGCTGCCATCGTCGTAGCGGCTTCGCGCGCCGAGGGATGCAAGCATAGGAATCAGCGTGAGCGCGACAACCAGAGAAAACATCAACGCGAAGGTGACCGTTAGCGCCTGGTCCTTGAATAGCTGGCCAGCGATGCCGCTAATAAAGACCATCGGAAAAAACACAGCGATTGTGGTCAGAGTAGCTGCGACGACCGCGGAGCCAACCTCGGTCGTACCATTCTGAGCGGCCTCGATAATGCCTTCGCCTTGTTCTTTCTTACGTACGATATTCTCAAGGACAACGATCGAATTATCGACCAGCATACCGACGGCCAGAGCGATGCCACCCATCGACATGATGTTCAGCGAAATATCATTCGTGTACATCAACAGGAATGTGCCGATAACGGAAACGGGAATTGCGATGCCGACGATCATCGTTGCGCGCGCGTCACGCAAGAACCCATACAGTACTAATATCGCGATCAAACCACCGAGGATTGCCGCCAGACGCACATCGTCGACCGCCGCCGAGATAAAAGTCGACTGGTCGTAGATTGTAATGATCTCAAGGTCGTCTGGCATCGAGTTTCGCAGTGCCTGCAGTCGGCGTTCGACTCGCTCGGCGACCTGCACCGTGTTCGCGTCGCCTTCTTTGTATACAGCGAGCTCGACTGATTCCTGGCCCTTTACCCGAGTGATCGCCTGGCGATCCTTGTAGCCCTGCTCAACGGTTGCGACATCACGCAGGTAGACCGGGCGATCAGCTACATAGGCAACAATCGCGTCGCGAAATTCTTCGATATCCTGAAATTCATTCACGGTTCGTACGAGGAATCGCTGGTTGCCTTCCTCCAGACGACCACCGGAGAGGTTGATGTTCTCGGCGCGAATACGCTCTGCGATCTGTCCGATGCTGATGCCGAGTTGTGACAACTTTTGCTGGTCCACTCGAATTTGAATTTCGTCCTCGAGTCCACCGCTGACTTTTACAGCGGCAGTGCCTTCCTCAGCCTCAATCTCGGCTTTGATACGGTCTTCTGCAAATCGTCGCAGAGCCTTCAGTTGTGCTTCCGAGGATCCGGCGGCCGCGCCATCCTTGTATAAAAGGCCCAGCCTGACAATGGGTTCGGAAGAGGGGTCAAAGCGAAGTAACAGGGGACGACTTGCTTCCAGCGGCAGGAACAGGACGTCGAGTTTTTCTCTGATATCGATGCCCGCCATGTCCATGTCGGTGCCCCAAAGGAACTCGACAGTAACGTCGGCCTGGCCAGAGCGGGAAACCGAGCGCACCAGCCGGACGTTACGAACGACGCCCACCGCCTCCTCAATCGGCTTACTTAAGAGGTTTTCAATTTCAACGGGTGCCGCGCCCGTCAACTCCGCGCGTACCGTGAGTGTCGGGTAGGAAATATCGGGCAACAAATTCAGGTTTAGCCGGGACAGTGACACCATGCCAAACAGCACGATGGCCGTCATCATCATGACGATCGTGACGCGACGCTCGGTAGCAATTTCAATTAGGCGACGCATTATTCGACGTCCTCATCCGATGCCGATTCCTCGACCGCTACTGCTTCCTCGACCGGCGCATTGATAACAACTACTTTCGCCTCATTCTTGAGTCCAACGTGACCGACGGTAATGACTCTCTCACCGTCCGTTAGCCCTGAGGTTATTTCAACCATGCCGTTACCGCTAAAACCGGTTTCGACCTGTTTACGTATACCGACCTCATCCTCGACAACGAATACCGTGCTTTCACCGGTGCTCTCGATGATTGCGCTGCGTGGTACCTGCAATACGTTTTCGTGTTTGTCGTAGACAATACTCATACGCCCGAACATTCCTGGTTTGATCGGCTGCTCCGCGCCGCGCATTTCAATCGTAATTTTGAACGTGCCAGTATCAGGATCCACAATCGGACTGATGCGGGTTACGGTGGCAGCAACGGGTGCTCCGGGCAGAGCATCGATTTCAATTTGTACCGGTTGGCCGGCAGCAATCTGGCGAAATTCACGCTCGGGCACAAACAGGTAAGCGACGAGGGGGTCGAAGCTGGTAACTCGAAACACCGGGTCGCCAGTCTTGATCGTATTGCCCAACTTCAGATAGCGCTCAGATACGACACCATCGATCGGTGCGCGAATCTGCGTATAGTTGAGTTCGAGGCTGGCGAGATTGAAGGACGCCTCAAGCGCTTCCAGATCGTATTGAATCTTTTCGAAATCTCCCTCGCTGATCAGCCCTTTGTCCTGCAATTCCTTGTTTCGCTGAAAGTCGCGCTGCATTTTTCTGAGCCGCGCTTGTGACTCACTCAGCTCCAGGCGCAGTCGATCACCATCAAGTGTTGCGAGAATCTGGTCTTTGCTGACCATGTCGCCTTCTTCAACGTGCAGTTCGCGTACTTCACCGTCTACCTTGGCAACGACATCGGCTTCTGCGAAGGCCTCGATGGGTGCGGTGCCAGTGTACGTTGCGTATATGTCGCCACGTACCGGAGCACTGGTTTCGACGGGCACCGCAGGAGTCTCGTCCTCAACCGCTTGTTCGTCTTCAACCTCAGCGCCCTTTTCACAGGCACTCAATAGCAAAACACACGCGAACGCGGTCGTGCCGGCGCGAAATAGCTTCATTTGGAATCCCCTTATGCTCCTGCCGATCGGGTCCGTTCTTAGTGAGACCACGACAGGAATTTAGATCAGCCGGCGAATCGGTCCAGATCAGTTACGCTGGCGAGTACTTTGCTGCCATCACGCAGGCCTGAATGCCCGACTACGACAATCTCATCTTCGTCCAGCAGGCCATCAAGAACTTCTACCCTCTCACCTTCTTGAATGCCGATCTCGACACTACGTCGAACGACTTCATCGTTTTGCACGACATAGACGGTTGTTTCCTCGTCTTCATCGAGCAGGGCATTGGCCGGAATTACGAGTGCATCCTCATGTTTCTCATACGCGATCGTGAATCGACCGAACATCCCTGGCGCGAGATCGCCGTCCGTATTGTCAATAATCGCTGTCGCACGGAAGGTACCGTTGCGCGCATCGATGGTCGGGCTAATACGAGCAATGGTTGCTTCAAATTGGGTGCCTGGCATGGACGCAACAGCTACCGTCGCTGTGTGACCAACATTGAACTTGGCCAGCTCCGCTTGCGGAATTTGCAGATACGCGATCAATTCTTTGGTTTCGGTGATTCGAAACGCGACCTGTCCGGTAGCCAGATTCTGGCCTGGCTTGATCTCACGAGAGGACACAACGCCTGAGATCGTTGCACGGATGTTCGAGTAATTATAGGTAAGGCGCTTGAGATCGTACGTCGCTTTCAGGGATTCGAGATCAAACTGCAGCCCTTCGTACATTGAAGAACTAATCAGCCCGCGCTCATGCAAGTCTGTGTTGCGCTTGTATGCTTTCCTGGCACGCTCCAGATTAGCTTTCGCGGCCAGAACCTCGAGGCGCAGACGTTCACCGTCCAAACGCGCGAGAACCTGCCCTGCCTCGACGCGATCGCCCTCTTCAACGAGCAACTCAACGACTTCTCCGGTTACCCGGGCGATCACCGGTGCATCGGCGTCCGAGGCGATAGAAGCGCTTGCGGCGTAAGTAGCGTAAATATCCGAACGAAACGGCGTCGCTGTCTCAACCGGTACCGGTGTCGCAGCTGCGATGACATCCGCGTCAGCAACACTGGCCTCGCCAACACCGCATCCTGAGATCAGGGCGGTCGAGGACAGGGCGATTGCGATGAAGATGGCAGGAATCTGGCTGTTCGTTTTCATGATTTTGGTTGCTTACCTATTATGGTGTTGTAGTGAAGTATAACACTAGCTCGGTATAACGCAACAGTTGCCGTCACAATTTGATGTTCCAAATAGTAATAATGAATAAAATCAACGAGTTAGTTTTCTACTTCAAGCAACCAACGTGGCCGCTCAACTATTAGATGCACGAACTGCGATTTTGGATTGATTTTTTCGCAGAGAATATTTGCGGGTTGCCGGCCTACGAGATAACGGTCGCTTTTGCCCCTGCTCGTCCCTCGCGACGACTGCGCACTCGTTTGCTGAAGTTGGCCTGGATCGTGAGTAGGCTTGGCGTCAACAACAAAGTCAGGACCGTTGCGAAAGCAAGGCCTCCGGCGACGGATGATGCAAGCTGAGTCCACCATTGCGAGCTCGGGGCACCAATAGAGACTTCACGGTCGATTAGGTTGACGTTTATACCCAGGACCATGGGCATCAGGCCAACGATGGTGGTAACGGTCGTTAACATCACGGGGCGCAGCCGAATTGCACAGGTACGCAGGATTGCGTCGAAGGCGTGCTCGCCGCGGCTGCGCAAGACGTTGTAGGTATCGATTAAGACGATATTATTATTCACAACGATACCAGCAAGTGTAATCACACCGACGCTGCTCATAATGACGCCAAACGGCTTGCCCATGATCAAGTGACCCAACAGTACGCCGCCCGTCGAGAAGACGACGGCAGTCAGTATCAAACCAGCCTGATAAATGCTGTTGAATTGTGTGACCAGAATGATCGCCATAATCGCAAGCGCCATGAGCATCGCCCTGGCCAGAAACGCCTGATCTTCTTCCTGGTCCTGGGTGCTGCCGCCAAACGTCAGGCTGACGCGTGGGTCGATTTCCAGACCCGGTAGTTCCTTCCGCAAGTCAGCGACAATATCGTTTACCAGATAATTTGCGGCAACGTCCGCATCGATAGACATCGTACGTCGCATATCGATTCGGCGGATCGTTCCATCTTTCTGGGCAGGCACTCGCTCCACAAACGTGCTGATCGGAACCAGACCGTTATCAGACGGAATTCGCAGTTCGTCGATTTGCGAGAGAGTACGACTACCTTCCGGATAACGAACCCTGATATCGATTTCGTCATCGCTGTCATCGGGACGATACTCCCCGATCTTGATGCCGTTTGTGACGAGTTGCACCATCGCTCCGACCAGAGAAATGTCCGCGCCAAATCGTGCAGCCTCAGCTCGATCAACCTTGATCTGCCACTCGATACCCGGGAGTGGCCGACTGTCCTCGATATTGATAATGCCGGGTTTGGCTTCCATGAGGTCGCGAACCTCGGCGACGGAACGTATCAGTGCATCCGGAAAGCGTGATGAAAATTCGATGCGAATGGGCTTGCCGATGGGTGGGCCGGAATCAGGTTTGCGTGGCTCGATGTGGATCCCTGCCAAATCGCTGGTCTTGGCCGTGATCTCGGCAAGAATTTCATCCGCCTTTCGACGTTGGTCCCAGTCGATGTAGTTCAGCGTCAGTGTACCGATTTGATCCTCAGCTCCCTGATCATTGCTCCCTGTCTTGGCATACAGGAACTCGATCTCCGGCATTCCCAGTACGCGCTCTTCAACCTGCCGTACCAAAGCGTCTTTTTCCTCCGTCGACAGATCGCCACGGGCGCGGATATCAATCATACCGAATGGCTGCTCGACATCTGGAAAGTACTCAATGCCCTTGCCGAAGAAACCAAACGCCAGGTAGACAGAAAGCAACAGGGCCGATACTCCCGCGACACTCAACCACGGGCGCGCCAGCCAGCGACGAAGGATGCGAATGTAACTGCCAGTAAACCCAGTAACGCTGTCGAGATCGCCCGTTTCGGCCGCCGTCAGATTGCGTCGGGCCTCTTCCGTATTAGCGCCGGTCCTGCCAAATATCGAACCCAGAGTCGGCACGAAAAGCAGTGCCATTATCAACGATGCCGAAAGTACGGCGATCAGTGTTATGGGCAGGTACTTCATGAATTCACCGGACGTTCCCGGCCAGAACGCTAGTGGGACAAACGCGGCGAGTGTCGTGCAAGTGGATGCAATGATCGGCCAGGCCATGCGGATCGCCGCCCGAGAATATGCATCGTATCGTGACTCGCCTTCTGCCATGCGACGGTCTGCCATCTCGGTGACAACAATCGCACCATCGACCAGCATGCCGACCGCCATGATGAGCGCAAACAAGACCATCATGTTAATCGTGATACCGAAGTAGCCGATAATCAGTATTCCCATCAGGAAGCTGCCGGGAATGGCGATACCGACCAGCAGCGCAGAGCGAATACCAAGAATGCCGATGATGACGATGAAGACCAGCAGCACCGCAGAGAGAACGCTGTTCTGTAATTCGGACAGCATGTCGTTGACGTCTTTTGACTTATCTCTGGATGCGACGATCTCAATCTCGGCCGGCCAGTATTCCTGCTCCGCGGCGATCAGCGCCTTAATAGAATCAATGGTCTCGATTACATTGGCGCCAGCCCTCTGCACTACTTCAATCGCGACTGCGGGCTTACCATTAAGGCGAGCGACGCTTTCAGCGTCTTTGTAAGTGCGACGAACTTCAGCAATATCCTTGAAGTGCACTACGCGCTCGCCCACAACCTTTATAGGCATGTCGAGTACGTCGGCGGCGCTTTCAAATACTCCCGGTACTTTTACCGGAAAACGGCCTTCAGATGAGTGCAGTGCTCCAGCAGCGACAAGCCTATTATTGAGACTGACGAACCGAATGATTTGAGCCTGGTCAAGACCGTAGCTTTCCATCGCGAGTGGATCGATGACGACTTCCATCAGCTCTTCGCGCGTACCAATGAGGTTGACCTCAAGAACACTGGTCAGGCCTTCAATTTTTTCCTTGAGATCTTTCGCAGTATTGGTAAGGCTGCGTTCCGGTATGTTTCCCGCCAGATTCAGTACAAGCATGGGGTCAAAACGCGACACCTTCACTTCATTGACGGTAGGTTCATCCGTTTCACCTGGCAGTTTCGCCTTGGCTTTGTCTACCTTTTCACGGACGTCCTGCAGCGCATTACCGGTGTTCACACCGGCATCGAATTCCAGCGTTACATTGGCGCCGCCTTCAAAGGCGCTCGCCGTCATTTCCTTGATGCCTTCGATCGAACGCAGTTCCTGCTCCATCGGGCGAACCAGCAGACGCTCAGCGTCGTCCGGAGAAATTCCATCGTGTGAGATGTGGACGTGGATGATCGGAATTTCGATATCCGGTTCCGCTTCTTTAGGGATGGTGTTGTAGGCGATGAGGCCGCCAACCAACACGACCAGCAGCGACAGGATCACGGTCCGTGACCGCGACATCGCGGCCTCAATAATCTCCATTAGTCGTCGGCCTCATCACCTGTCTGAATAGCGACGGAGGTCTTCACGTCGCTTTCGGGGACCGTATCGACTAACGCGCCATTTGCTACGTAACCCTGGCCCACCGTGATTATAGTCGCGACCTCCGGTAGTCCGGCGATCCAGATTCCGTTATTCGATGACAGTGCAATATCAGCAACAACGAATTCGACCAAACCATCACTGTTGATAATTTTCACGCCAACGTTGCCGGTGTCATCAAGGGTGAGCAGTGATGGTGAGATGCGATGTGCAAGGATTTTTTCCGCCGGGATACGCAACTCTGCGGTGCCACCAATTCGCAGTGCACCATCCTCGTTGTCGATTTCAAGCTCGACTTCAAACGTGCGGGTCGCTTCGTCAGCAACGGGCGCGATATAGCGGATGTGACCATGGACGGTTTCGCCGGTCGCGAGACTGGCTTCTGCCTTGTCGCCAACGTCAACATAGCGAGCATCAAATTCGGAAAGATTCGCAGAAACGATAATCGTTCGATTATCGACATAAGTGGCGACAGGATCGCCGCGCTTTACGAAATCACCAACCTCAACCGCGCGGGACTGCAATGCGCCGCCAAACGGCGCACGAATATTCATATAGCCGAGATCAAGCCGGGCACGGGTCAGTTCTGTTTTCGCAGCTTCAAGCAGTGCAATAGCCTCCTGCAACTGCGCTTCGGAAACGTAACTTTCAGATTTCAAACGCAGGCGGGCGTCGTACTCGACCTCCCGCTGTTTGACAGTAGCTTCTGCCTGCGAAAGTCGTGCTTTGCGATCACGTTCATCGAGTCGCACGATCACTTCACCTCGGTCGACGTTAGCACCGCGGTCCGCGCCAGTAGCTACGATTCGACCATCCGTTTCGGCAGAGAGTTCTACAATTCGTGCCGGTGCTGTCTTGCCATTGACGACGATCGTACGCTGGACTTGCTCAGCAGACTGTGTGCGTACACGTACGGCACCTTTCGATGCAACTGATTCCGGAGTCGCATCATCCAGCGGCGAATCCGCGGCGGAATTCCCGCCCAATTGCCCGGATATCAGCCAAAGAGCAACTGCGACGATGATGCCGCCTGATAACAGCCAGGATTTGTATTTTGTGATATTGCCATGTTCCATTATGTTCTCGTTATTAGCCGGCAGCCGACTTGATATGGGCCTGTTCCGTCAGCAAGTGCCCGTTTTCTTCAACGTACTTTTCCATTGCGGCCATCATCGCTTTTCCGAATCCAGCAACGAATTTCATTCCCGGTGGCCAGTCGTCCATACAATTCGCTTCAATTTCTGAAATCATCTTTGTGATGTGAGCACAATCCTCGACGCGGTTATCGAGCACAGCTTCAACGTGTTCGCCTGGCATGAGATGCGCGAAACACAGGGTCGCGAGAAAATCGGAACGGACTTTGTGACAAGGCGCGGGGTCTTGCAACGCTTCGAGCAGGAACGTCTTACCTGCAGCGGTAATTTCGTAGACCTTGCGATCCGGTTTGCCATCTTGCGGAATGTGCTCGCACGTGACGAGGCCGTTATCGGCAAGTGATGACAGTGCTGGATAGATCGAACCAAATCCGGCGGCAAAAAAGTGTCCGAATGTTGATTCGAAGTGCTTCTTGAGGTCGTAGCCAGAGGCGGGGCCGTCTGTCAGCATTCCAAGACAAACTGTCTTTACGTCCATCATTAACTCGCGTTCTATATATCGGGGCGATGCATACTATCAGTTCGATATATAAAAGCCAGCTAATATTGGGCAAATATCAACAGATTTGTGCGAAATTGGCTCGTTTACTTAAAGTATCGAGCGAGATATGGATTTAGCAGGCGACTGTCCGGATCAAGTTGTCGCCTGATTTTCCTGAAAAACTCCATCCGGCTGCCGTACGTAGGCGCTACGTAAGCATCGCGCATTGCCACTGTTTGATTGAACAGTGGAATACCGCCCCAGTTCTCCGCGAATTCCGATAGATCGAGGACGAAATCCTCCCAACCGCGCTTTTGCGTCGAAATTGTCTGCAGCGCGATCAAGGGTTCGTCAAAAGACGGCGACAATAGTGCAGAGTTATCGCGGGCGACCCGATATCCGACGGCAGGGAGGTCGCAACGATAAGCAGTGTGCGCAAAGGTTTCACGGCAAAACTTCGCATAGGCTTTTACAACGACAGAAAAATCCGAAGCTGGAAAGCACCACGTGGAATACAGCAAGTTGCTGGGTTGTCGCCGTCGGTGTCGCCCACCGGCAGCGACATTGTTGCCATTTCTGACCAGCTTGGAGTTAACGAGACCATGAGTGGTTGCCGAGATCGTATCCATCAACTGATATCGAACCGACGGTATGGGCAGCACACGATTGAGCGATTTGAAGACGTTTGGAAGCACGGTGCTCTCGCCCCAGTCTTTGATTTTCCAGGGGGCGTTATAAGCGTTTCCGCTGCTCGCGTCGTAGTGGCGTAGATCCAGGTAAACGTGATTACGGTACGGCATCAGGTAAAACTTGAGCCCGACATTGCCGCTTGCGAGCCGGTCTGCAACGTGTGCGAATGTATCGATATCCATGCTGCGATGACTGGCGGTAAACGTCGTGATGGGGCGCACTCGCATTGTGACCTCATAGATTACACCGAGCATGCCGTAGCTCAAGCGAAACGCGCTCAGCAAGTGTCGCTGTGTGTCGGAAACTTTCATTACTTTGCCGGTGGGCGTAATGGCTTTCAGGCTAACAACCTGAGTTGACAGCATTGACGCCTGGCCACCGATTCCTGGACCCATGCACGGCGCAGCGATTGCGCCGCCGAGCGTACGTTCCGTCTGGTCGAAATTGCCGATGAGTTCCAGACCGTCTTCGGCAAGTGCCGATACGAGCTCGCCCAGGCGAACACCAGCTTCCGCTGTTACCGTGTGATTGTAGGAGTCAATCTGAATGATTCGGTCAATTCCGGACATCTTGATCGTGGTGCCAGAGGACGTGATGCTGCAGTCCGTTGCGGATGAACCGGCACCTTGTGGCCGAATTGGCACAGCGATATTTTGGTCGCCATCAAGGCAACGCATCAGGTTGGCGAGGTTGGTTGGTGCGTAAACACCGGCGCGTGCAGGGCGTCGAACAAGCATGCCCGTGTCACGAAATCCTTGTGACTTCATATTGGTAACTCCGCTGTCGTAGGTTGTTGCCCGTAGACCGGTGGCTTTGCGACGCTGCTTTTCAGCAGTTGTGCCTTTTTCAATTGAACAGCCATCGTTGCATAAGCAATGGGTGCGATGCAACGCAAACAAAAAATTAGTCAATTATTGTAAAGTGGCATGCTGTAATTGGTTACAAACACCCTTTAGTGGATACATGAAGAACAGCATCGAGCAGACAGCGACTGCAGCCGCTACAGCAGCTGTGCGTATAACGGGACAAATAGAACGCACCGAACTGGCTCGGTCTGATGCGTTCAGCGACGATCTCGGGGCGAACGTTTATTTCAAACTTGAAAATCTGCAGACGACCGGTTCATTCAAACTACGCGGTGCGACCCATCGTCTGATGACGCTCACTAAAGATGAGCTCGCGAAAGGTTGCGTTGCCGCCTCCAGCGGCAATCACGGCGCGGCGGTCGCCTGCGCGATGCAGAAGCTCGGCGCGACGGGTGTTATTTTTGTGCCGGAGCAGACGTCCGACGTAAAAGTCGACAAGATCCGGAGCTACGGTGGCAACGTGCAGTACTTCGGAACAGACGGCCTCGACACAGAGCAGCATGCACGAGAGTATGCCGAGCGTAATGGCATGATGTACCTCTCTCCGTATAACGATGAACAGGTCATCGCCGGGCAGGGAACATGCGGCGTGGAAATACTCGAACAACTCCCCGACGTGAACGCAGTATTTATCGCCGTTGGTGGTGGTGGGCTGATCGGCGGCGTCGGCAGTGTTTTGAAGGCAGAAAACTCAGAAATTAAGGTGTTTGGATGTCAGCCTGAGGCCTCAGCCGTCATGGCACATTCTGTCGAAGCCGGCGAAATACTGGATATGCCGAGCGCAGCGACGCTGTCTGATGGCACCGCAGGAGGCATAGAATCCGGGGCGATAACCTTTCCACTAAACCAGGCAGTAGTGGACGAATTCGTTCTTGTGGATGAGGAGCAGATTGCGGCTGCAATGCGACTGTATATGGGTCGTGAACGCCAGGCGATCGAAGGTGCGGCGGGCGTAGCCGTTGCCGGTCTGCTGGCAAAAAAAGAAGAAATAAGCGGCCAGAATATCGTGGTGATAGTTTGTGGTGGCAACATTGCTGAAGACAAACTCGATGCTGTTTTGAACAGCCGTTAGGTCGAAAACCGGACTAATTGGAACCGCGGGCCAAAAGTCGGTTCAAAGAGGCACATGAAAAGACTAATCCTGAAAATAATAACGCTGGCCGTTATCGTCGCTGCTAACAGTTACGCTGACACGACTGTCATCGTCAACGTAAACATCGTACCGATGACCAGCGAGGTCGTATTGCCGCAACAGACGGTAGTGGTCGTTGACGGGAAGATCGCTGAAATTGGCAATGTGGACGCTGTACCGGTCCCGAAGGGCTCGACGGTCGTGGATGGCACTGATCGTTTCCTGATGCCGGGTCTCGCCGAAATGCATGCACACGTGACGAGCACGGATCCCTACCAGGTAGATCGTTTGTCGACCTTGTTCGTCGCTAACGGCATTACGACCATTCGCGGCATGCTGGGGCAGGCCAGTCATTTAAGATTACGGGATCAGTTTGCGAGTGGTGAAGTATTTGGACCGCGCTTGATTACTTCCGGTCCGTCGCTGAACGGACGATCAGTATCGGGCGCTGCAGATGCGGCTCGACAAGTCCGCGAGCAGAAGGCTGCCGGGTACGATTTCATCAAGATTCATCCGGGGCTCAGTGGCGACGAGTTCCTGGCGCTGGCAAAGACAGCCAACGAAATCGGTATTCCGTATGCTGGTCATGTACCGGCAGCAGCCGGTGTTTATCAGGCCCTGCAAAACAATATGGCGACGATCGACCATCTTGATGGCTATTTCGCGGCGTTAATGCGAGCCAACAGTGACGGATCGGGAGGATTCGGCGGTTTTTTCGACGTCCTGCTTGCAAAGGAGCTGGATGTCGACAAGATTCCCTCGATAGTGGCTGCGACATTAGATGCCGGTACATGGAATGTACCAACAGAGGTACTGATCGAGCAGTTGATCGGTGATGTGCCTGTCGCCGAACTCAAGCGGCGACCTGAAACACAATACGTTTCGGCGGCGACGGTGCGAAACTGGGTTGCGGCAAAAGAAGCGCAATCTACCGCTCGCGGCGTTGATCCCGAGACCGCCGCACTCGCTATAGAATTGCGGCGGCGATTGATATTCGAACTGCACAAGGCCGGGGCAGGATTGCTGCTTGGGTCCGATGCACCCCAGACTTTCAACGTTCCCGGCTTCTCGACGCATCGTGAGCTCAATGCGCTGGTCGTGGCAGGGCTATCGCCTTATGAGGCATTGCGCACTGGCACTGTGGCCGTCGCTACATTTCTCGGCTCAAACGGCGGGGTCGTCTCAGAGGGTAAAGATGCGGACCTGATCTTGCTGGACGCTAATCCGCTGGACGATATTCGAAACAGCGAAAGAATCCATGGGGTCATGTTGCGAGGTCGCTGGCTCCCCGCAATCGAACTGCATGCTCGTCTCGAGCGTTACGTCGTCCAGGTTGGTAAATAGCTGGTTGCAACCATTTTGTCGTGACAAGCGTCTAATTGTTTTAGACAGGGGATTCTTATGCGCAGCTTAATAGTGATGGCAATGTTTACGGTGAGTCTTGCTCATGCAGGTTGGTCAGATTATGAAGAGATCCGTAATCTGGATTTGGATGCAGACGGCATATCTCAACTAACGATCAATGCTGGCGCAGGCAGCATGGATGTGACGGGCGTCAAAGGTCTCGACAAGATCAACGTCAAGGCAACCATTGTTGTCCCGGGCAAAGACGAAGATAAAGCCGTCCGCGTGATCGAAAAAAGGATTCAACTGTCCTTGGAAGAGAGAGCGGGTACGGCCGAGCTGGAGGCTTGGTTTGACTCCGGACTGATGTCGTTCGGTTCCAGCCCGTACATCGTTCTCGAAGTCAAAGTACCGCAGGGCATGGCTGTCAATATCGATGATGGTTCAGGCTCGATCGATATTGTCGACCTTGCTGGCGATCTGACAATCGACGACGGATCTGGCTCAATCGACATCAGGAATGTGGCTCATGTCAGAATCGATGATGGCTCTGGTTCTATCGATCTGATCGATGTGGCGGGCGATGTTTCAGTCGTGGATGGCTCGGGCAGTATCAGCATCGAGCACGTCCAGGGCTCCGTAACGATTGATGACGGCTCAGGCAGTATCGAGGTCACCGATATCGACAGTGATCTGATCATCGTTGACGATGGCAGTGGCGGTCTGAGGTTCTCCGATATCCGTGGGACGGTCGACGCGGATACCTGATTCGCCATAAATGCTAGTATCTCCCTATAAAAGCGCCCGCGAACAGGGCTCATATAACGGGAGGCAGCATGAAATTAGTACAGCTTCTGCTCGATTCTAAGGGCCGGGACATCATCTCTGTCGCGGCCGATATATCGGTTTTGGACGCCATAAAACTGATGGCGGAGAAGACGGTCGGGTCATTGCTGGTCATGCAGGGTGACGAACTTCAGGGAATCATGACCGAGCGTGATTACGCACGCAAAGTCATCATTAAGGGGCGCTCGTCCGAGACAACTGAGGTGGGTGAAATCATGACCACCAACGTTTGTTCGGTAAGCAGCCAGGAAACGGTCACCGACTGTATGACTCTCATGACCAAACGCAAGATTCGACATCTTCCGGTAATCGACGATGGCATGGTAGTGGGCATGCTCTCGATCGGCGATCTGGTAAAGGCGATCATTTCCGACCAGCAAGAGGAAATCCAGCAGCTCGAGCAATACATCAGTGGCTCGTAACGAGAAATATGACCGTCGCGTCATGCAACTCTTCGATGGCTATGTTCATGGCCAGATTAGCCGGCGCCAGTTCCTTGAAAGCGCGACGAAGATCACAGCGTCAGCGACGGCAGCAGCGGCTATTTTTGCGAGCCTCAGCCCCGACTACGCATTGGCGGTTGAGGTCGATCCCGACGATAAATCGATAACAACAAGCTACAAGAAATATGCCTCACCAAAAGGTGCCGGCGTCATGAGTGGTTATTTCGCGAGGCCGGCGCTTATACAGCACAAGCTGCCCGCAGTTGTAGTCATCCACGAGAATCGCGGTTTGAACCCGTATATAGAAGACGTTGCGCGGCGACTGGCAGTTGCCGGCTTTATCGCGTTCGCGCCGGATGCGTTGACACCGCTGGGCGGTTATCCGGGCAACGACGATGACGGACGAACGCTGCAACGTAAACGTGATCGCGACGAGATGGTCGAGGACTTCGCCGCCGCTGTCGAATTTGTAGCCGGCCATCCGGATTGCACGGGCAAGGTCGGTTCAGTTGGATTCTGTTTCGGCGGCGGCATGTCGATGCGAATGGCGGTTCGAATACCGACGCTTGCGGCGGCCGTGGCGTATTACGGGCGACATCCCGACCCGACTGAAGTGACCTTGATCAAGGCACCGCTGATGTTGCATCATGGCGAACTCGATGAACGCGTGAATGCGAGCTGGCCGGACTTCGAAAAAGCGTTGCAAGCGGCCAATGCAAATTACGTCAACTACGAGTATGCAGACGCCAACCATGGCTTCCATAACGACACGACGCCCCGATACGATCAAGCGGCGGCGCGGCTATCCTGGAAACGAACCACGGAATTTTTTACCCGACACCTCGATCTCGGAGACTAAGTCATGGCACGAAACCTGATTCTGCTTGCGATAACGATACTCGCAGCAGTGCAGGTGTATGCCGATGACGAGGCGGAAGCGAAGACGGTTATTGGGCCGCGCAACGTTTACCTGTACGACGGTGCCAACGCGCTTTTGGCGGGTAATCCCATAGAAGGAGTTCCGCTTACCTTAAAGGGGCTTGAGTTCGCCCATGGCCTGCACGAGCAAAAAATAGCCCATTCAAACCTGTGCGCAGGATTCCAGTTGCTGGGTCAGGCAGAGACGGCGTTGGAACATTGCGACTGGGTACTCGAACGTGACCCCAATCACTGGCGTACCTATAACAATCGCGCCCTTGTCTATCTTCACCTGGAGCGCTTTGAAGAATCGGAAGCGGATATCAGGAGGGGGCAGGAAATCAACCCGCGCTCGGAAAAACTCAAGGAGGTGAAAGGTATGTACCTCGACGCGGTGGAACCGGTTGATGAAGAAATCACGATTGATGATCGACGCAACAAACCTCAGACGCCGGTCGTAGAGCCTGAATAATGCGACGATTGCTGGTTCTTCTCGCGATGACCGTGGCTGTTACCACTCTCCTGGCGGCAGAAGATCCTGCTGTTGCTCGTGTCGTTGACCGCATCGCAGATCGGATTCCGTTACAAACCGTCGCACCAGAGTACCCTCGCAAGGCAAGGCGCGATCGTATCGAAGGTCAGGTGGAGGTTTGTTTCGACATTGACAGGAAAGGTCGACCGCGACGAATTGCGGTACGGAACAGTAGCAATCGAGCGTTTGAAAAGCCGTCTATCAAAGCGGTTCGCGTATCAACGTTCAGACCACTCAATGACGATGAAGAACTGCAATCGATCAAGTCCTGCCGTACGTTTATTTTTTCGTTAGAACCGACTGAGGTACAGGCTGACTAATTTACAGCCCACGCTACGCCGAAGGCCACCATCAGCGAAAATATAAATAGCACACCGCAAATTATTTCAGCTGAATTGTCATCTTTATAGTTATTCATCTATCTGCGCTCGTTTTCTTACTGCTTTTCTGTGAGCGCCAGAATCCTTGTTGCAGCCTGCTTGAGTGATTCGCCGATGCTTATGACTCCTTCGTCGTGGCCACCCATCACGGCGATGCCATCTGACCCAAACGCAGACTCGTAGTAGAGACGCCCAAACTCAGCCGCCATTTCAGGTGTACCGTAGGTGACGCCGCTATCTGTCGTCGGCAGCACATGCAGGTATTGATTCCATAGCGGCTTGCTGTGTACATGAACAATGGCATTGATTGACGGATCGAGCGCATAAATTGCCGCATGTGTCATCGCTTCCGAGGATGCCTGTGCAGGGCCGGTACACGACACCTCGTTACGGTCAATGTCGAAAGCCGTTACCAGGGAATAATGTTCGATAGTTGTGCGCGCGATGTGGCCGGTTTGCGTGCCGGTGATCAGAAACTGTCCAGGTTCCCCGCTGCGAGTACTTAAATTACCGAAGCCGATCCCGAGTTCGTCGTAATGACCTACAAGTCCGGCGGCGATAAGCGGTCTGCGCCATTCTTCCAGTAGATTTGCCGCTGCAGCATCGGGTGCCGGACCCGGTGACCAACGGCTCTGATACTTGATATAGCCTTCATCAAACGTCACTGCGCGCGCATCTCTGGAAACAGGTCAAGGAGCCCTTGCTCACTAGCATCGCATACACCGCGCTCGGTGATCAGTCCCGTTATGAGTCGAGCCGGCGTCACGTCAAATGCGTAATTACTAACAGGCGTATCAGGTGCGGTGGTACGGACGTGAATATTTTTTCCGTTATTGATGCCGTAAACGTCAGTCACTTCAGCGGGGTCACGTTCTTCAATCGGAATGTCCAATAGCCCATCCCGGCTTTCCCAGTCGATAGTCGTGGAAGGGAGCGCGATATAAAATGGGATGTCATTGTCGTGTGCGGCGAGCGCCTTCAGGTAGGTACCGATTTTGTTGGCGACATCTCCGCAACGGGTCGTGCGGTCGGTGCCCGTTATGACGAGGTCGACCATTCCATGTTGCATGAGGTGTCCACCGGCATTGTCGACAATCAGCGTGTGCGGAACACCATTGGCCGCTAACTCCCAGGCAGTGAGCTGCGAGCCCTGGTTGCGTGGACGAGTTTCGTCGACCCAGACATGCACGTCGATTCCTTTCTGCTGTGCGAAGTAGATCGGTGCGGTTGCGGTACCCCAGTTGATCGTTGCGAGCGAACCTGCGTTGCAATGCGTGAGGATATTAACCGTAGCACCATTCTTGCCAGCCGAAGTTTCTTCAATCAGACGCAGGCCATGCTCGCCTATACCGCGACTGATCTCGATGTCTTCGCTGCAGATATTTTCGGCTTCACGGCGAGTCAATGATCGCAGATCGATGCTGTCGGATGTTTCGCCGATTGCCGCAAGAACGCGTTCAACGGCCCAACGCAGATTTACCGCGGTTGGTCGTGATTTCAAAAGAGCATCGGCAGCCGTGCGAATTTCCGATGTGGGATTCTTCGCATCGAGCGTAGCCAGATACAAACTCCACGCTGCCGTGGCGCCGATCAGCGGCGCACCGCGCACATACATATCCTTAATCGCGATGACACCGTCCTGCCAGCTCTTGAGGTCATGAATCCGGTAGTCGTGCGGTAGCACTCGCTGGTCGATGATCTGTACTACAGAGTCGTCGTCCGGACAGAGCCAGATTGTGCGGAAATCCTCGGCGTTGACCGGGGCCATGATTCTGCGCTTAGCCTTCCAGTCCGGCAGCGAGGCGCGCAGAGCGCAAGGTGTTTGCCATGAGCATTGTGATCGTCATCGGACCAACGCCGCCGGGAACCGGAGTGACGGCGCCGGCAACAATGGAAACATCGTCGAAATCGACATCGCCGGTAAGCCCCATTTTAGTTTCGCCATCAATTATTTTCTCTACACGATTGATGCCAACATCGATGATAACGGCACCCGGCTTGACCCAGTCGGCCTTGACCATGTTCGGACGACCGACAGCTGCAATGATGATGTCCGCAGCAGCAACAACCTGCGGCAAGTCTTTCGTTCGGCTGTGTGTGATAGTCACCGTTGCATTGACTTGCAGCAGCAATGCCGCCATCGGTTTACCGACGATATTGGAGCGACCGATGACAACCGCGCTCTTGCCAGACAAATCGTGACCGAGTTCGTCCTCGATCATCAGCATGCAGCCTGCGGGTGTGCAAGGCACGAAAGCATCTGCTGTATGGCCGGCGGTTAGCTTGCCAATATTCACGAAATGAAAACCATCGACATCTTTTGACGGTGCTACCGCCTGCGTTATGGATTGCTCGTCGAGATGATCGGGCAGCGGCAGTTGCACCAGAATACCGTGTATCGCATCGTCGTTGTTTAGCTCATTGATCAGTTGCAGCACGTCTTCCTGTGACACATCTTCCGCGAGCGTATGTTGTACCGAATTGAAGCCACAGGCCTCCGCAGTCCGCTTTTTGTTACGCACGTAAACCTGGCTCGCCGGATCTTCACCGATGATGACAACCGCGAGTCCCGGTTTGATGCCGTGTTCGTCCAGCAACACTGCTGTATCTTTGGTTATTGACGCAGCGAGTTCCGCGGCCTTGGCTTTGCCATCAATTCGTTTTGCAACCGTCATTTCTTAGTAGTCCTTAGCGATTCTTCAGAAGCCGGCGATTACCGACGGACGCATGGTAACGCTGTGCGGCTTGCGTTTCTATCAGGGAACACCACAAACCGGTGACCAGCGTTCTTCGCGTCGGGCAACTCGACCGCCAGTTACTTCGCCGTCATAGCTGATCGGCGCCGGGCCGGATAGCGTACTCGGCTGTGGTTGCAGCGCATGCGTGTTGATGATTCCGAATTGGCCTTTGTCTGTCTCAATAAGGGCTCCAATGTAGACACCGCAGTTTCGGCATAGCAGAAAGTCCGCTGTCATCAGGCCGAATCGATATCGATTGAGCTCTGATACATCTGTAGCCGAAAACTCGATGCTTGAGCCCGGGTCGGAAGTACTAAGCGCGTCGTGCGAACGACAAAACAGACACTGGCAGGCACGTACCGACCAGCCTGCCGGATCGATCGAGCATTTATACGAAAACCCGATTGCGCCGCAATGGCAGCTGCCCATGTAAATGTCCTCAGCCACGGCGACGCCGCCGCATCAGAGCATATAGCAGACTTGCAGGCGCCAGTGATGCGAGCAAGTGCTTCAGAGTGTGGCCGCTCATCGCATTGCCGATTGCGTACAGATGGTCGTCGAGTTGTTCCGCGACTTTCGCAGCAACGTAAAAACCGATCATCCACCAAATGTAGCGGCCGAGGTCGCTGCGTTCCTTGTAGAAAATAATGGTCAGTGGGATTAGTAACATAGGCAGAAACTGGACAATGGCATAGGGCCGAAGGTCACCAGCGCCCAAAGACTCGGTATGAGCCCAGTAGACGACGGAGCCGATACCGACGAACAGCAGTGGCAGCAACAGTTTCTTGCCGAGCTGCGGTGAGAAGTACTCAGAAATAATGACCGAAACCAGGCTCATGAAACCGATTGTCATCGGTATTCTGTCCCAGACCAGCGAATCGTTATTGGGTTCGAGGTGAAAAAAGCCCGAGCCGAAAGCGGTCAGCGCAATACCAAAGAAAAAGATAATCCACGCGAGCCTGGTCGTCGGCGTTACGGTTTCAGCATTGCTCGCAATAATTCGCCATCCCAGTATGCCTACGATCAGAAACGGCAGGTTCGACATGACGTTCAGGAAGTTCGGAACTCCAAACATCGGCCGTTGATCGGCGAATATGTGATAGAGCGGATCTTGAGCGACAGGATCGACCAGCGCGACGGCAATAATGACGCCCAGACCAACACCCAACAATAAAACGGATTTCCATGGCATGGTCACTTTATCCTTCACCGCCCGGCGGTCCGTAGAAAACAACCCAGGCCCCGAAGTCATTGCTGAAATTGATGAAATGGTGTTCGACACCGGCCGCAACGAATAGCGCGTCGCCTGGTGCGAATTCGATCGTTTCGTTGCCGCGAGCAAGTGTGCCAGTACCGGTTTGCACGATATAGATCTCGTCCTGATCATGAGGGGACTGCTCATCGATATCTTTCGGCTGATAATAGCCGAGCTCCATGCTGCCGTTCTCGAGCAATACTCCGTAGAGCCCATCGGCCGAATCCGTGGCGGCTCGCTGTGCATTTTGCAGTGTCATACGCGTAGTCATGTGCTCACCGTATCGCGATTCAGGCTAAAATACAGCTCTCAAGCAATGCTCAGGAAAACAGTGAAAGCATTTTTCCGCAATCTCCGTGGCGTAGCCTTCTTTGGCGGCTTCACGATTAACACCATCATCTGGTTTATCCCGATACTGTTGCTGGCCGTCGTAAAGCTCGTGTTGCCGATTCCGGTACTGCGGCGTGGCATCACCCGCGTTCTCATGGCAATGGGGGAAAACTGGGTTAGCACGAACTGGTTCATGATGAGGTATGCCGGGTCCGTCAGTCTGGAGAGTAGTGGCCTGGATGGGTTGCGGCACGATGGATGGTATCTCGTCATTTCCAATCACCAAACGTGGGTCGACATAGTTGTCTTGCAGGCGGTATTTAATCGTCGAATCCCATTTCTCAAATTTTTTATTAAGCAGCAACTCATCTGGTTTCCGTTGCTGGGCATCGCCTGGTGGGCGATGGACATGCCGTTCATGAAGCGGTATTCACCGTCTTACCTGGCGAAAAATCCGCACATGAAAGGCAAGGACCTCGAAACGACGCGCCGCGCGTGTCAGAAATTTCGGGGCACACCGACCTCGGTCATTAATTTTGTCGAGGGGACGCGATTCTCGGAGGACAAGCGTGCCGCCCGCAAATCTCCTTTCAGGCATCTCCTGCAACCACGTGCCGGAGGACTTGCTGTTGCGCTGTCATCGATGGGTGAGCTGTTTGAAAGCGTTGTGGATGTCACGATGGTTTATCCGGACGGCGCAACCAGCTTTTGGGATATGTGTTGTGGTCAGCACGTAAGGATTGTTGTCAAAGTTCGCGAGCGGGAACTTGAAGACTGGCTGGTCAAAGGAAATTATGAAACCGATCGCGAGTTCAGAAAGAAAGTGCACTCGTGGTTAGGCCAAATCTGGACCGAAAAAGATGAGATACTCAATGAAACGAGGGAGTCTCATGGTAGATAGCCGACAGTACGACACCGTTGCATTCGATGTTCGCGACAACACGACTATGTTGTTTTTTGCGAAAACGACGGAAGAAGGCGATATCTCTGACTACCTGCTGCTAATGCGGACGGTCGACGAAGAATTCGACGAGTCCATTTATATAGAGATCAATGAGCAGCAGTTCGGCGGACACAATCTTATCCGCGAGGCGGCCTTAACGGGCAACGTGTTGACTCTGAGGCTACACGAGCCAGCCGAAGAGCTTGACGGCACATCGGACATCGTTCTGACCTGGGCAGATACGACAGAAAATCTCGATAGCATCGAAGCGGGCGCGTTTCGAGTATTTGGTGACACCCTGGTTGGCGGCAACGCCTGAGCGCTTTGTTGCAACTGCGGCACTGAAGATGGCGAACACCGAATACAGCGTCTATATCGTGCGTTGTGCCGATGACACGTACTACACCGGAATTGCTGCGGACGTAGCGCGGCGCATGGTTGAGCACGAGAGCAGTCCTCGCGGTGCCAAATACCTCAAAGGGCGCGGCCCTCTGCAACTGCTGTATTCAGAGGCAGTCGGCAACCGATCTATAGCATCGCAGCTCGAATACCGGATAAAAAAACTCGATCGCAGCGATAAAGAAGCGCTGATTGATGGTCGGATGGCGCTGCAGAGCCTGTTAGCGGATCAGGGTTCAGAGGCAGGTTGAGAGAAGATAGCGATGGGTTTGCCAAACTCTGGCATGAACAGTGACGTGTCGCGGTCCCAGCGGCGCTGAAATTCAACCAGCCATTGCGCCGTTGTTTCGAAGTTATCAATAATTTTTGGCGGCAATACCACTTCCCCAAACGGCTTCGTAAAATCATCAAAGTGAATGGGATAAACACTATGGCTGCCAGTGGTCGTCACTGTGTGCTGCCAGTACAACTCAGCGTAGTTCCGCCCCAGCGATTTCAGTTGTCCAACACCCAGGAAGACGACATCGGCAGCGACATTCTGCAGGTCGTATTTCCTGAAGGCAGAACTACCTTGTACCAACGCCGTACCTTGTGGATGTTCGATGATGATCGTGTAGCCACCACCCATGCGCCAGGCAGATATCGGCTGCGGCATTGTCAGTGGTTCTTCTATGATTCCGTCGAATGGGACCGACCCGCGCCAGCCAATCGGTGCATGTCCGATTGGTCGCAATGTGACACGGAAATCGCCGAATTCAAAACTGGCGGCCGCCTTAACAACGGTAATCTGATCCTCCGGAACGCCAGCTCCGCGTGCCACTTGTGCGGTTGATTCGGAGCCCAGTATCGAGGCGCTCGATCGATTCGCGATTGCACCGACGTCCATCGCATGATCGAAATGACTATGCACTGGAATGATCGCTGCAAGGCGACGCATACGGAACTCGTTCATGACGTAATTGATTTGCGGAGCGTCGTTGTAGACAGGTCGACGCAATATAACTTCAGCAAGAGACGGGCGGGAAAAAAACCCGTCAATAAGGATTTGAGTTTCGCCGTCGTCAAACAGTAATGTCGTAACGCCCAGCCAGGTCACAGTAACGGCATCGGCGTTTGCAGCTGATGCGAGCGCTGGTGTGGGCCAATCTATAGCGTCAAGACTGGGACGTTGGCGCCACAGCGAGACGACAGCAATACTCACCAGCACCAGAATGATGGTGAAGGTCAGGGCGGCACGCTTGGCGTACGCAACCCACATCGCTATTGACCGACAGCTATTCTCGCCAGATGACCCGTCAGCGGCGCCAGATAATTACCTAATGCATAACCGAGCAAGGCTAGCAGAATTGAGGCTGGCACCAGGTTGGGGCGGTGATGCGCCGCAACAATCGGCGCCGATGCGGCGGCACCGATATTCGCCGCTGATGCTATCGCCACGCTGTGGACGTCTACGCGGAATATCCAGGCGCCGGCGAGCATGAACAGGCCGTGGATGAATATCCAGATAAATGCCCCGAGTACGAAGGCGGGTGCATCAGCCAGACCAGAAACTTCGGCCCTTGCGCCCATGCCAGCGACGAAAACGTACACCATCGCGGTACCGATTGCCGTCGAATTGGGGAGTTCTGACACTTTAGTCGTCGATAGCAGCAGGGCGACGGTTGTGACAAGCAGAATACGCGTGGTCGTCTCGGAGAAAATCCCCGAGATACCAGGGACCGTGTCCGCGATCCACGATGCGATCGGAGGCGCGAGGCCATGACCTATCGCCGCTACGCCGAACACCACGGCGGCGAGGTAAAGATACTGTTGCATGCTTGGCGCATGATCATCTTCGACGTGCATTGCGGCGGCGGCATCCATTGCTTCGAGACGGTCCGCTGGAACCCGCGCCCACTTGTTGAATTTGTCAGCAAAGTCACGGGACATGAGCAGCAATGGTAGCCACACGATATAAATAATGTTGTCAGCGACAACGGCGAGCCCGAGTTGAGCTTCGGAGGCTCCGAGCATTTCCTTGGTCGCCAGCATGTTAGCCGTGCCGCCAATCCAGCTACCGGCCAGGGCGCCGAAGCCCTTCCAGGAATCTTCCGGTAACCAGCCATGCACGATTACGTAAGCGACAACACCGCCGACGACAACGCCGGCTGTGCCCATGAGCATTACGAGTACGCCCTTGCCCATCACTTTCACGACCGCAGGAACATTGACCTTGATCAGCATCAAGACGATGAACACGGGCAGGACAAACTGGCTTAGTCCGGAATAGATAATCGAGCTGTTGGGGATGACGTTATACCCGGCGACAGTCAGATTGCTGAGAAAGACTGGCGTTGCGTAGATGAACAGCAACGGTGGCACGTAGTTGAACAGCTTGGCCCCGCTGACCTGTGCCAGCAAAAAGAAAAATGCTGCAACTATGCAGAGAACTGCAAGTACGCCTATCGGTGATGAAATCAGTACCTGGGTGGTCTCCATTCGCGATGCCTCAGTCTTGTTATTTCGGCTGAGTATAAATCATCGACGCCGGCGCCGTGTGCGAAGCTTGCCCAGTCCAGGACACTACACTAGCTGAAGCCCAGTTGAGCCTGAAAGTCTTTGCGTGTGTCTGCGTCCGTCATGGCAGCCGCGTTGACGGTTAACCATACAGCTTGCCAGTCTTCTATCTTGCTGGGACCGAACACGTACTTGGCAACGTAGCTTTCAAGCTGGTCGATATGAATGACATTCTTCGGCGGTGGTGTGGTGAATTCCACGAAACCTGAAAATATCACGAGGTTAGCGACCGGCACATCCGGAACGACTTTTCGCAATGCGCGGGCGCGACCCTCGTTTTGGATGAGAGGATTCAGGAAACGCTGGCGTTTGACGCCGTCCACGTTAGTCCACTGGGCCTCGTCTTCGCCACCGAAAACGACACCGCCAAAGTGCTTGGTCTGGATACAAAGTATTCCACCCGCGGTGAGCAGAGCGTGGTCGATCTTGGCGAGACCGCCGTAAGCGCCCGGCAGAATGAAATCATGCAATACGTCGGGGCTGCGCTTGGCAAGCGCAGTGCGTATACGCCACTGCCCGATCTTTGCGGTTACAAAGCGAGCCAGGTGATTTGCTGTTGAGCGGAAAATCAGTGTCAGGAACAGCGCTGCTGCCAGCGTGAACAGGAATTTCGCCGGACCGACACCCGTAATGCCGGTCTGCAGCGCTCCCTCGGCGGCAAAGGCCGGCACTGCGATTAGTGGTACTCCGCTCAGGATTGTTCGCGCTGCCTTCAACATAAGGTAGAGAATATGCCCAGAACCAATGCCATGTATCGTATCAGGTCACGTTTTTTGATCTTTGTCAGGTCTCGCCAGGGTAGGCGAGATAATAGCCGTCAATTTCGGCAACGCGGATCGCTGTTTCGTAGACTGCACTGAGCTGTTCACCTGTCAGGACGTCCGCTTTCGCGCCATCTGCTGCAATTCTTCCATTTTGCAGCAATATCACCCGATCGACCTCGGGCGGTATCTCATTCAGGTGGTGTGTGACGATAACGATATTCCGGCCTGCACGCGCCAGGGCACGAATACGCTCGAGGTAGTCAAAACTGGCAGCAAAATCGAGGCCGGATGTTGGTTCGTCGAGAATCAGGGTGACCGGGTCGTGTACCAGCGCCCGGGCCAGCAGGCAACGGCGTTGCTGCCCGGATGACATTCGGTCCAACGGCGTATTGCGCAGTGTTTCGATGCCAAGCTCGGCCATTGTTTTCGTGGCGGCCGCAACCTGATCGGATGAAACCCGCTCAGCGAGCACGCCGTGCACACCGATGCTCGAATAGAAACCGGAAACGACGACCTCAATAGCCGATGTTGTCGGTGTGTAGCGTTGTTGCAGGTCGTTTGAAACAACACCGATTTGCTTTCGCAGCTCCCACACATTCCATCGGTCTTTGCCGAGTATGCGTATGTAGGAGTCAGACTGCGCGGCCGGGTACAGCTCGCGATTGATTGTCTTTAACAGCGTTGTCTTCCCGGAACCGTTCGGGCCCAGTATTGCCACTCGCTCATGTTGTTCGATATCGAGATCGAGATTTTCGAAGACGCAGGTTGAGCCACGCCAGATGGTCGCGTCGCGAATCTCAATGAGCTTCGGATCTTGCATCGCCGGGCTTAAATCTCGCTGCTAAGATTAAGCGGCTGCCATTCGGTGTGCGCTTCGTATGCAGGGCGGTCGGAGTCATCCTGCAAATCGCCCAATGTCATCGCAAGCCATTGAAACCACTCAAATGCGAAAGGGTTGTCGAGCTCGATACGCAGGTCCTGAACCCAAACCTCAAGTTTCCTCCAGAGAATGATCGTGCTCGAGCCGATCAGATTATTGACAACGGCCGACGGGACGATGCGCTGGTACATCATGACTCCAACGCTTTCCATCGTTGTGCAGATCATCATGGCGCATTGTTCGCTGTTGGGAAAGTCGTCCTTTAGCTGTTCTGCATTGAGCCCATCGGGATAGTGCAAAACGTTGCGATATGCGTCGGCAAATGCGGGACTGCCAAACGAGCGGAATAACTCAATGGCAGCGAGTTCGCGTCGTTGTTGTCGTATCTGTCGCATCTGAATTACGGCGAAAATAATGCCGCCGACGACGACAATGGCGCTGAAAATTTCGGCCATGTTGGCGAGTCGTGAAAAATCTGTCATCTCATAGTCCTAAAATGGTCCTCAATCCGGGCGATTGAAAAACGCGAATCTACACTGTTTGTAGTTTCCATGTACCTTTTCTAAACACGATTGTCGCGAGGATGGTTAACGATGACTCCGCAATCACTATGGCAACGAACGCACCGTTTGGGCCAAGCGATGTTTGGGTTGCGAGCCAGAATGCTAATGGTAATTGCAGCAGCCAAAAACAAATGAAGTTGAGTATTGCGGGTGTAGTGGTATCGCCAGCACCGTTAAGGGCCTGTACAACAACCATTCCCACAGCGTACATAGGGAAGCCAATACTCAATATCTGCAGGCAACTCGTTCCCCAGCGCAGTACATCCGGCTCTGCTGAAAACAATCCGGTGATAAATTCAGCGAAAATTAGCAGGAACACGCCGGTCAAGGTCATGAAGATCGCATTGAATTTCGCCGCTTGCCAGGCCGATTTCTCGGCCCGATCGGGCTTGTCAGCACCGAGATTTTGACCAACAAGTGTTGCAGCAGCATTGCCAAGGCCCCACGCGGGAAGGAACACAAACTCCATCATTCGAAGAGCAATCGTATACGCGGCGATCGCACTACTGCCATAAATCGAGACGATGCGCATGACGCCGATCCAACTAGCCGTAGCGATGAGAAATTGCCCGATACCGCCCAGCGATATACGGATCAGGCGCAGCGCAAGTCTGAGGTTGAATTTCAAATACTGGATATGAAATTCAAGTCGACCGCGGCCGTTCATCAGGTACCAAAGCTGATAGATGACGCCAATGCCACGGCCAATGGTTGTCGCGACCGCAGCACCCGTTACGCCCATCTCCGGAAATGGTCCGAGCCCGAAGATCAGGCATGGGTCCAGAACAATGTTGATGCCATTTGCGAGCCACAAAGAGCGTAGCGCGACAGTTGCATCACCCGCGCCCCGAAACGCGGCATTTAACAGGAACAGGTAAATGATGGTGATGGAGCCGCCCAGAATCACCGCGGTGAAGCCGACGCCCTGTTCTATCACTCCGTCTGACGCACCCATGAGTTCCAGCAGATCGCGAGCGTAGGCTACGCCCGCAACGCCGATAACGATGGACAGGAGCGCGCCAATCCAGATCGCCTGCCCCGTGACATCAGCAGCACCGGTCGCGTCCGAGGCCCCGATTCTGCGTGACACCATCGCCGTCAAACCGACGCCGAGGCCAATGGCAATCCCGTATAGAACGGTAATCAGCGCTTCTGTAATGCCAACTGCGGCGACGGCGTCGGTTCCAAGACGCGAAACGAATGCGATATCGACGACAGCAAAAATTGATTCCATCGCCATTTCGAGCATCATCGGAATTGCGAGCATGCCAAGCGCCCGGCCGATTGGACCGGACGTAAAGTCCTCTTCGTTGTCCTGCAGCGCTTCACGCACAAATGAGCTCGTACGGCGCAAGACGGATTGCTGTTCGTTCGTATTAGTCATTACAATGTTCTTGAGCGCTCATTCGCATTGTTTTTTTGTTTTGCTGCTAGGTTCTTATCATGCCTGATGGATTGAAATATCTCCTGATCTTTATTGCGTTGGTCGTCGTTTACACGATTGCAAAAGTCGTCGACTACATGCGGCAAAGTGAGCGGCAGTGGGAAGAAGTCGACAAGAGTAAACTCAAGAAATGGGAAGACGACGAGGATTAATGATGATGCCAATCAGAGTTGCGATTGCGCTTGCAGTTACCTTTGTTTCGATCAATGCCTTGGCGCAAGACCAGAGCAATGTTAAGCAAAGCACAGACGACGTAGTGACTGTGAAAGCGGTGGTTGACGCCTACCGGAGAGATCGAGAGGCAGAAATTCTCGGGGATTTTGTGGAGTTGCTGTCGATACCCAATGTTGCGACTAATTTGTCGGATATGGAGCGTAACGCGGATCATATTATCGGGCTTCTCGAGCCACGGGGATTCAAGACGCAGCGATTAAGTGCAGGTGGTGCGCCGTATATTTATGCGGAGCTGAATAGCCCGGGCGCGACCGAGACGATACTTATTTATGCGCATTTCGATGGGCAGCCGGTGCAGGAGGAAAATTGGGCGTACCCACCATTCTCTCCAACATTGCTGGACGGGCCGGTTCAGGCGGGCGCCCAGACCATTGACATAGCACAAGTCAGCGGCAGCTTTCATCCAGAATGGCGACTTTATGCGCGGTCGGCTGGTGATGACAAAATGCCGATAGTTGCTTTGATCCATACGCTGGATGCACTGGCGGCTAGTGGAATCCCGTTGACGGTAAATCTAAAGCTGTTGCTGGATGGTGAGGAAGAGCGTGGATCGCCCACGATCGCCAGGATAATTGAAGAGAATGCCAGCCTTTTCGACGCCGATTTGCTGCTCTTCTGTGACGGTCCAATGCACCAGTCCCGTCAAGCACAAATAGTCTTTGGTGTGCGTGGCTCAACCACTGTGGACATTACAACCTATGGGGCAACGCGACCTCTGCATTCCGGGCACTACGGCAACTGGGCACCAAACCCGGTCATGCAACTTACCCACCTGCTGGCGAGCATGCGTGATGAGTCAGGTCGTATTCTGGTTGATAATTATTACGATGACGTCGCCCCGCTCAGTGAGCTGGAGCGCGATGCTATCGCCAACATGCCGGACGTAACCCAAACGCTTAAAAATGAACTCTCCATTCATACACCGGAGGGTGATGGTATGCGACTGGAGGAGCTGATCTCGTTGCCCGCAATTAATGTCCGCGGCATCCAGGCCGGTGGCGTTGGTGCGAAAGGGCGCAATATTGTTCTATCAACGGCAACGACATCCCTGGACCTGCGATTGGTGCCCGACCAGACGCCCAAACGCGCTGTCGAGTTAATAAAGGCGCACCTGATTGCACAAGGATTCCACGTTGTCTTTGAGGAACCAACTGCGGACGTACTTCGCTCTCACGAAAAAGTCGCGAAGCTCGACTGGCACGACGCCGGTTATCCCGCTCTACGGACGGCCCTCGACGAACCGATGGCTTTGCGCCTGACTGATTTAATGCGAAAGATTGCCCCGGACCTAATCGTCACCCCGACCATGGGGGGCAGCTTGCCTTTGCATGAATTCGGTACTCGTCTGGACGCCCCAATCATTATCTTGCCCCTCGCAAATCACGACAATAATCAGCACGCCGAAAACGAGAATATTCGTTTGAAGAATATTTGGGATGCCATGCAGGTTTATGGGGCGGTGCTGGGGAGCTTTGGCGACAGGTAGGCTGCCGATTCGTTAATCGTCTGGATTGTCCTGGCGCAACAGGACCTCAAGTTCCGTCGCAGTATCTTTTGAGGATTGAATCAGCAGCTCTTCAGAATCATGAATTGCCTGTTGCTCAAGTAACAACTGTTCGTCGCGCTCGCGAAATGAGTCGACGATATGTCTTGCGTCTTCAGGTTTTTGGCCGAGGCTATTCAATACCTGCTCCGACATGGCGAGGCTGGACAACAATGTTTCACGAAAAATGTGTTCAACCCCAAGGTCCATCAGTTTGTGAGCATGGCGGCGGTTGCGAGCGCGCGCAATGATTTTCAGGTGTGGAAAGTTGTGCATGACCGATTCGGCTATCTGCATCGATTCATCAAGCTTGGAGACGGCGAGCACGAAAATCTTCGCGTGCTCTGCACCGGCGGCGCGGAGTAAATCCAGTCTGGAAGCATCGCCATAGTGGACGGTTGCTCCGTATCGCCGAACGAATTCAACCTGCGCTGAATCACGCTCCAGAGCCGTGAACGAGTAGCCCACAATGTTCAGCAGGCGACCAATGATCTGGCCTACGCGCCCGAAGCCCACAATCAAGACATCGTGGTGGCTGTTCACGGGGACATCAAATTCAGGTGCAGGCGCCCTGTGGAACTTCCCGCCGGCCAACTCTGCGGCAGCGTAAATGAACGGAGTCATCAGCATGGAGATTGCGACGGCCAGTACCAGTTCATCGATAAGTGACCGCGGCAGAATCATTTCGCTGGCTGCAATACTGAACAAGACAAATGCAAACTCACCGCCCTGGGAAAGTATGGCGGCGAGCTTTAGGGCGGCTGCACGATCGCACATTCCGAATTGTCGAGCCAGCGGATAAAGAATAACCGCCTTCGCAGTCATAAGTAACACGACGATCAGCAGGATGCGTAGGGGGCTATCGAGCAGCAGGCCGATGTTCACGGACATACCAACAGCGATAAAAAAGAGGCCTAGTAACAAGCCCTTGAACGGTGCGATATCAGCCACCAGTTGGTGGCGGTACTCCGAGTCGGCCAGCAACATGCCGGCCAGGAAGGCACCGAGAATCATCGAAATCCCTGCAACGTCCATCAGCAGCGCTGAACCGATAACAAGTAGCAAGGCGGTAGCCGTGAAGATTTCAGGGATTCCGGATCGCGCCGCGATATTCAGTATCGGCTTGATCAGATAGCGTCCGCCGATGATAAGGCCACCTATGGTTGCTATCACTAAACCGACCTGTACGTAATTGATGCCGTCATCGAAAGACGCATTGGCACCAAGCAGCGGCAAAAGAGCGATAAGCGGAATCGCTGCGAGATCCTGAAATAACAGGATAGAAAATGCTGCTCTGCCATGGCTGGCACCAAGCTGCTTTTTCTCCGATAACATTTGTATAACGAACGCTGTCGATGAGAGTGTAAGTATCAGACCTGTGACTATTGCCGCGTTCGTGCTAAATCCGAATGCCCAGGCGAGTACAGTGATGACAATCGCTGATGCGAAAACCTGTGCCGCGCCGAGGCCAAATACCATGCGCCGCAGAACCCAAAGCCGGGATGGCTTAAGCTCGAGGCCGACAATGAAAAGCAGGAAGACAACGCCAAGTTCGGCGAAGTGATAAATATGTTCGGAATCACGAATGAATGCGAAACCGAACGGACCGATGATGATCCCCGCTGCAAGATAGCCGAGCACGGAACCGAAGCCGAGGCGGCGGCTGAGCGGTACAGCGATAACTGCCGCAAGCAGGTAGATAATCGATTCGGCCAGCCAGCTCATTTGGGGTCCATCGCGCACACGAATGACGTAGTCTAAAGCAGACATCGCCAATTGCCTCGTAATTCTATTACACTCGGCTCTGCCGAATCGGTTGTTTCGGCGGCAATACTGAACCGATTGGACAGGAAAGGCGTATGTACAGGGGTAAGTCTTCGCAAACCGGATTCGTTGCAGCAGTCGTTAGTCTGACGTTGATGCTGGGTGCTTGTGGCAGCGACCAGGCAGAACCGGGTGCGGCCGCGACGGCGGCCGGGCGCGAGAACGTTGATGCGATGTCGCGAGAACACGCAAACGACACTACTGAGCCGAGTGCCGGCACGCAGATCACGCCTGCGCGGCCTGTTATTTCGCAGACCATGGCGTATACCGAGTACAGGGACGAACTGGTCTACGGCTACTTTTCTGCACCTGCCGATATGTTTGAGCCTCTGCCGGCGATCATCATGATCCATGAATGGTGGGGATTAAATGACAATATTCGCGCCATGGCTGATCGTCTTGCCGGTGAAGGCTACATCGTATTTGCCGTCGATCTATATCATGGGAAGGTTGCCAACTCCACTGGTGAAGCGCGGGTCCTGATGATGGAAGCAGTAGAGGACCCGGAGCCGTCCAGGGCGAATATACGGGCCGCTTTTGATTTCGTTAGCAATACAGCGAGCGCGCCTCGCATAGGTTCGCTTGGCTGGTGTTTTGGTGGGGGGTGGTCGCTCAATACCGCGCAGCTCTTCCCTGATGAGCTCGATGCCGCTGTTATCTATTATGGACAAGTGACAGCCGACGAAGAGTTGTTACGACCCATTGGCGCGCCCATTTTGGGCTTGTTTGCTGCAGATGACACCGGAATCAAGCCAGAATCCGTAGTGGCATTCAGAGACGCGCTTGAGAGGCTTCGCAAGAACTACGAAGTTCATATCTACCCGGGTGTCGGGCATGCATTTGCGAATCCAAGCGGCAGAAATTATGACGCTGCTACTGCCGAGGACGCCTGGCGGCGAACCCTGGAGTTCTTCGATTTGCATCTGTCGGTTGGCGAAGCAAACTGAACGATCAACTGAAACGTGATTAAGCGGGCTGTACATTTCACGTACAAGACCGGGCGTCGTATTATTGTCACGGTCGTCGGTACCAGCGTGTTGCTGCTGGGCATCATCATGATAGTCACGCCTGGCCCGGCAGTCGTTGTTATTCCCATTGGGCTCGCAATTCTTGCGATCGAGTTCGTCTGGGCACGCCACTGGCTGAAGAAGCTGCGTGAGATGATCAGTCGTCGAACCGCGGAGAACCATAGCGAACGTGCCGAGGAGCACCGAAACCACTGATGGCATAAAAAAAGGCGCAGAAGAATGATCTTCTACGCCTTTCGAGATAACGGCAGGGGGAGCGCCGCCGGACCATCCTGGTCCGTTTATTCACCGTATTCCGTCTGGTGAGTACCGGAGTCGCGAGCCAGAAAGTCAGGGGGGGAGAGAGATCTGGCCGGCAGCTGCCGGTGGGGGTTCATTGTCTTGCTGTTGGTCTTATCTTTGGGTTGTACCGTGGATTTCAACCGTACCGATATCGCCAGCGAACGCTGTGCTAGCTGCGGCGGATACGCCAACGAGGATTACCAGGGCGCCTACGATGGCGAGAAAGTTTTCAAATGTTTTGCTTTTCATGATCGAGTCCTAAGTTGAGCTGTGCCGCCGATCCCTGCGTCACCGCATTTATATGAGTTTCAGTTTCCTTATTGCACAACTCGTGCCAACTTTGAGAATCGTTTAAAAACAAAGGGTTATCCAAAATCACTCCCTTACGAAATATCGTTAATTACGAAAAACCGTACTAATATTTACGAAAAACCGTATATACTGCACGGATGATTACCCAGGACGATTACCAATGGCTGTTTCGCAAGTCGCCATCGATGGCCACCTTTATCGCGGAGGACGGCGCGTACCTCGACGTCAACGACACGATGCTGAACCGCTTGGGCTACCAGCGCGACGAAATGGTGGGCCGTAGTCCGGAGGAATTCACGACACCGGAAAGTGCGACACGCATCAATGACGAACTTCGACCCGCTTTACGACGCACGGGCAAGCTGGAAAACAAACCCATCAGTTTTGTCACCAAGTTCGGTGACGTTGTAGATTGCGTAACCAATGCGATCATCGAATACGACCGTGGGGGAGAGTTTCTGCGCACGGTTGCGATGTACTCGGAGATATCAGATCAGGCGCGAGCGAACTTCAAGTACCGCACATTGTATCGATCGACACCCGCCATGCTGCATACCGTTGATGGTGACGGCCTCGTCGTTACAGTTACCGATCACTGGTTGCAAAAACTTGGCTACAGGAGAGAGGAGGTGATCGGCAGGTCCATTACCGACTTTTTTAGCGTGCGTGATAGCAAGTTCTACGCGGGCGGTCGATTGCAGGAGCTAATTAGCGATGGTGATTTCAACAATCTCGAACGCCAGATGCTCGCCAATGATGGGACTGTTCTTGATCTCGTCATGTCTGCGATTTCCCATCGCGACGAAAATGGCAACGTCGACTTCATGCTGGTTGCCTCGAAGGATGTAACGGAGCGACGCAGAGCAGAACGGGAACTACGCCGCACTTTGGGCGAAAACGCACGTTTACGTGAGGAGCTGGAACGAGAGCGTGACTACCTTCGGGAAGAGGTTAATGTGGCGATGAATTTCGGTCGCATTATCGGCACCAGTCCCGCGTTGCGTCGCATGCTGAAGAAAGTGGAGGCCGTCGCCGAAACGCCGGCCAGTGTCTTGGTGCAAGGCGAGTCCGGCGTTGGTAAAGAATTAGTGGCACATGCGATCCACTTGCAGAGTCCGCGCGCGGACGGCCCGCTGGTAAAGGTCAATTGTGCATCCATCCCCAAAGAGCTCTTCGAAAGTGAGTTCTTCGGTCATGTGAAGGGCGCTTTTACGGGTGCACACCGCGACCGAATCGGCCGTTTCCAGCTCGCTGAAGGCGGCACAATATTTCTGGATGAGATCAGCGAAATTCCGCTGGAGCTGCAGGCGAAACTACTGCGGGTCCTGCAGGAGAGTGAATTTGAGCGTGTCGGTGACGACGCAACTCGCAGCGTGAACGTGCGCATCATCGCGGCTACCAATCGTAATCTGGAACAGCTTATTGTTGATGGGGAGTTCCGCGAGGACCTTTTCTACAGACTCAGCGTATTTCCGGTCGATGTTCCGGCATTACGCGAACGCGGTGAGGATATTGTGCAGCTTGCACAGCACTTCCTGGAACAAACATGCAAAGACTTTGGTCGTGAGGTGCTGACTTTGACTCGCTCGCAGACCGCTAACCTGCGGTCCTACAACTGGCCAGGCAATGTTCGTGAGCTGAAAAATGTTATCGAACGAGCAGTCATTCTTTCGACGGGTAAAGTCCTGCGGCTCGATCTCTCCATGCCCGGGCTGAAATCGGATATCGACGGCATCGCGGACGCCGCAATAAGCAATAACGAAGTACTTAGTGAAAAGGACATGCGAGAATTCCAGAAGAACAACACGATCAAAGCACTCGAACAGAGCAACTGGAAAGTGTCCGGTGCTGGTGGGGCGGCAGAACTGCTGGGTGTCCGGCCGACGACGCTCGCCGACAGAGTTCGTACCTACAAGATCAAAAGGCCAGCGCGCCGATGAGCGCTGTAATCAGGCGCTTGGGTCTGGCGGCTGTAGTAATCGTGCTGGCAACAAGTCTGTACTATATGCCACTGGCGAACTGGGTTTCCGCCCTGGTCGATTGGGGACAGCAACACCCGATTGCGGGGCCTGCTGCGTATATGTTCTTCGTTGTGGTCGCGACAGTACTGTTTCTGCCGGGCTCCGTAGCAATGATGATTGGCGGTTTTCTTTTCGGCTTCCTGCCGGGATTCCTGTTCGCAGTGATTGCTATTCCGGCCGGCGCGCAAGGCGCTTTCGAATTCGGCCGCTGGGTGGCGCGACCCTGGGTAAGAAGAAAAGTGGCGGATAACCGGCGCATGCATGCTATCGAGGCTGCGCTCCGGGAGGAGGCATTCGTTATCGTGGTTTTAACAAGATTGTCTTTGATCCTTCCGTTCAACCTGCTCAACTACGCTTATGGCGCTACCTCTGTAAGAGCGGCCACACATCTGGTCGGTACCGCGATCGGAATGTTGCCTGCAATTGCGCTGTACGTTTATCTCGGCACTCTTGCCCATGATCTCGGTCAGATACTCTCGGGAGAGGCGGCACCGTCGGAACTCGGGTACTGGATTATCGGCGCCAGTATCGCAGCGATTGCCGCTGCGACATGGGTGATTCATCGGACTGCAACTCGCGCACTGGAGAGACATTTGATCGGACAGGAATCAACGGAATGAGAATACTGGCACTGTCGATGCTGCTTTGGACCGTGGGCATCAATGCTGCCGAGTCCGAGTTGCCACCCCGCGTCCAGAGCGCGCTGAATGCGCGCAATGTGCCGTATGAGACGCTGAGTGTTTACGTGTCGGACGTCGAGACGGGCGAACCGATTCTGGAATGGAATGGAAATGAACCACGAAATCCGGCGTCAACGATCAAACTTCTGACCACGCTGGTCGCACTCGACGTATTGGGCCCCACCTACCGCTGGCGAACGGACGTATTTGCAGCAGGTGAGCTGGATAATGGACGACTGACCGGTGACCTCGTACTCAAAGGTTATGGCGATCCATTTCTCGTTACCGAACGGGTATGGCAGTTGCTGCGAAACATTCGGCATGCCGGAGTGCAGGATATAACAGGCGACCTATTGCTTGACGACAGTTGGTTCGATGTAGGCGACTACGATCCAGCCGCGTTCGATCATCAGCCGTTGCGTGCCTATAACGTTGCGCCAAACGCCCTGCTCATGAATTTCAAGGTCGTTCGGTACTGGTTCGAACCGGACCTCGAGCATGGTGCGGTCAGTGTGCGGCTGGACCCTGAACTGGACAATCTGAGTGTCGATAACCGCCTTGGTCTGGCCAACGGCAGTTGTCGTGGATTTCAACGTGGAATAACCGTCACGGCAAACAAGACAGTTAATGAAGTCACGTTTTCGGGCCGATTTCCGAATGGCTGTTCACGATATGCCATGGACAGAACGGCGTTGTCTCACAACGAGTTCGTGTACGGTCTATTCGATTCCATGTGGCGTGACTCCGGCGGCTCGTTTGACGGCAGCTGGCGAAATATCGTCGTGGAAGAGGATGCTGAGCCGCTGCTGTCGTTCAACTCGCGACCGCTCTCCGAGATGATTGCGCGCATCAATAAACATAGCAATAACGTCATGGCCCGGCAGCTATTGTATACCTTGGGAGCGGAGTCGAACGGTGCGCCTGGTACAGAAGACAGTGGCAAGGCAGTTATTTCCAAGTGGTTGGCCGACAACGGACTGGCATCAACTGAGATAGCTATTGAGAACGGTGCGGGCCTGTCGCGAAAGACGCGAACCACGGCCAGTGACATGGCGAAAATGCTGCAGTTTGCGTGGCGGCAGCCGTACATGCCGGAGTACCTGGCATCGATGTCATTGTCTGGCCTGGACGGAACATTGCGACGACGCTTCGGCAACACAGGACTCGTCGGCAAGGCACATCTAAAAACCGGATCACTTGATCATGTCACGGCAATAGCGGGATACCTGCAGTCGCGGTCCGGGCGACGCTTCGCTGTCGTCGCGATGCAAGGTTTCGAGGATATTCACCGTGGACCGGGGGAAGAGGTGCAGGAAGCAATACTGCGCTGGTTATACGAACAATAAGGTACACTCGCGGCGATGCCATGACCATCGGCGAAAGAATTCGGGCAAGGGAGATTGAGAATGCGTCCAACGATGTGGGGAATACTGGGGCTTCTGGCGCTGGTGCCACTGACAGCGTTTGCTGAAACAGCTTACGTCACGGATAACTTGCGGCTTGGCTTGCACCTGGCGCCGGATACCAGCGACCGCGCATTTCGCTACCTCGATAGCGGTCAGGAAATGGAAATTCTTACACGCGACCGGAACTACGCCAACGTGCGACTGCCGGATGCCACCGAAGGCTGGGTAAAGGCGGCGTACCTTGTTGACGACAAGCCGGCGAAGTTAATCGTTGCTGAAATCACCGCTGAGCGCGATGCACTCACTGCGGAACTTGAAGAAACCAAACAATCATTCGCTGCGCCTGCCGCAACCATCGAGGCATTAAGAAACGACGCTTTGGCTTTCGACGGGAAGCTCGCTGAAGCCAACGCGAGTATTGCCGAATTACAGAGCGAAAACGCGAGCTACGACGGGCTCAAGGAACAATATCGGGGCAGCCTGCCCCTGAGCTGGGTTGCTGCTGCGATTGGCGTCTGTCTGATCGCCGGTTTCCTGCTCGGTATGTGGTGGGTTGATCGACGTAGCCGAATCAGGCACGGCGGCATTCGAATCTACTAAGTATCGACTGATCCTAGGCCGCTACGGTCACACCCTCATCGCAGCCGCTTCGCACCGGTAACTCCGAGGGCTTGAACAGTCCGTCAATATCTTCCTGGGACGTGGCGCGGCGAATATCGTCGAGTTGTTTCGACGATACGTGCGACGCGAAAAGTTGAATAAATTCCACCATATATCGACGCAATACAGCATCTTTCCGATAGCCGATCCAGGTTGTGCTGCGCGGAAATAAGCCCTCGGCATCGACAACCTGCAGGTCTTCCTTGTCGGAGCAATCTGCCGCCATGCTGGCGACAATGCCGACACCCAGTCCCATGCGGACGTAGGTTTTGATGACGTCAGCGTCGCGGGCGGTGAATACAACGTCAGGCTCCAGACCTTCGTCGGCAAACGCGCGCTTCAATGATGACTCGCCACCGAAACTGAATACATAAGTAACCAGCGGAAACTTGGCAAGGTCCTGCAAAGTCATCTTGCGATCGAGTTGCGCGAGTTCATGGCCTTTCGGAACAACGATAGATCGGTCCCAACGATAGCTCGGCACCAGCATCAGGTCGGCAAATAACTCGTTGGATCCCGTTGCGATCGCAAAATCGATGTTATTGGCGGCGACCATGTCGGCGATTTGCTCTGATGTGCCCTGATGTAGATTCAGCCCGACTTTAGGGAAGCGTTTACGAAACTCCGCAACAACTTCGGGTAGCACGTAACGTGCCTGTGTGTGCGTCGTCGCTATCGATAAAGAACCTTCTTCTTCCTGAAAATAGTCCGAGGCGAGATTACGAATATTGTCCGCTTCGCGCATGATGATTCTTGCGCGATCAATAACCTGATGGCCAGCCGGGGTGATGCCACCGAGGCTCTTACCTTTGCGCGTGAATAGCTGCATCCCCAGCTCTTCTTCAAGCAGTTTGAGCTGCTTGCTGACACCGGGCTGGCTGGTATACATTCGATCGGCCGCCGCAGTGATGTTCAGACCGTTATCGACGATTGCGAGCAGATACTTGAGTTGTTGCAGCTTCATGTGCGACTTTGTTTTAGGTTGTTCCAGACTATGACCAACATCGGCCGGTTCAGTTTCAATTCCTGTGCTACGTATAACAGATTCTTATAACTAAAAGCTATATCAAAGGAATTACAATAAAATGATCTACAACAATATTCTTGAAACCATCGGCAATACGCCGATCGTAAGACTCAACAACATGGGCCCTGACGACATCGACATATACGTCAAAGTCGAGTCGTTTAATCCGCTTGCATCTGTCAAGGATCGGCTGGCATTTGCGATCGTCAACGACGCCGAACAACGTGGCCTGTTGAAGCCCGGGCAAGTCGTCATTGAAGCGACATCGGGCAATACGGGTATTGCACTGGCGATGGTCTGCGCCGCCAAGGGCTACCAGTTCGTCGCGATAATGGCGGACTCTTTCTCGATTGAGCGCCGCAAGATCATGCGAGGTCTGGGCGCGAAAGTTATTCTGACACCGGCTGCTGAACGAGGCACGGGCATGGTCAAGCTGGCCGAAGAACTTGCTGAAAAGCATGGCTGGTTTCTGGCGCGGCAGTTCGAGAACGAGGCAAATCCTGAGTATCACCGCAACACAACCGGTCCCGAGATACTCAGCGACTTCGCGGGCAAGCGACTTGACTATTGGGTATCGGGCTACGGCACCGGCGGGACGATGACGGGTGCTGGTGAAATGTTGAAGGCTGCTCGCCCGGACATAAAAATAGTTGTCGTTGAGCCGGAGGCCGCATCATTGCTCTCGGGCGCGGATTGGGCACCGCATAAAATCCAGGGCTGGACTCCAGATTTTATTCCCGAAGTCTTAAATCGGAAGGTCTTCGATGATTTGTTGTTGGTGAATGATGATCGGGCAATCGAGGTGTCGAGAGAGCTGGCGGCTAAAGAGGGCATTTTCGCCGGGATCTCTTCCGGCGCTACCCTGGCGGGAGCGCTGGCAATAGCGGAGAAGGCAGAGAAAGGATCCACGATCCTGGCGATGCTGCCGGATACCGGCGAACGCTATCTGAGTACACCGCTGTTCGAGGGTGTCAATGAAGGTTCGGATGACGACTGGCTGGAAAGATTGTGACCGATTGCTCAAATTTGCGCCTAAACGGCTGAATTATTGAGCTAAAACGGTTGTACCTGAGACTTTAGTCACAGCAGCGAGGCAATGTGGCTGGCATCGTGGGGCACTGATTTCAACCCATCAATTGCCCGAGACCCTTCATTGTCAGCAGACGTACATGCACTCGTAACGGAACGAAATATCAGTAAAGCCGGCGGCTTGCTGCATTCCCTCGTGCCTCGCGCTCAGGTGTTCTGTTATTACGATCGCAGGAGAGAATGCGCCTGGAACAGTGACGGCGCCGAAGATTACGAGATTGACACTTTCGTAGCGGACCTGCCCGAAGAGGTTCTCGACAAGCTGCTCGACGACAATGAATCTCTGCGTCGCACGCTGTCATCAGGCCGCACTGTATTGGCGCTGCCTGTGCCGCGTGAAGATGGAAGAATCGCAGGGCTGCTGGTGGTACTGTTCTCGAAGAACGACGGCAAGTCATCCTCGTTTAATCCAAGTCTCCTCAAGACGATTCTCGAACCCGCTATCGAAATGATCGGCGAGAGTCTTCGGGTGAGCAAGGATATGCGGGAACTTGAGCGTACCGCCAAAGAAGCGCGGAAAGAGCTGGACTTCATTTACGAGGTCGATGAAAAAATTCATGGTGCGTCAAGACGCCATTCCAGCCTGGCGCAGCTGGTCGGGCGTAGTGGTCGCTACCTCGGTATTAATTACAGCGTACTGTTGATGCCGTCCAAACGAATTCGAATCAGCGCGACCCACTCAAGTTGGAAAAACGTCAACCGCAAGGTCCTGGATCGCTATCTCGTTGATCAATTGATGCCAAAGCTGGAAAGTCAGCGCAAGCCGGTAATTTTCGAGATTCCGGCCAATGACAGTCCGGGTGATACCGCATCTGGTTATCAGGCATTGTTGTGCCCGCTCCTCGATCAGCAGGGCAACGTCGAAGGCGTACTGGCGCAGTTGGGCCGCGTTGATCAGGAGAAGTTCAGTAAGGGTGATCGACGTTTCATGTCACACATCGGTCGCAAGGTTGAATACGTCGTTGAGCAGTCATTCGATGCGATGACGGGTCTCATGAATCGATCAGGTTTCGAGGCACAGTTACAGGAGTCGTTCGACGCACTGAAGCCCGACGGTGACACGCACCAGATAATCTACTTCGATCTCGACAACCTGCAGCTCGTCAACGATACCTTTGGCCGTAAAGCGGGTGACGAGGTCATAATGAGTTTCGCCCGCTTGCTGGAAGAGGACTTGCCAAAAAGCGCAGTACTGTCGCGACTGACAGGCGACGATTTTTGTATGTTACTGACGCACGCGAATTCCGAAGCTGCACTTAATTACGCGAACAACATTCGCGGTAAGACAGGTGCTTTGCGTTTTCTCGAGGGTGACAAATCATTGCAGGTTACAATGAGTATTGGCATTGCCGAGTTTGATCGAAATAGCTGTGATGGCGGCAATGCGCTGACCACGGCACGCATGGCGTGCGAAGCGGCGCAAGAACATGGCAGCGATCGTATTGAAATTTACGATGAGGGCAATCACAGCGTCGTCCGCCGATACGACGATATGCAGTTGGTTACTGAAATTCAGCAGGCGCTCGACGGCAACGAATTCGAGCTGCTCGCACAACCTATTAGCAGTCTGTCTGAAGATTTCGCAAATCCCCGTTTCGAAATCCTGTTACGAATGGAGGATGGTAGCGGGGGCCGTGTAGAAACGGATGCGTTGTTCTCTGCCGCGGAGCGTTACCGAATGATGCCGCAGATCGATCGCTGGGTTGTTTCCACCAGTATCGCGAAGCTCACCGAAGTCCATAAACATGTGGCAGGGCAAGACGCGATATTCGCAATTAACCTGTCTGGCCAGTCGCTTGGCGACGATGACTTCCTTGAATTTATCGAGCAGGAAATCGACCGCAGCGACCTGCCAGAGTCGTCACTGTGCTTCGAAATTACCGAGTCAGCGGCCGTTTCGAACATGAAGAAAGCGCAGTCTTTCATTGATCGACTACGCGAGCGTGGTTGCCAAATTTCTTTGGATGACTTCGGTGCAGGGTTGAGTTCATTCGCCTATTTGAAAAACTTTAGTGTCGATACATTGAAGATCGACGGTGGCTTCATTCGGGACATCACCGAAAATCGTATATCCGAATCAATGGTGGCGGCGATTACACAAGTTGCGAAGGTGATGGAATTGAAAACCGTCGCCGAGTACGTCGAGTCTGAAGAGACACGTGTGCTGATCAGCGAGCTCGGCGTGGATTTTGCGCAAGGCCATATCATTGGTAAGCCAATCACTCTTGATTCAGTATTGTCCGACCTGTCAGATATCCATTCGAAGGTTGACGAAAACTAACTAAAGTGTCGACATGAGGCGCGGTTGGTTAAACTGCGCCCATGGGGGATTCCACCGTACAATGCATTGCCTGCTTGCCAGAAAGGCTGCAACCAGGCGTCACACTTTGGTTCGAGCGGCTGGCGGAGCAAAACGCCACTCTTCCGGACGACCTTGTTGCCCCCGTTTCCCGCGTCGTCGCCTGCAGCGAATTTGCGGGAAAAGTTTTGTTGCGCGAATTCGACTGGTTCATTGAGACTGTTTCCTCGTTCTCTGGCGTTCCCGATGACGGCGGTTTGAGTGATTTTGTCGATGCGACCGCAATAAGCAATGCAGATTCCGCAGTGGTTCAGTCTCAATTGCGCCGCTTCCGGAACCGCTACCTGCTAAGGGCTCTCTGGAGAGAGGTTCAACAGCAAGCAGATCTCGATGAAACACTGCAGCACCTTTCCGACCTCGCCGATCGATTGCTTGATGCCGCAACTCGATACGCCGAAAGGCAATTGGAACCACGGTTTGGCCGCGCAAGAAATGCGGCCGGTGAGCTTATTCCACTTGTCATTCTCGGCATGGGAAAGCTCGGTGGTCGCGAGCTGAATTTCTCTTCCGATATTGACATTATTTTCTGCTACTCGGAAAACGGCGAAACGGACGGTGATCGGACACTTAGTGCGCAAGAGTATTTCGCGAGATTATCCCGGCAGGTTATTGCTTTAATAGATGAAGTCACGGCCGATGGTTTTGTATTCCGAGTCGACACCCGGCTGCGGCCATTTGGTGACAGCGGGCCACCTGTCGTGAGTTTCGCGGCACTCGAATCCTATCTGCTACAGCATGGTCGGGATTGGGAACGTTACGCCTATGTCAAAGCGAGAATTGTTGGCGCGCAGCCGTCCGCGGAGATCAAAGAGGAACTGTACTCAAACCTGATTCAGCCATTCGTCTATCGGCGCTACCTGGACTACGGCGTATTTGAGTCCGTGCGGGAAATGCAGAACATGATCGCGGCTGAGGTTCGCCGTCGGGAACTTGCCGACAACATCAAACTTGGGCCTGGTGGAATTCGCGAGGCGGAATTTATTGTGCAGGCACTGCAGCTAGTGCGCGGCGGCAGCGAACCGGCATTACAAAGTCGCGCACTCCAGGCAGTATTGCCGTTGCTGGTCAGTGAACGTGGTATCTCCGCAGCCGATGCGGAAGAAATTCGTCACGCTTATCGGTACATGCGGCGCCTGGAGAATTTCATACAGGCGCTTCGCGACGAACAAACGCATGATCTTCCTGGTAACGATACTGATCGCGAGCGATTGTGCCTGGCAATGAATTACGACTCCTGGGAGACTCTTCTGCACGATCTCGATGCGCATCGCGATGCTATCTCGGCGCAATTTGAGGCGATCGCTTTTCGTGGCCAGAGTGACAAGAGCCCAACTTCACCGACTTTCAGTCGTTTATGGGAGTCGCGCGCCGGCGTGCAGGAGTGGGCCAGCGAGTTGAATGGCGCTGCCGCCGAAACATTGGCGGAAAAACTAGTGGCGTTTGCGTCCTCGTCGACAACACAGCAAATCGACACAATATCGAGTGCACGGTTGCAACGATTTCTTCCCAAGCTGCTTGAGCTGGCGACAGCGTCAAAACATCCGGTTGCCGCACTATCACGTACGCTCACCGTTACCGAGCGCATCTTACGTCGCAGTGCGTATCTCGCGCTGCTCAATGAAAATCAGCACGCCTTGTCGAGGCTCGTGGACCTTTGTGCTCGAAGCCAGTACATAGCGGGTCAAATTGCCCGTTATCCGGCTCTTCTGGATGAGTTGCTTGATCCGAGAATCTATTCCGAGGGCGTAACAAAAGACGATCTCGCCGATGAACTCCAGCAAAGACTTGCTGGCGAAGAGAATCTCGACAGCGAAGAAAAAATGCAGGTCATCGCGCAGTATCAACGTGCCGCAATGTTCCGCATTGCAGTGGCGGATTTTAACGACAAACTGCCGATTATGAAGGTGAGTGACGGGCTGACCTGGCTAGCCGAAGTGATATTGGATGAAGCTTTACGTGTTGCATGGGCTGACCTGACTGAACTTCATGGAGTGCCCCGGTACGTGGTGGATGGGGCTGTCCACGAAGCGGGATTCGGCATTGTTGGTTACGGCAAATTGGGTGGTCTGGAGCTGTCTTACGGATCCGACCTGGATATTGTTTTTCTGCACGACGCCAAAGGAGAGGAGCAGCATACAGACGGCGACAAGCCGCTGGATAATGCGATGTTCTTTGGTCGGTTGGTGCGCCGCCTGGTGCATTTCCTGACTACACAAACCGGTTCCGGCGAGCTTTATGAAATCGATACACGGCTGCGGCCGGATGGCCGTTCAGGCCTGCTCGTATCGAGTACTGAAGCATTCGAGCGCTACCAGGAAGAAAATGCCTGGACCTGGGAGCACCAGGCGTTGTTGCGTGCGCGAGCGGTCGCGGGCAGCGACAAGATTGCGAGTGAATTCGAACGGATTCGTCAGGAAACACTCAAGGGCCGCGTTCGCCGCGACAAGTTACGCGATGACGTTATCGCCATGCGGCGTAGAATGCGCAAAGAACTTAATCACAGCGATACGAACGTCTTTGATCTGAAGCACGGCAGTGGCGGTATCGGTGATATTGAGTTCCTGGTTCAGTACCTTGTGCTGAAAGAAGCAAATTCGCATCCGGAGGTAATTTTCTACTCGGACAATATTCGTCAACTGGATGCGCTGGTCGCCACAGGCCTGCTTGAGAAAGAAGTGGGCGAGCAACTACAGGAAGTCTACCGTGTTTATCGATTGTACTTGCATCACCTCGTTCTCGATGGTCAGAAGGCGCTGTGCGATGCCGGGCGTTTCAGATCCGAGCGTGAATTCGTCGAGAAATCCTGGGGCGACTGGTTGGACTAACGTTCGTAGCCGTGGCCGCGAGCTGCATCTAAGCCTATAATTCGCGCTTCAGTCATCGAATGCAAAGAGAGCAACGTGGCAGCAAGAGCAGGAACCGTAGACCAGAAACTGATTCCGGCAAACGTGCAAAGCAAATACGGTGTGCGGACCAAGGACTTGCCACTGAGCTGTCCGATGCCGGGCATGTATTTGTGGAATTCACATCCCAAGGTTTACCTGCCTATTGAAGCCATGGGCGAGGCCAAGTGCCCGTACTGTGGCGCGCAATATCACATGATCGAAGCCGAAGAATAGTCGACCTGTGCATATCGTAACCGGCGGCGCCGGATTCATTGGAAGTAATGTTGTTCAGGCCCTGACGGAACGCGGTTGTGACGATGTAGTGGTCGTCGACGATCTCACCGACGGCCACAAGTTCGTCAATATTTCTGATCTGAATATCGCGGACTATCTCGATAAAGATGACTTCATCGACCGCTTGTCGGCCGACAAGAAATTTGCGAAAGGCATCACCGCAATTCTGCATCTGGGCGCCTGTTCCGAAACGACAGAGTGGGACGGTCGTTTCATGATGCAGAACAACTACAGCTATTCGCAGAAACTGTTGCATCACTGCCTGGAGAACAAAGCGCAGTTTATCTATGCATCATCGGCAGCTGTTTACGGAGGCGCAAAGGAATTTGTAGAAGATCCGCTGTTCGAAAACCCGTTGAACGTGTATGGCTATTCGAAGATTCAGTTCGATCGCTACGCTCGTCGCGTGGCAGTAAATGCCGAGAGTCAGGTCGTCGGGCTTCGATACTTCAACGTGTACGGTCCTCGCGAGCAGCACAAAGGCTCGATGGCGAGCGTCGCATTCCATTTCAACAATCAAATTCGCGAAGAGGGCGTCGCGAATCTCTTCATGGGCACCGATAGCTACGGTGACGGCGAGCAATTGCGTGACTTCGTTTATATCGACGATATCAGTAACGTCAATCTGTGGTTCCTCGACAACCCAGCCGTATCCGGCATTTTCAATGCCGGCACCGGACGGGCACAGAGCTTTAATGACGTCGCGAATGCGGTCATCCAATGGCACGGCAAAGGCAAGATTCGCTACATACCGTTCCCGGATCATCTAAAGGGTGCCTATCAAAACTATACCCAGGCAGACCTCACACAATTGCGACAGTCAGGCTGTGATGTAGAATTTCGCCCGGTGGAAGAGGGCGTGAAGCACTACCTCGATCAACTGTAGGCGCGGCTTTATGCCCGGTCGGGTCGTAACTTGTATTGGCATCTCCCGGTACAGCGCTGTCAGGTTTTCAAGCACGTTCTTACGCCTTTGCTTCGTACCACGGCTTGGTGCGGTTGACGATCCAGACCACCGACAGCATGACGGGTACCTCGACCAGAACACCGACCACGGTCGCCAGCGCAGCACCGGACTGCAGGCCGAACAAGCTAATGGCCGCTGCCACCGCGAGTTCAAAGAAATTGCTCGCGCCGATCAGCGCCGACGGTGCCGCCACGCAATGTGCAACCCCGAAGGTCCGGTTCAGCCAGTACGCCAGGCCGGAATTAAAGTAGACCTGGATCAGGATTGGAATCGCCAGCAGCAGAATAATGACTGGCTTGGAAACGATCTGGCTGCCTTGGAAGCCGAAGAGTAGTACCAGTGTTATCAGCAATGCGGAGAGTGAAACCGGATGCATGCGGTCCATCACTCGCTTCAGTCTTGCCTCACCGTCATCGCCCTTCATCAGTGCCCGGCGCCAGAGGCTGGCCACGATCACTGGTAGCACGATGTACAAAACGACTGACAGAAACAGTGTCTCCCATGGGACGTGGATCGACGAAATGCCGAGCAACAGCGCAACAATCGGCGCAAACGCGACCACCATGATGAGATCGTTCAGTGCCACCTGGGAGAGCGTAAAGCCGGGGTGTCCGTCACTGAGATTGCTCCACACAAAGACCATTGCCGTGCACGGCGCCGCCGCCAGAATAATGAGCCCGGCGATATAACTGTCCAGCTGTTCCGCGGGCAGCCAATCAGCGAACAGGTTGCGGATAAAAATCCACGCAAGCAGCGCCATCGAGAAGGGTTTGACGCCCCAATTGATGAACAGGGTTACACCAACACCTTTCCAGTGCTGCCGCACTTCCTTGAGTGACTTGAAGTCGATCTTCAGCAACATCGGCAGGATCATCAACCAGATCAGCACCGCCACGGGCAGGTTGACTCGAGCCACCTCCATGGCGCCCAGCGTATCGAACACGCCGGGGAGAAAGCGGCCAAGCACGATACCGACCACGATGCACAGCGCCACCCAAAGGCTCAGGTACCGTTCAAAAAAAGGCATGTCCGCAGCGCCGGCCCGTTTGCCGGTCGTTTCGTATTGAGCACTCACTGCTTTTCTCCTTGAGTCGGTTCTGCGAGCAATGATTCAGGCACACTTCCTCTCCGGCGATTCTTCATTCGGGGAGCGTGGGTTCAATTCGATAATGCATCCAGGTGCCTTCTCGCCGCCATTATCAGCAGTATCTGGATGGACTATCCCACCTGCGAACCACCGTACGAGAAAGGGCCCTCCCGAGCAATCAGGAAGGCCCTTCAGAACAAAAACTGAAGAATCTGATCTAACTTACTTGAAAGTGATTTCCCGCATCAGGTACTCGCCGGTAATTGTGCGAATATCCGGATATGTCACAACTATCTTATCGGATAACTTCTGGTTCTCTTCACCCCATTTCGTCATGAAGGCTTCATAGTCTTCTTGGTTCGGTTGCATGTCTGCAGCATCCTTCATTCTTACAACCAAAATAACGTTGAAGTCGCCGCTGGCCGCCAGTTGACTTACGTAAATATTGTAACCTTCAATCTGACCCAACTCGACTGCCACGTCGTTTGCCGGCGCCCATGTTGCTCTTAGCCCTTCCAGGTATTTATCGATCATGTTGGAATCAACTTTGACCGTCGTAACGTTTGAAACACCCGAGCTGATGTCATAGTCCGTCCACGCATCGAGGTCGGCGCTTGCGATACTTGCGAATCCAGTTAAAACAATTCCGGCTAGTACATGACGTAGTTTCATTTTCTATTCCCTTTGTTTTTAGATTATTGTTGTTTGCAAAACTCGCAACATCGAATTCATGCCGCTTCACATCAGCTGCAGGAACACAGGTTGTGCGATTATTCTTGAAGGTCAGATAGTACGTAGATATACGTACAATAGATACGATAATATAGGTACAAGTACCTACCTATCTATCATGCGATCACGTGATCACGTGATCTCCGTCAGGACTGCAGCATTTCCCGGTAAACAGCGATAGTCTCGCGGGCGGTTCTTTCGATGGTGAATTCTGTCAGCACCCGTTGTCTTGCAGCGGCGCTCATTGTCGCGTGCTTTTCACGATCGTTGTAGAGCTCAAGAATTTTTTCGCGGATCGCGACAGGATCGCCCGGCTCAACAACAAATCCGGACACATCTTTCTCGATTAATTCCGGGCTGCCACCTGAATTGGTGACAATCGGCACGACGCCGGCAATCATCGCTTCCAGAATTGCGCGCGGCAGGCCTTCACGCTTGAGTGATGCCAACACGGTAATATCAACACCCTTGAGTATCCAGGGCATACGCTTCAGAAAGCCATAGATGTGTATGTTTTCGGCGTAGGAGTTCTTCGCGACCAGCTTTCGATGCAGCGGGCTGTCCATTTTCGGGCCCGCCATCAGGAAATGAATATTGAGCCCGGGCGGAAGACCGTCGATAGCCTCGATAAAAACCGGTACACCTTTTCGCGGTACTGCGCGCACCGTACAAGCAACAACAAAGGTATCGTCGGGTATACCGTATTGCTTCAGGTCCTCCGCATCTCCTTCGTAAAGTTCCGGCCCGTGGCCTTTGTGAACAGTTACCGGCACATCGCGTCGCAAGCGCATTCCCGGTACTCCAAGATCGAGCAGATAGCGGCGGATTGCGTCACAGACGCAGATAATGCGATCCAGTCTTGGGTTTAGAAGGTAGAACCAGGACTGCGGGCTCCAGTAAGCAAGATTGCCGATGATTCCCCGATATGCGACTAGTTTGATATCGATGCCAATGGACGCCATCAGACCGTTCATTGTCGCGCGTTTATCGAGCATGTGGAGCACGTCGTATTTCTTGCGCTTTAATTCCGCGCGGATAAAGTGAATACACGGCGGACTAATTTTCCATTTCAAATAATACGGAATTACCGGCACACCGGCAGCGACCAGCGCATCGTGGTTGACTGTCCCCGGCATCGTTATCACTGTGATATCGATGCCCATACGGTGCATCTCGATGAACGACCCGGTCTCCGCCGGATCGCTTTCACGATTGATGCACAGGACCCTGATAGGTCTTTCAACAGTCGAACTCATAAATTAACGCAGCTCAGATTTGGGTAAATACCGTTTTATCTTGTCGAATACCACAATCGAATCGTAGAAAGCGATGCTGCCGAGATTCGCAGCTAAATAGCTGAGATCCAGATGCTTAAACGCCTCAGGGTGTTGGTGACGAAAGTTGGTCTCTTTGTGACCGAAGTAGGGCTCATGAAGCATATCGATCATCTGCTTCGACAAATCGATGAACGTGTCCTCGCTGTCGATGTGCTTTATCCAGTAGTTGGTGTGCACGTCTTCGACCATATAACAGCCACCATCGACAAGAGCGGGGCGAAATAATGCACCGAAACTGATGTTCTGATGGTGTGTCTTGTGACTACCATCATCGAGAATGATATCGAAGGGACCGAATTCCTCGTTCACCCTGGCGAGAAAATCCGGATCCGCCTGGCTACCGATTCTGACGAATACCCTGCTGTCGGCTATTTCATGATCCTTGCAGGATTTGTCGATATCGATGCCGACGATGGTCGAGTCGGGATGGAAGTATTCCTTCCACATTCGCAGTGACCCACCGCGAAATACGCCGATCTCGAGCATACGAATGGGCCGATTTCGGTAGGCCTCGAAGTGCTTGGTGTAGATATCAAAGTAGTGGTGCCATTTGTGAACATTGGTGTCCGCGGAAAATTTATCGAACAGCTCGTTCTCGGGCGTATCTGTGGCTTCGTCGACGCTAACCTTCTCGGTGAGCTCGACAGGGAAGGCGTCAGATGTTGCCAGTGACTTGTCGGCCAGCAGTGTCGGTGCCTTGGTGATCAAGAGGCCAAACTTTACCAGTAGCTTATTTAGTAGTTTTCTCATGTGATTCCGGGCGTGTTAGCGCTGACTCTGATGCGAATGATGCCCGAAACCGCTGTGAAAATCAGTGGATTTCGGTGTTGCTCGCGATGATTACTGGCGGCCACAGCCAGTGATGCGAAGGCACTGCGCCGCTATCCAATGCAGGCGCAGTATTGCAGAGAGTCCGGGAATGTCTGCTTTGACGTGCAAGGGCCGGATATTCACGGTGGCACATTTCGCGTTATCATTGGCAAAGAGGGTTCGCATGACGTGCTGCCGTTAGTTGCTCAATTCGTTGCGAATGAGAAAGCAGGTGGGTACCGCGATGCTGCGGCAAATACGTTATTACGATTCCGGCTTTTAAGATCATCGCACCAGATGGCGAGAATTAGGACAAGCAAGCATATGAGCAAATCCACAACAAAAGGCATCATCCTTGCCGGCGGCACCGGTTCGCGGTTGCATCCCCTTACTCTGTCCGTCAGCAAGCAGCTCATGCCCATTTACGACAAGCCGATGATCTACTACCCATTGTCGACCCTGATGATGGCGGGTATTCGGGACATACTCGTGATAACCACGCCAGAGGACCAAGGTGCTTTCGAGAAATTGCTGGGAGATGGCGGTCAGTGGGGCATTTCAATTTCTTACGCGGTACAGCCGGATCCAGGTGGTCTGGCGCAGGCCTTTATCATCGGCGAGGATTTCGTAAACGGAGAATCTGTTGCTCTTGTCCTCGGCGACAATATTTTTTATGGCCACGGGCTGCAACGGCAATTACGTTCCGTTGCCCAGAGCTCAAGCGGCGCGACTGTTTTCGCCTACCATGTGAAGGATCCAGAGCGTTATGGCGTTGTTCATTTCGACGAGAACGGCACGGCTATTGGTATCGAGGAAAAGCCAGCCAAACCGAAATCAAATTACGCGGTGACCGGGCTTTATTTCTATGATTCACGCGTGGTCGAGATGGCCAAAAATCTCAAGCCATCGGCACGAGGTGAGCTTGAGATAACCGATATCAATCGACTGTATCTCAATGACGATGCTTTGCACGTCGAGCTCATGGGACGCGGTGCGGCATGGCTGGATACCGGCACACACGAATCGCTGCTTGAGGCGGCGCAGTTTGTGCAAATCATCGAACAACGCCAGGGCCTGAGGATCTGCTGTCCGGAAGAAATAGCCTACGCCAGTGGCATGATTGATGCTGAACAGCTCAAAGCGTCGGCCGAAAACCTTGGCAAGAATGGCTACGGTGAATATTTGTTGGGAGTTCTTGAGGAGACAACATTCAGATGACTGTTTCCCGAACAGTAATGGTGACTGGCGGCGCCGGTTTCATTGGTGCGAACTTTGTGCGCTACTGGAGTGAGCAATATCCGTCCGACCGGATTATCGTGCTGGACGCGCTGACCTACGCGGGCAATCTCACCAACCTGGAGTCTGTTTCTGAGCTGAAGAACTACCGTTTCGTACACGGCAACATTCTCGACGTGGCGGTGATCGATGAACTGATGCTTGAGGAGCAGGTTGATACGATCGTGCATTTCGCTGCCGAGTCGCACGTTGATCGCTCCATCCATGAGCCGGATGCCTTCATTCAAACGAATGTGATTGGTACGAACAATCTGCTGATGGCGGCCCGCAAGCACTGGATCGATAGTGACAGTGCGCCGGCAACACACCTGTTCCACCATGTTTCGACCGACGAGGTGTACGGAACACTCGGTCCGGACGATCCGGCATTTACCGAGCAGACCTTGTACGCGCCAAACTCGCCTTACGCTGCAAGCAAAGCAGCCTCCGACCACCTGGTGCGTTCCTACCACCATACCTTCGGCATGCAGGTGACAACGAGCAACTGCTCTAATAACTATGGTCCGTATCAATTTCCCGAAAAACTCATTCCACTGATGATCGTCAATGCAGTGACCGGCAAGCCATTGCCGGTTTACGGTGATGGCTCGAATATTCGAGATTGGCTGTACGTTGAAGATCACTGCCGCGGCATCGATCTGGTCATGAAAAAAGGACAGAAGGGTTCCACCTACAACATTGGTGGCAACAATGAGTGGCGTAACATCGATATCGTAAATCAACTCTGCAAGAGCATCGACGCGGCATTCGCTGCTGACGACCGTCTCGCAGGGCAATTTCCGGACGCTCCAGCAGCCAGCGGCAAGAAGACCGAGTCACTGATTACATACGTCAAGGACCGGCTCGGCCACGATTGGCGCTATGCGATCGATGCGACTCTTGCTGAGACCGAGCTGGGGTACAGACCGCTGGAGGATTTTGAGTCAGGCTTTCAATTGACTCTGAGCTGGATGCTGACTAATGAAGCCTGGTGGCGCGCCGTGATGGATGGCAGCTACCGCGACTGGATCAGCAAGAATTATTCTGCGGACGACTGATTGGCCAGCGCTCGCGGGCTGAGCCACGTGCCCGTCCGAATTACGCCACCGTAATAACCCAGCAATCCCAAAAGCATGCGACTGCGAACCCTGAGTGTCGGGACTTGCAGCAGTGTCACGAGATCCAGGGCACCCGCAAATACCAGCATTGGCATACGCAACAGAACAATTAACATGTGCGTCAGCCAGCGCGCCAATCCTCGTGTGTGGTGTTGGGTGTAGACGTGTTTCGAAATAATGACCTCAAGCTTGGTCATCGACTTCACTGCAACATTCAGTCGACTTGAGCCACCGTGCGCATGAATCACCCGCACTTCGGGCGCGTAAGCAACACTTAAGCCACAGTCGTGTGCTTTGCGGCACAGGTCCGCGTCCTCAACGTACATCCAGTAATCCTCGGACCAGCCACCGATCGCGTCAAAGTCCTCATGATCAATAAGCAGCACTGAGCCAGTTACCCAGTCGCAATACGTAAGCTCTCTGTATTCTGCCCGCGGATCACGAAATTTCCCCGGCAACAAGAACCGCAGCAGTGCCTTTAGCGTCTTGCTCTGATTCAGAAGGTTCGGAAAATCATCGAAGACCTTTTGTGCTTTGCCGGCGGCAGATACCTGTTGGGGTGCGACAATGCCAATGTCGTGCTGCTTCTTGATCTGCATGAGCTGCTGAATGTCGGGCGGCGCTGCAACCACGTCCGGGTTCATGAACAGTAGCTGCTCGCCGCTCGCTTTCGCGACACCGATATTACAGCCGCAACCGAAGCCGCTGTTGTCCGGGTTGGCTATAAACGTCACCCACGGGAATCGTGCGGCGAATGCATCGAACTCGGTGGGATCAGACTCATTATCGACAACGATAACTTCCCAGTCCTCGGGAAAGCCGTCACTCAGGGCGGACAACGCCGCTTCCAGGTGTCCCCATGATTTATAGTTGACGGTGATTATCGACAGCTTCACTGTACGTGCTCCGCGTTTGAATCGGCATCGAAAAAACCATCAATCTTACTGACAACATCGTCGAGGGTAATCAGGTCCATCGCATCAGGATGACGGACGCGTTGCCCCCAGTGCAATTCTTCAACGGGTTTACCCAGGTATTTCATAGCCGCATCCGGATAGCGATTAACCGTGAGTTCACGCGATGCGAACGGCCCTGTTCGGTCGGGATTTGAGGTAGCGTACAAGCCGAGCACCGGCGTGTTGAACGCCGTCGCCATATGCGCAGGACCCGAGTCGGGGCAGATAACGAGGTCCGCTGCATTAATCAGCGCAGCCAGTTGTTTGAGTGAAGTCTTGCCAACCAGATCATCAGCAAGCCCATTTGTGGAAAGCGCTGCACCGTATTCAACCTCGAGTGCGCTGGGCCCACCCGTCAATACAACACGACACCCCCTGCCAACAAGGTGCTTGATCATCGCTGAGTAGTTCTCGATGCTCCAGTTGCGAAAATTGCGGCTGCGATTACTGCTACAGGGGCTGATCACAACCAGCGGTTTGTTCGGGCTGCGATAGTCGGCAGAAAATTCCCGAACGTCCTCATCCAGCGGTATGTCCCAACGGATCGGCTGCGGTGCGACGCCTATAGCAGACGCAAACGACATCATCGCCTCGAGCGCGTGCTCGCCATGCGCCGCGGCGATGCGCTTGTTCGTAAACAAGCACTGAAAATCCTTTGCTCGCTTGCGATCGAAGCCGAGCCGGATCGGGGCCCGTATTGATCGATAAAGAAGATTGACGCGCATCGAGGCGTGCATGCAAAGAGCAATATCGAAGGTCTTGTCGCCGAGCACGTGGCGTACTTCTTTGTACGCGTGGATGCCTTTGGATTTATCGAAGATGATAAACTCAATGTCCGGTATATCGGCTAAGAGCTTTGCTTCGGTCTTGCCGATGATCCAGGTGATTTTGGCGTCAGGCCAGTTGTCCTGAATACGCCGGACCACAGCAAGTGCATGACAAGTGTCACCGATCGCGGAGAGGCGAATGACACATATATTTTCTGGCTGCGTTTTTAAAATCAGATCTGACAAGAGAGAAGGACGTACCCGTTGACCGAAACCGTCGAGAGAACCAAGAACGGCGCCATCCTATACGATAAGGCGATTATCAACCAGATTTCGGATGAACGCTTTATACCGGAAGGCTGGCTGCACGCTGAAGTATTGACAGGATCGCTGCGCTCCGGTGGGCGTGGCAACACGATGTTCGTGGGCAATGTGCCGCGCCAGTTCGTGCTGCGGCATTACCAGCGTGGTGGCCTGCTCGGCAAGCTGGTGCGCGATACGTACATGTTTTCCGGCGAAGATTTGACGCGTTCCTTCATGGAGTGGCGTCTGCTTGATAAACTCGCGGCGAATAATATGAACGTGCCTCGCCCTGCGGCTGCGCGTTTTTGTCGCCGTGGCACTTTTTACACCGCTGACCTCATCACGGTTCGCATTCCGGATGTTGTGTCTTTATCGCAGTACATAGCTGCGGAAGACCGGGATGAGACGTTTTGGCAGTCCGTGGGCGCAGCAATCTGGAAATTCCACGAGGCTGGTGTGTATCACGCGGATATGAACGCCTACAACGTGCAGGTCGACAAGGATGGCGATATCTGGATGCTCGACTTCGATAAGGGCGCGCTAAAATCACCGGGGCCGTGGCAGCAGCAAACTCTCAGTCGACTGCATCGATCGTTGAAAAAGGTACTGGATCTGGACCCGAGACTGCATTTTCGTACCGTCAATTGGGAACAATTGCTGCAGGGCTACTTCGACGCCGCCAAGCCCGAGTAGTAGTTCGGGTAATCGTCCGGCAGGTCTTTAAACTTGCGATGAATCCAGAAGTATTGCTCAGGGCAGGTGCGAATGTGTTCCTCGATCACTTCGTTGTAGCGGCGCGTATCTGCCACCGGGTCGTCACTCGGAAAATTCTCAAACGGCGGTAGCAACGTCATCTCATAACTACCGTCTTTCAGTCGGCGCGGAAAAAACGGAATAGCGATGGCTTTTCCCAGGCGCGCGAGCGTTGAGGTAGCCGTTGTCGTCATGGCCGGAACACCAAAGAACTCTATGATCTCGGCGCCTTTTCGGTTGTAGCTCTGGTCCGGCGCATACCAGACGGGTCGACCAACACGCAGGCTGCGAATCATCTGCTTGATGTCTCGTTTCTCGATCGTATTGGCCACAGTGCGCTCACGTCCGCTGCGCTGCAACTCGGTTATGAAATTGCTGCGGTTCCTGCGATACACGCCGTCGAAAGGCGGGCTGTTCATCGCGAGTACCCGGCCACTAACTTCAAGGGTCGTGAAATGCGCCGCAAGCAGTATTACGCCCCGGCCTTTTTCGACCGCGTTGTGCAGGTGCTCGATGCCCTTGATGGTAGTTATTGAGGCCAGGTGTTTGTCGCTGGCCCAGCGACCCAGGCCCATTTCGATCAGCATCATCCCCAGCGCCTTGAAATGTTCGAATGCGAGCGCGTTGCGCTCGTCTGGCGTGAGCTCGGGAAAACACAACTCAATGTTGCGGCGCACGACGGCGCGGCGTGAGCCGCCCAGGCGGTGCGCCAGGCGCCCAACAACACGCCCCACCGCAAGCGCGACTCGGTGTGGTAGCAGACACAAGAGCCGCAAGAATCCCATACCGATCCATGTTGGCCAGTATTTGGGAGTCCAGTAGCTGGAAAGGGGTTTTCGTTCCACGGTCATAGCGACCGCATTTTACTCGGACATGCCGTCTACGTAACCACCACCTGCAGTTTTTTTCACGACGTCGACCTTTTCTTCGCTGGCTGAAACTTCGTCAGTTTCTATGCCTACATGGAAGGCGGCGAAACCAGGCATAACGACCTGGTTGCGAGCCATGCCGATGATACGGCCCGCGTAGGGCGAGCGAAGTTCGGTACGGGCGTTGCTCATTGGATCCGTTATCGATCCCAGCAGGTCGCCTTTTCGTACGGTGCTGCCGAGAGAGACGTCGGACAACAGAATGCCACCATTGTCGGCACGCACCCACGATGACTTGTAGTAAATGGGCTCGGGGTCACCCCACAAGCGCGTGCGTCGCGTCATACCCAGCGTATTCAGCAGGGTCTCGACGCCCTTAACGCCGTGTTTTACTTCAGCGAGTTCGAGTTGTGACGGGCCACCTGCTTCGACGGTAACTGCGGGAATCCCTGCGATCGTAGCGGCGTAGCGGAGCGTGCCGACGGTTGGTTTGCTGTGTAGCACGACCATTGCGCCGAAACCGTGAGTAAGAGTGACAACATCCGGGTTACGCAGGTCCGCGCGAATTTGTGGAAGGTTTGCGCGTTCGAAAGAACCCGTGTGTAAATCGATGAGTGCATCGCAAGCAAAAATTACTTCATTGAACAGCGAATGCGCAATGCGGGCTGCAGCACTGCCATTTGGATTGCCCGGGAAATATCGATTGAGATCGCGCCGATCAGGCAAATATCGTGAACCGCGGCGAAAACCTTGCACGTTAACGATGGGTACACCGATTAACGCGCCCGATAATTTCTTGGGGTCGATGTCGTGGAAAACCCGGCGCACCATCTCAATACCATTGAGCTCGTCACCGTGAACCGCGGCTGTCAGGCAAACAGTTGGGCCAGGGGCGCTGCCGTTAGCGACAAGCACCGGGGTGGAAACCGGTACGCCCTCAAACAACTCAGTTGCTGACCATGACAGTCGTTGCGATGTACCAGGAGCAATTTCAGCGCCGAGAATCTCTAGTGGCTCAGCCAGACCCTCGGCATCGGTGACCGCGTCGGCCAGTGGGCCCATGTATTCGCGAGTCGGAGCGGGATCAATCAATTCTGCAGCAGCCACCGACGTTTCGCTGGAACGAGAATCAACATCGAGTGTCGAATCCTGAAGTACGTCGATGCCGTTGTCCGGCGGGTCAACCGAGACCTCGCCAGCATAGGCTGTGCCGCACAGCAGCAGTAGCGCAATACTTGCCAGGTATTGGCAAACTCGGCTACAAGTGTCAGATTGTCGGCGGAAGGTGCTCATATCACCCCAAAATACGGCATTTAACGGCTTTTTTCTGTGAAGTAATCAATAATTTACGATTGAAACTTGAATCTATATAAATGACAAGCTCGAAACCTCTTCTATTACTGCTATTCCTGATTTTTTCGGCACTAACGCTTGCCGATGATACTTTCCCTCTGCCCGCGGAGCTGCAACCCGACGTCGATTTCTGGGTTGATGTATTCACGGTGTACAGCAACGACGAAGGTGTATTGCACGACAATCGCCATCTCGGCATCGTTTACGAACGCCTATCGATACCCGAGAAGACGTCGCGCCGTGAACGCCAAAGGCGTGTTGAGAAGGATCGCAAGGAGCTGCAGGCGGTCTTGCGATCACTCGCTTCCGGCAAACGCGACAACCTGACGGCTGAAGAGGCCCGCGTCCTCGCTTTATGGCCGGCGGAGGTGAGCAACAAGACCTTGAGCAACGCCGTTGGCCGAATTCGGTTTCAACAAGGACTCAAAGATCGCTTTCAGCAAGGGCTGCGACGCTCGGGTCGATGGCGTGACCATGTTAACAAGGAATTTTCGGCATTGAACGTGCCGATAGAAATTGCGGCATTGCCCCACGTGGAATCATCTTACAATCCGAATGCGCGTTCGAATGTCGGCGCTTCCGGAATTTGGCAATTTACTCGCAGCACAGGTCGGCGCTTCATGCGCGTTGATCACGTTGTCGATGAACGTAATGATCCGTTTTCCGCAACGCGTGCCGCGGGTCGACTCATGGCCCATAACTATTCAGTTACCGGTAACTGGCCCATGGCCATCACGGCGTACAACCACGGTCTTGGTGGCGTGCGGCGGGCAATGCGTCAGTACGGTGACACCGCCTATGTCGATATCCTGAGAAAATACAACGGGCGTACGTTTGGTTTTGCGTCGCGAAACTTCTATGTCGCGTTTCTTGCCGCGAAGGAAGTGGATCAGAACGTTGAAAAATATTTTCCGGGTTTGAAGACTGAGACGCCGACCAACTATTCTGTCGTGAGCCTGCCAAGCTATGTTTCCGTCTCAGGGCTAACAAAGGCAATCGGCACGACACCCACAAATCTGGCGCAACACAATCCTGCGCTGCAGGCGACCGTGTGGCAGGAGAGCAAGTACTTGCCCAAAGGATATGAGCTGCGTTTTCCTGCCGACAGTCTGCCGCAGTCACTTGCGAAGCTTGTTGGATCCTTACCTTCCGATGCCGTTTTTTCCAAGCAGTTGCCGGACATGTTTCACCGGGTCGCACGTGGCGACACATTGTCCCAAATTGCCGCAACCTACTCTACTCGTGTATCGACTCTGGTTGCGCTTAATAATCTAAACAGCAGCCACCGAATTCGTGCAGGCCAACAGTTGCGTTTGCCTGCGGCCGGCCCCGCACCGATCATCGCAAGAACGCCTGCAGCACGGGAACCGGAGCCTGAGCCGGAAGAAGTGGTTGTCGCCACAGAGGTAATACCAAGCGAAGTGGCCAGCGCTTTCGCGACGTCGTTGCTCGGCTCAATTCAAACATCGCTGCTTTCGGATCCAAGTGATTACAGCGTCGCAGACGATAAGACTATCGAAGTACAGCCACTGGAAACGCTCGGCCACTTTGGTGATTGGCTGGAGATAAAAACACAGCGACTTCGAGACTTGAATGGCCTGGCGTTTCGCACACCGGTTGCTGTTGGTCAGCGGATAAGACTTGAATTGAATACGATTGAAGCCAAAGTCTTTGAGGAGCGGCGGGTTGCCTATCATCGGGCGCAGCAGGACAGCTTCTTCCGCGAACACGTGATCAGCGGTGTCGCTGAACATACGATTCTGAAAGGAGAGTCGATCTGGATACTGGCATTGCGCAAGTACGATGTGCCAATCTGGTTGTTCAGACAGTACAACCCCGAGATCGACATGCACAAGGTTCGACCGGGCACCAAAGTCCAGATTCCGTTGTTGACCGATGTGGAGCGCGGTTAGTGGGAAATACGATCAAGCGCACCGCATGGCGATTGCTGCCGGTTCTATTTGTTTCGACGGCCGCCGCCTTCTGGTTCAACGATGTGGAGGGAGGCGGACCTTATGTGCTTCGCAACCTGGTTCCACTGCTCATTCTGGTGTTGCTGTCCGGGCTCGTTTTATTTCGAGGCGGTGGCCACTGGAGCGGATCCAGCAAGCGTTTGCCTCTCGGTGTTATTGGTTTCGCGATTCCTGCACTGGGGCTCGCGATCTACCTGCACTATGCCTATTCGACAAATCTCAACGATTTATTCACGGATGCGGCTCACCCTGATCGCATTTTCCAGTATCTGCCCATCTATACGACTGTCGCCGGCGGCATCGGATTCGCGATTGGCTGGATAGTCGGGCGTAATGTCTAGTGTAGTGTCCTGGATTGAAGCGCTTGTGGACCTCCCTTCGGGCGTGACGAGCAGGCATCATCTGCGGCGTTGCGCCCCTTGTAAAGGACACGCCATTCACTGCGTGGCGCGTCTTGCAGCTAATGCCTGCTCGTCTCGCTTAATCACCATACAATCCAGGACACTACACTAGTGTGATACAGGCCATTTTCCCGGCGGCAGAGGTTTGCTAGGCTAGAGCGATGAGGAAGCAATTGAGAATGCTGTGTCTGTCATTGGTGTTGCTAGTGCCGAGCGTAATGCAGGCCAGCGAGTTTCCTGTTGCGGACGAGGTCATTATTGATAAATCAGATCGCAAGCTGCATCTGCTGAACAATGGCGAGATTTTTCGCACCTTCAAGATTGCCCTGGGAATCAGCCCTACCGGTGACAAGAAAAAAGAAGGTGATTTCAAAACGCCAGAGGGCAAGTACCTGCTGGATATACGCAATCCTAACAGTGACTACTTTCTCTCAATTCATGTTTCCTACCCGAGTACGGCGGATCGTCGCGAGGCGAACCAGGATGGCGTGGCTCCAGGTGGCGCTATTATGATTCACGGCCAGCCTAATTTGCCATCACATTCAGAAACCTATTACCGAACACAGGACTGGACCAACGGTTGCATCGCGCTGTCGAACTCCGACATGATCGATATCTGGCTGATGACGGGCGACAATACCCCGATCGAGATTCGCCCATAAGCGATGAACAAGTCGATGGTTAAAGCCCCGATGTTTGTGGATGCAGAGGTCTGGCCAGAGGGCAGTCTGGAAGTCCTCTCACAACTCGAAGTTGATCGCCTGAAAAGCAGTGGTACGGGTGGTCTGTACCCGCTGTTGCGGCGCTGCCTGTTAGCTGTACTCAATTCGGGCAACGATACGGACGAGGCAAAGGAAGTACTGCAGAAGTATCACGACTTTGAAGTGAGCTTCATTCAACAGGACCGCGGTCTCAAGGTGTCCTTAAAGAACGCGCCGGCCGGCGCGTTCGTTGACGGTCGAATGATTCGAGGTGCGCGCGAGCTTGTGTCGGCTGTTTTGCGGGACATCGTTTATACGCGTCACGAAATCCTGGACAGCGAACGCTTCGATCTTGAGTCATCGGACGGCATCACGAACGCCGTATTTCATATCGTTCGCAATGCGAAGCTGCTGGTATTACCGGCGCAGGTGAACATGGTGGTTTGCTGGGGTGGTCACGCTATCAGTCGGGCGGAGTACGATTATTCCAAGCTGGTTGGCTACGAGATGGGCCTGCGCGCGCTTGATATCTGCACTGGTTGTGGTCCTGGTGCCATGAAAGGACCGATGAAGGGCGCGACCATTGGCCACGCCAAGCAACGCATCAGAAACGGTCGATACGTGGGCATTACCGAACCCGGAATTATCGCCGCAGAATCGCCAAATCCGATCGTGAACTCGCTGGTCATCATGCCGGACATGGAAAAAAGGCTGGAGGCTTTCGTCAGGACCAGCCATGGGATCGTGGTATTTCCAGGCGGCGTTGGTACTGCTGAGGAAATTCTTTATCTATTGGGCATCCTGATGCACCCGGATAACGAGCGTCAGCCCTTACCGCTGGTGATGACGGGTCCAGCCAGTTCGGAGTCGTACTTCCGCCAGATTGACGAGTTCATCGGCGCGACTCTCGGGCCTGGTGCGCAGAAACGCTACAAGATAATTATCGATGATCCGCGAGCAGTCGCTCAGGAAATCAAGGTTCGCCTCGAGGACGTGCTCGAATTTCGCAAACAACACGGTGATGCGTTCTATTTCAATTGGCACTTAACAATAGATCGTGAATTTCAGATGCCATTTGTCGCAACGCATGAATCGATGCAGGAACTCGATATCCGCGAAGGTTTGTCGACCCATATCCTGGCCGCAAATCTGCGGCGTGTTTTCTCTGGCATCGTTTCCGGCAACGTTCGCGAGGACACAGCGGAACAAATCGAGAAGCGTGGGCCGTTTCAGATCAGTGGTTCACAACGAATTATGGATATGCTGGACAAGTTGCTGGCGGCGTTCGTTCTGCAGCAACGCATGAAGATTTCGGGCAAAGACTACGATCCGTGTTACGTGATTAAGTAAAACCGACACTTAACTAACTGAAAACTAAAGACAATCACAGAAACGGCATTGTGATGCAGTTCCTGTGATTTATGGTGAATGGCGACTAGCATTTGTTCAAAGGACTTACTGAGCAAAGATATGCCAGATAGCAAAAACATGAAGTGGGCGGACAGCTGCGGTACGGATGCCGGGCAGGACCCCAACGCCAAAGATACGACGCTGGACAATAAGGCGCCGGCTGCGAATGATGCAGATGGATGGCAGCAGTATCGTCGCTGGATATCGAAAGCGCCGACACCGCGCGGCCAACGTTCGGGAATCGATCCTTCACTGTACTCGTGGAAGGGCTATCGTGATTGGTCGGATCAAGTGAAACGAAACTGGTCCAAGGATCAGGATAGCGACGACTAGCCGCTCAAAAATATCACCATGGAATTCGTAAAACGCCGGCCTTGTGCCGGCGTTTTACTTAATAGCACAGGGCCTGCAACTGCTCGCCTCGCGGACTGTGAAAGGAGTCCCGAAATGCACCGGAACTGCGTCTTACTTTTAAGCAAAAAGACCGTTCCTGGGTAAGTTCTAAACCAAGCTGTGACCTGCCTCACGGAGTGATAAATCCGGGCTATTTATAGTTCATTCACCACTTGAGAGATTGTTGAAGTAAGTATGACAAAGAAACACTCAAAAGATGAAGCGCCAATAGAGGCGTTTACAAGTGAATCAGCCCGCCAGCGCTGGGAGCTTTTTCACCGGGCTATCGCACACGCGAAAGAGTCCAATAACGCACTCCTGGATGACGGCGATGCCCGCGGTGCCGACAACGAAAGCGCCAGCCCCCTGCTGACAATTGTCCGCTAGGTTGGAGTCCAACAGGAAGCTATAATGGAACGACTGCTACAGTATTTCGATGATCTGGATGACCTCTACGGAATGGTCGGACTGATCAACGAGCGACTGCGACGTTTCCTGTATGTACTGTTCTCATACGCGCTGACCAGCGCAGGAGCGATAGCCGGAATATGGCTGGCATTGCTGCATCCGCCGCTCGCAATGGCAACCTCCATTCTGTTATTCGTAACACTCCTGTACCGATCGGTCACAGGACGGCCCGCAAGCTGGCCACAAACCGCCTGAAGAAACCTTGTCCGAACGCCTCGCACGGCCTTGAAATAGGCTGTGAAGCCTATATCGTGTCAGTCTCTTAATTACGTCGGGAGACGAATGCGTGAGCGACAAGCGCGAAACCCTCGGATTTCAGACCGAGGTTCGTCAGCTACTGCAGCTGATGATCCATTCTCTGTACAGCAACAAGGAAATCTTCCTTCGTGAGCTGATTTCCAATGCCTCGGATGCGGCAGACAAGCTGCGGTTTGAAGCGCTGGCCAGCCCTGAGTTGCTGGCGGACGATACCGATCTTGGCATCAGTATCGAGGTCGATAAAGACGCGCGAACGCTATCTGTCGTGGATAACGGCATTGGCATGTCCCGCGACGAGCTGGTCGACAATCTCGGCACAATCGCGAAATCGGGTACCGCCGAATTCCTGCAGCAAATGACAGGGGACAAGAAGCACGATGCTCATATGATCGGGCAGTTCGGTGTCGGTTTTTACTCCGCGTTCATCGTGGCTGACAAAGTGTCGGTTGAGACTCGTCGAGCGGGACTGGATGCGGACGCGGCAGTGCGGTGGGAGTCTGCGGGCGAGGGTGAATTCACGATCGAAAATATCGAGAGGGAGGATCGTGGCACACGAGTTACTTTGCACCTCAAGGAAGACGAAGATGAGTTCGCAGAATCATTCCGCATCGAATCATTAATTCGAAAGTACTCTGACCACATCGGCTTCCCTGTTTCGCTCACGGCTATTGGTGAAGAAGACGCGGAGACCAAAGTCGTCAACTCCGCGACGGCACTCTGGACGCGTTCGCGCTCTGAGGTGACCGAAGACGAGTACAAGGAATTCTATAAACACCTGTCACATGATTTCGCGGATCCTCTGACATGGAGTCACAACCGCGTAGAAGGCAAACGTGAATACACGAGCTTGCTCTACGTTCCGGGCGCAGCGCCGTTCGATATGTGGAATCGCGAAGCACCGCGAGGTCTGAAACTCTATGTGCAACGCGTATTCATCATGGATGATGCGGAGCAGTTTTTGCCCTTGTACCTGCGCTTTGTTAAAGGCGTTGTGGATTCTTCAGATCTGCCGCTCAATATATCAAGAGAGTTATTACAGCAAAACCCGGATCTCGCTGCGATGCGCGGCGCGCTGACACGTCGTGTACTGGATATGCTGAAGAAAGTCGCCGGTGATAAAGAGGGTTACCAGAAGTTTTGGGGTGAGTTCGGCCAGGTGCTGAAAGAAGGTCTTGTTGAAGACCACACCAACAAAGACAAGCTCGCGAAGCTGCTGCGATTTGCGACAACGCACAGCGGCAACGACACACAGGATCAATCACTGGATGACTATTTGCAGCGGGCCAAAGACGGTCAGGAAAAGATCTACTACATTCTGGCCGAAAACTACGCGACGGCTGTGGCCAGCCCACATATTGAGCAGTTGCGAAGTCGCGGAATCGAGGTCTTGCTGTTAAGCGATCGCATTGATGCCTGGTTAACGGACAGTCTCGCCGAATTCGAGGGCAAGGTACTGGTCGATGTCGCGCGAGAGGTGCTTGATATACCAGAGGAAGGTGATGAGAAGGCACAGAATAAACTGAACGACGAGCACAAGAGTTTGCTGGAGAAAATTCAGGGCGCACTAAGCGAGCGCGTAGAGGCTGTGAATGTCAGCCGTCGGCTCGTCGATTCACCAGCCTGCGTGGTGGCCAGTGATCAGGACTTGAATCCGCAAGTTCGACGTATGCTCGAGGCGAGTGGCCAGGAACTACCGGACTCAAAGCCGATCCTCGAAATTAATGTTGAGCATCCACTAATGACCCGACTGTCCGGTGAGGCCGACGATGGGCGTTTCGGTGCCTTGTCCAACATCGTTCTGGACCATGCATTGCTGGCAGAGGGCTCGCAGCTTGCGAATCCCGCGGAATATGTGCGGCGGATGAATGACTTCTTGTTGAACAACGACGATGGGGCAGATATTGAGTAACCCTGACGACAAAGGGCTACGCGCGAAGCTGGATGACGAGCAATTTGAGGTCACGCAGAACGCTGCAACAGAACGCGCGTTCACGGGTAAGTACGTCGATCACAAAGCCGACGGTAGCTATCGCTGCATTTGTTGCGACGCGACGCTATTCAAATCGGAGCACAAGTATGACTCGGGTTCGGGTTGGCCAAGTTTCTGGCTGCCAATGGCTGAAGACGCGGTTCGAATCAACAAAGATATGAGCCACGGCATGGTGCGAAGTGAAGTCGTCTGCAATAACTGTGACGCGCATCTGGGGCATGTGTTCGAGGATGGCCCGCAGCCGACTGGTTTGCGATACTGCATCAATTCAGCATCGCTGGATTTTGAGGAATCACAAGAATGAACAGGATTTTCGCACTCATTATGATTGTATCTGCCATGACCTTGGCGGCGTGTAATCAGCCAGCAGAAGAGGGTGTCGCTGAGGAAGCGGTCGCCGAAACTAATGAACCGGTGAAGCTCGATTGTCCGACCGCCGATGTATCAGGGAATATCGACATTGCTCCTGGTCTGTCCGCAAGGATTATTAAGACCGGCTATGGTCGAGCGGCCGTCAAAGGCGACTACGCGGACACCAATGTATGGCTTTGGCAGCTGGACGAATCCGCAGCGGATCGCCATGGCCAATTCGTTTGGGAGTCGGCCGATATTTTTCAGTTCCAGCTTGGTGCTGGTCAGGTGATCAAGGGCTGGGACCTGGGTGTGCCATGCATGCTCGAAGGCGAAACGCGTGAACTCGTCGTGGCGTCAGATCTCGCCTATGGTGCGACGGGGCGAGGCTCGGCGATTCCACCGAATACACCATTGATATTCACCATCGAGCTCCTGAAACTGACGGCGTCTGAATAGCCGCCTTTATCCAGTCAGTTGGCGATGCCGGGCTCGGCAGCTCGGCTGGCGCCGGTCAGCGAAATCTCGATGCGGCGATTGAGACTGCGCCCATAGCGGGTGCTGTCGTCAGCGATCGGTGCGCTTGATCCCGCGCCAGCGACTTGCAGGCGAGCACGGTCAACGCCACCGCTAACGATGTAATCGCCAACGGCGTTCGCGCGCAGCAAACTCAGGCGCTGATTCCACAAGTCGTTGCCGGATGAGTCGGTATAGCCCGTAATCGATATCTCCGAGTTACCGCAGGCATTCGCGAGCGCTATCACGCGGTCCAGTCTCGGGTACGCCGAGCTTCGAAAGTTTGCGCTGGATTCTTCGAAATTGATCGCGCCCGACTCGAACGCAGCGAATGCGCGCATGCAAACTTCGCCTACGCTGACGGAGACATCGACGGGGAGAGTATCCGTAATCATCGAAAGGTGTGGCGGGAGCGTTTTCTTCAGCGCGTCGAGTCCACTCTGCCAACTAAAGTAATCGACAGTAATGCCACGTATCCTGATTCCACTAGCGGATAACTCTGCTTGCGCAGATGCTGACTCGGCGAGCAAATAGAGAACTTGTGTTGTCATATCTTCCCAATAAGGCGGGACGATGCCGAGCGGCCGAAAATTGGTGATCACAGGATCCTCAGGGTACGACGACTTTGCTATCTGCAGCAGGTCCTGTTCATGCCGCAGGGAAGTTGTGTGGCCGGAGAGTACCAGCTCACCTCGTTGCCAGCGGATCTGAAATAGTGGCGGTTGAGAGGCCAGTGCAGTGATTGCTGTATCCGTTGAGTCGCTATTATCGAGCAGCGGTGAAACCGCGAGGCCACCCACGAGAATGGCAGCAGCAACTATCCTAGTTGCTGATTTCTTGGTCACTCAGATCTCGTGCCTGGCCTATCCAGTCTTCACGATAAATACGACTACGCAATCCCTTCAGCCGCTTCGCTATTCGGTCGATGTCGTATTCGCTCATGTCCGCAATCTGCTGGAATCGGAAAATGCCCATTTCATTGAGCGTCTTCTCTATTGCGGGCCCGATACCCTTGATGGCCTGTAATTTGTCACGCGCACCGTCGATGGGCTCTTCGGCAGGATCGTCTTCATCCTCGCTCTCATCCTCACCCTCATCGGCTTCGAACTCAGCCTCGGATTCGGACTCTTCCTGCATCTCAATCTCAGTCGCGGGATCCTCCTGAGTCTCGACTTCTGCCTCGTCTTCCAGCGCGTCGTTGATCAGGTCCTCATTGACCGGGTCCGCTTCGACCGGGTCCTTTTCGATTGGGTCGTTGGATGCGTCGCGGCCATCCGTTAACGTATCCGGATCGCTCACCGGCTCGATACGAGTTTGAACGGATTCAGATGTCACCTCGAGTTCGGCGATGCGCGTCTCTGCCGCAGCCAGGTCTGCTTCCAGTCGCTCCGCGTCCTCATTTCTCTGCCGGAATTTTTCGATCAGAGGTGGCAGCCTGTTTTGCCAGTTCTCGAGTTCCAGTTGCAGCTTCTTGATGCGCGCATCTTTTTCCTGCAGGCCTGCGTTCGCGCCCTCACTTGAAGAGATGTCGGACTGCAGCTGGTTCCGCTGCTGCACCGATACTTCGAGATTGCCACGAATATCCTTTATCTCACGCTGTAACTCATCTCGTCGGGCGAAGGCTTCCTGGACAACCACAGATAATTCCTTAGCGCGGTTCTTGGCGTCCGTGTTGGATGCCTGATACTGACTGATCTGATCCATCAAGCCCTTGTTCTGATCAGTCAATCGATCATGCTCAGTGCGTTGCGCATTGATCTGTTCCTGCCAGCCTGCACTCACGGCAGCTTTTTCTTCTTGCGACCGGTTGCCCCGGAGTACCCATCCGACAATGGCGCCGGCAACAGTCATTGCAGCGATTATTGCGATATGTACGACGTTGAGTTCAGGCATCAATTGCTTCCAGCATTACATAAGATCATAATTTTACAGCAGTATTCATGAATCTATCCACCCCGGAAACCCCAATGTCCAAAATGCCAAGCGCTGAGAGGCTTTTCCTTGATGGTCCGGCGGGCCATCTGGAGGCTATTTTTGAGCTTCAAGCTGAGCAAATCCCCGTCGGTTGCGTTGTCGTGTGCCATCCGCACCCGCAGCACGGCGGGACAATGCATAACAAGGTTGCACACACCCTGGCGCGTGCTTTTGTGCGCATAGGGTTTGCTGCGCTGCGGTTTAATTTCAGGGGTACGGAAAAAAGTGAGGGCATTTACGATGAGGGTGACGGCGAGCTTGGTGACGCCCTGGCGGCGATTGAATGGATGCGCGCAAGATATCCCGATGCACGGCTTTGGGTAGCGGGATTTTCGTTCGGCGCAGCGATCGCGGTCAAAGCCGCTGTTGCCACCGACGTCGACGGGCTAATAAGTGTCGCGCCCGCGATATCCCGTTTTGCATCGGGTCTCGAGACGCAGCCTGCGTGCCCGTGGCTAATCGTGCAGGGCGATCAGGATGAGCTTGTCGACGTTGATGAAACGGTGGCTTGGGTTGATGGATTGGAACCTGGGCCGGAACTGTTGATCATTCCGGAAGGTGAACACTTCTTTCATGGTCGGCTGCTTGAGCTGCGCCAGGCTGTCGCGGCGTTCGTCGACGAATCGATGTTTGAAGACTCACGGATATAAAAAAAGCCGGGGCAAGCCCGGCTTTTTCATTTCGAACGTAAGTCTCGAAATTCAGACCATATCTTTCAGGCCCTTCAATGCCGAAACCTTAACAACTTTCGTTGCTGGCTTTGCTTTGAACATCATCTCTTCACCCGTGAACGGGTTCGTGCCCTTACGAGCCTTACGAGCCGGCTTCTTAACAACACGCATTTTCAGCAGACCGGGAACGGTGAACATTCCTGCGGCGCCGCGACCGCCAAGATTCTTCTGGATCTGGCCGTTAAGTGATTCGAATACTGCTGCTACGTCTTTGCGCGTCAAACCTGTGTCGTCAACGATCTTTGCGTAGATCTCGGACTTGGTTGGTGGCTTCTTGGTGTTTGCTGCCATGAAAAACTGACTCCTCAAAAAAAACAAAAACGGGCTGCTGTCCAGAGGACATACGCCCGCAGTGAAAGCAGCGCGACGATAACATATGTTTTGAATGCGCGTAAGCGAAAAAAGCCTTTTATTTAAGGCCTTATTAAGGTATTGCGAAGCGGGTTAGTCGCTGTAGAACTGTCGCTTGAAACGAACTTGTGAGACGGTTTCCTCACCGTCTGGTTTGACGCTGATATCGAACACCAGCACTTCGCGATTGGCGACGGTTGTATCGCCGATGTAGTAGATTGCGACGATCTCGTCCTGGTCTTCTCGACCCTCTCTGATTTCGCGCATTGTGATGTTCTTGAGTTGTCCGGTCAGGTTAACCGTATTGACGGTGACTGCTGCACTAACGGGTTTGCTGTCGGACTTGCCGATCACTGAAACGTTTAGCATTGCGCGATTCTTGCTGCGAACGATATTGTATTCGCGAGCAATGGCGGGCGGCAGCTGGTCGGTGGACTGTGCACTGAAGTGCACGATGTGATTGCCAATATCGGCGGAGGTCGCGCCCGCAGGTTGTGCCTCTGGCACATCGGCAGAATCACCCGGGCCCCCACAGGCAGAAATCAGAGCGAATATTGAAATCAGTAGTGTTTTTCGAAGCATGACACTTGGCCCCCTTTTGAAATCACTATAAACCATTTAGCTGCGTATGAGGAATTGCTTGCTGCGCCGCGTCTCCCCGCGGAGTAGCGTTAGTGTGGATGGCGCGACTCCGAGATGCTTGGCGAGCATTTTCCGTACCACCTTGTTCGCTTTGCCATCGGCAGGCGGGGCGGTTGTGCGAATTTGCAACTGTCCGTCCCGGACACCGGTGATTTCATTGTGCTTTGCGCGTGGATGCACCCTTACTGCAATGACCTTGTCATCGCCAGCAGCTCGAACGCAGGACTCGAGTTCTGACGCTAAAAACCTAATTGATTAAAACCCATCAAGAACCGGGTCAATGCACCCAGACCAATAATCACGAATATAGGCGAGATGTCGAATCCGCCCATCGGTGGAATCAGGCGGCGGACAGGCCGAAGGAGGGGTTCTGTCAGCGAGGTTATGATCGCCGTTGCCGGGTTGTACTGGCCCTGCGAAACCCAGCTCAATATGATGCGGATGAAAATCGCGAACATAAACAGATTCAATGACAGCAATACGAGCTTCACGACGGCACTGATAGCGATGGTCGAAATACTCGCACTGACGCCGACGATGAAAAGTATCAATATGAGCCCGAGATACTGAACAGCGAATGCGACCACGATAGTCGCGGTGTCCAGCCGCCCAAACGACGGAACGATACGTCGTAGTGGCACGATAACTGGCGAGGTCAGCTTCAGTATTCCCTGCGCCAGTGGGTTGCGAAAATCAGCTCGTAACCACGGTAGCCAAAACCGCAGCAATAATACGAGCAAGTAAAGACTCGTGAGTGCGTTTACGATAAAAACCAATGCCGAGGCGATGTTTGAAGGCATAAATCAGTCCTGACTCAAGTTGTGCGCCTGATCGGCGAGTTCTGCGGCCCTGTCACGCGCAGCGACGACAGCCGAAGTGAAGATATCACGAAAATTTGTGCTGTCGATGTAGTCAAACGCTGCTGCCGTGGTGCCGCCAGGCGAGCGCACGCGGGCAATTAGCGTGTCCATCGTTTCGCCCGATTGCTCGGCCATCTCACCGGCTCCACGTGCAGTCTCAAGGACCATTGCGAGTGCTGAATCGTGGTCCAGCCCCATCTGCTCGGCAGCGTTCACGAGCATGTCGACGAGCAGATAGAAGTAGGCTGGACCGGTGCCGGAGACGGCAGTCACCGTATCGATATCATCTTCGGTGGCTACCGTAATGACAGGTCCGGTCGTTGAAACGATGTTGCTGGCTGCCCGCTGTTGCTCTTCGCTGGTCTTGTCATTGGCGTACATGCCCGAAATGCCCAGACGCAGCAGTGCGGGCTGGTTAGGCATGACGCGCACAACAGAAAGCCCGCCGCCCAGCCAGGTGTCGATATCGCTGCTGCGCACACCAGCGGCGACGGAGATGATCAAGGGCCTGGTCTCTTGCACCGCACAAGCCAACGGTTTGCAAACATCGAACAGTATTTGCGGTTTTACGGCGAACACGATGCACTCAGCTTCATGAACAACATCTCTGTTGCTGTCTCGAACAATGGTACCCGGCAGCTCTTTGGCAAGGCTGTCGCGATGCTCGGCCAAAGGCTCAGAGATTAGAATATGACCTGGCTCGTATCCCGCGGCCAGCATCCCGCCCGCCAGGGCGCGCGCCATATTGCCGCCACCAACAAATGCGACTTTCCCGTAATCCATAGTTTCATCCAGCCCTTAGTCTCGATCACCAAACAGCGCCGTGCCAATCCGTACGATGGTCGCGCCTTCGAAGATTGCAGCACGATAATCTCCACTCATACCCATCGACAAGGTATCCGTCGCAACACCATTATCTCTAAGCGTGTCAGCCAGTTCGCGAAGCCTGGCGAATGGCAGTCGTTGCTGCTCAAATTCGGGTCTTATCGCCGGCAGGCACATCAAGCCGCGAAGTTTTATGTTCGGCAACTCGACGCAGGCCGCCGCAAGATTGGGCAACGCGTCGATGGCGATACCTGATTTGCCGGGCTCATCGTCGATATTGACCTGCAGGCAGATATTTAGCGGTCCAATTGCTGCCGGGCGTTGCTCACTCAAGCGCCGCGCTGTCTTCAGTTTGTCGATGGTGTGAACCCAGTCAAAGTTCTCGGCGACGAGACGTGTTTTATTGTTCTGCAGGTGCCCGATAAAGTGCCAGACCAGATTCAGGCCTTTGGTCTGATCTATCTTTTCGAGCCCCTCCTGAACAAAGTTTTCACCGAAATCTCGTTGTCCGGCATCCACGGCGGCAAGAATTTTTGAAAGAGGCTGTTTCTTGCTCACAGCGAGCAATTTCACGGCATCCGGCTCGCGTTCGGCATCAACGGCCGAAAACGCCAGCAAATCGCTGATTAATGCTAAGTTTTCCGTGACTCCAATCACGTTTTAGTCCGGTTGCTTCGCTATACTAGGCTCAATTCTGCGCCGGGTTATGGTAAGTCCGGCACCACTAAATGAGGGAGAAATATGGCCGTCGACGTTGCTCAACTACTATCGTTCGCGGTAAAGAACAATGCCTCTGACCTGCACTTGTCAGGTGGCGTGCCGCCTATGATTCGCGTTGATGGAGACATTAAACGAATCAATATGCCAGCGCTCACCCACAAGGACGTCAATAGCATGGTGTACGACATCATGAATGACAAGCAGCGCAAGGACTATGAAGAATTTCTCGAGACCGATTTCTCCTTTGAGATCCCGAAACTCGCGCGGTTTCGCGTTAACGCCTTTAACCAGAATCGCGGCTCAGCCGCCGTATTCAGGACCATTCCATCGGAGATCCTGACACTTGACGATCTCGGTGCGCCTCCTATTTTCAAAGACCTTTCGATGCATCCGCGGGGGATCGTGCTTGTAACAGGACCAACGGGTTCCGGTAAAAGCACCACGCTCGCCGCGATGGTCGACTACATCAACGAAAACAAACCTGACCATATTCTCACGATCGAGGATCCAATCGAGTTTGTGCACGAGTCGAAAAAATCACTGATCAATCAGCGCGAAGTACATCGCGACACACTTGGATTTAACGAAGCGCTGCGCTCCGCATTGCGCGAAGATCCCGATGTGATCCTGGTTGGTGAGTTGCGCGACCTGGAAACCATTCGTCTGGCACTGACCGGTGCGGAAACGGGTCACCTGGTATTCGGTACGCTGCACACGAGTTCAGCCGCGAAGACCATCGACCGAATTGTCGACGTATTCCCGGCGGCGGAAAAAGAGATGGTTCGCGCGATGTTGTCCGAGTCGCTGCGCGCCGTGATTTCACAAACATTGCTCAAAAAGGTCGGTGGCGGTCGAATCGCTGCACACGAAATCATGGTTGGTACGCCGGCGATCAGAAATCTGATTCGCGAAGGCAAGATCGCGCAAATGTATTCGGCGATCCAGACAGGTCAGGGAGTCGGCATGCAGACGCTCGATCAAAACCTTCAGGATTTGCTGACAAAGGGTCTGATCAACAAAGAAGAGGCGCGCTTCAGAGCGGCCAACAAGGAAAATTTCTAAGCTCGCGTTGATTAGCGCTGCTTGACTGGAGTAAGAGACGATGGAACGCGAACAAGCGGTACGCCTAACGCAAAACCTGCTGCGAAAAATGGTCGAGCGGGATGGTTCGGATTTATTCATCACGGCGGCGTTTCCGCCGGCGATCAAGGTCGATGGCACGATCCACAAAGCAACGGATACGCCGTTGTCGGCGGATCAGGCGGCGATCATGGTGCGTTCGATCATGAACGACAAGCAGATCAAGGAATTTGACGCGACCAAAGAAGCAAACTTCGCAATTGCTCCGCAAGGAATTGGTCGTTTCCGCGTAAGTGCGTTTATTCAACAGGGCATGGTCGGAGCGGTTCTCAGAACCATTACGACAGAGATTCCGACACTTGAAGATCTGGAGTTGCCGCCAATCCTGAAAGATGTCGTCATGAACAAGCGCGGGCTTTGTATCATCGTAGGTGGTACCGGCTCCGGTAAATCGACAACGCTTGCGGCGATGATCGGACATCGTAATGAAAACTCTCGCGGCCACATCGTTTCGGTCGAGGATCCCATTGAGTACGTTCACCCGCATCAAGGCTGTGTCATTACCCAGCGCGAGGTTGGTGTCGACACGGATTCCTGGCACGCAGCGCTTAAAAACACCTTACGTCAGGCTCCGGATGTAATCCTGATCGGTGAGATTCGAGACAAAGAGACCATGGAGTACGGCATCCAGTTCGCCGAAACGGGTCACTTGTGCCTGGCGACGTTGCACGCAAACAGCGCAAACCAGGCTCTCGACAGAATCATCAACTTTTTCCCCGACGAGCGTCGCCAGCAGCTGCTGATGGATTTGTCTCTGAATACTAAAGCATTCATATCGCAGCGGCTCGTGCCGCGAGAGGGCGGCATCGGTCGCGTCGCATCAATGGAGATTTTGCTCAATACGCCGTTGATTCAGGACCTGATCTTCAAGGGTAAGGTCGGACAAATTAAAGAGATCATGGCCAAATCAACACGACTTGGCATGCAAACATTTGATCAATCGCTATTTTCTCTTTATGAGGAGGGCGCGATCGCTTACGAAGAAGCCATGCGCAATGCGGACTCCAAGAACGAGCTGCGATTGCGTATTAAGTTGGAGAGTAAGCGCGACTCTTCGCTTGCCGATCAGCAGTCAGAGAGTTTGCGCATCATGGAAGAGGACTCAGCTCAGACTTTCTGAGCCCACAGGGACGACTGACCAATGAATGTCAAACCACTATTCAAGTTGATGGTCGAGAAAAAGGCTTCGGATCTTTTCTTCGCGCCATTCTCTCCGGCCAAGATCAAGATCGAAGGCAAGATCATGCCGGTCAACAAACTCGAGATGACGCCGAAGATGGTAAAGCAGGCGGCGTTCGAGCTCATGACCGAAGAGCAGATGGACCAGTTCAACAAGGAACTGGAGATCGATTTTGCCCTGTCTGAAAAAGGTCTTGGTCGATTTCGTGTGAATGTTTTTCACCAGCGCGGCAGTGTCTCGATGGTGTTGCGCTACATCACGTCGGACTTGCCGACGCTGGACGAACTCGGCATGCCAGACCAACTCAAAGAGCTGGTCATGTTGCGTCGCGGCTTGATTCTGATGGTGGGCGCTACGGGCGCCGGCAAATCTACAACGCTGGCGGCGATGATCAATCATCGTAACGAGAAGACTTCGTCACACATCATTACGATTGAAGACCCGATTGAATTCCTGCACCCGAACAAGCAGTCGATCATTAATCAACGCGAAGTTGGTCTGGACACCAAGTCTTACAACCGTGCGTTGAAGAGTGCGGTGCGTGCCGCGCCGGATGTCATTCAGATTGGCGAGATTCGTGATACTGAGTCGATGCGAGCCGCTCTGGATATGGCCGGTACCGGTCACCTGGTTTTAGCGACGGTTCACTCCAATAACGCACCGGAAACACTGGATCGGATCATTAACCTGTTCCCGCAGGAGCAGCACGGACAGGTTTTCATGGATCTGGCGCACTACCTGCGTGCCATTTTGTCACAACGGCTGGTCCGCGCTCGTAATGGTAAGCAGGTTGCTGCGGTCGAGCTCATGTTGAATACGCCGCACATTAAGGATCTGATCTTGAAAGGCGATATTTCTGCTGTGAAAGAGGCGCATAAGGACAGTGGTGAGCAGGGCATGGTGTCGTTTGATGATGCGCTGCTGGATCTTTACAAGCAGGGGACTATCACTATGGATGAGGCGATGTCGCATGCTGATTCTCGGGCTAACCTTGAGGCTAAGGTTAATTTTGGTGGGTAGAATCTCGTTCTAATCCGCCAGCGAGCCGGTAAGTGTTTACTGGAATGGCTCGCTTCGCTGCGCTTTATTTCCTGTAAACACTTACCGGCTGGCTGGCTGGTTGGTCAGGTGCTGTTAGGTCATCAATCATCTTGATCGGTCGTGCCTACTAGTCTTTTTGTCAAGGGTCCTTGACAATTACTTTTCTCAGGTTTAATATAAGTCAAGTTCACTTTACATTAAGACAAAGGAATTAGACTTATGAGCAAGCAAACTTCCGTGATCAATCGTCGCGATGCAAGCACGGCGAAAAGCGCGACTCGACTCATGATCTGGAGTCTGGCCTGGGTTTTGACCACAGCACTGGCTGCTTTTGGCCCTAAAATGATCTGGGATTTCCATACTGGATTAACGATTCTCGGTGTCCTTATCAACGTCGGTGTCGGCTTCGGGATGATTTTCACGACCAAGCGACACTTGCAGGGCCTGGATGAAATGCACCAGAAAATATTTCGCGACGCGGCGGTTTTGTCACTGGGTGTCGGATTGGTATGCGCTTCCAGCTATGAACTGCTGGAAGACATACGGCTTATTACTGCCCAACCAGAAATTTCGCACGTAATTATTCTGATGTGCCTTACGTTCCTTGTTGGCATGATCGCTGGCCACAGGAAATACCGATGAAGAATCGTCTCAAGGTACTCCGGGCGGAGCGAGACTGGACCCAGGCCCAGCTGGCGAACGAACTAGAGGTGTCGCGACAAACTGTCAATGCGATCGAGAAAGGAAAATTTGATCCCAGTTTGCCACTGGCTTTCAAAGCTGCCCGACTATTTGAACTTTCGATCGAAGAAATATTTCAGGATGGTGCAGGGTAGGCAAGCTTCGCAGTAGCGTTATCTACCAAACGACAGTTGAGGCTTCGAACACCGGACCATCTACGCAAACTCGTTTCATTGCTTCGCCGTCAGGCGTATTGATCTTCACCGCACACCCAGCACAACCGCCAACGGCGCACGCCATGAACTCCTCGAGTGAGACCTGACAAGGTAAATCGTATTTTTCAGCTAGCGCCGCGACTGCCTTGAGCATGGGCGTCGGGCCGCAGGAAAATACCTCGACTTTATGAAGTTTGTCTGCGGACAGTGTGGATAGCCATTGATCAGCAAGATCTGTCACATAGCCGTCAAAGCATCCTTCAAAACCGGCGAGCGTAGCCAGCCGGCATGGGATACTCCAGCTCTCGAGCAGCGGCATCGTGGCACTGATTTTTTCATCAATCCACGGTGTTTGGATCTTTGCTGCCTGTAGTTCGAACGGAAACGGCAACTCAGAGCCCAGAATTGCCAGTGGTGCCCAATCGCCACCTTGTTGTCGCAGGTAGTCAGCAATGAAAATCATGGGTGGTATTCCGACGCCGCCGCCGATCAATAAGGTGTTCGGGCGCTCGGTCGACGGTCGGAATGGCTGTCCGATAGGCCCGAGTACGCTAATGAAGTCTCCCGGACGCTTATCCGACAACCGACGCAGACCGTTGCCGACGATTTTGAACAGGATCTCTATACATTTGCCCTCGACACGCATGATCGATAAGGGTCGGCGCATGGGTAAAGTGTCATCGCAGCTTAAATGTACGAAACTGCCGGGCTGTGCAGCCGCTGCGCACTTCGGTGAGCGAATACGCATGATGAATTGCTCACCAGGGAACTCTTCGACGGTCAGCAGTTCACCATCTTCAATAAAGATCGTGTTGCGATTACGTTGGGCTTCTTGTTGCGCCGCTGTCGTCACCTTGCGCTCATGATCTTGCCGATGCGGTCCAGTACGGCCATGCGCACGGCAACACCGTTCGTGACCTGGTTGGTAACAACAGACCGCGGGCCATCGGCAAGTGTGCCTTCAATCTCGATACCGCGGTTCATCGGCCCCGGGTGCATGACGATCGCATCGGGTTTCGCGAACTTCATATTCTCGTGACTGACGCCGTAGTTGGCAAAGTACTCGTCGATGCCAGGAATACCATCGAGATTGCCAATGCGCTCTCGTTGGATTCTGAGCGCCATGACGACATCCGCGTCCTTGAGACCATCTGCGATATTGTCGACGACGCGAGCACCCGGAAACCGGTCCGCATCAGGCGCTAGCGCGGGCGGCGAGATCAGGCGCAGTTCGCCGATGCCCATTGTCTGCAAAGCTTCGGAAGCTGACATCGCGACGCGCGAATGCTGAATGTCCCCGACGATGGCGACGGTCATGTTCTTGAAATCCGGGTTGTGCTGGCGAATCGTCAACAGATCGAGCAAGCCCTGTGTCGGGTGCGATACGTCCGACTCGCCAGCGTTCAGGACGCTAACGTGATCTTTGACATTGCGAGCGATATAAGCCGGGACGCCGTTGCTTGCATCGCGCACTACCATGACGTCCACCTGCATGGCCTCAAGCGTGTAAATCGTGTCGAGGATGCTTTCGCCTTTCTTGCGCGACGATGTATTCACGTCGAGATTCAGTACATCGGCACCCAGCCGTCGGCCAGCCAGGTCAAATGATGCGCGGGTACGTGTGCTGGGTTCGAAAAACAGGTTGCAGATTGTGCGGCCGGCCAGAGACTGGCTACGGGCTGGCAAGGCGCCCGGGTCTGTCAGATAGTCCTCCGCGTCGTCCAGCAACTCGGTTAACAGCGTTGCGTCGATAGCTTTCAGCGACAATAAATGCCGCAGGTTACCGTGCTGGTCGAACTGCAGTTTCGCGTCGTCTTGCTCCATCGCGGGGGCATTCTACCGAGAAGAGAGGTATCTTTCAGCGATAATTACAGCAGCTGCGCTGTCTATCATTTCCTTCGAAATGCGACCGCGTGTGCCGGCCGCCCGAGCTGCTTTCAGCGCGTGCTCTGCTTCCACCGATGTATAGCGTTCATCAACGGTATCCACATCCAGCCCATAGCGCCGTAATTCCTGGATGAAGGCCTCTACAGAATCCTGCAAACTGCTTGGCGATCCGTCTACGTGCGAGGGCATTCCGACGACAATTCCAGTTGGGCGCCATTCCTTGAATAGTGCCTCGATGGCTTGATGATCAACGCCAGCTTCACGATTCGCTACAATGCCAAGCGGACTTGCGGACCCTGTTACATCCTGACCGACAGCAACGCCGATGCGGCGCAGTCCATAATCAAAAGCGAGGATTGTTTTGGGCGTGGACAAGTCAGGCGTGGCCGGCGTCTGGAGAAATGCTTGCTATGTCGATACCCAGCAAGCGTGCGGCAGAGTCCCAGCGCTCCTCAAAGGGAATGTCAAACACCAGCTCCGCAGTAGCGGTGACGTTGAGCCAGGAATTAGCCAGCATCTCTTCTTCGAGCTGGCCCGGTTCCCAACCGGCATAGCCTATGGCGACGAGGGATTTCTCCGGGCCGTCGCCGGTGGCCATTGCGTCGATGACATCGCGCGACAACGTTAGATGAATATCGTCGGATACCGTTAAAGTATTTTCGAAGCTGTGCTCTTTGCCATGCAGGACGAAACCCCGTTCCATGCCAACGGGACCACCGGACATGACGGGATTACTGGCCACTTTGGGGTCAGCGTCTTCGACCGCAAGCTGGTCGAACAGACCGGAAAGTTTCAGTGTCAGGGGGCGATTGATAATGATGCCGAGCGCACCGTCGTCGTTATGTTCGCAAATTAAGGTGACTGTTGAGCTGAAATTAGGGTCAGCCATGCCGGGCATGGCGATAAGTAACTGATTTGTAAGTGCGCTATCCGAATCCATGTCCTCAGTATCGGTGCTCGTGCGCTTCGGTACAAGCGAGCTTTTACGGTTGGACGGTGCTACTTGATACCAGCTGGTCGGCGAACAGCCATTTGTACTCAAATCTCACGATGTCGTATTCAGCGCTTACTTCGGGCGGGAAAGGATCAAACGGTGACGCACGATTCAAAATATCGAGTGCGGCGAGGTCGAGCACGGTCGAACCACTGGTCCTGCGAATTACAGCCTCGGTCAAATTTCCCGACATATCGATCGCGACCATCAAGGTTGGGCTTCCCGAAATGTCGTCAATCTTGCCTAGCTGTGGCAGGTAAGAATCGCCAACTGACTCAATGCGGCGTTTCCAGTTGTCAAGATAGGCCGCAACCACCGACTCGCGGGTATCGGCACTGATGATCAGTTGTCGTGGTTCATCATCGCGGATCAACATCGTCGCCTGATCTTCCTGCGGTAACGGCAGCGTGACTTCGCTTCCCGCTTCCATCGCGATCGCGGTGCTGGTTTCGGGCTGCGGGTCAGATCTCGGGTCAATTTCTATCTGCCGATCACTCGCATCCTGCGTGGCGAGTAGCTCGTCAGCAGATTGCTTGTGTGCCTGCGCGTCGAGAAGCGCTGTGCCGTCGTCCTGACCTTCGTTATCGACAGGCATCGCGCTTTGCAGCGGTGCAGTCGGCCGGACCTGTTCCGTCGTATTGCCGCCACCTTCCTGGCTCGCCTGGGCCAGATAAGCAGCCTCATCGGGCCGGTCGATCTGCTGGTCAGCATCAGCCACGATGGTGACTTCCAGCGAAATTGCACTAGCGAACTGATTTGCTAGCTCGGGATTAAAAGTGACACCGATAATCAGGATGCCGTGAAAGAGTGCGGCGAGGAATAGCATTGCAGGTAGCCGGTCAGGCACGGCTGGCGCGACGAGTCGCAATTCGTCGAGAGGATCTGTATGCAGCGCTATGTTGGCCATAATCGCGCGAATAATCCGACAATTTGTTTACATAAACAAGGGACTAGATCTCTTTCTCGATTGCATCGAACAGCAGCCCTGCGATGTTCAGGTCAAATTGTCGGTCCAGCTCGCGGATTCCTGTCGGGCTCGTCACATTCACCTCGGTCATGTAGTCACCTATGACATCAATTCCTGCGAACAGGACACCCTGTTCACGCAGTACAGGCCCAACTTCGGCGCAGATTCGTCTGTCTGCGTCTGACAGCTCCTGCCCCCTGGTTGTTGCGCCCGCGACTATGTTGCCGCGGTTGTCATCCCCCGTCGGAATGCGTGCGAGCGCATACGGCACGGGTTCACCGTCGATGAGCAGAATGCGTTTGTCGCCGAGCGTTATTTCCGGGATGTAAACCTGCGCCATCGCAAATTGCTGTCCGTAGTCAGTCAGGGTTTCAAAAATGACATTGGCGTTGTTATCTCCTTTCCGGATAACGAAAATCGAGCGTCCGCCCATGCCGTCAAGTGGTTTCACAACGACGCGACCGTGCTCAGCAAGAAACACTTTCATCTCATCCATCGAGCGGGTGACCAGCGTCAGCGGAGTGCAGTCCGGAAACCAGGCGGTATAGGCCTTCTCGTTCATGTCACGTAACGCTTGCGGTGCGTTGACGATCAGCGCCCCCGCTAATGCGGCGCGATCCAGTATGTAGGTCGTGTAGACATACTCCATATTGAACGGTGGGTCCTTGCGCATCAGGATCGCATCAAGGTCGCCGAGTTCGATGTCTCGTTGCTCACCGAAATCAAACCAGTCGTCGCTATCGTCGCGCACGGTGAGAAGGGTCGATTGCCCAATCGCCTTGCCTGACAGCATGCGCAAATTCTGCTGTTCGAAATAATGAATCTCGGCGTCGCGGCGGGATGCTTCCAGCAACATTGCAAGGGATGAGTCTTTCTTGGGGGTGATTGAACCGATCGGGTCCATCACGATGCCTATCTTGAGAGGTTTTAGAGCCATCTTTTGTACTTCCGGAGTCGTTTCGGGCGGAAGCGGCAAACTATACCGTGAAACCTGCCGTAAGCATCGGAAATCTCATGATTTTGCGTATCGTGGCGCGCGTCGTAGCGGGAGTTATGTCAATATGGTAAAAGTCGCTTTTCAACGTGGGGAAATTTGGTGTCAGCTAACGTATCGCGAAGCCTTAACGGGCTAAAAATACTCGTCGTGGACGACAGCAAGACCATCCGCAGAACAGCAGAAACCCTGCTATCAAAAGAGGGTTGCCAGGTGTTCACTGCAATCGATGGTTTTGATGCCCTGTCGAAAATTGCCGATCATCAGCCTGATCTGATTTTTGTCGACATCATGATGCCGCGCCTTGATGGCTACGAAACCTGCTCGTTGATTAAGAACAACAAAGTATTCAAGCAAACTCCCGTGATCATGCTTTCGAGCAAGGATGGCCTGTTCGATCGAGCACGCGGACGCATCGTCGGTTCAGAGCAATATCTAACCAAGCCGTTCACCAAAGACGAGTTGCTTGGTGCAATTTCCAACCAGATCAACTAAGGAATGCCAGTGCTCCATCAAGGTGATAATTGCGCGTTCAGCGCTGCTGTGGGCTTCGGGTTGGCTTGTCAGCGCCCATGGACGTCGTTGCAGCTCTTGCCAAGGACTACGGCCACTACCGGCGAGCTGCGCCTTGCCATGAGCGCTGACAAGCCAACTGAACTCGCAATTATTACCTTGAAGGAGCACTAGATGGCAGTCGTACTCATCATTGATGATTCGCCGACGGAGCTGCACCTGTTTCAGAGCATGCTCGAGAAAGCGGGCTTCGATACGTTGGTCGCCGATAGCGGTGAAGAAGGTCTGAAAGCCGCGAGAACCGCACGCCCCGATTGCATTTTGATGGACATCGTCATGCCAGGCATGAACGGCTTTCAGGCCACCCGGCAACTGACAAAGGATCCGATGACGGCCTCAATACCGGTCATCATGATCACGACCAAAGATCAGGAGACCGACAAGATCTGGGGCATGCGCCAGGGCGCTGTTGAGTATTTGGTCAAGCCAGTCGCGGACAAAGAACTCGTCGCGATGATCAATGCGGTGATGGCAGCCTGAATGGGTGATTCCGCAGATCTCGCGGCGTTGGTTGAGCAGCCATTCGATTTGTTGCAGGAAATGGAGCAGCGCAGTCGTGCTGCCCATGCCGGCCACGGTGCCGGTGCTATGCCATCCGAGTGGGTTGGTGTTGGATTTCGTATTGGCGAAGAGCAATTCGTTACCAATCGTGAGCAGGTCCGCGAAGTCTTGATGTTGCCCGATTCGATAACTCGGGTGCCCGGCGCAACACGCTGGATGCTGGGCATCGCCAATTTGCGCGGTCACCTGCTGCCTTTGGTCGATCTCAAGCTCATGCTCGGGAGCGGCAGGACGACGCTGCGTCGCTCGACGCGTGTCATATCAGTTAACCACCGTGAAGTACCGGCCGGACTCGTCGTTGACGAGGTTCTTGGGTTCCGGCGCTTCACAGATCACGAATTCGCAAATGAAGCTCAGGAAACAATCGTACGCTGCGATCGTTTCTTGGCTGGGGTTTACCAACGCGGTGAAGATTCCTGGCCGGTTTTCAATTTGTTCGATCTAGTCGAAAGCAATGTGTTCCTGCAGGCAGCTGCGGAATGAAGGTGAGTCATGGCCAGTAATATCGACAATTCCTCCACTTTTAGAGCAGTCGCGGGTTTTGCCGCGTTACTGCTGGTCGCTGCCGCGGCACTGATCTACCTCCAGTCGGGAGGCGGCAGCCCATCTGCGCCCAAGCTCGCGGCTTTGTCGCAGGCGGTGCCGGCGCAAGCTGCGCGAGCGCTCAACGGTGAGGCCGGCGCATTCGATGAGCTGGACAACAGTGTGAAGAGTGTAGCCTCGTTGCGGCGCAATGGTGCGCCGGGACGCTCGTCCGATTGGCAGCAACTGGAATCGAGAGCGGCCGCAATCCTGGCGAAACGCACGGAAGTGGAAGCTGTATTGGCAGCCGCGAGCCGCGCGGGCACGGATGCGTCATCACTGGTCGAACTTGCCAACGAGCTATTGGACCGTTCCAGCTCAACGGCGGCCATGCAGGAATTTCAGCAGCGTGCGAACCGTATTCGCGAAACGTCGGCGAACATACTTGCAGGCGGACAGAGCGCTGCCAGCGCTATCGCAGAAGACATCGGCTATCTCAGGAATGTTGCGAACGCACTGGGCGGTGATCCGAGCGACCTGGATATTCGCCCGCTCAATCGCGAAGGTCGTGAGGTTGCGCTGGTACCGGTCATTAGCAGCCTTACAAGCCTGGAAGCACAGTCAGCGACACTGGACAGCAACATAGGCGAGGTCAGCGGGCTGGTCGACACCCAGGCGGAGCTGGCGGGCAGTGCAAACGTGCTGCTGCAATCAGCTTTTGCTTCCCGCAGTGGAGCATCCCTGTTGCCCGTGTTCCTGAATAATGCATGGATTCCGATCGGACTGGTTGGGGTCGCGATTCTGCTGGTTATTGGGCTTCTGCTGTTGCAATCGAAGAGCACCGTCTTTGAAAGAACGGCCAGGGAACAAGCAGAGCAAAACGAACGTAATCAGCAGGCCATTTTGCGCTTGCTTGATGAAATGGGCAGCCTTGCTGACGGCGACCTGACTGTGCAGGCAACGGTAACCGAGGACATCACCGGTACGATTGCTGATTCATTCAACTTCGCAATCGAGGAATTGAGAAAGCTCGTCGCGACGGTGAACGACACGGCGCTCATGGTAGATATGGCGACCAAGCAAACAGAGAATACGGCGGCGCATCTTGCGAAGGCTGCGGACAATCAAGCCAATGAGATTAACGCGGCGACAGAATCCATTGTTTCGATGGCGGCGTCGATCGAAGAAGTCTCCGGCAACGCCGAGCGTTCCTCTGACGTTGCGCGCCACTCGGTGGAGGTCGCGCACAAGGGTGGCGAAGCCGTACGTCGAACGATCGACGGCATGAACGCCATTCGGGAAACGATTCAGGAAACTTCAAAGCGCATCAAGCGCCTTGGTGAGAGTTCTCAGGAGATCGGCAATATTGTTGAGCTCATCAATGACATTGCCGAGCAGACCAACATCCTGGCGCTGAATGCATCGATTCAGGCGTCGATGGCGGGTGAGGCCGGACGCGGGTTCGCAGTTGTAGCCGATGAAGTACAACGACTTGCCGAGCGCTCGACCAATGCAACCAAGCAAATCGAAGTACTTGTAAGAACGATTCAGGCTGATACCAATGAAGCTGTGGTCTCTATGGAACGCAGTACGACAGACGTAGTGGGTGGAGCGTTGCTGGCCGAAAATGCCGGTGCGGCACTTGACGAGATCGAGCAGGTATCGAATCAGATTGCGAGCCTCGTACAAAATATTTCAGGCTCGGCACGACAACAGGCTGGGTCGGCTGCGGATGTGACACGTCGTACGACCAAGCTGCGCGAAATTGGAAGCCAGACGGGCAAAGCGGCGTCAGCGACAGCGGCATCTATTTCGAAACTGTCGGAACTTGCAACGCAGCTCAGGAAAACAGTTGAGGGATTCGCGTTGCCGGCCGACATGATGCAGACAGAATCGTTGTCGAGATCGTCGTCAAACGTTCAACGACCGGCTCAAGTCCCGCCGCAACCGCAGGGTGGCAACCAGGTGAAAGCAGGGTAACGGCCCGCGCGAGATACGGACGACCAGATGACGGGCGACACAGGCATTCATAAGCAAATGATCGGCGACGATAAAGTCGGCGGCGCTATCAGCGCCTTGTCGATCATCAGTGCCGAGCTCATGGAGACCATTCGCAACGCGCACCTCGCGCTGGAAGATTGCGTCGACGGTCGTGGTGGCACAGCAGCTTTGAAACGTGCTGGTGAGTTGTTGCACCAGGCGCGCGGCGCGCTAAGAGTTACCGAGACCTACGGTGCCGCATTGCTCGTCGAAGAGATGGAGCTGACATGCGACTATCTGGCGGCATTGCGTTCGGGCAAGGGGCGAGAAGACGGACTTGAGGCGCTGACGCGCTCAATGGTGCAGCTACCGGTTTATATTGAGCGTCTGATGGGTGGTGGGCGTGACATCGCGCTCGTGCTACTGCCCATGCTTAACGACCTGCGAGCAGCGCGTGGCGAACCTTTGTTGTCCGAAGGCACTTTGTTGTTACTTAACTTGTCGCCGAGTCGGTCCAAAAGAAAGGATGCGCCGCGAGAAGGTAGTGGTGAAGATCCGGTACTCGTTGCAAAACGTCTGCGGCCGAAATTTCAGTTAGCGTTGTTGGGGTGGATCAAAGGTGGTGACAATAAGCGCCATCTCGATACCTTGACGAAGGTTTCCGCAGCGCTCGAAAACTCGTCGACGCGGGACGATATGTTCCAGCTTTGGTGGGTGGTTTCCGGTGTGCTGGAAGCGTTGCAACACGGCGGACTTGAAACATCGATTGCGATCAAGCGACTACTTGGTCAAGCGGATCGACAACTTAAATTCGTCATCGACGAGGGTTTGGCTGCCTACGAACGCCACCCGATTGATGACCTGCTGAATAACCTCCTTTATTACGTCGCAAGATCGAGTAATGCGGGTACACGAATCAGCGAGATTCGGGCGGCATTCAATCTTTCCGAACTGTTACCAAGTGATGAACAGGTCGAGGAGGCGCGCGATGCCTTGTCCGCTCCAAGCGCCAAGCTTATGGAGACGGTGGCGGCCGCCATCAAGGATGATCTGAGCCGGGTCAAAGATGTTCTCGATATTTTCGTTCGCACTGGCTTGAACAAGTCGTCGGAACTCGTGCCACAACTTGAGCTCCTGAAGAAAATTAGTGACACGCTTGGCGTGCTGGGGCTCGGCGAATTACGTGGCGATGTTGAAGGCGAGATCGACAGACTTAAAGACGTGGTCGAGCGTGGTGGTGTCGCAAATGATCAGGTCATTCTTGACATCGCCTCGACGTTGTTGCGCGTAGAGGATCGCCTCGATCAACAGCTGGTACGCCTCACAGCACCGAGAGAGGCTGAAGTCTCGGATACACAGGATGACGACGACGGGGAACTCCAAAAGGTGACTGCGTCGGTGATGCGTGAGTGCATCATCAATCTCGCTCGAATTAAAGAAACCATCAGCCAAAGCTTTTCCTCTGAGTCCTCATCGCACGGACTTGATAGCGTGCCGTCACTGATAAACGGCATCAAAGCCGGGTTGCTGATGCTCGACAAGACGCGTGCGATGGAAGTGGTTGAACGTGTCGGGCGCCTGATCATTACCATGCTCAATTCCGGCGGCACTCGAATACTGAACCAGAAAGAAACCGATCGTCTCGCGGATGTGATTGTCAGCATCGAGTACTACATGGAGACGGTGAAGGCCGGACGTAGTGAGCCTTGGTACATGCTCGACAATGCAGAGGCCTGTCTTACGGTCCTGCGCGACGTTGAAGAGCGTCTGGTTGAGCTCGGTGAGCAGGATGCGGCGAAGATTGAACCGACGCAGAAGCTTTCGATCGAGGGCATCGAAGAGCGTGCTGCTGAGGCCTTGCTTGAGGCGGGAATGCCGCAAGCGACAGAAGTAATTCCGCTGCCCGTTGTCTCTGCAGACACGGCGCAAATGGATCCGGAAATCATCGAGCTCTTCATTGAGGAAGCGAAGGAAGAGGTCGCGTCGATTAAACGTCATCTGCCGGCATGGGCCGCTGCACCTGATGATATGGAAATGCTGATCACAGTCAGGCGCTCTTTCCACACGTTGAAGGGTAGCGGACGGATGGTCGGCGCAGAACGTATCGGCGAGTACTGCTGGGCGGTGGAGAACCTGCTCAATCGACTGATCAATCGCACGTTGACTCGAACACCGCCGATGGTCGATTTCATTCAGCTCGCGTCAGCTTCGGTGCCTGAGCTGGTAGAGCAACTGGAGATAGGCACTGCGCCGACATCCGAAATCAACTTGTATATTGCGCGTGCGAACGCCTTCGCTGATGGCGACCCGAATGCCGCGGTACTTACTATTACAACACCGGCCAGCGAGGAACCGGTTGAGGAAGAGCCCGCGCTGGAAATGGATCCGGTGCTTTACGATATTTTCTCGAAGGAAACTGCCGGACATCTGAATGTCATCACTGACTATCTCGCGGCATGCGAAGGACACCGACCACCATTTGACGTAACGGATAAATTACACCGCGCGTGCCATACGCTTCACGGTAGCGCGAATATGGCGAACGTCGACCGCGGCGTCGCGGTTGCAGCGGTACTGAACCGGTTCGTACGTCGCGTCTACGATCACAAGGTTGGCTTTCAGAAGTCAGGGCTCGATGCGCTGCGTGCTGCGGCCAGGGCGATCGGAACGATTGTTGGCGATATCAATAACCCGGTTCGGGATCGTGCTGACTACACTGCGTTGATCGCGCACATTGCAAAAGTATCGGATGCGGCGCTACCCGTGGAAAGCCCCGCACCGGAACCACACCCGGGGCCCGTACAGGCAGTTCCAAAGCCCGTCGCCGTTCCGGAGCCGGTTGAAGACGAAATTGAAGAGGCGGAGTACGACGCAGAGATTGCGGCGATATTCACCGAAGAATCTGCGGAATTGCTGGAAGAGGCGGACCAGGCCCTCATCGTCTGGTCCAAAGACCGTTCTCAGCAACCCATGGACGAGCTTAAGCGCCACCTGCATACCCTGAAGGGCGGTGCGCGCATGGCTGGCATCACAGCAATGGGTAATTTGAGTCACGAACTTGAGACCCTGTTGATGTCGGTCGATGACGGGCGCGTCAAAGCCACACCGGCGGTAGAAGACCTGCTGCAGCGTAGTATCGACGAATTACACCGAATGCGGGACACGGTGATAGCCGGAAAATCAGTGAAACCGTCGACGGAGCTGGTACAACGGATTCAGCATGCCAATGCCGGTTTCGAGGTTGCGGACGACGCCGATGTTGAGACCGCGCCCGAGGATACGAGCGTCGAAGCTGCACCACCCGCAGAATTTACGATCGAACCGGAAGATACGGTGAGCATGGTAATCGTCGATTCACCGCTGGCCGACGAGCTCAAGGATATCGGCAAAGATAAAGAAGCGGAGCTCGAACCAGAACTACCAGCCGAGCCTGAGCCGAAACCTGAGCCGAAACCTGAGCCGAAACCAGAACCAGAACCAGAACCAGAACCAGAACCGGAGCAGGAAGCAGAGCCAGCACCGGAGCCTGAGCCTGAGCCCAAGCACAAGCCTAAACCCAAGCCCAAGCCCAAGCCCAAACGCAAAGTAAAGCCGAAAGCGCCTGCAGAAGCCCGCTCCAGTCGTTCATCGGAATCGCGCCAGGAATTCGCACGCATTGATGCAGAGTTGCTTGAAGACCTGCTCAACGCCGCCGGTGAAATCAGTATTTATCATTCGCGCCTGAGTCAGCAGGTCAATTCCTTCGAGTTTCACGTAGACGAGCTCGAACAGACCATTGCGCGCCTGCGCGGACAGTTGCGAAAACTTGAAAACGAAACCGAAGCACAGATCATGCACAGCCATCAGGACACACTGGTGGCACGTGACTTCGATCCACTCGAGCTCGATCGTTATTCCACGATTCAGCAGCTGTCACGAGCGTTGGCGGAATCTGCCAGTGATCTGAGTAGCCTGAAAGACCTGCTGCAATCCGTCACGTCCGAGGCGGAAAGTTTGCTGGTGCAGCAGTCGCGAGTTACGGCAGAGCTGCAAGATGGATTAATGCGGACTCGAATGGTGCCGTTCGAACGCCATGTTGGCCGACTGACGCGGCTGGTGAGGCAAGTAGCAGGAGAGTCGGGCAAGCGCGCGGAACTTGTTGTCGAAGGCGCATCAGGTGAACTGGATCGCCAGGTACTCGACAAGATGCTGCCGCCGTTTGAGCACATGTTGCGTAACTCGATCGTGCACGGCGTCGAAGGTGCATCCGAACGGCAGGCTGCGGGCAAACCAGCCGTAGGCCGCATTGCCATACGCCTGCATCGTGAAGGTGCGGAAATGGTGATCGATGTCGCCGACGACGGTGCCGGTCTTGACGTTGAATCAATTCGTCGCAAGGCCTACGAGCTCGATCTCCTGAAACCTGACAGCAAAGTCACTGATGACGAGATCATGCAGTTGATCTTGACACCCGGTTTTACAACGGCGAGCAAAGTGACGCAATCAGCAGGCCGCGGCGTTGGCATGGATGTTGTCGCCAACGAAGTGAAGAAGCTCGGCGGTACGCTGCGCATCAGTTCGGTAACCGGGCAGGGGACTAATTTCACAGTTCGATTGCCGTTTACGCTCGCCATTACGCAGGCCCTGATTGTCCGAACGGGCGAAGAGGTCTACGCGCTGCCACTGCCGACCGTTGAGGGTGTGGCGCGAATTCCACGTGCGGAACTGGAAAACCTCTTGAGCCAGTCCGAGCCCAGTTATCAATACGGCGAACAGGCCTACAAGTTCAGGCATCTCGGCATGTATCTTGGCGGTCAGGCGGCAAAGTTGCCGCAAGACGAGGCATTCATTTCAGTAATACTCGTTCATGCCGGCGAATATTCAGCAGCTTTGCTGGTTGACGAAATGCTGGCGAGCCGAGAGATTGTTGTTAAGGCTGTTGGTCCACAGTTGGCCAGTATTCGCGGTATTTCCGGCGCAACGATTCTCGGTGACGGCAGTATTGTCCTGATTCTCGATATACATGCGCTGGTCCGAACGGGTGCTCCGGTAGTCGAGATCAAGAAAGCGGCGCCCACGCCTACCGATGAACGACCGCTTGCACTGGTCGTGGATGATTCGATCACTGTGCGGCGAGTTACAGAGCGCTTCCTGGCGCGCAACGGTTTGCGTTGCGCGACCGCAAAGGACGGACTGGATGCGATCAGCGTCATGCAGGAGGCGAAGCCCGACATTATTCTGCTCGATATCGAAATGCCACGTATGGACGGCTACGAATTTGCCTCGCACGTACGCAATGACGATCGCGTTTCAGGCGTCCCCATCATAATGATCACGTCGCGCGTTGGAGATAAACACCGGGCGCGAGCCATCGAACTCGGTGTGAACGATTACCTCGGCAAGCCGTATCAGGATGCGGAGTTGCTGGAAGCAATTCGTCGCCAGTTGGAAGAAAAGGGAATCAAATTACAATGAGCGCTGCAGCTGAAGAACTGTACAGCCTGCTAGTACCGCTGTCGGAGGATCGACTAATTGTACCGCGTGCCTGCGTGGCTGAGGTCGTGCGCTTTACCAAAGCAGAACAGCAGGAAGGCGCTCATGACTGGATGCTCGGTACGATCAACTGGAATGGCCGACAATTACCCGTGGTCTCTTTTGAGGGCGCAATTGGCAAGGAAGTCCCGGTCGCGACGGGTCGTACGCGAGTCGTTGTATTTTATGCCAACACCGGGCAACTCAAGACTGGCTATTTCGGCGTGCTGACCCAGGGATTCCCGCAGCTCGTTCGCGTGAACCGCGATGTACTGAAGCTGGAGGCGAAAGATGGTTGGCCGGAAGGCGCACCCGTCCTCTGCCGCGTACGCATGATCAATGAATTCCCGATGATTCCGGATCTCGAGAAACTCGAAGCCATGCTGGCAACAGAGTCGCTGCAGGCGTGACAGACAGCGACAAGGATTTCGTCGGGTCGATCCCAGAGATATACGACGAGTACCTCGTACCCCTGATTTTCGAACACTACGCGCGCGACCTGGCGGATAGGGTGGCGAAGATTAATCCAGTCTCCGTATTGGAAACAGCAGCAGGCAGTGGCGTCGTTGCGCGCGCGCTGATCGAAGTTCTGTCGCCCGAGTCGCAATATACCGTTACCGACCTCAATCAACCGATGCTGGACCATGCCGCGAGCAAACAGCAAGCGGATTCGCGAATTTCGTGGCGCCAGGCCGATGCCCTGGATCTTCCATTCGAAGCCGACACATTCGATGTTGTTGTCTGCCAGTTCGGTGTCATGTTTTATCCGGATAGAGACAAGGGTTATTCCGAGGCGTGCCGAGTTCTGAAGCCCGGAGGCACTTTGATATTCAATGTCTGGGATCGAATTGAAGCGAATGAGTTCGCAGATGTCGTCACAGCGGCAGCAGCGGCAGTTTTTCCCGATGACCCACCGCAGTTCTTACCGAGAACTCCGCACGGTTATTGCGATGAGGATTTAATCCGCGAAGAGTTGCAGAGAGCTGGATTCGCCCGCGTTCAGTACGAATCTCTGGAGGCAATCAGCTCGGCTCCATCTCCTCGTCATCCCGCTTTGGCTTACTGTCAGGGCACCCCATTGCGCAACGAAATTGAGCAGCGCGACGCCGACCTGTTACACGAAGTGACTGACCGTGCCGCTGAGGCAATTGCGCTCCGATTTGGGACCGGAATTGTCGAAGGAAAGATGCGCGGCCACGTGATGACCGCGGTGCGTTGACTATTTCTTCAGCGCAAATCACCCCATAAAGACTGTAGTATCGCCAACGTCGCGATCGCGGCTGATTCGGTGCGCAGAACACGCGGACCCAGTGATACTGCTTTAAAGCCCGATATGTCTGCGTCTGCATACTCGGTGTCGCTGAAGCCACCTTCCGGGCCGATCATTACGCAGACTTTGGTTTCTGGTGCGGGAACAGTAGCCAACGGCGTCGCGGCACCCGGCACAAGAATCAGTTCAGCATCAACCTTTTCGGGCTTGGATCCAAACCAGTTCTTCAATGGCACCGGAGTGTCGATCAGCGGCAGCCGCGTGCGCCCCGACTGCTCACAGGCGCTGGCCGCGATTTTTTGCCAATGCTCGCGGCGTTTTTCGGCTCGGTCGGGATTCAGTTTGACGACGCCGTATTCGGTGAGTACCGGCGTTATGCGCTTCACCCCCAGTTCGGTCGCCTTTTGTACGACGAATTCCATACGCTCGCCGCGCGAAACACCCTGCACGAGATGAATTTTCAGCGGTGATTCAGTGCCTGTTTCGGTGCCCTCACCAAGTTCGAGGACCACGGAGTTCTTGCCAATGCGCGTTATGCTCGCCAGCCATTCCGGGCCCTCGCCATTGAAGATAGTTACCCGATCTCCAACGCGCGCGCGCAATGCTTTTCCGAGGTATCTTGCCCGATCCCCGTCAAGTTCAATCTCGGCACCGTTGATCAATGCGCCGGAAACAAATAGCCTCGTACTCATGTCTTTGAAATCATGCCTGAAGTGAACGTGACGAGCGAATATTCCGTTAATCCGGAGACCGGGTTGATTGCTCCCGCGAGGCAGTGTCTCAGCCCCAATCGAGACGCGAGGCCAGTGGAGGCATCCCTCGATATGATCGTTCTTCACGGCATTAGTTTGCCGCCTGGTAAATTCGGTGGCGGCGAAATTCAGGCACTGTTTCTTAATGAGCTTGATTGGGATGCGCACCCGTATTTTGGAGAGATTCGCGGCATGGAAGTTTCTGCGCACTTACTGATTCGGCGCGACGGCGAGCTTGTTCAATTTGTACCATTCAATGAGCGTGCCTGGCATGCAGGAGAGTCGAGCTTTCGCGGTCGTGCGCGGTGCAATGACTTTTCCGTCGGAATCGAACTCGAAGGCGAAGATGAAACGCCTTACGATGAACGCCAGTATGCGGTACTGTCCGCGGTCCTGCAGGCACTGACAACAGCCTATCCACAGATCACAACGAGCGAGATCGCGGGTCATTGTGACGTATCTCCCGGTCGCAAGAGCGATCCAGGTCCTGCTTTCGACTGGCCGCGCTTGTATGATGCACTTGAGGAACACATTGAGAACGACAAGCTATGCACCTGATCGCTTTACTCATTGGACTGATAGTTGAACGGTTCGCGACGCGCTACTTTCACTGGCGTCGAATGCGCTGGCTGGATCGTATTATCGATGTGGGGTTTCGTCAGGCGGACCGCGTTGCCAAGTGCCCCGCAATAATACCGGTCATTATTCTCGCGGTGCTGCTGGTGATTCCCGTTGGCGCGATCATGTACGGTCTCGGGGATACTCTGCAGGGCTTCACGTATCTGATACTCGCAATCATCGTCTTGATGTTCTCAATTGGTCCGAAGGATATCGGCGAGGAAGTGGATGAATACTGCAAAGCGCTGGAAGCCGAAGACGAGGAACAGATCCAGATCGCAGCCAAAGCGATCATCGAAGGCGATGTTCCGGCCGACGCGCGCGAGCGAATCGCGAGGGTCGAAGAAGCGGTCTGCGTTCAAGCGAATAATCGACTGTTTGCAGTCGTATTCTGGTTCGTGGTACTGGGTGCGGTTTCAGGCACCATCGGTCCGTTGGCAGCCTGGACCTATCGCGTAACGGACCTGATCCGGCGGCGAGCCGTGTTCAGCGCGGCGCGCGATGATCAGTCGGGTAGTTGCGTGGAACGGATTCGCGATGCGGCCGCATCCCTCCACGGATTAATGGCCTGGGTTCCGGCGCGACTCACGGCGATCGGCTATGCAACGGCGGGACATGCTGATGACGCCATCGCGGCCTTCAGAGCGCCGACCGAAGAACGTGATGCGACGATGTCGGAGCACAGTGAACACCTGCTTGCCCGGGTGGGCCTCGCGGCACTTGCGTGCCAGGATCTTCCAGATGAGACGATCACAGAACGTGGTATTCGCGGAGCAAGGGCCGCGAATAAACTGGTGTTTCGATTGCTCTTGATCTGGGCAGTGATCATTGCCGCAATGACGTTGTACGGCCTTACGCGGTGAGGTCAGGGCTGGCACTACTGGCGGCACTTGTTGTCGTAGTGGCCTGTTCGGAAAAACAAGTCGCCCAGCCAGTATCCCTGAGCGCAAATCGCATAGTATCCCTTGCTCCAAATCTTACCGAGCTCGTCTACACCGTCGGCGCTGGTGGTCAACTCGTCGGTGTGAGTGCCTGGTCGGACTATCCACGTGCAGTTCTTGATCTCCCGGTAGTGGGTGATGCGTTCACCGTAGATCAGGAGCAACTCGCGCTGGCAAAACCCGATTTGCTGCTGGTTTGGGAGAGTGGCACACCGACCCACGTTGTCGATGAGCTACGAGAAATCGGATACAACGTCGTATCGATCAGGACTCGTGAGCTGGATGATGTCGCTGAGGCGCTCTTGCAGATTGGCGAACTCACCGGGCATGTTGATAAGGCGGTAGAAGCTGCCGCAATGTATCGGGGTGAGCTGCAATCCTTGCGGGATCATTATCATAGCCTTCCCCCTATTCGGGTTTTTTATCAAGTGGCCGCACGCCCCTTATATACGATCAACAACGAGCATTACATCAGTGAGCTTATTTCGGTCTGCGGTGGCGATAACATTTTCAAAGACCTGAGCGAACTGGCACCAACAGTCGACGTAGAAGCTGTTGTCGATCGCGATCCGGAAGTCATGCTGGCGAGCACAGATGCCGGTGACGATGCATTCGTCGAGTGGGAGCGATGGCCGGGCATGGCAGCAAACAAATCAGGCAATCTGTTCCTGTTGCCAGCCGACGAGATCGGGCGAGCGACAACACGGGTGATTGTCGCTGGCAACGCGATGTGTGTCGCGTTACAGCAGGCACGCATCAATCGTGCTTCCGCGGCGCAAGAATGACATTGACGATTCGTCCCGCGATGCCCGCCGATTTGGATGCGGCGATTGAGCTACTACAAAGCGCGAGCCTTCCCGTGGAAGATTTGTCCGTAAACAAATTAGCGCTGGTTGCTGAAAAAGACACGAAATTACAAGGTGTTATAGGTTTGGAGTTGCACGGCGACAGTGCGCTTCTTCGATCGCTGGTGGTGTCGATTGATGCTCGTGGTGCAGGCATCGGGCCCGCGCTGGTCACTGCTCTGGAATCCATCTGTCAGGTGAATGGAGCTGGCGAGCTCTGGCTGCTGACAATTGATGCAGATGTGTTTTTTGCGAAGTTGGGATACCTGGCAAGAGATCGGGCTGATGCGCCAGACGCTATTCGTAGCACGGAAGAGTTTTCAGAGCTGTGTCCGGGAGATGCGGTGCTGATGTCGAAGACGCTGTTTGACCCGATTCGATTGTGAATTCACCGGACCGCGTAGACTATCTCAGACGGAAATGTCAGCTGATTTTTGTATTCCCGCCTGGTTTGCAGGAATCCACACTCTTCTATTCGGGGTAGTAGTGACACGCCTCGGCAGCCGCCCAGCAAGGCCGGGTTGATTCTGTAAACTCGTTTCCAGATCCCGTTGTACCAGTGTTCACCTTTCGTCATATTGACCATCGCCAATCGCCCGCCGGGTCGCAGTACTCTCTTGAACTCTTTGAGTACCGTCAGGAAGTCTTGCTGCTGCAACAAGTCAAACATGTAGTTGTTAATTAGAACGTCGATACTCGCATCGGGAAAGTCCAGGTCATAGGCGTCGCCAATTCTAAGGCGATAGTTGCCCGATCCGGATCTGGCTGCTTTCTTTTCAGCACGGATCAGCATTGCCTCGGTCAGATCGATACCCTCATTTCGGCCACCTGGATTCGCTTTCAATATCCTTTCGAACGCCAATCCTGTTCCCACTGCCACCTCCAGTACATCTTCACCACTCTGGATGGCGGCTAATTCCAGACAACGATTCCTGGCTTTGGATTCCGTCAACCATGCCCACAGGTCGTAGGAAGGGGCAATCTTCCTGTAGATATCTGTAATCTGGTGTTTCTCTATTCGTGCGTCTGGCACGGTTTTCTGTCTCGCTTTATCCAGATTCAGTCCCGTGAACCTATCGGCACCATCAAGTGCGCGTACGGTGTGCCTTTCCACATGACATAGGGGCCACCGTTGTCCGGGTCGGTTGGAAATGTATCCAACAAATCAGCAGGCGCGAGAATCATCAGATGTGCACCCTCTGAGATCCAGTCGTTGTCGTCTGTCGGGCCCTCTGCAAACGGATCGATATTGCTGGCGCCCCCGTTGCCGTCGCCGGCCAACATATAAGAAATGCCCAGTGACTCTGCTGTGAAGTCTGTCTTGTTCTGCCACGCTTCAGCCCATTTCATCCATTCGCCTTCCATACACATCGGGCCACCCGGGGTCGGAGGTGACGGCATACATGTGTAGCCATTGGAACCTTCCTTCAGCACGTTGCCGTCCCAATCGACGACAGCCGCATTTTCGGCCATGCCCGGCCACGCCGCACTTAGTGCATCTGCTACTGCATCTGCTGCATCGTCCGCCGATCCTGTAGCAGGGCCGATCAAGAAGGCTGCCACCAATGTGGCTGTTCCAACGAATAAACTGTGGTGTGTCTTCTTCTTCATTTGACTATCCTCGGTGGCTTTCTGGCATATTTGACACTGCTGAAAAACAAACTACATAGGATATGTGTAGCTCATGCTCAAGGTGTCGCCATAGGTGTAAACCACTATGTCGGATCGTAAGCTGTAGATTGGAAAGGCTGCTGGCCGATCAACCCCTCACCTGACAGGTCGCTTTCGGGGGTGTTACCCTCCACTTAGGCACACTAAATATGATTGGGTGTCGCATATGGAGTCCGGCTTCCAATATGTACTAGCTGCCGATTTGCTTCTTTTTGTTCATGTCTTGTTCGTCGCATTCGTGATCTTCGGCTTAGCGCTGATCTTGATCGGGAAACTCTTTGGTTGGGCCTGGGTGCGAAATCCGTGGTTTCGATTCGCACATTTGGCGGCAATAGGCATTGTCGTGCTGCAGTCTTGGGTAGGAGTTATTTGCCCACTGACCACTTGGGAAATGGCACTCCGACAACGCGCCGACGAAGTCGTGTACTCGGGCTCCTTCATATCGCATTGGCTTGAGTCTCTCTTGTATTTTCAAGCTCCTGTTTGGGTGTTCACTGTTTGTTATACGGTCTTCACCGGCGTTGTTGTTGCTTGCTGGTTTTGGGTTCGTCCACGTCGTTTTTCCAGAGCCCCAACACCTGACGATGATCTTAGATAACCGTCAGTGTCCTGTTGATCGCCTGTTTCAAGAGAGTCATGAACTAAACGTACTTACAGATTCATCAGCGGCTGCTTTCACTGCGGATTCAGGCGCACTTCGCGAGCAAAAACAGTGCCGAGGAACTGTGTATCTGCCGTTGACTGCAGGCGGCTGAGTCGCTCTTGAAATTCCGGCGTATCAACAGTTTCTGCGTCAATCGCTGCCCAGTCTTCCCAAAAAGTGTCGTACGATGCCATGCTCGGGAATATTTCTATGACCATGATATTCCAGTCATCTGGACTCGATGACCATTTCGTCAGCACTTTATAATCGACCAAAATCTCCTTCTTAACAGCCAGCTTCAACTGGTGCTCCCAAGCTGTGGCGATGTTCTTCAGGTGCAATTCGGTCTTGCCCGGTGCCGTCCGAAAGGTCATGATTTGCCATACGGGCCCTTCCTCATATGTCTCCAGGGCCTGTCGCGCTGTTTGACTGTGAGCAGATTCCTGAAATACCAACAATCCGAGAATCACTGAAAGGGCAGTCATTGCTATTTTGAAAGTGTATTTCATTTTATCGTGCCTCCTGAGATTGCCTTAGAGATGCCTGAGACTCTCGTTTCGTCGCAATCTGCTCAATGCACTTTGTAGACGACTGCTTGATATCGCAGTCACAAGCAGTCGTTCAGTAGTCTATCAGCCCAATGGATGCTTTCAGGGGTAAAGGAGTCGTCAAGGTGGCAAAGCAGGCGCAGATAATCCTGACAGAAAGGCCCGAAGCCCTTCAATATAGGTGCGCTCATCCCGAAGGAAAGCATCATTGTGAGTGCCACGAATCGCCAGTAGAGTTCGGGGCTCATTCGCAGATGCAAAAATTGTTTCGCCGTGGTGGAACGGGATAATCTCGTCGTCGCGACTGTGAACGACCAGTATCGGGCAGCGAACGTCCGGAACATAATCGCGTGTCGCGTGACTGAGACGGCTTAGCCAGCGCACCGGCAGCCATGGATAAAGATCCTGGGCGATGTCCGGAACTGACGTAAAGGACGATTCCAAGATAAGTGCCAACGGTTGATGCTGTATGGCCAACCGTGACGCAACAGAGGCGCCCAGTGAACGCCCGAAAATTACGATGTCACTGGCGACTACGCCGCGACTCTCGATGAGATACCGCCATGCCGCATCAGCATCGCGATAGATCCCTTTTTCCGTGGTCCGACCTTCGCTCTGACCGTAACCCCGATAGTCAACAATCAATACTGATAAGCCCAAGTCCTGGAACTGAGCTATCGAGTCCAGACGATGCGAGATATTTCCTGCATTGCCGTGAAAGAACAACAACACTTGAGAGGATCGCCCGGCGATAAACCAGCCATGCAAGGTCACCCCGTCAGTAGTCTCGATGGAGACATCTTGATAGTCCATGCCAACATCGGTCGGCGTCATGATCAGCGCTCGACCTGGTACATCTGCAAGATAGAGCATGCGACCTTGCATGAAATACACGACGATGACGAGCAGACCGTAACAGGCAGCGACGACAAGGATAAATTTCAGCATTACAGTCTATACCTGTGTTGGGGGCGGCGATCCGGTCTGTTCCATACGTAGCAGCGCAATATTAAGTATCGAACCTCCGTTTTGGGTCAGTAGCAGCCTCTCAGCAGATTAGCATCTGGGCGGCGGCTTCCGGCTAAAAGCAGATGCACGCAATTGGGCGCTTAGTCAGTTCCGTTAAGATTGCCAATCTCGACGTCGAACGATTTCTGCTTCATCACGTTCTGCCCACCAGCTATCGGCCACCTGCCAGATCGATGAAGGAGCCTGTTGAGTACGACGCCTCATCGGACAACAGCCAGTAGATAGCGTTGGCTATCTCGTCGGGCGTACCTCCTCGCTTTAGGGGAATGCTGTCCGCAACGCGAGCAATACGGTCGGGCTCTCCGCCATCAGCATGCATCTCTGTGTGGATGAAACCAGGTCTGACACCGTTCACCCGGATACCCTCAGCAGCTACTTCCAGGGCAAGGCCTCGTGTAAGTGTATCGATCGCGCCTTTGGAC
>Ga0255049_10000004_pt1 | contig 162118 bp, 188 predicted proteins | sample JV7_2_3_MG_FD_183615 | JGI IMG/M metagenome (GOLD analysis project Ga0255049, IMG submission 183615) | Seawater microbial communities from Jervis Inlet, British Columbia, Canada - JV7_2_3 | ecosystem: Environmental > Aquatic > Marine > Inlet | place: Canada: British Columbia | collected... | reverse complement strand
AGGATCGCGGCGGCCGGGCCGAGCCAAAGTCCGATTTTCTGATGTTTCGCGCGTCCACTCTTGGCGCTGGAGTTTGTCATCGGGGCGACTCTTTCTGGTCAGGAGTTGCCTACTCTATTCGAAGTTCGGGATTGTTCCCACATCTAGTGGCCAACTCGCCTTAAGCCACTAGATGTAGTAGCATTCCGGCCGTACCAAATCGGTACGCACGGAGATGAGGTGTAATAACAGGCAGTATCGGCGAAAAGCCATGCGGGAAGCATGAATCGGCTGTTGGGCCTTGCGATACCTCTCATTGCGGAGTCCATGTTTGTATGCCTGGCGCCTCGCCAGCACTTCTCAGCCGATGCGGCGATTCTCGGATACCGAGACGGAACGGGCGGGATTGTTGTGACATTGATGTCTGGATGATTCGAAAGCCGGTTCCATCCAGGTCTGATACACCTTCTGCTTACTATGCCGCCCAGTTTCTGGGCGGCTTTTTTCGTTTGGCGAAGTAGATGCAAAGATGATTCGCAGCTACCTACATCTCGGACTTCATCTTGCGGTTCCTGCTGCGATTGCCGCGATACTCTTTCGCGAAAAGTTTCTTCAGGCGTGGATAACGATGACTGCAACCATGCTGGTCGACGTTGATCACCTGCTGGCAGACCCGGTGTATGATCCGGGGAGATGCAGCATTGGTTTTCATCCATTGCATCAGTATCCGGCGATAGCCGCCTACGGAATGCTTTTGATCTGGCCGAAGCTTCGAGTTGCTGCAATTGGTTTTCTGACCCACATGGTTTTGGACAGTGTGGACTGTGTCTGGATGCATTATGAAAATTAGGCGTTTTTTACTGTTGCTTATTCTTACGGGATGCGCGTCGAGCGCGCCGGACATCCCCTATCCGGCTTTTGTTCAGTCTGACGAGTTGGCTGACGTCTTCATCGCGGCGCTGCCTGGAATCCGGGCAAAACAGTTCGCCGGCGATTTGAACAGCCTGCGCGCGAGCTATCGCATCGTTTTTCCGGCTGACTGGAAAGGATCTACCGGTGCTGCACCCGGGAAGTCAGTTGAGTTGTTCGTCGTAAGCGGTGAAATTACACTCGGTAGCATGACCATGAAGTCCGGCAGCTATGCTTTTATTCCGCCGGGATTTACAGGCACGAACATCAGCACGTTGTCCAGTGCGGTCGTTCTGTATTATGTCGATGATCCGAACCCTGCGTCAGTTATCCAGACGCCAATTCTGCTGGACAGCAATCTCCTCGACTGGCGGCCGGCCTCCGAAGATCCTGCGGACTTCGGCTTTTCGGTCAAGGAGCTTCGCATGGATCCAGGTAGCGGAGTGAGAGTCTGGCTGATGCGTATTGATCCCGGCGCATCTCAGCTTTGGCGCCAGTCGAGCGTGACCGAAGACGGTTATCTGGTGTCCGGCAATTACCGTCACAGCGAGTGCGTGGATGGCCAGGTGCTTACCTACGATTATTTGCCGGGAGGCTACTTCGCCCGGCCAGCGGGTGCAGTTCATGGTGGGCCGGAAGCGGAAGCCGTGTCATCTTCTGTCTGGTTCCTGCGCAGAATGGGTATGGGCAACGTTCAAGCCTTTTCGGCCTGTACCGCCAAAACGCCCTAGCGGATCAATTTGGTAATCCCCCGACCGAGTTTCATGATCTTCTGCAGGGTGGGCGTCGGAATTTCCTGAATTTGTTCATACCAGTCGCTCGTGGTCTCGAAAAATTTCAGCATATTCTTGATGCGCTCTTTGGTTACGGCGTCCGTTTGCTTTTCCTTTTCGACCTCCTCGGCGCATTTTTGAAGCATCGAGAGCGTCGGGTTGAGTTCACGCTGTTTGCGCTGCTCGATAATGGCGCGGAACAAATCCCAGACGTCATAAATCGATTCAAAATAGTCGCGCCTGTCTCCCAGCACATGGGTCATCTTGACGAGACTGTAGCTCTGTAATTCGCGAATGCTGGTACTGACGTTGGATCGTGCTACGGACAGCAGATCCACTATTTCATCGGCACGTAGAGGCGTGGGAGACAAATACAGCAACGCCTGGATCTGTGCGACGGTGCGATTGGTACCCCATCGTGTACCCATCTCACCCCAGTGCAACACATACTTCTGAACCGCCGGTGACAAATTCATTGGCTTCACTCATTTCTGTTGAGACTGAAATTTAGAAACTTACAGAAGCCGGGTCAAGTAGCTGGTCCTCTCAGGGCTTATTACATGTTAGGCAGGCGCGGCGGGGCGCTGGCCAGCCTTCGATCGTCAGGCCCGGATCGGCCGGATCCAGGGCTTCAGCCAGAGACTCGAACGGCATCCAGTCCGTGGATCTTTGTTCTTCAACCGACGTTTCAGTGACATCGATCGTGCGGACGCTTTCGAATCCCGCGGTCGCAACCCAGGTCTCGAGCATTCGCTGAGTCGGCAATTGCCAGACGTTACGCATCCGCGCATATCGGTTTTCCGGTGTGCGTGCGGCGGCTACGGTGCCAGGCAGTATCAGTGTCTCGAGAACAAGCTCACCGCCAGGCCTGAGCGCTGACCTGAGCTGTTCGAGATGAATTTTGGGAGACCGTTGGTGGTACAGCACGCCCATCGAAAACGCGGTGTCGAATGCATTCGATTCTTGCGGCAGTTCGTGCAGCCGCAATGGCAGGACATGGACAGGCTCTGGCTGCATAAAATGGCAAATCGCCAGAAATTGCAACACGTATAGCAAAGTCGGATCGATGCCGATAACAAGCTTTGCGCCCACGCCGCGCATGCGCAAGGCGTAGTAGCCGTTTCCGCAGCCAACGTCGAGGACCGTGCGGTCATCCAGTGGCTCGATCGAGTGCCTGATGCGATCCCATTTAAGGTCGGATCGCCATTCTGAATCGATCGTCACGCCACAGACATCAAACGGCCCCTTGCGCCACGGACTGAGGCTCATCAGTGAATCCCGAAGATCGCTTCTGGAAACATCCTCGACACCCGGGATCGTAACGGCTTGCGCATTTAGATCGGCCGGGCATTGCTTGCCTGCCGGCAAACCCCGCAACACCGTCAACCAGCCCTCAAAGTCGCCATGTGTTGAACTGGAGAACCTTCCGCGGAGCGTTCCAGATAGCCTGTCTCGCCAGGACTCGAGGCCGATGCCAGCCAGGTCATCGAACAGGACCTCGTAGTCAAGCATCAGCTACTTGAACGCGACCAGCGACACAAAATTGAAATGGCGCAGGCACACTCCGACGTGGCTGAAGCCCGCATCGGACAGCCTTTGGAAATGCGTTTTTAGACTCTCGGGAATCAGAACGCTTTCGATTGCCGCTCTCTTCCGATCGATTTCCGATGCGCTATATGCGTTGCGCTTTTTTTGTTCGTGATGCAGATCGACGAGCAGATCTTCTATTTTTCCGTCGTTGTCTTCGATTTTTTCCGATAGCACGAAAATACCGCCGTCATTCATGCCCCGGCAAATGTTCCTGATCATGGCGTCACGATCGCTGACCGGTAAAAAATGCAACGTGTAATTCATGACGACCATGGAGGCATTTTGAATGTCGGCCTCACGCACATCGCCGGCGATAACATCGACAGGAACCAACGCATCGTCGCTGTCAATAATATTCCTGCATCTGCCGATCATTGCCGCCGAATTGTCGATCGCCTGGATGTGACAGCCTGGCTCGGCAATATTGTGTCTCATTGCGAGGGTCGCGGCGCCCAGTGAGCAGCCGAGGTCAAAGCAACGAGTGTCCGGCCGGACATAGCGTCGCGCAAGAGAGCCGATCGTGAGAATCGACGCCGCGTAACCCGGGATCGAGCGCTTCAGCATGTCGGGAAATACGGCGGCGACGGCTTCGTTGAACTCGAAAGGACCATCCCCTGCACCGTCGGACGAAAATAATCTGTCCTCGCTCATAAGGGCTCTCTCATGGAACGGGCAGGCATTGTAATCGCCCACGCCGGCAATTTCCCGAATCATCGGGATGGCTACAGCAGTGCTTGCTGTCACCGGTCGTTGTGGGACAATCGTGCCAGATTCCCGGATCCGGTCGAGGACCAACATGCTCAGTAAGCTGAACCAAAAGCTCCATCAGGAATTGGGCATCCCGGCCGACTTTGGCGACGGGCGCAATCTTCCTTACTACGAAGAAACCACCGATCTAATCGAAGTCGGGCCAAACCTCGTCGGCACCATGCAGCGGTTGGCACCGGAAGCTGCGGCGCGATGGCAGCAGATGGTGGAAGCGGCGGCCGGCAGCGGGATTCGGCTACTGATCGTCTCGGGATTTCGGAGCCATGACTATCAGGCCGAGCTGATCCGCAAGAAGATTACAGCTGGCCAGCCCATCGATGAAATACTCGCGGTGAGTGCCGCGCCCGGCTACAGCCAGCATCACACCGGGACGGCCGTCGATATAGCAGCGCCCGGCAGCCGCCCGCTGACAGAGGAGTTCGAGACATCGGACGCGTTTCAATGGCTCACCGAGCACGCGGCGGATTATGGTTTTTCGATGACCTATCCCCGCGATAACCCCTACGGATTCATATTCGAGCCGTGGCATTGGGCTCTGGGATAGGTGCCTGGTTCTCCACCAGGATTCAGTGGTTTAAGTGTTGACAGGCACGCGGGAGGATTAGACAATAGCCGGCTTGTGTCCGCGGAGGGGTACTCAAGCGGTCAACGAGGGCAGACTGTAAATCTGCTGGCTAAGCCTACGTAGGTTCGAATCCTACCCCCTCCACCAGTAATGGTGGCAGGCGGCGGCTGGCTCAGCACGTTGCAAACCGACCTTCTGACCGTTGAGTTGAAAATCCGCGACATACGATCTGGCTTGCTACAGAGTAACTGAAAGCGGTGGTGAGGTTGCTCTTTTGGGAAGGCACACAATATAGAATCAAATATTCAGACAGTTTTACAGATGAGGACTGTCAGAATATTTGTGCGTGATGAAAAAGGCTTGACGAGGACATTATTGATTACTGAGGCGGGTGTAGTTCAACGGTAGAACCTCAGCCTTCCAAGCTGATGATGTGGGTTCGATTCCCATCACCCGCTCCATCAGCAGGTAGTGCGAGAACCCGAAGGCTTGCCCACATAGCTCAGGGGTAGAGCACTTCCTTGGTAAGGAAGAGGTCCCCGGTTCAAATCCGGGTGTGGGCTCCAGATTTCAGGCCTGAAGGCACATTGATTTTTGACACGATAAACGTCGCGAGAGAACGGAAATGGCGAAAGAAAAATTTGAGAGGACGAAGCCACACGTAAACGTAGGCACGATTGGTCATGTAGACCATGGCAAGACGACGCTGACGGCGGCGCTGACCAAAGTAATGGCGGCGAAGCACGGAGGAGAGGTCAAGGGCTACGACCAGATCGATAATGCACCTGAGGAGAAGGAGCGTGGCATCACGATTGCCACGGCACATGTGGAGTACGAGAGTGACAACCGTCACTACGCCCACGTTGACTGTCCGGGACACGCTGACTACGTGAAGAACATGATCACGGGTGCGGCGCAGATGGACGGAGCGATCCTGGTGGTGAGTGCTGCGGACGGACCGATGCCGCAGACACGGGAGCATATTCTGTTGGCGCGCCAGGTAGGCGTGCCATATATCGTGGTTTACCTGAACAAGGCAGACCAGGTTGATGACGACGAGCTTTTGGAGTTGGTGGAACTGGAGGTGCGGGATCTGTTATCGACGTACGAGTTTCCGGGCGACGATACGCCGATTATTACCGGTTCTGCGCTGAAGGCATTCGAGGGCGATGAAACGGATATTGGCATTCCATCGATCAACAAGCTGATCGAGGAGATGGACAGCTATATTCCGGAGCCTGAGCGAGCCATTGACGGTGATTTTCTGATGCCGGTGGAGGACGTATTCTCGATCTCTGGACGCGGTACGGTGGTGACCGGTCGTATCGACCGTGGCATTGTCAAAGTCGGCGACGAGATCGAGATTGTAGGTCTCAAGGATACCGAGAAGACCACCTGTACGGGTGTTGAGATGTTCAGGAAGCTTCTTGACCAGGGTCAGGCTGGAGACAACGTAGGCGTTCTGCTTCGTGGCACCAAGCGCGAGGAGGTTGAGCGGGGTCAGGTACTGGCGAAGCCGGGCTCGATCACGCCGCACACCAAGTTTGAGGCTGAAGTATATATTCTGACCAAGGAAGAGGGAGGCCGGCATACGCCGTTCTTCAAGGGATACCGGCCACAATTTTATTTCCGCACCACGGATGTCACGGGAGCTGTGGAATTGCCGGATGGCACCGAGATGGTAATGCCGGGCGATAACGTGCAGATGGTGGTGGATCTGATCGCACCGATTGCCATGGAAGACGGTCTGCGATTCGCTATTCGAGAGGGTGGCAGGACTGTGGGCGCCGGCGTGGTAGCAAAAATTATCGAGTGAGTTATGGGGGACTGTCCCCGAATGGGGACCGTCCCCAGATATAAGGATTACAGAACTAGGCCAGTAGCTCAATTGGCAGAGCGGCGGTCTCCAAAACCGCAGGTTGGGGGTTCGATTCCCTCCTGGCCTGCCAGATAGTCAAGCATGAGATGACGACGACAACTGAAACAGACGAGTCCGGGGCGCTGGACGTCCTGAAGCTGCTCATTGCGGCCGGACTGCTTGTGGGCGGGGTCTTCGGCTACTACTGGTACCTGGAGTGGATGCTATGGGCGCGAGTATTGCTCGTGCTCGGTGGCCTGGCTTCCTGTATTGGTGTCGCTGCGACGAGCACACAGGGTCATCGCGTTTTGGCGTTCATTCAGGGATCGCGGATAGAGATCAGAAAGGTTGTTTGGCCAACCAAACAAGAGACGACTCAAACGGCAATTGCTGTTTTTATATTTACGCTTGTTATGGCGTTATTTTTCTGGGCGTTGGATTCAGGCTTGCTCTGGCTGACGCGCACACTGGTCGGCTCCGCCGACTAAACAGGTTTTAGAGGATTTACTTCAGTGGGGTTACGCTGGTACATCGTTCACGCTTATTCCAATTTCGAACACAAGGTCAAAAGCTCTCTGGAAGAGCGCATCAAGCTGATGGGGCTTGAGGACAAGTTTGGTGAAATTCTTGTCCCGACCGAAGAAGTGGTCGAAATGAAGGAAGGGCAGAAGAGACGCAGCGAAAGAAAATTCTTTCCGGGCTATGTCCTCGTGCAGATGGATATGGACGACGAGACATGGCATCTCGTGAAAGAGGTTCCCAAGGTGTTGGGGTTCATCGGCGGATCAAGTGACCGCCCCGCACCGATTACGGAAAAGGAAGCCGATCAAATTTTGCAACGCGTCAAAGAAGGCGTGGACAAGCCACGGCCGAAAGTGTTGTTCGAGCCGGGTGAGGTCGTTCGCGTCACTGACGGCCCGTTCAACGACTTCAGTGGGGTGGTTGAGCAGGTGAATTACGAAAAAAGCCGCTTGCAGGTCGCGGTACAGATTTTGGGCCGGTCTACGCCCGTCGAGCTTGATTTCGGTCAGGTCGAAAAAGGATAGACAATAAGGTGCGATAGCGCATCGTGAGAGCGGCTCGCAGGAGCGAGACACGCAGGAGCGAGACACGCAGGAGCAAGATACGTAGGAGCGACTTTAGTCGCGATTCGAATTAATTGGCAGGGACTTCGGGTCTGGTTCGCGGCTAAAGCCGCTCCTACAAGCCCCTCCCACAGTTTAGATGTGAGACGAGGAGCCCTAACCAGGCGTTTGAACTCGAGAGGAAAATACGATGGCGAAGAAGGTTGCTAGCTACATCAAGCTGCAGGTTCCTGCAGGTCAGGCAAACCCCAGTCCGCCTGTCGGCCCGGCATTGGGTCAACATGGTGTAAATATTATGGAATTCTGCAAGGCATTCAATGCGCAGACGCAGGGCACGGAGCCGGGTTTGCCGATACCGGTAATCATCACGGTCTATACGGATCGCAGTTTTTCATTCATTTCGAAGACGCCGCCGGCGGCAGTGCTGTTGCGAAAAGCTGCGGGAGTGCCGAAGGGTTCGGGTGAGCCGAACTTGGAGAAGGTCGGAAAGGTTAACCGTAAACAGCTCGAGGAAATCGCAACGACGAAAATGCCGGATTTGACGGCCGCCGATATGGATGCCGCAGTCCGTACCGTCGCCGGCACCGCCCGAAGCATGGGAATCGAAACGGAAGGCGTGAAGTAATGACCAGGTTAAGCAAGCGAAAAAAAGTGGCGCGCGAAAAAGTGAAATCAACGAAGGTGTATCCGATTGATGAGGCACTGACCCTGGTCAAGGATCTGGCGACCGCGAAGTTTTCGGAGAGCGTTGACATATCGGTAAACCTCGGCGTCGACCCACGAAAGTCGGATCAGGTTGTTCGCGGTTCCACTGTTTTGCCAAACGGCACGGGCAAAAACGTTCGAGTCGCAGTCTTCGCCCAGGGCGAAAACGCTGACAAGGCGAAAGCAGCCGGCGCCGACATCGTCGGAATGGAAGATCTGGCTGAACAGGTCAAAGCCGGCGAATTGAATTTTGAGGTGGCTATTGCGACACCTGATGCCATGCGCGTCGTTGGCACACTCGGCCAGATACTGGGGCCAAGGGGGCTTATGCCCAATCCCAAGGTCGGCACAGTAACCGCTGATGTCGAGACGGCCGTGCGAAACGCCAAGGCTGGTCAGGTCCGGTACCGGACTGACAAGGCCGGAATCATTCATTGCCCGATTGGTCGTGCCGATTTTGAGGTGCCGGCGTTGAAGGAGAATCTGGAGGCGTTGCTGGCTGACCTCAAAAAGGCCAAGCCGGCGGCGTCCAAAGGTGCTTATTTGAAAAAGCTGACCGTGTCCTCATCTATGGGGCCGGGAGTGTCAGTCGATCGGGCGAGCGTAGACGCCTGATTCTTTAAGATTTGCGGCTTCGTTTTTGAGCGGGGCTGCATTTAACGACCGGGATCGGGAGGTTCCGGTCATCGTCGAAGACCGTAGGTGGTTAGCGTTACGCCTGACCTTAATTAAGCCTACGCAGATGGTGTTGCCTGAGTCAGATCAATCTGGCGAATGGTCACCGTCCGACATGGGTGGCGGAGAACGATTCCGCCGTGTGTGTGACCGTTAGCCAGGAGAAATTCATGGCGCTGAGACTCGAAGACAAGAAGAAATTTGTCAAAGAGATAAACGCGGTTGCGGGTGACTCTATTACTGCCGTTGCGGCGGAATATAGAGGTCTGTCCGTTGCAGAAATGACGGATTTGCGCAGGGAAGCGCGCAATTCCGGCGTATACCTTCGTGTTGTCAAAAACACGTTGGCGCGCCGGGCCGTTGAAGGCACCGAATTCGAGTGTTTGAAGGAATCACTCAACGGGCCAATTCTGCTCGCGTTCGCGAAGGAAGATCCAGGTGCCGCTGCCAGGGTTATCAAGAATTTCGCCAAGGAGCACGATGCTCTGAAGGCGGTATCGCTTTCAGTCGGCGGGGAGTTATTGCCAGCAACCGATCTTGCGAAATTGGCGAATTTGCCAACGCTGGATCAGGCGCGTGCAATGCTACTCGGCGTGATGATTGCGCCGATGACCAAGCTGGTACGGACACTCTCTGAGCCGTCTGCGATGCTCGCACGGACATTGTCCGCGCGTAGCAGCCAGGAGGAAGCGGCCTGAGTGCTGGATACATAACGATATATCAAACTGATTCAGAAATTATTTATTAGAGGAATAGAGAAATGGCATTGTCAAACGAAGACCTGCTCAAAGAATTGAGCGCAAAGCCGATTATGGAAGTTGTCGACCTCGTGAAGATGCTCGAGGAAGAGTGGGGCGTGTCAGCTGCCGCTCCGGTTGCGGTTGCCGCAGCAGGTGCTGGTGCTGACGCCGGTGAAGTCGCCGAAGAGAAGACCGAGTTCGACGTCGTACTGACGAGTTTCGGTGAAAACAAGGTTTCCGTCATCAAGGCAGTTCGCACTATCACCGGTCTGGGCCTGAAAGAGGCCAAGGACGCTGTTGAAGGCACACCGTCGACGATTAAGGAAGCGGCATCGAAGGAAGACGCCGAAAACTTCAAGAAGCAGCTTGAAGAAGCCGGCGCAACCGTCGAGCTCAAATAGTTCGGGCTTGCGCCTGAGATGCGGGACCACTTGGTCCAATTGCGAATGAGCAGTCCGCGGTTTGTAACTGCGGGCTGTGTCTTCGCGTCTGTCTGATTTGTACGGAGTACATCTGAATGGCTTATTCATTCACTGAGAAGAAGCGCATTAGAAAGAATTTTGGCAAGCGGCCAACGATTCTGGATGTGCCGTATCTTCTGTCAATCCAGCTGGATTCATATCGAAAATTTTTGCAGTCCGACGAGTCCGAAAAAGACCGCAATAACATCGGTTTGCACGCAGCGTTTCAAACAGTATTTCCGATAGTCAGCTATTCCGGAAATGCTGCACTCGAATACGTGAGTTACCGACTGGGCGAGCCCGTATTCGACGTCAAGGAATGTCAGATGCGCGGTCTAACCTACGCGGCGCCAATTCGTGTCAAAGTCCGCCTCGTCATTTACGACAAAGAGGCCAGTGGCACCAATAAGCCGGTAAAGGACATTCGGGAGCAGGAGGTCTACCTCGGCGAAATGCCGCTGATGACAAACCACGGTACTTTCGTTATCAATGGTACCGAGCGCGTCATCGTGTCTCAGTTGCACCGTTCGCCGGGCGTGTTCTTCGATCACGACAAGGGCAAAACGCATTCGTCCGGCAAGTTACTTTTCTCGGCCAGGATCATTCCGTACCGTGGGTCGTGGCTGGACTTCGAATTCGATCCCAAGGACAGTGTCTTCGCGCGCATCGACCGGCGCAGAAAGCTTCCGGTTACGATCATTCTGCGGGCGCTCGGCCTCAACAATGAGGAGATGCTGGATATCTTCTTCGAGACCAACGACTTCTATCTGTCGTCGAAGGACATCCGCATGGGCCTCGTGCCCCAGCGTTTGCGCGGCGAGACCGCGATCTTCGATATCAAGCTGGGTCGCAAACTCATTGTCGAGGAAGGGCGGCGTATCACAGCGAAACACGTCCGCGATATGGAAAAGTCGAGGATCGACAACCTGGTCGTACCGGCCGAGTATCTCGAAGGAAAGATGCTTGCACATGACATCGTCGATACAGAGACTGGTGAGATGCTGGCCGCCGCAAATGATGAGCTCACAGCTGAACTCATCGAGGCACTCGTCGAGAAAGAGGTCGAGCACATACGAACCCTGTATGTGAACGACCTGGATCGCGGTCCGTATATCTCCAATACCTTGCGAATCGACCCTTCTACGACACGATTGGAAGCACTCGTCGAGATATACAGGATGATGCGCCCGGGTGAGCCGCCAACGAAAGAAGCAGCGGAAAACCTGTTCCAGAACCTGTTCTTCAATCCGGATCGCTACGATCTTTCCGCTGTCGGCCGAATGAAATTCAATCGTCGGGTAGGTCGCGACACGTCGGAAGGCTCAGGCGTACTCGAGAATGACGATATCCTCGATGTACTCAGGACACTAATCGATATCCGTAACGGTTACGGCACTGTCGACGACATCGATCACCTCGGTAACCGGCGCGTCAGGAGCGTTGGCGAGATGGCCGAAAACGCATTCCGGGTGGGCCTGGTGCGCGTCGAGCGCGCCGTTAAGGAGCGTCTGACGCAGGCCGAGACCGAGGGGCTGATGCCGCAGGAAATGATCAACGCCAAGCCGGTCGCCGCTGCCGTCAAGGAATTTTTCGGCTCCAGCCAATTGTCTCAGTTCATGGATCAGAACAATCCGCTCTCCGAAGTGACTCACAAGCGCCGCGTGTCGGCGCTCGGACCGGGCGGGCTTACACGCGAACGTGCTGGATTCGAGGTCCGCGACGTACACCCGACTCACTACGGTCGCGTATGTCCGATCGAGACACCGGAAGGCCCGAACATCGGCCTGATCAATTCACTGGCCGTATATGCACGGACCAACGCGTACGGTTTCCTCGAGACACCGTACCGGAAAGTGAACAAGGGCAAGGTAACGACCGATATCGAATATCTGTCGGCTATCGAGGAGAGCCAGTACGTAATCGCACAAGCAAACTCCGAGCTTGACAAGCTGGGTCGATTTGTCGACGACCTCGTAGCGGTCCGACACAAGAATGAGTTCACGCTCGCCGATCCCTCGACCATCAACTATATGGACGTATCACCGCGGCAGATCGTCTCGGTAGCAGCTTCGTTGATACCGTTCCTGGAGCATGACGATGCTAACCGAGCACTGATGGGCTCGAATATGCAGCGTCAGGCAGTTCCGACCCTGCGCTCCGAGGCGCCCCTGGTCGGCACCGGCATGGAGAGAGCGGTTGCCGTCGATTCGGGCGTAACCGTCGTCGCAATTCGCGGTGGTACCGTCGATTCAGTCGACGCTTCACGCATTGTCGTTCGCGTTAATGACGATGAAACGGGGCCCGGTGAATCCGGCGTCGACATCTACAATCTGACGAAATACACGCGTTCGAATCAGAACACCTGTATCAATCAGAGGCCGCTCGTCAAAGCCGGAGACGATATAGCCGGTGGCGACGTGCTTGCCGACGGACCGTCGACGAATATGGGCGAACTGGCGCTCGGGCAGAACCTGCTGGTCGCATTTATGCCCTGGAATGGCTACAACTTCGAGGACTCCATTCTGATCTCGGAGCGCGTCGTTGTTGAGGATCGTTTCACGACGATTCATATCGAGGAGTTGTCATGCGTGGCGCGCGACACCAAGCTCGGATCCGAGGACATTACATCAGACATTCCGAATGTGGGTGACGCGGCACTGGCCAAGCTCGACGAATCCGGCATTGCTTTCATCGGCGCCGAAGTCAACGCAGGGGATATTCTGGTCGGCAAAGTTACGCCCAAGGGCGAGACTCAGCTGACACCGGAAGAAAAGCTGCTGCGTGCGATATTCGGCGAGAAGGCTTCCGATGTGAAAGACACTTCGTTGCGGGTACCGCCCGGCATGGATGGCACCGTGATCGACGTTCGCGTCTTTACCCGCGATGGCGTCGAAAAAGACACGAGAGCGCTCTCGATCGAGAAGTCCGAACTCGAATCCGTCCGTAAGGATCTCGACGACACGCTCAGAATACTCGAAGAAGATATTTACGAGCGCGTCGAGCGCATGCTGACCGGCAAGATGGCTCAGGGTGGGCCGAACAAGCTCAAGTCGGGCAGCAAAATAACCAAGCCTTATCTCGACGAGATTCCACGCGATCAGTGGTTCGAAATTCGACTGAAGAACGACGAAGCCAACGAACGACTGCAAAAAGCTTTCGATCGTCTTAACGCGCAGCGCGACGAATTCGATCGGCGTTATGAGGAAAAGAAAGAAAAGATTACGGCAGGCGATGATCTTGCGCCGGGCGTGTTGAAGATGGTCAAGGTGTATCTTGCCGTCAAACGACGCATTCAGCCCGGCGACAAGATGGCCGGACGTCACGGCAATAAGGGTGTGATTTCGACAATCGTTCCGGTCGAGGACATGCCGTATCTCGATGATGGTACGCCCGTCGATATTGTTCTCAATCCGCTCGGTGTCCCGTCACGAATGAACGTCGGACAGGTGCTGGAAACGCATCTCGGATGGGCGGCCAAGGGCCTCGGTCGAAAGATCGGATCGATGTTGCGCGCACAGGAAACGACAGCAAAGGTCCGACAGTTCCTGGAGACGGTCTACAACAAGACCGGCGGCAAGGTGGAGGATTTCAAGTCGCTTTCGGATTCCGAGGTTCTGGAACTGGCCGGCAATCTGGTCAATGGTGTGCCGATCGCAACCCCGGTTTTCGACGGCGCGACCGAAACCGAAATCAAAGTAATGCTCGAGCTTGCCGATTTATCGGAGTCCGGACAGTCCCGGCTGAACGACGGCCGAACCGGTGAAGCTTTCGATCGTGATGTCACGGTCGGCTATATGTACATGCTGAAGCTAAACCACCTGGTAGACGACAAAATGCATGCGCGCTCGACCGGCCCGTACAGCCTCGTTACCCAGCAACCGCTGGGTGGTAAGGCGCAGTTTGGCGGTCAGCGATTCGGCGAAATGGAAGTGTGGGCGTTGGAGGCTTATGGCGCCGCATACACGCTGCAGGAAATGCTGACGGTCAAGTCGGACGACGTGCAGGGTCGAACCAAGATGTACAAGAACATAGTCGATGGTGAGCATGAAATGGATGCCGGCATGCCCGAATCCTTTAACGTACTCGTTAAGGAGATTCGTTCGCTGGGAATCAACATTGAACTGGAAACAGACTGATGAAAGATCTTTTGAAACTATTTAGGTACCAGAATCCCGTAGACGACTTTGACGCCATCCGCATAGGTCTTGCATCGCCGGATATGATCAGGTCCTGGTCATTTGGCGAGGTCAAGAAGCCGGAGACCATCAACTACCGTACGTTCAAACCCGAGCGAGACGGACTGTTCTGCGCCAAGATCTTCGGCCCGATCAAGGACTACGAGTGCCTGTGTGGCAAGTACAAGCGACTGAAGCATCGCGGTGTTGTTTGCGAAAAGTGCGGTGTTGAGGTTACCCAGACCAAGGTGCGCCGTGAGCGCATGGCGCATATCGAACTGGCCAGCCCGGTCGCGCACATCTGGTTCCTGAAATCACTGCCGTCGCGAATCGGCCTCATGCTCGATATGACACTCAGAGAGATCGAGCGCGTCCTGTATTTCGAGGCATTCGTCGTTGCCGATCCGGGAATGACACCACTCGAGCGCGGGCAACTGATGACGGACGAAATGTATCTCGACGCGATCGAACAGTATGGCGACGAGTTCGATGCCCGCATGGGTGCCGAAGCAGTGCGCGAGATGTTGATGACAATCGATCTGCAGCGCGAAGTACTGCAAGTTCGCGAGGACATCGGTGCGACGCGTTCGGAGACAAAGATCAAGCGTCTTTCCAAGCGACTCAAGTTGCTCGAGTCGTTCATCGAGTCGGGCAACAAGCCTGAGTGGATGGTCCTGACCGTCTTGCCGGTTCTGCCGCCTGATCTGCGTCCGCTGGTACCGCTAGACGGCGGTCGCTTCGCGACCTCGGATCTCAACGATCTGTACCGTCGCGTAATCAACCGTAACAATCGTCTGCGCCGGCTGCTGGAGTTGAACGCGCCGGACATCATCGTGCGCAACGAGAAGCGCATGCTGCAGGAATCTGTCGATGCATTGCTCGACAACGGCCGTCGCGGCCGTGCAATAACGGGCACGAACAAGCGCCCGCTGAAATCGCTGGCCGACATGATCAAGGGCAAGCAAGGCCGTTTCCGTCAGAATCTGCTCGGCAAACGCGTCGATTACTCCGGTCGCTCGGTCATCGTTGTTGGCCCGACGCTGAAACTGCACCAGTGCGGCCTGCCGAAAAAGATGGCGCTCGAGCTGTTCAAACCATTTATCTTCTCCAAGCTGCAATTGCGCGGCGAAGCCACGACGATCAAGGCTGCCAAACGCCTGGTAGAGCGGGAGGGTGCGGAAGTCTGGGACATTCTCGAAGAAGTTATTCGCGAACACCCGGTAATGCTCAATCGTGCGCCAACACTACACAGGCTGGGCATTCAGGCGTTCGAACCGGTTTTGATCGAGGGCAAGGCGATACAGCTGCACCCCCTCGTCTGCACGGCATTCAACGCTGACTTCGACGGCGACCAGATGGCAGTGCATGTACCACTGTCCATAGAGGCGCAGCTCGAAGCACGTGCACTCATGATGGCATCGAATAACATACTGTCGCCCGCCAATGGTGACCCGATCATCGTGCCGTCGCAGGATGTCGTTCTCGGCCTGTATTACATGACCCGGTCCAAAGTCAATGGCGCGGGTGAAGGAATGCTCTTCAGCGACGTGGACGAAGCAAGGCGTGCCTATGACAGTGGCCAGGTGGAACTTCAGGCTAACGTGAAAGTACGTGTTCCGATCTATGAAGAGTCCGAGGATGGCCAGGGCGAAATGGAAATGAAGGTCGTTGGCACGACCGTCGGGCGGGCGCTTCTCTCTAACCTGCTACCCGATGGTTTGAGCTATGCCCTCATTAATCAGGATATGACCAAGAAGGCGATCTCGAATGTAATCAACGCCTGTTATCGTACGCTCGGCCTCAAGAAGACTGTGGTTTTCGCCGATCAGCTGATGTACACGGGATTCCGTTTCGCGACCATTGCCGGCATATCAATCGGCGTAAACGATATGGTCGTGCCTGAGATCAAGGGAGAGATCCTGTCGGCTGCGGAGTCCGAGGTCAAAGAGATTCAGGACCAGTATGCATCTGGCCTGGTAACCGAGGGAGAACGATACAACAAGGTTGTCGATATCTGGTCGCGCACTAACGACCAGGTTGCGAAAGCCATGATGGACAAGCTCGGTACCGAAATCGTCAAGGATTCATCCGGTAAGGAAGTCAGCCAGGAGTCGTTTAATTCTATATATATGATGGCCGATTCCGGCGCCCGTGGTTCTGCTGCCCAGATCAGACAGCTCGCCGGTATGCGCGGCCTGATGGCCAAGCCGGACGGTTCGATCATCGAAACGCCGATCACGGCAAACTTCCGTGAAGGCCTCGACGTACTTCAGTATTTCATTTCGACCCACGGTGCCCGAAAAGGCCTCGCTGATACGGCATTGAAGACGGCCAACTCGGGATATTTGACGCGTCGTCTCGTTGACGTAGCGCAGGACCTGGTCGTGACGGAAGTTGATTGTGAGACCAGAAGAGGTGTCGCGATGTCTCCTCTCGTCGAGGGTGGCGATGTCGTCGAGCCGTTGCGTGAAAGGGTTCTGGGTCGCGTGCTTGCCGAGCCGGTCCTGATTCCGGGTAGCGACAAGACGGCGTTCGATGCTGGAACGATGCTGGACGAAGCGTGTGTCCGTCGGCTCGAGGAGCTGTCGATCGACCATGTTCTTGTCCGCTCGCCGATTACCTGCGAAATTCGTTACGGCGTTTGCTCGCAATGCTACGGCCGTGACCTGGCACGTGGCCAACGCATCAACATCGGTGAAGCGGTGGGAGTTATTGCCGCACAGTCTATCGGTGAGCCCGGTACACAGCTGACGATGCGTACATTCCATATTGGTGGTGCTGCGTCGCGATCTGCCGCGGTCAACAACATCGAGATCAAGAACAACGGTGTAGCAAAGCTCAACAACATCAAGACGGTTCATCACCAGAAGGGCTACCTCGTGGCAGTTTCGCGTTCGGGTGAAATATCCGTCATCAACGAGCACGGTAGAGAGCGGGAGCGCTACAAAGTGCCTTACGGTGCGACAATTACGGTCGAAGACAGTGCCGACGTAAAGCAGGGCCAGGTCGTTGCAACCTGGGATCCGCATACGCACCCGGTCGTAACGGAAGTTGCCGGCAATCTCAAGTTCGAAGACTTTGTCGAGGGTGTTGCGGTAACAGAGCAGGTGGATGAGTTCACCGGACTGACCAGTATCGTCGTTCTGGATCCAAAGCAACGCGGCAGCGCCGGCAAGGACCTTCGCCCGGTCGCCAAGCTGGTCGATAACGACGGCAAGGATGTCTGTTTCGCGAACACTGATATTCCGGCGGTCTATGCCTTGCCGGCTGGTGCGATCGTCACCATGGCTGACGGGGCAAAGGTATCTGTCGGCGACGTTATCGCACGCATTCCTCAGGAGTCCTCGAAGACGCGTGACATCACAGGTGGTCTGCCACGCGTTGCCGACCTCTTCGAAGCACGCAAGCCCAAGGACCCGGCTATCATGGCCGAGTACACAGGTACCGTCAGCTTTGGCAAGGAGACGAAAGGCAAGCGCCGCCTGGTCATTACCGACGACGCGGGCGAGAGCATGGAGGAATTGATTCCGAAGTGGCGCCACCTGAATGTATTTGAGGGTGAGCAGGTCGTGCGCGGCGAAGTTATCGCCGACGGGGAGCCGAACCCGCACGACATTCTGCGCCTGCAGGGCGTCGAGCCATTGGCGGACTACCTGGTTCGCGAAATCCAGGACGTGTACCGCCTGCAGGGTGTGAAAATCAACGACAAGCACATCGAAGTCATCATCCGTCAGATGCTGCGCAAGGTAATAGTGGCTTCCCCCGGCGACAGCACCTTCCTGAGAGGCGAGCAGATCGACAAGGCGCGCGGCCTGGAGGTCGGCGATGACCTGACCGCACGCGGGAAGGAACTCCTGACCGTCGATCCGGTCCTCCTCGGGATCACCAAGGCATCGCTTGCAACCGAGTCGTTCATCTCGGCCGCATCGTTCCAGGAGACCACGCGTGTTCTGACAGAAGCTGCAGTGCGTGGCCTCAAGGACGATCTTCGCGGCCTCAAGGAGAACGTCATCGTTGGCCGCCTGATTCCCGCGGGTACGGGTTTTGCGCATCACGCCGAGCGCCGCCGGACAAGGGAACAGGACCTCGCAGACCAGCTGAAGGAACTGGAGGAAGAAGCTGTGGAGACGCCTGTCGAAAGTGAGCTGACGGTCGAGGATGTGATGGCTGAAGTGGCAGAAGAAGTGGCCGCAGCGGCAGCCGCAGAGGACGGTGAGGAGACAACAACGCCCTCGATATAGGTCGGAATAGACGGGGACTGACCCCGCATGGGGTCTGTCCCCAAAATCCGATCCTGGGACTGTCCCCACGGGTCAGTCCCAGGCCCTTGACACTGGTATCCGGGCCTCCCTACAATGCCCGCCCGTGACCCAAGGGCCTGACACATTAGGGCCCTACAATTTAGGGACGTGTGCCGGACCAAACCCTTGAAAATCAAGGCTTAAGTCCCAATCTCGTCAAATCCGATGGCTGAATCAGATCTGGTTCGGCCGTTGGGCGCGCGCGTATAATCGCGCGCTGTTTTTTTTTGTAACTTGTTAGGTAAAGAGAGGCCCATGGCCACGACGAATCAATTGGTCCGCAAACCGCGGTCACTGAAGGCTGTAAAAAGCACGGTACCGGCGCTCGAGGGTAGCCCGCAAAAGCGTGGTGTCTGCACGCGTGTGTATACGACTACGCCGAAGAAACCGAACTCTGCAATGCGCAAGGTCGCTCGTGTGCGTCTGACCAACGGATTCGAGGTCACCAGTTACATTGGCGGCGAAGGCCACAATCTGCAAGAGCACTCGGTCGTGTTGATTCGCGGTGGGCGTGTCAAGGATCTTCCCGGCGTGCGGTATCACACGATTCGCGGCACGCTGGACTGCGCCGGCGTATCGGACCGCAGACAGAGCCGCTCGAAGTACGGCGCCAAGCGGCCCAAGAACTAGTAACAAGAACTAATAATCAGAGACAAACGATGTCGAGACGAACAAGAGCACCCAAGCGCACCATCCTGCCTGACCCCAAGTACGGCAGTGAGCTGCTTGCCAAATTCATGAACATGATCATGAACGACGGCAAGAAGTCAGTTGCGGAGCGAATCATTTATGGTGCCCTTGACCGGATTTCCGAAAAGGAGTCTCAGGAGGGAGCCAAGTCGCTGGAGCTTCTCGAGCAGGCACTCGAGAACGTCAAGCCCGTAGTCGAGGTGAAGTCTCGCCGGGTCGGCGGTGCAACGTATCAGGTGCCCATCGAAGTCAGACCAGCCCGGCGCCAGACACTTGCAATGCGCTGGTTGATCGATGCGGCTAGAAATCGCAGCGAGAAGTCCATGGCTCATCGACTGGCCCACGAGCTCATGGACGCGGCCGAGAATCGCGGCACTGCAGTGAAAAAGAAGGAAGATACACACCGAATGGCGGAAGCGAACAAGGCTTTCTCCCATTATCGGTGGTGAGCCCTTCAAGTCTCTAATCAAGGATTCAGGACCCGTGGCACGCACAACACCAATCGAGCGCTACCGCAATATCGGCGTCATGGCACACATCGATGCCGGCAAGACGACGACGACGGAGCGTATCCTGTTTTACACAGGCGTATCGCACAAGATGGGCGAGGTGCACGATGGCGCGGCGGTTATGGACTGGATGGAGCAGGAACAGGAACGCGGCATCACGATTACTTCTGCAGCGACGACCTGTTTTTGGTCGGGAATGGACAATCATTGGCCCGAGCATCGCGTCAATATCATCGACACGCCGGGTCACGTCGATTTCACGATCGAGGTAGAGCGCAGCCTGCGCGTGCTCGACGGCGCAGTCACAGTTCTTTGTTCGGTGGGCGGCGTCGAGCCGCAAACAGAGACCGTCTGGCGCCAGGGAAACAAATACAACGTGCCGCGCATGATATTCGTCAACAAGATGGATCGCGCCGGCGCTGATTATCTTCGCGTCGTCAACCAGGTGAAAGATCGGTTGGGTGCGAACCCTGTACCAATCCAGTTGCCGATCGGCGCCGAAGAAAAATTCAAGGGGGTCATCGATCTGGTTCGCATGAAGGCAATCTACTGGGAAGAGGCGAACATGGGCACATCGTTCGAGTTTCGCGACATCCCGGAAGACATGCAGGACGAGGCCGAGTTGTATCGCGAGCAGATGATCGAGGCCGCTGCCGATGCCGACGAAGAGCTGCTCGAGAAGTTTCTCCACGACCATGAGCTATCAGAGGATGAGATACGTCGCGGCCTGCGCATGCGCACGCTGAGCGGTGAAATCGTTGTTACGCTCTGTGGCTCCGCGTTCAAGAACAAAGGCGTACAGGCCATGCTCGATGCAGTCATTGATTACATGCCCTCGCCGTTGGACGTGCCGGCCATCAAGGGCGTCCTCGAGGACGAAAGTGAAGGCGAGCGAGCCGCCGATGACAAAGAACCGTTTGCAGCACTCGCATTCAAGATTGCCACAGATCCGTTTGTCGGCAACCTGACATTCTTCCGAGTCTATTCGGGCGTATTGAATTCGGGCGACACGATTTATAACTCAGTCAGGGGAAAGCGTGAGCGCATCGGCCGTATCCTGCAGATGCACTCGAACGACCGCGAGGAAATCAAGGAAGTTCATGCTGGCGACATCGCGGCTGCTGTTGGCCTGAAAGACGTAATGACAGGCGACACTCTGGTCGATCCGAAGAACATCATCACGCTGGAGCGGATGGAGTTCCCGGAGCCGGTCATCGCTGTCGCAGTCGAACCGAGAACCAAGGTCGACCAGGAAAAGATGGGGATCGCTTTGCAGAAACTCGCAAAGGAAGATCCTTCATTCCGGGTCGCGACCGACGAGGAGTCCGGACAGACGATTATTTCCGGCATGGGTGAGCTGCACCTCGATATTATCGTCGATCGCATGAAGCGCGAGTTCAAGGTCGAGGCAAATGTGGGTAAACCACAGGTCGCCTATCGTGAGACGATTCGACGGCCGGTAAATCAGGAAGGCAAGTTCGTTCGCCAGTCCGGTGGACGGGGTCAGTATGGCCATGTCTTCCTGAAGATCGAGCCACAAGAGCCCGGCAGTGGATACGAATTCGAAAATAAAATCGTTGGCGGAGTCGTGCCGAAGGAGTACATCGGTGCGGTGGACAAAGGCATCAAAGAGCAGATGGAAAACGGCGTTATCGCCGGCTATCCGGTCGTTGACGTAAAAGTCAGCCTGTACGACGGCTCTTACCATGACGTCGACTCGAGCGAAATTGCGTTCAAGATTGCCGGCTCGATGGCATTCAGAGACGGTGCGCTGAAGGCCGACCCGGTGCTTCTCGAGCCGATCATGAAGGTCGAGGTCGTAACACCGGAAGACTACATGGGCGACGTCATGGGCGATCTAAATCGGCGCCGCGGACTGCCGCAGGGTATGGACGATTCCCCGTCCGGGAAAGTCATACGTGCCCAAGTGCCGCTTGCAGAGATGTTTGGTTATGCGACTGACCTGCGTTCGATGAGCCAGGGGCGTGCGACCTATTCGATGGAATTCGAGAAGTACAACGAAGTGCCACAAAATGTGGCCGATACTGTTTTGAGAAAAGCTAGCTAACAACCGGAATTGAGTCATGGCGAAAGAAAAATTTGAGAGGACGAAGCCACACGTAAACGTAGGCACGATTGGTCATGTAGACCATGGCAAGACGACGCTGACGGCGGCGCTGACCAAAGTAATGGCGGCGAAGCACGGAGGAGAGGTCAAGGGCTACGACCAGATCGATAATGCACCTGAGGAGAAGGAGCGTGGCATCACGATTGCCACGGCACATGTGGAGTACGAGAGTGACAACCGTCACTACGCCCACGTTGACTGTCCGGGACACGCTGACTACGTGAAGAACATGATCACGGGTGCGGCGCAGATGGACGGAGCGATCCTGGTGGTGAGTGCTGCGGACGGACCGATGCCGCAGACACGGGAGCATATTCTGTTGGCGCGCCAGGTAGGCGTGCCATATATCGTGGTTTACCTGAACAAGGCAGACCAGGTTGATGACGACGAGCTTTTGGAGTTGGTGGAACTGGAGGTGCGGGATCTGTTATCGACGTACGAGTTTCCGGGCGACGATACGCCGATTATTACCGGTTCTGCGCTGAAGGCATTCGAGGGCGATGAAACGGATATTGGCATTCCATCGATCAACAAGCTGATCGAGGAGATGGACAGCTATATTCCGGAGCCTGAGCGAGCCATTGACGGTGATTTTCTGATGCCGGTGGAGGACGTATTCTCGATCTCTGGACGCGGTACGGTGGTGACCGGTCGTATCGACCGTGGCATTGTCAAAGTCGGCGACGAGATCGAGATTGTAGGTCTCAAGGATACCGAGAAGACCACCTGTACGGGTGTTGAGATGTTCAGGAAGCTTCTTGACCAGGGTCAGGCTGGAGACAACGTAGGCGTTCTGCTTCGTGGCACCAAGCGCGAGGAGGTTGAGCGGGGTCAGGTACTGGCGAAGCCGGGCTCGATCACGCCGCACACCAAGTTTGAGGCTGAAGTATATATTCTGACCAAGGAAGAGGGAGGCCGGCATACGCCGTTCTTCAAGGGATACCGGCCACAATTTTATTTCCGCACCACGGATGTCACGGGAGCTGTGGAATTGCCGGATGGCACCGAGATGGTAATGCCGGGCGATAACGTGCAGATGGTGGTGGATCTGATCGCACCGATTGCCATGGAAGACGGTCTGCGATTCGCTATTCGAGAGGGTGGCAGGACTGTGGGCGCCGGCGTGGTAGCCAAGATTATTGAATGAGGAACCGGGGACAGGCTCCGAGTCCGTCCCCAATTACCGAAATAAATACCGTAGGAGCGGCTTTAGCCGCGAATCGGGGCTGAAGCCCCTCCTACATAAGGAAAAGACGTGGCAACAAATCAAAACATACGCATCCGCCTGAAGGCCTTCGATCATCGCCTGATCGACAACTCCGCCCGTGAGATTGTTGAGACGGCGAAGCGCACTGGTGCGACGGTCAAGGGGCCGATTCCGCTGCCGATGAAAATGGAGCGGTTTACGATCCTGATTTCACCGCATGTTAATAAGAATGCCCGCGATCAGTACGAGATCCGGACTCACAAGCGACTCATGGACATCGTGGATCCGACGGATAAGACCGTGGATGCTCTGATGAAACTGGAGCTGCCAGCAGGGGTAGATGTCCAGATCAAGTTGAATTAGCTGTAAGCGGGGACGGATCCCGTGCGAGGCCCGTCCCCACGCCCATTTTTGCTTGCTAGGCGGCAATCTGGCGCTATAATAGCGGGCTGAACAGGACTAGGCCGGGCCGGGAGTCGGCCAAGTTCGGAAAACAGCGCCACAAAGCTTAAGGCTTGTGGTGCCTAATGTTAGGTCGCCAGGAAACCGAAGGCGTACTCGGCAAATCCCGGAAGACCGGTTTTCACCGGATTGGGGTCAGCACCTCAGCATCGGAACATCGAGACATGTTCCAGGCGATGGCTGGCCCTTTCGCGTGTCTGAAATACACGCATAGATGTCGTGGGGCCCGTTCAGACGGGCGAAAGCGGCGCGAAAAGGTATTTAGGCAGCTTCGGCCAATCGTAGCCGTTGCGCAGAATATAGTGAGATTTAGACTAAATTTTTAGGGCGCCGGCAATCGAACCGGTGTGAGGTTTTTGAGATGACAATGGGTCTGGTGGGCCGCAAGTGCGGCATGACACGAGTCTTTACGGATGACGGGGTATCGATCCCGGTTACCGTTATCGAGGCTCAGCCGAACCGAGTCACACAGGTAAAGACCGTGGAGACAGACGGCTATAGTGCGCTGCAGGTAACTGCCGGCGGCAAAAAGGCGTCCCGTGTGACAAAGCCTGAAGCAGGTCACTTTGCGAAAGCCAAGGTTGAAGCAGGCGATCTGATTGCTGAATTTCGTATCGATCCGGCCGATGTGCCGGAAGAGGGTGGGTTTGCGCCTGGCCAGGAATTCAAGGTCGATCTTTTTTCCGAAGGCCAGATAGTCGACGTAATCGGAACGTCTATCGGCAAAGGCTTCGCCGGTACCGTCAAGCGCCATAATTTTCGAATGCAGCCTGCGACTCACGGGACGTCGCTTGCACACCGTGCGCCGGGATCCATTGGTCAGAACCAGGCACCGGGCCGGGTATTCAAGGGTAAGAAGATGTCCGGTCATATGGGCAATGTCCGTCGCACCGCGCAGAACCTCCAGGTTGTGCGTGTCGATGAAGAACGAAATCTGCTGCTGATTAGGGGCGCGGTTCCGGGGCACAGCGGCGGGCGCGTTGTTGTCCGCCCGGCAGTCAAGGCCAGGACGGAGGACGCGTCATGAAGCTGAAAATGCAGGGCAGCGGATCTGTCGATGTCGCCGAGGTCGCATTCGGCGCGGACTTTAATGAGCCGCTGGTCCACCAGGTTGTGACGGCGTTCCTCGCCGGCGGCCGGGCAGGGACCAAAGCGCAGAAAAATCGTTCGTCGGCCCGTGGCGGCGGGGCAAAGCCCTACCGTCAGAAAGGCACCGGGCGCGCACGCGCAGGCACGATCCGCAGCCCGATCTGGGTTGGCGGTGGCCGGACGTTCGCTGCCAAGCCGCGTAAGTTCGACCAGAAGGTGAACAAGAAAATGTTTCGCGGCGCGCTACGATCCGTCTTTTCGGAGCTTGTTCGACAGGACCGCCTCGTTGTCACGGAGGAGATATCTCTGAAGGCACCGAAAACCAGTGAACTGGCAGGCATGCTCAAAAAGCTCGGCCTGGACAATGTATTAGTCGTCAACGAAGCGTTCGATGAGAACGTGTTTCTGTCGGCGAGAAATTTGAAAGACGTTGGCATTTGCGACGCTGGTTCGGTCGATCCGGTCGTACTGATGCGATTCGAAAAGGTTTTGATAACCCTGCCGGCGTTGAAACTGATCGAGGAGCGTCTGTCGTGAGTGCGCGTCATCATCAAGAGCGTCTAATGACGGTACTAAAGGGGCCGCACGTATCGGAGAAGAGTTCGATTGCTGCCGAGCTGCACAATCAGGTTGTATTCAAGGTGCGAACGGACGCCACCAAGAGCGAAATTCGTCAGGCCGTCGAGTTGTTGTTCGAAGTCAGTGTCGATGACGTCCAGGTAATCAATTGTCGAGGCAAGATCAAGCGTCACGGCGCGAACTGGGGTCAGCGCGCGGCGTGGAAAAAAGCCTACGTCAAACTTTCCGAAGGGAGTCATATCGACTTCCTCGGTGCGGAATAGCGGTAAAAGATATGTCTCTACATAAATCCAGACCGACATCGCCAGGAAGAAGATTTGTCGTCGCCGTACGTACGGATGGCCTGCACAAGGGCAAGCCGCTTGCTTCGTTGATCGACAAGAAGACGAAATCGGGCGGCCGCAACAACAACGGCCGGGTCACAGTTCGTCACCAGGGCGGCGGTCACAAACAACGTTATCGAATAGTCGATTTCAAGCGCGACAAAGACGGAATTCCGGGCGTTGTCGAGCGCATCGAATACGATCCGAATCGCAGCGCTCATCTGGCATTGGTCAAGTATCTGGACGGCGAGCGCCGCTACATCCTGGCGCCGAAGGGCATCAGGGAGGGCGCGCCGATATTGAGTGGAGAGGACGCGCCGATCAAGTCGGGCAATAGCTTGCCGATCAGAAGCATCCCGGTAGGCACGCTGGTACATAACGTAGAGATGAAGCCGGGCAAAGGCGGACAACTCGTTCGATCGGCCGGTGGCTCGGCACAGATGGCGGCTCGCGAAGGCGCGTACGCCACGATTCGGCTGCGTTCGGGAGAGACGCGAAAGATACACATTGACTGCCGCGCCACTGTGGGCGAGGTGGGTCATGGCGAGCATAACCTTCGCAAGCTCGGCAAAGCCGGCGCGAAACGTTGGAGAGGTGTGCGGCCCACCGTTCGCGGTGTCGCCATGAATCCGGTGGACCATCCGCATGGTGGCGGTGAAGGACGCACATCCGGCGGCCGTCATCCGGTAAGTCCATGGGGCACGCCGACCAAAGGCTACAAGACTCGTTCAAACAAGCGTACGGACGGCATGATTGTGCGGCGCCGTAAGAAACGTAAATAACAGAATTTAAGGATTAAGAGCAGTGCCACGTTCAGTTAGAAAAGGCCCGTTTGTCGATACTCATCTGGCAAATAAAGTAACGGTAGCGACGAAAACAAACGACCGGCGTCCCATCAAGACGTGGTCGCGCCGCTCAATGATTTTGCCGGACATGGTTGGACTGACCATTGCCGTGCATAACGGCCGGCAACACGTGCCTGTGCTTGTTTCCGAGAATATGGTGGGCCACAAACTTGGAGAGTTTGCGATCACTCGTACCTTCAGAGGTCACTCGGGTGACCGTAAGACGAAGGCGCCGGCACCGGCACCTTAAGGAGTCATGTGGTCATGCAGGTAGCAGCAAAACTAAGATACGCGCGAATTTCGCCACAGAAATGTCGGCTGATGGCAGACGCCATCCGCGGCAAGAATGTCGATGACGCACTGAAAACCTTGAGCTTTACGCCCAAGAAGAGTGCACGCATCGTAAAAAAGGTGCTTGAGTCGGCAATTGCAAACGCCGAACACAATCACGGTGCCGATATTGACGAGCTGAAGGTGTCTGCCATCGAAGTGGATACCGCGCCGACTCTTCGACGTTATCGCGCTCGGGCAAAGGGCCGTGGAACCAGGATTATTAAGAGAAACAGCCACATCACGATACATGTGGGCGACGAGTAAAGAGAACGTTATGGGTCAAAAAGTACATCCAACCGGTATTCGCCTGGGGATAGTCAAGGACTGGTCGTCGAAGTGGTATGCAGACTCGAAGACGTTTCCCGAGTACGTCCGCACTGACCATCAGCTTCGGGTGTTTATCAAGAACAAGCTCAAAGACGCATCGGTCAGTCGCATCACGATCGAGCGCCCGGCGAAGAAAGCAAATATCACGATCTTCACTGCGCGCCCGGGCATTGTAATCGGCAAGAAGGGTGAGGACATCGAAAACCTGCGAGCTGAGATCTCCAGAATGATCGATATGAAACTTCAGGATGTGCGCATCAACATCAGCGAGGTGCGTAAGCCGGAGCTCGACGCTCAGCTGGTTGCCGAGGGCATCGCGCAACAGCTTGAGCGCCGCGTGATGTTTCGACGCGCGATGAAGCGCGCCGTGACAAACACCATGCGCGTTGGTGCCGAGGGCATCAAGGTGAAGGTGGGTGGACGCCTGAACGGGGCGGAAATCGCGCGTTCGGAGTGGTATCGCGAGGGCCGGGTGCCACTGCATACGCTGCGCGCGGACATCGACTATGGCCTTGCGGAGGCGCATACGACCTATGGCGTCATCGGTGTAAAGGTATGGATCTTCAAGGGCGAGATATTCGAAAAGCCCGAGGCGGTGGCAGCAGAGCCGGACGCAGCAGCGGCTGGTACGCGCTAAAGGATCATTACGATGTTACAGCCAAAACGAACAAAGTTTCGCAAGCAGATGAAGGGACGGAATCGGGGCCTCGCACATCGCGGCAGTGCTGTGTCGTTCGGCGAATATGGCCTGAAGGCGACCGACCGTGGCCGATTGACGGCACGTCAGATCGAAGCGGCCAGGCGTGCAATGACACGCTACGTAAAACGCGGCGGCAAGATATGGATTCGTGTTTTTCCGGACAAACCAATCACGAAAAAGCCTCTCGAAGTTCGACAGGGCAAGGGTAAAGGTAACGTGGAATATTGGGTTTGCCAGATTCAGCCCGGCCGCGTCTTGTATGAAATGGAAGGTGTCACAGAAGATGTTGCTCGCGAGGCGTTTCGTCTGGCGGCAGCCAAGATTCCGTTTTCGACGACATTCGTGACACGACAGGTGATGTGATGAAAGCCAGCGAACTCAGGTCGAAGTCGAGGGACGAGCTCGCAGAGGAGCTGCTGTCGCTTCGTAAGGAACAATTCAATCTGCGCATGCAACAGGCGACAGGCCAGTTGGCCCGTCCGCATGAGCAGAAACAGGTGCGTAGGGGTATTGCGCGGGTCAAGACCTTCATTCGGGATCTTGAGCGCAGGGACCAGGCAGGTGAGAGCAAATGACTGAAGAAACAAAAACCGTAACAGGTAAGCGAACTGTTTCCGGCCGTGTAGTGAGCGACAAGGCGGACAAGACGGTATCCGTGAAGGTCGAGCGCCTGATTAAACATCCGGCCTATGGCAAGTACATTCGCCGAACAACCAAGGTTCTTGCGCACGATGAGAACAACGAATGCAAATCTGGTGATCTGATAACGATCAGCGAGTGCCGGCCGGTCTCGAAAAACAAGGCCTGGCAGGTCGTGAGCGTCGATGAACGAGCACCCGGACAATAGTTAACTGACGATTCTGGGAATGCGACCATGATTCAGATGCAAACAGTTCTAGATGCCGCCGACAATTCGGGCGCAAGACGAATTCAGTGCATCAAGGTGCTTGGCGGGTCAAAGCGCCGCTATGCAGCCGTTGGCGATGTAATCAAGGTCAGCGTAAAAGACGCGATCCCGAGAGGTAAGGTCAAGAAAGGTGAAATTTATAACGCCGTCGTCGTTCGCACACGTAAAGGCGTGCGTCGGAAGGACGGTTCGTTGATTCGATTCGACGGCAATGCGGCAGTTTTGTTGAATGCCCGGCTCGAGCCGATCGGTACGCGCATTTTCGGGCCGGTGACTCGCGAACTGCGTACGAACCGATTCATGAAGATTATTTCGCTGGCGCCCGAAGTGCTCTGAGCGAGAGGCAGATTTAGGTTAGAAATGAACAAATTACGTAAAGGCGACGAAATAGTTGTAATCGCCGGCAAAGATAAAGGGCGTCGTGGCACCGTACTTCAGATCCTGGACGATCAACGAGTACTCGTTGAGGGCATCAACGTCGCGAAGAAGCACACGAAGCCGAATCCGAATATGGGCGTCGAGGGTGGAATTCTGGATCAGGAAATGCCGCTGGCCATTTCCAATGTTCTCATTTTTGACCCGAAGACCAAGAAGGGCGACCGGGTAGGAATCCGAGTATCGGATGACGGCAAGTCGAAGGAACGAGTTTTCAAATCCAGCGGCGAAGCCGTTGATATTTGAGTAAAGGTTAAACATGGCCAGATTGCAGGAAAAATTCAATACGGAGTTACTTGGCGAGCTTCAGAAAAAGCTCGGTCTATCCAATTCAATGGAAGTACCCCGTATCACGAAAATTACGCTGAACATGGGCGTAGGTCAGGCTGTGGCCGACAAGAAGGTGCTGGAGCATGCACGGACGGACATGGAGAAGATCGCCGGTCAGAAACCGCTAACGACGGTTGCGAGATTGTCGGTCGCCGCCTACAAGATTCGGGACGGGTACCCGATCGGCTGCAAGGTCACACTGCGTCGCGAGCGCATGTACGAATTTCTGGACAGACTCGTCAACATTGCGATTCCACGTACCCGGGATTTTCGTGGTCTCAATCCGAAATCGTTCGACCGACAGGGAAACTATAGCCTGGGCGTTTCGGAACAGATCGTATTTCCGGAAATTGATTATGACCATATTGATGCGATCCGGGGAATGGATATCACCATTACGACCACGGCGCGAAATCCGGAAGAGGGACGGGCGCTCTTGCAAGCGTTTAACTTTCCATTCAAGAGATAAAGAAGAGAGTTCATGGCCAAGAAGTCGATGATTGAACGCGAATTGAAGCGGACGAAGCTCGTGAAGCGATATGCAGCAAAGCGTGCCGCGCTCAAGGAAACGATTCGCAACGTCAAAACCTCTGATGAGGAACGTGTAGCGGCGCAGATAAAATTAAATGCGATGCCGAGAGACTCGAGTCCCTCGCGCATGCGTAGCCGCTGTGCAATTACCGGTCGCCCGCACGGCGTTTATCGGAAATTTGGTCTGGGCCGGAACAAGCTCAGGGAAGCGGCTATGAAAGGCGAGATACCTGGCCTGACGAAGGCGAGCTGGTAAGGGGAATAGATATGAGTATGACTGACCCAATCGCCGACATGCTGACGCGCATCCGCAACGGCCAAAAAGCACGCAAGGTAAGCGTGGCGATGCCATTGTCGAGCGCCAAGGTTGCCGTCGCGAAAGTGCTGAAAGACGAAGGCTATGTTACGGACTACGATACCTCTGGCAACGGTGCCGATGCGAAACTGACGGTAGAGCTGAAGTATTACGAGGGCGAACCCGTCATCGAGCGGGTTCAGCGTGTGTCCAAACCGGGCCTGCGTATTTATCGCGGCAAGGAAGACCTGCCCAAAGTTCTGGGTGGTCTGGGTGTCGCAATCGTTTCAACGTCCGCCGGCGTCATGAGTGACCGACAGGCGAGGGAACAAGGTATTGGTGGTGAGGTCCTCTGCATCGTCTCCTGAAGTAGAGGAACCCATGAGGATCGTATCGAGAACATAATGTCCAGAGTAGCTAAAGAACCTGTCGTACTGCCGCAAGGTGTTGAGTATTCCTTAAGCGGAACCACTGTCACCATGAAGGGTGCCAAGGGCTCGCTGTCGATGGAGCTGAACACCGAGGTCGAGCTTGCGCAAGAGGAAAACCGAATCACGGCAAAACCACGCTCTGGTTCGCGTTTTTCGACAGCGATCGCAGGAACCACCCGGGCGCTTCTGGCAAACATGGCCCGGGGCGTGACAGACGGGTTCGAGAAAAAGCTCGAGTTGGTCGGAGTTGGATACCGTGCTCAATTCCAGGGCAAGAAGCTCAATCTGACGCTCGGATTTTCGCACCCTGTCGCCTTCACAGTGCCGGAGGGCATCACAATAGAGACGCCGAGTCAGACGGAAATAGTCGTCAGCGGAACGGACAAGCAATTGGTAGGCCAGGTGGCCGCCGAAATACGTCGCTTCCGACCGCCCGAGCCTTACAAAGGTAAAGGTGTTCGCTATTCCGATGAGCGTGTGCGAATCAAGGAAGCGAAGAAGAAGTAAACAGCGAATATCAATATGAAACTGGACAAGAAACAAAGTCGTTTGCGTCGCGCACGAAGAACGCGCGCCAAGATTCGTGAGCTGTCGGTGAACCGTTTGAGCGTTCACCGGACGCCACGGCATATCTACGCGCAGATTATTGCTGCCGACGGCGCAACTGTGCTGGCGTCAGCATCGACCCTCGAGAAGGATGTGCGCAAAGGCACAAAAAGCACCGGCAACGCTGCTGCGGCAGCTATCGTCGGCGCGCGTATCGCGGAGAAGGCGAAAGCGGCCGGAATCGACACCGTCGCGTTTGACCGCTCCGGATTTCAATATCACGGTCGCGTAAAAGCGCTCGCAGAGGCAGCCCGTGAAGCGGGCCTGAAGTTCTAATTATGGCAAGAATCGACCAAGCACAGGGCGGCGATGATCTTCTGGAAAAACTCGTCACGGTGAATCGCGTAGCCAAGGTTGTGAAAGGTGGACGTCAATTCGGCTTTACGGCACTGACGGTCGTGGGTGACGGTAACGGTCGGGTTGGTTTCGGCTATGGCAAAGCACGAGAAGTACCAATTGCTATTCAGAAAGCGATGCAGTCGGCCCGCAAGGACATGATCAAGATAAACTTGACTAACGAGACGCTTCAATACGCGAAAAAAGGCCGGCATGGCGCTACCTATGTGTACATGCAGCCGGCCTCGGAAGGAACGGGCATCATTGCCGGTGGCGCGATGCGTGCCGTGTTTGAATGTGCGGGTGTCAGGAATGTGCTCGCCAAGAGTTACGGCTCGCGTAATCCGATAAACGTCGTTCGCGCAACGATCGGCGCGCTTGCCAACATTCATTCGCCGAAAGCGATTGCGGCCAAGCGCGGCAAAAAGATTAAAGAGATTCTGGCCTGAGCAGGCCTGATTGAAATTTGTAACGGATCAAGAGATGACGAAGTCAAAACAGCTAAAGGTGACGCTTTTGAAGAGCCGCTTCGGTCGCCTGAAAAACCATAAGGCGTGCGTCGCAGGACTCGGTCTGCGCAAGATTCGGCAGAGTGTCCTTGTTCCGGATACGCCGGAAAATCGCGGCATGATCAACAAGGTTTCGTACCTAGTTTCTGTAGAGGAAGTCTGACATGCGCCTGAATACATTGTCTCCTGGTAAGGGCTCGAAGAAAACCGGAAAGCGCTTTGGTCGTGGACACTCTGCGGGCCAGGGTAAGACTAGCGGCCGCGGCCAGAAAGGCCAGCACTCGCGCTCGGGCGGTTATCACAAGGTTGGTTTCGAAGGCGGCCAGATGCCATTGCAACGGCGCTTGCCGAAAGTCGGCTTTGCGTCGCGAATGGCCTATTTGACGACTGAACTTCGTCTCCATGAGCTTGCGATACCGTCGGATGACATTATTGACATCAAGAGCCTGAAGAAGGCGCAGTTGGTGCCGGCGCGTGCGATCAAAGTAAAGGTCATTAAGTCCGGAAAGATCGAAAAAGCGGTGAAGATCAAGGGTCTCGCCGTAACCAAAGGTGCGCGTGCTGCGATCGAGGCGGCCGGCGGCAGTATTGAAGACTGAGTAATAGTTAAGAGACAGGCAGTGGCCAAGAAACCCACACAAAATCCGGCAGACGTAGCGAAAGCTGCGGGTAAACTGAGCGAGCTGAAAAGCCGTATCATTTTTCTCGTGGGCGCGTTAATCGTCTTCAGGGCCGGTACGTTTATTCCTGTCCCGGGCGTCGACCCGGCGGCGCTTGCCGCATTCTTCGACCAGCAGGCAGGAAACATCCTGGGACTTTTCAATCTGTTCTCGGGTGGTGCTTTGTCGCGCTTCGGAATTTTCGCGCTCGGCATCATGCCGTACATTTCGTCGTCGATCATCATGCAGATGGCCAGCATGGTCGTGCCGACATTGCAGCAGCTGCGTAAAGAGGGCGAGTCGGGCCGCCGCAGGATCACCCAGTACACACGATACGGCACCGTTGGACTGTCACTGTTTCAGTCGATTGCCGCAGCGACCTGGTTGCAAAGCCAGCCCGGCGTCGTGGTTAATCCGGGTCCGAGCTTCCTGATTACGGCGTGTATCACGCTGGTTACCGGAACCATGTTTCTGATGTGGCTGGGCGAGCAGATCACTGAGCGCGGCGTCGGCAATGGTATTTCTATGATTATTCTGGCGGGCATCGTTGCCGGTGTTCCAGCGGCGGTCGCTGGTACCGCCGAGCTGGTGCGTAACGGTGAGATGTCGCCGGCAACTGCCATTTTGATGTTGATTGGTGCCATCGCGGTGACGACTTTCGTCGTTTATATGGAGCGCGCGCAACGACGTATAACGGTCAACTATGCGAGACGACAGCAGGGACGGCGTCTTTATGCGGCGCAGAGCACGCACCTGCCGTTCAAGATCAACATGTCGGGCGTCATCCCGCCGATTTTTGCGTCGAGCATACTGTTGTTTCCGGCAACGATCGCGCAGTTTTTCGGCCAGGCAGCCGAGCCGACCGTAATCCAGAGGGCGCTGCAGACAATCGGCGCCAATCTTGGTCCCGGGCAGCCGGTTTATGTGCTGATGTATGCGGCGATGATTGTATTCTTTTGCTTTTTCTATACCGCGCTCGTGTTCAACTCGAGAGATACTGCGGACAATTTGAAACGATCCGGTGCATTTGTGCCCGGAATTCGACCAGGCGCGCAGACGGCTGACTACATCGACAAGGTGCTAACACGACTGACTTTCTGGGGCTCGATCTATATCGCCTCAGTTTGTTTGATGCCGGAGCTCGTCAGAATGTTTTACCCGAGCATGCCGTTCAGTTTTGGCGGCACGTCGCTGTTGATTTTGGTAGTCGTAACTATGGACTTCATGTCGCAGTTGCAAGCTCATGCAATGAGCCATCAATACGAGGGCATGATGCAGAAGGCCAACCTTAGGAACTACGGAAGGAGTGGCACAGTCCGCTGAAAGCTTACGGCGGATTTTGGAGAACGCTCATGAAAGTAAGAGCATCAGTAAAGAAAATGTGTAGGAACTGCAAAATCATTCGCCGCAACGGTGTTGTGCGTGTGATTTGCACCGACGCGCGACATAAGCAGCGCCAGGGATAACAGGACAATCAAGTGGCACGTATAGCAGGCATAAACATACCGCTGAACAAGCACATTGTGATTTCATTGATGTCGATTTATGGCATCGGAAATTCGCGCGCGCAGCAAATTTGTAGCGCGGCAGGCGTTGCACCGGAGACACCGGTCAAGGACCTGGCAGAGCCGGAAGTCGCCAAGCTCAGAACCGCGGTCGCGAATTTCGTCGTCGAGGGCGACCTGAGGCGAGAAATCTCAATGAATATCAAACGCTTAATGGATCTTGGTTGCTACCGTGGCATTCGTCACAGGCGCGGCTTGCCGTTGCGCGGACAACGCACACGAACTAACGCCCGTACCCGAAAAGGTCCGCGGCGGCCGATCAAGAGGTAATCGCGGCTGAAGCCGCTCCTACGGGAATAAAATATGGCAGATACACCGAAAAGCAAGAAGGTGAAAAAGCATGTGGTTGATGCGGTCGCGCACATCCATGCATCTTTCAACAACACGATTATTACGATCACAGATCGCCAGGGTAATGCCCTCTCGTGGGCGACTGCAGGTGGTTGTGGTTTTCGTGGCTCACGTAAGTCGACGCCGTTCGCAGCGCAGGTCGCGTCGGAAAAAGCCGGCCGGGCTGCACTGGACTTCGGCGTGAAAAACGTAGACGTGCGCGTCCGTGGTCCGGGACCGGGTAGAGAGTCTGCCGTCCGTGCCCTGAACGCCCTGGGATTTCGTATTCAACACATTGAGGACGTAACACCGATTCCTCATAACGGCTGCCGGCCACCTAAACGGCGCCGTGTATAGAGACTAAATAATGGCAAGATATCTTGGACCAAAGTGCAAACTGTCCCGCCGCGAAGGCACGGATTTGTTTTTGAAAAGTGGCATAAGGCCGCTCGAATCGAAGTGCAAGCTGGAGGTGCCGCCGGGCGGTGCTGCCCAGAGACGCCCGCGCCTGTCGGACTACGGTCTGCAGCTCAGGGAAAAGCAGAAACTTCGCCGTATGTACGGAGTGCTCGAGCGCCAGTTTCGCAACTATTACAAGAAGGCCGCTCAACTCAAAGGCTCAACAGGTGAGAACCTGTTGCGGCTTCTCGAAGGGCGTCTCGACAACGTTGTTTATCGCATGGGCTTCGCCGCGACACGAGCGGAGGCTCGTCAACTTGTCAGCCATAAGGGCATCGAAGTGAATGGTCAGATCGTCAACATTCCATCGCTTCAAGTGAATGCCGGCGATGCCGTCGGCATCCGTAACAAAGCCAAGAAACAACTTCGCATTCAAAATGCACTGGAAATCGCAGGCCAGGTCGGGTTGCCGGACTGGGTTGATGTGGATGCGAAAAAAATGGCAGGAACTTTGAAATCATTGCCGGATCGGCAAGACATACTCCCGGACGTCAACGAAAACCTTGTCGTCGAGCTGTACTCGAAATAGTCAGGAGGGTATCTACCCATGCAGGAATCAGTACATGAATTTTTGAAGCCGCGTGTTGTAAAGGTCGCACCGGTAAACAATTTGCACGCGAAGGTCACGATCGAGCCATTTGAGCGCGGTTATGGCCATACACTAGGCAATGCGCTTCGCCGTATTCTGCTCTCGTCTATGCCGGGGGCAGCGATTGTCGAAGCCGAAATCGACGGTGTATTACATGAATACACGAGCATAGAAGGCGTGCAGGAGGATGTCGTCGATATACTCCTGAACCTGAAGCAGGTTGCTGTGCGCATGCATTCGCGTGATAGCGCGGAACTCCGTATATCGAAGAAAGGACCGGGACCCGTAACCGGCGCTGACATTCAGCTTGATCACGATGTCGAGGTCATGAACCCGGACATGGTTATCGCCAATCTGACCAAAGCCGGCGAGCTCAATGTAATTCTCAAGGTTGCCCGCGGCCGTGGATACCGCCCGGCGACGCAGCGCCCGGCGTTCGAAGAGCAGACTGGCCCCATTGGCCGCTTGCAGCTCGATGCTTCGTTCAGCCCGGTACATCGCGTGACTTATAATGTTGAGGCTGCACGTGTCGAACAGCGGACAGACCTCGACAAACTGATCATCGATATCGAGACCAACGGCACGATTGATCCAGAAGAGGCAATTCGCCGCGCTGGCAGCATCCTCAAGGACCAGCTTTCGGTCTTCGTCGATCTGCAGGGGCAGGAAGAAGGCGCCGGTCAACTGGCCGAGAATCAGGTAGATCCGATCCTCTTGCGACCCGTCGATGAACTCGAGCTTACCGTGCGTTCAGCGAACTGCCTCAAGGCAGAGAACATCATGTACATTGGCGATCTTGTACAACGCACCGAGGTCGAGCTACTCAGAACACCAAACCTGGGTAAGAAGTCGCTCACTGAGATCAAGGAGGTTCTTGAGGGCCATGGGCTCGGTCTGGGCATGCGCCTCGAGAACTGGCCGCCTGCCAGCCTGCGGCCGGAGCACGAATTCGTAATTTAGAGTAGAAAGGCACACACCATGCGTCATAGAAAATCAGGCCGTAAGCTAGGCCGCAACAGTTCACATCGAAAAGCCATGTTTCGTAACATGGCGACGTCGTTGTTGCGCCACGAAACGATCAAAACAACCTTGCCCAAAGCCAAGGAGTTGCGACGCGTCGTAGAGCCCCTGATCACTCTGGCCAAAGAAGACGGTGTTGCCAATCGACGCCTGGCGTTCGACCGCTTGCGCGATAAGGAGGTCGTCGGCAAGCTGTTCAAGGATGTCGGGCCCAGATTCAAGGATCGGCCTGGTGGTTATCTCCGTATCCTGAAAACCGGGCCAAGACCTGGCGATGCCGCACCGATGGCTATCGTGCAACTGGTGGACGGGCCAGTCGGCGAGGCAGAAGCTGCGGCCGACGAATAGGCGCCGAAGCGCATAAAAAAAAGCCGGGCATTGCCCGGCTTTTTTTTGGTGGCGACATTTACATAATAATCGAAGCTCACACCCAATGGGCCCCCGTTCCCAAATGACGATCGCGCGGTCAAGCGCGAAAGCGTAATTTGCGGTCCCTTTTCGCGAAATAACTCATTGTTTTACATAGATAAAAATCGCAATTACGGGTCTTGTGAGGAGCCTCACAGCCTTTTGAACACGATCACTCTACTCTTGTGGCTGGTTCGTTTTGGGGACGAGCAATCAGCAAGGACAGTTCATTCAACCATTGCGTCGTACTCGACACGGAAGCTTTTGATCCTGACGCCGTTTTTCTGGACGACATCGTTGATGACGAGGTGCTGCCGTACCTGAGTCTGGCAGTCGACGGCTTGAACACCCCTGCCGAGCGCGGAACCGGCTCGCTCGAATTGCGCCCCGGCGACGTAAGCAGGAAGGTCAAGCCCTCGACGACCATGCCAGTTACGAATCTGGATCCGGAGCAACTGGAAGTGTATGGCTGGGAATCCACATTGTGGAAGAAAATTCGCGGCTATCTCGGATTTTGACTGAAGAATTCTAAAAAGGGGCCGGATCGTACGACGATCCGGCCCCTTTTCTTTTCAGTTCCCCGACGTTCGTCTAGACTGCGCCGATGGACTACAACTTCAAAGACAAGACAGTCATCATCACTGGTGGCTCTGAGGGTGTCGGCGCGGCGACGGCCCGCAAATTTGCGGAGTGCGGCGCCAACTTGGTCCTGATCGCGCGAGGCAAGCGCAAACTGGAGCGAATCGCCGAGGAGTTACGCGCGAAAACCCGTGTCGAGATAATTGCAATGGACGTCTCTGATGCGGACGCCTGCGCGAATATCTACAAGAAAGCAGAATTCGAGTTCGGCAGCGTCAACGTCCTCGTCAATAACGCCGGCTATCACGAACGCGGTCCGGTTGAATCCGTCTCGGCAGATGATCTGGCGGCAATGATAGACGTCAATCTCAAGGCGCCGATTTGTCTGTGCAAACTCGCGATCAAGTATCTGAAAGATGCTGGTGGTGGGGCGATCATCAACGTCGCATCACTCGCCGGCCGCACGCCGGTTCCTGGTGCAGCGACCTACTCGGCAACGAAATTCGGTCTGAGAGCGTTTACATTTGCGCTCGGCGATGAATTGAGAGGCACTAACATCAAGGTCGCGGCTGTCTCGCCCGGACCGATTGATACGGGCTTTATCATGTCCAATATCGATGTCGTTACAGACATAACTTTTTCGCAACCGCTAAGTACCGCGGACGAGGTCGCGCAGGAAATTCTCAATCTCGTCGCAAACAATAAGCGCGAGCGGTCGATGCCACCCATTAGCGGACTTTTGACAACCATGATGTATCTTTTCCCGTGGCTGGGACGCGCGGCGATGCCGTTACTTGTCCTCAAAGGTCGAGGCGTCAAACGAAAACTGAAGGCGCAAATGCGGGAGGCAGAGAGCAAATGAACTTTCATCTTGCACAAGTGAACATTGCGATCGCAAAATACTCCCGTGATGATTCACGCTTCGCAGGGTTTGTAGATAATCTTGACCGAGTATATGCGCTGTCTGAATCCACACCCGGGTTCGTCTGGCGCCATGTCACGGTCAACGATGACGCTGAAGCCAAAGCTGCTTTCGGCGAACCGGACCTGATTTTCAACATGTCACTTTGGGAGTCGAAAGAAGCGCTGAGTGACTTCGTATACAAAAGTGATCATGTCCAGATCCTGCGGCAGCGCGCCGAGTGGTTTGTCCCGCAGAACAAGCCCACATTGGCGCTCTGGTGGCAGAAAGCCGGCACGATTCCGACGATTCTTGAATCCTGTCATCGAATTAAGCTCCTGGCGCAATCGGGCCCGACGCAAGAAGCGTTTACGTTCGGCAATTTCTTCGAACCTCCCGCATATGAAGAGGCCGCAAATGCCTGACAGGCTCGTAGACAGCGAAATAGAAGAGGCTCTGAATGAACTCGAAGGCTGGACGCTCCAGAACGGGAAGCTCAATCGGGACTTCAAGTTCGCGAATTTCGTTGAAGCCTTTGGTTTCATGACGAGTGCTGCGATCGAGGCCGAGAAGATGAACCATCACCCCGAGTGGTTCAACGTCTACAGCAAAGTCAATGTACAGCTCGTCACGCACAGTGCGGATGGCGTCACCAATCTTGATGTAGATCTCGCGAAGAAAATGAATACGCTGGCCTCAGGCACAGCAAACTAGCAATTAAGTCGGCTAATTCACCCGTTGGCGAACGCAGCGCGCGTGAAGTTTTCGCAACCGTCCTCGAGGACACGGACATCGTCTTCGACGCGGGCGCCGCCAAATGGTCTGAGCCAGTCTACTTTGTCTTGATTGACCATGGCCGCCCCGGGGGTGCCCTCGAGGTTCTCCAAAAGCATGTCGATAACATAGCAACCCGGCTCGACCGTCAGCACCTGATCGACCTCCAGGGTCCTGGTGAGGCGCAGATACGGGTGCCCGCTTGGTCTGTCTATCGTATTACCGCCCTCATCCTCCATGAATCCGCCGACATCGTGCACCTGGATACCTAGGAGATGGCCGAGGCCGGTCGGGAAAAATGCCACAGTGACATCATTTTCGATCAGCGCATCGACACTACCCGACGCCAGGCCGACGGTGACCAGCAGATCGGCTACTTTGCGGTGGGTGAGAAGATGCAGGTCTTTGTAATCGACGCCTGCTTTGACTTCGTCCACGAGCTCGAGCTGTAACGCATCCAGGCGATCCACAAACTCCTGAAACTCACTGTCCTTGTATGAGTAGGTGCGGGTAATGTCTGATGCGTAGCCGTTAACATTTGCCCCGGCGTCGATCAGAAACGACCTGATCTCCGCAGGAACCTGCCGAGCCTGGTGCTGATAGTGCATGATCGCCCCGTGCTCGTTCAGCGCAATGATATTGCCATAGGGTAATTCGTTTTCCGTATGTTCGACTGCACGGCAGTAGGCAAGATGAATCTCATATTCTGACCGGCCGGCACGGAACGCTTCCTCGGCAGCCCGGTGACCATTCACTCCGCGCCGGGAAGCTGCGCGCATACACGCAAGCTCATAGCCGGTCTTCACGCCCCGCGCGTAGTGAATAATATTTATCGCCGAATCCGGATTGATTCGTTCAATGCCAAAGGCATGGGTTGCGTCTTCCACCTCGCCGATCAGGATACATTTATCACGATTCTCAGGCAGGTGCCTGGCAACGTCGTCAACTGAATGAACTACCCGAATATCGAATTGATCCGTCCAATATCCCTCCGGGTCGGCTGGTGGTGTATGCCAGTAGTCCTTCTCCTGGTAGTAGACAAGTATTGGCAGCTCACCCGGTGTGTGAATCAGGTAACAAAAAGGCGTGGACGTCAACGGAAGCCAGCCGAGGAAATGCGGATTGGCCTTGAACGGGTAAAAGTTGTCATCCAGAAACACCAGCCTTGGCGCGCCCGAAAATATGACTGCGTGGCCGGCCCCCGATTTCTCGAGCGCGCGATCATGGCGTGCCCTGACCGCCTCGACATGCGCCGGGTAAAGCTCGCCGAGTTCTGGATAATTGATGCTCATGGGCCCGCATCATAACCGGACAGGCCTGTCTCAGCGAGTTCGCTCATCTGCGCAGATCGGCGTCGATTCAGGCTCACATAAAGTTTCAATCCCCTCACAATCTAGGCATCATTTATGGTTTTCCAGAATGGCCCGGAGATATGCATGAAACACAGAAGAATAAGAGCTTTCGTCCTGGCGATGATACTGATGGCTAATGCATCCGCGGCGGTACCAGGCTTCGACCGCGTATCAGGCGCGGTGCACGCTTCCCGCTCCGAGGTTATTGCCCCACACGGTATGGCGGCGACCAGCCAGCCACTTGCTACACAAATTGCGCTGGACATCCTGAAAGCAGGCGGGAGCGCCGCCGATGCAGCCATCGCCGCCAACGCCGCACTCGGCCTGATGGAACCCACCGGTAGTGGTATCGGTGGCGATCTGTTCGCGATTGTCTGGGATGCCGGCAAACGGGAGTTGACCGGACTCAACGCGTCGGGGCGGTCCCCGCAATCGCTTGATCTGCAGTATTTCAGGGATCAGGGTCTCGACAGAATTCCTCCGAGAGGCCCGCTGCCTGTAAGTGTGCCGGGCGCCGTGGACGGCTGGTTCGAGTTACATGGCAGATACGGGCGACTGCCCATGAATAAAGTGCTGGCACCCGCGATTTCGTATGCAACGAATGGATTCCCGGTATCCGAGTACATTGCCTATGGCTGGGCGCGAAACGCCGAATATCTGAAAGACTTTCCCGGCTTCGCCGACACATTCATGCCAGATGGCAAGCCGCCGGAAAAGGGCCAGCTGTTCAAGAATCCACGCCTCGCAAACACCTATCAAACGATCGCTAACGAAGGGCGTGATGCCTTCTACAAAGGCGAGATTGCCAGAAAGATCGACTCCTACATGACCGAGCAAGGTGGTTTCCTGCGTTATGAAGACCTCGCAACACACAAATCGGAGTGGGTAACGCCCGTCTCGACCAACTATCGCGGCTACGATGTTTATGAGCTGCCACCCAATGGGCAGGGCATCGCCGCCCTGCAGATCCTGAACATTCTCGAAAGTTTCGATATCAAGGGCCTGGGCTTTGGGACCGCGGAGTACATTCACACGTTCGTCGAAGCCAAGAAACTCGCGTTCGAAGATCGCGCCAAGTTCTATGCGGATATGGATTTCGCCGACGTCCCTGTGGATACGCTCATATCAAAGGAATACGCCGAGGAACGCCGCAAACTGATCGACAGCAGCAAGGCAGCAATGAGCTACGCTGCCGGTGATGCCGCGCTCGAGGCCGGCGATACCATCTATCTGACAGTGGCGGACAAGGACGGCAACATGGTGTCTTTGATCCAGAGTAACTATCGTGGCATGGGTTCAGGCATGACTCCGGGAGACCTCGGATTTATTCTGCAGGACCGGGGCGAGCTTTTCAGCCTGACGGAAGGACACGCCAACGTCATCGAACCGGGCAAGCGACCGTTTCATACGATCATTCCCGCGTTCATCATGAAAGACGGCAAGCCCTGGATAAGCTTCGGCCTGATGGGGGGCGCAATGCAGCCCCAGGGGCACGCCCAGATCGTGATCAACATGATTGATTTTGGAATGAACCTGCAAGCGGCGGGTGATGCCGCTCGCATCAATCACAGGGGATCATCGCAGCCGACCGACGAACAAATGACGACCGGCGGCGTCGTGCATCTTGAAACGACATTCAGTGATGCAACCCGTGCCGCTTTGGAGAAGATGGGTCATACGCTTGGTGACTCCGACGGAAGTTTCGGTGGCTACCAGGCGATCATGTGGGACGAAGAAGAGGGCGTTTATTATGGCGCTTCCGAATCTCGCAAGGATGGCCACGCGGCCGGTTACTAGGGACGAACACAGAAAGACATGAGCAAGGACGTATATCTCACCGGCATCACCACCACCGGCACGCCCCATATCGGCAACTATGTAGGTGCCATCCGCCCTGGCATCGCCGCCAGCAAGGACCCGAAGAACAAGAACTACTATTTCCTGGCGGACCTGCACTCGCTCGCAAAGGCCGAAGACCCGAAGAAAATGCAGCAGTCAACGCTGGAGATCGCAGCAGCGTGGCTGGCACTGGGACTGGATACGGACAATGCGACGTTCTACCGCCAGTCCGATATTCCGGAAATTCCACTACTCACCTGGATCTTGACCGGCGTGACCGCCAAAGGGCTGATGAACAGAGCCCATTCCTACAAGGCGATAGTGCAGGCCAACGAACAAAGCGGCAACAAGGATCCCGACAAGGGCATTACGATGGCGCTCTACAGCTATCCAATCCTGATGGCCGCCGACATTCTCATGTTCAAGAGCACTAAAGTTCCGGTCGGTCGCGATCAGAAGCAACATGTCGAAATGACCCGCGATATCGCGCAGCGCTTCAATCACCATTACGGTGACATCCTGGTGGAGCCGGAAGCAGTCATCGACGAAAACACCGCCGTTCTCAAAGGCCTGGACGGTCGAAAAATGAGCAAGAGCTACAACAACTTCATTCCGATCTTCGAGGGTGAGAAAGGCCTCAGAAAGCTCATCATGAAGATTAAGACCAACAGCCTGGAACCCGGCGAGCCCAAAGATAGTGAAGATTCCACTCTCTTCGACATATACAAGGCTTTCGCAACAGACGGCGAAGTCAAAGACATCGAAAAGAAATACGCCGATGGCATCGCCTGGGGCGAAATGAAACAGATCCTGTTCGACTACATCAACGAGCATATCAAGCCGGCCAGAGGCGAGTATCAACGCCTCATCGATGACCCGGCTATCGTCGAACGAGAACTACTCAAAGGCGCAGAAAAAGCTCGAGAGATCTCGGCCCCATACATCGAAGAGATCAGGCACGCAGTCGGCGTAAGAAAACTCGGCTGAAGCACAAATAGTCAATATCAAATGACCAGAACGCAACATTGATTTTGACAGTGGCACCTGATAAATCGTTGCGTTGCAAACTGGCTCTGGACTGCCCGGTAGCTCAGCCAAACAGTTAGTATCTTCCAGGACACCGACACATGAACAATATCGCATCGCTCATAATCCTCCTGATCCCTGTTATTGCCCTTGCGTCGGGCGGATCTCCCTACGCGGGAGAAGATCTTCGCCAGATCAAGTCACTCTCCGAACGAGAAGTAACGTCCTTGCGGCGAGGCGACGGAATGGGCTTCGCGAAACTGGCCGAGCTGAATCACTATCCCGGACCCAGGCATGTGCTGGATATCTCCGATGAGCTCGGGTTATCCCCGTCCCAGCTAGCCGAAACAGAATCTCTGTTTGAAGAAATGCGGCTCAGTGCGGTGGCACTTGGCAAAAAGATCCTGACCGCCGAGTCAGCCCTTGGTCGAGAATTCGAAAACCAATCGGTCAGCCCGCAGGCTCTCAAGACCGCACTCCTCGAGATTGGCCGGTTGCGAGCTGAACTGAGATACATTCACCTGGAGGTTCATTTGCGCCAACAACAGTTGCTTAGTCCTGAGCAGGTTTCTAAATACGATGTGGCGCGCGGCTATCACAGTGCCGGACACGAGCACAATCAATGAGCTAGATCGTAGGATGGTAGATATGGAACGCCAGGCATTGCGGAATCAATCGGCAAGAGCTCTATTGTTTTCATCGGGCATATTGGTATTGCTCGGAATTGTGGTGATTTCACCGGCCGGACGCATGTTGTTTCTGGTGATTGCTGCGATTTGCGCCGGTATATCAGCCCTCCTCGGCCGCGGTCGCGCCCGAGTATTTGGAGTCGTTGTAATCGTTGCGACGCTATTCCTGGTGGCCGCGTCTTACCCGGCATACAAGAAACACATGAATGAGTATCTGGAGCGTGCCAAAGAGCAGTCCACCACTATTCCGGATCCATCTTCGACCGATCCATAGTGGTGCGGATGTATCACGGACACGATGTAATCGTTGTCTTCCTGGCTCCAGCGCTTTGTGCACCGGGTATAATCGGCACACACAATATTCAAAACTGAAAAATGCAGGCAATAGTATGAACGTAGCGAAAACTGTTTTGACGGCTGTCTTGTCCGCAACATGTGGTGTGGCATTGGCAGCGAAGCCAATACAAAATCTGATCGACATACCGGTACCGGCAAATATTGACGGCAGCAGCCCGAGCACGGAAGAAGTCAGGAGTGCGATAGTGGCCGGTTGCAAGGAAAGAAGGTGGATCCCGATTCTGGATGAAAATAACAATATATCGTGTTCGATATTGGTTCGCTCGAAGCACTTTGCAGAGGTCGATATTCCACATACTGCGGACACATTCTCTATCATATATAAAGACAGCCGCGAGCTTGACTACAACGAAAAGAAACAGCGAATACATCGCAATTACAATAAGTGGGTTTTGAACCTGTCCGATTCAATTCAACGGCAGTTCGGGAATTCGGACTGAAAAGGAGAAATTGGTGGACACGTATTTGACTAGGATGGCCGGGATGCTGGCTGCGGGCATGATCACGCTGGTCGCCTGCACCGGTTCAGGGGACCGGGGAGATGCGAGATTTCAGGGGCTGCAGACTGTTGTATACGCCGCGCCCGATCTGAGAAGTGCAAAAAGGTGGTACACGGAAGCTTTAGGGATAGAGCCGTACTTTGATGAGGAATTTTATGTCGGGTTTAATGTTGGTGGCTACGAGCTCGCTCTGGACCCCAACAGAACCGTGGCGCGCCCGGCGGGAGCTGGCGCAATTGTCTATTGGGGCGTCGACGATGTGGAGGAAGAGCTCAATAGATTACTGAGCCTCGGCGCGCGGCAGCACACACCGTTTCACGACGTTGGTGGCGGCATCAAGGTGGGAACTGTTCTGGACCCATTTGGTAATGCAATCGGGCTGATATTCAACCCCCATTTCAAAAATCCGGATTGAATCGAAGATCGGTATCATGGCGTTGCTAAAGGTCAAGGTCGTGCCAGGCTCTTCCCGGACGAAAATCGACGGTTGGCTGGGTGATTTCCTGAAAATTCGAGTGACGGCAGAGCCGGAGAAAGGTAGGGCAAATGAGGCTGTTGCCATGTTACTGGCCGAAACATTTGCCATTCCGAGGCGAGACGTCAGCGTCTCTTCAGGAGGATCGTCTTCAAGAAAAACTCTTATAATCAATGGTTTATCAGATTCAGAGATCAGGGCCCGATTACACGGGGCGTCTGATTAACAGACGGCCACCAGGGGTCCTGATGCTAAACTGCCGATTGGCGCAGCGCGCGGGGTGAATGCCGAATCATGAGCGAGACTGCTCGGTTTACCGTCGGTGATCTGGTGCATCACAAGATGTTCGGCTATCGCGGAGTGGTAGTCGATGTCGATCCGCGCTTCATGCTGACGGAAGAGTGGTATGAGAAAGTCGCGCGGTCTCGACCACCGAAGGATAAACCCTGGTATCACGTGCTCGTGCACGACGCCACGCACACTACCTATGTTGCGGAGCGTAATCTGGAGGTCGACACGAATGCAGAACCGATTCAACATCCATTAATCAATATACAGTTCAGCGCGTTCAAGAACGGGCGTTATATCGCTTCAATGAAAACAAATTGAGAATGCATTCAGATGCCAATGTACGGTTATGGATTTCTAATCGGTATTGCACTTGTCGTAATTTTTTGGTTTTTGTTCGTAGCTCCGATGGAAAGGCGAATGCATGAGCGAAAGATGGAGTTGATGCGGCGTAAGCTTGTGCGCAACGAGCAGAGATTGAGGGAGTTGAGCGAAAACGGGCTAACAGAAATCAATTCTGGTCATGAAATCTCAGCCGACACCGATTCTGCGGCGGCCGACAGATGAGGACGGTAGATAATGGATTTTAAGGGGAAAAGGATCCTTGTTACCGGTGCATCCAGGGGCATCGGTCGCGCTATTGCGAATGCGTTTTCCGCCTGCGGCGGCAAGGTGGCAGTCAATTTCAGGGCTGATGAGAAATCTGCGTTAGACACTCTGAACGATCTGGAGGGCGAGGGCCATGTTCTTGTTCAGGCGGATGTGTCTGTTCCTGATGAAGCAAGGAGAGCCGTAGACGAGTCCGTGTCCGGACTTCAAGGGCTCGACATCGTCGTCAATAACGCCGGAATCTTTACAGACCATCGGCTCGAATCGGTCAGTTTTGATGAGTGGCAGTCGGCGTGGCGAAAGACCATTGATGTCAATCTGATCGGGCCGGCAAATATCTGCTACTTCGGGGCGCAACATATGATGACGAGCGGCGGTGGACGTATCGTCAACGTATCATCCCGCGGTGCTTTCCGCGGTGAACCCGATGGTCCGGCATACGGCGCCAGCAAGGCCGGGGTTAATGCACTGAGCCAATCGCTGGCGATTGCGCTTGCGCCACACAATATCTTCGTCGGAGTTGTTGCCCCTGGTTTCGTCGAGACGGACATGGTGGCCGATATGCTGTCGACGGCGGAGGGCGCATCCATTCGCGCACAGAGTCCGCACGGTCGTGTCGCTCGTCCTGAAGAAGTCGCACATGCCGTTCTTTTCCTTGCATCGGAAGGTGCCGAGTTTACGACCGGCGCAATAATAGATGTAAACGGCGCATCCTATTTGCGCAGTTAAGCTGGGCGAGACGGCCGGCCATGAACCGAACATCACTTACCACTATGACAGCCGGGTTGCTCGCAATGCTATTGCTATGGCTCATGATAATGATCGACAGTGATGATTTGTCGTGGCTACAGATCGGGACCGGAGAGCCACCTGCAGTACCAGTGGTAAATTCGCCGACGGATCCGGCGCCGACAAAACCTGCATTGTCCTGTGAGAAAACAGAGAACTTGTTACGCGATCTGATCGATACAGCCAGGGACTGCACGACGGACAGTGACTGCACACTGTTCGATTTCGGATACCCGATAGACTGCATGACCTCGGTGGCGAAGTTGGAGATTACGGCATTACGGATCGAATATCGGAGATACGAACAGAACTGCGACTTCCGGGTTTATTACGATTGCCCGGCGGAGCCTGCGCAGCGGCGTGCGGTTTGTACGGAAAATCGGTGTTCCGTATCGTTGCAAACTATCGATAATCTCGAGGACGAGACCCTCGAATACTTAGGTCTAGGGAGTTCCGAAGAGAAAAGGTAGTTTGTGTCCAGTCGAGGGTGGGTCGCGGTTGCCGAGAATCCGGCCAAAAAACCGGGGCTTGGGCAAAGGCAAAATCATGACGATTTCGCGTCCGAAACACGCCGATTATTTTGTAGAAGACTGGCGAGCGATGACGGTCGTCTGCGAGAAAGGCGAAATGAAGCAGGTTTACCTTCGAGCGAAAAAGGATCAGGAGTAGAAAAGTGACCGGGAGATTTACCGTCGAAAATGCGTTGCGCATTACGGCTGATTCGGAGCGGCGGATCTATGGCGTATTGCTGGAGCATGGAACGCTCGAGCTTGGTTTTTACACGCCGGACGGAGTGGATCCGCAAGAGCCGCACGATCAGGACGAGATTTACATCATTCAATCCGGCAGCGGATTCTTTACGCATGGAGAGACAAGAGAACCGTTTGAGCCGGGCGAAGCGCTCTTCGTGCCGGCGGGAGACACACATCGCTTTGAAGATTTCAGCGATGATTTCGCGGCCTGGGTTGTTTTCTATGGCCCGAAAGGCGGCGAGAAGTTGACCAAATGAGGCATGCGGGTATGACGGTCATTTCAATCGTGGTGCTGATGTATGCCGGATTCTGTGCGTTCATTTATGCTACGCAACGCAACGCCATCTACTACCCGACGCCCGAAGTGCATGTGCCGGGAGTTGCCGACATTCGGCTCGACAGTGATGGTGAGACGTTAAAGATATGGCGCCTCGCGTATGCCGAGAGATCCAGTGCCATCATCTATTTCGGCGGCAATGCCGAAGAGGTTTCCGGCAATATTCCTCAGTTCAGGAATATTTTTCCTCAACACAATGTTTATCTGGTCAACTACCGCGGATACGGTGGTAGTACCGGATCACCCTCCGAATCGGGTCTGTATAAAGATGCCGTCGCCGTATTCGACGAGATACGATCGAGTTACACGAACATCTCGGTAATCGGCCGCAGTCTTGGTAGCGGCGTCGCCACCTACCTGGCGACAGCGAGAGACATCAACAGGCTCATCCTGGTGACTCCATTCGATAGCATCGAAAACGTCGCCAGGAATGCCATGCCGTTATTACCGGTTTCATTGTTGCTGAAAGATAAATTCGATTCGATCGGGCGCGTTGCAGACATCGATGTGCCTGTTCTCATCGTCACCGCCGAAAACGATGAGATCATCACGAAGCGACATTCGGACGCGCTTGCCAGGGCCTTTCCGGAATCTCAGATCACACAAGAGGTCATTGCAGATACCGGGCACAATACGATTGACATGTCACCGCGATATTCGAACGTGCTGAGCATGTTTCTGCCTGCACGCGACCGCCAGTAGTTGACGTTGCTGTGTGGACTGCAGAAGCAGATGTGGTCCCTAATGGTTATCGATTTCAGATATTTAGCGACCAGGACGCGCTTTCATTTAGTGACTACCTGACGTTGCTGGAGAAAGATCAGCATTTCGCCTCCTGGTACACGGATTTGCTTGCCGGGGCAGAATACGAGGCCTTTTTCTGGGAGCACCCACCGCTATGCAAGGCGAACGTCGACTTGCAAGCCGAGTTTGTGTTACTCGAAAGCCCGACTCTCGCCGGACTTCGGCCGGACCCGGGGCCGTTCAGATCACATTTCGAGACTGGTGGCGACATCGTCGCGTTTCGCAGCCTGGGCGGCGACGCATTGCTAATCGCCCCCAAGCCCTTGGAACCCTTGACAGCGTGTACGCATTTGGCGGCATTCGCCCGCGAAGCTTCGAAGCAGCAGGTCCAGATACTGTTGCGTGAGACGGGAAAGGCAATTCGCGAAAGGCTCAGCGATCAGAACCTGTGGCTGAGTACTTCGGGCCTGGGTGTCGCCTGGCTTCACATCCGCCTGGATTCGTATCCCAAGTACTATCAACACCGGCCCTATGCAACAACGCAGGGACCGTTCGGGCTAAGATAAGAAGATGGACAAGAGAATGCTTGTCACGATGCTGGGGATAGCCGGCCTGACAATTGTCGCCGTATTCGATAAATCAGTGGTGATGTTTGTGTCTGTCGCCGCGATCGCGATCATCGTTTACCTGTTTCGTCGAGCAAGGATGCGCGATAAGGTAATTGGAATAATTGCCGCCGGGCTCGGTGGCAGCATCGGGGGGGCTATCGTGCTCACATTCTATCAACACGCTGGTGTGGTCGGGGCCGGCGCAGCGGGCGATAGCGGTGGGTTCTTTATGTCGGCAATTCTTGTCGGCGCAATTAACGCAGCCACAATTATCGTCGTAATTCTCACGACTGAAGTTGCGCTGAGAATCATCGGCCGGAATTCTGAATAGCGAGGAGTCGACCAGTGAAAATCTTCCATACCATCGAAACCTACATTGCCACCGCGCTCCTTGTATTGATGGGGCTGGTTGTAATCTCCGGAGCAGTCGAGCTTGCATACGAGATCTTTCTCAGCATGATCGAGCCCCCTGGTTTCTTCGTGGGAGTTTCTGAGCTGCTGGACATATTCGGCCTGTTTTTGATGATTCTTATCGGACTTGAACTAATGACCAGCATCAAAATGTATTTGAAGGACCACACGATTCACGCAGAGATGATGTTCCTGGTTGCCCTGACTGCAGTCACAAGAAAAATTATCATCTTCGATGCGACAAAGGCGGAGCCGCTGGTAATTTTCGGTGTCGGATTTCTGATTATTTCCCTGTCGGCCGGTTATTACCTGCTGAAACTTCGCCACAAGAACGTCGCAGAAATCTGAGCATCAATCGGTGCAGATCGTCGAAACAGGCCGTTTATGCGTCCGGCATTTTCACGCCGATGATGCTGAGTTCATTATCCGCTTGTTGAACGAACCATCGTTCATCGAATACATCGGCGACAAGAATGTCAGGACCGTCGAAGACGCGAATCAGTATCTCCTTGACGGGCCTCTGGATAGCTATGAGCGTTTCGGCTACGGCCTGAACATGGTGGAGTTGAAGGAGACGAGCGAGCCAATCGGCATGTGCGGCCTGGTGCGCAGAGATACTCTTGATGACCCCGATATTGGTTACGCATTCCTGGAAGAACACTGGTCGAACGGTTACGCGAGGGAGTCGGCGGAGGCCGTGCTGAAGCACGCGCGGGAGACGCTTGGCGTAAATCGGATTGTGGCGATCGTCACAGCGGAAAACCATAGTTCTATCAAGCTCTTAAAGAAGGTCGGCCTGACCTTTGAACGCATGATCCGAATGTCGGAGGATGATGCGGAACTGAAATTTTTCGTGTCCGATATGCAATGACCATTAAACGTCAGTTTCGATCGGATCGGTCCATCATCCCGCTGCTCTTGTCCAATTTCCTGACGATGGTCTGGGCACTTTTCGAAGGCTGGCAAATACTTGACGTGATGCTCGTGTATTGGGTCCAGAGTGTTGTCATCGGGTACTACAACTACCACCGCATCATGGACCTGAACGAATTCTCGACCGACGGTTTCTCGATAAATAACAGGCGGCCGGAATCAACCCCCGAGACGAAGAAGAAAGTCGCCGGATTTTTCGCGCTGCACTACGGAGTCTTTCATGCTGTGTATCTCGGCTTCATTTTCAACCATGAATCCGGTGAAGTCGGTCTATCCAGTGTGGGAGTCATCGCCTGCATAGTGGCGTTCGTACTCAATCACCGCTACTCCTATCAGCACAACAGAGAAAGAGATAGGCATAGAGCACCGAATATCGGCACGATCATGTTCTTTCCCTACGCACGTATCGTGCCGATGCACCTCACCATACTGCTTGCGGCTTCGCTTGGAAGCGATTCCGTAACAGCGCTACTGGCATTTCTTTCGTTGAAAACCATCGCGGACGTCATCATGCATATGGTCGAGCACGCAGATGCGAGGCGGGGAACAGTCAATTAGGTCCTGAGCATGTTTTTTCGAATTACGGCTGATCTTATCCTGGTACTGCACCTGGCATTCATCGCTTTTGTTGTATTGGGGGCGTTGCTGGTCCTCCGCAACCACTGGATGGTCTATCTGCATGTGCCCGCAGCTGGCTGGGGGGCGTTTATAGAAATTAGCGGTCGCATCTGCCCTCTGACCAGCCTGGAAAACAGTCTGCGGCGTAGTGCCGGTGAGTCAGGCTATGCAGAAAGTTTTGTCGAGCACTATCTTGTTCCGATCATTTATCCGTCCGGGCTCACCCGAGGTGTTCAGTTTGCGGCTGCCGGTCTCGTAATTTTGATAAACATTGTTATTTACGGATGGCTTTACTATCGTTGCAGCAAGTCACGATCAATGGATATCTCCGGTTGAAATGGCTGCTCACAAATAAAGGCGCGAGAACCGGCTTATTTTTCGGTGCGACATCTGGCGTCATTACAACGGTCGGCCTGATTGCCGGCTTGTACGCGGGTACGGGATCGGTTGTTGCGGTTCTCGGTGGCATACTGGTCATCGCTGTAGCAGATGCGATGTCGGATGCGCTCGGCATCCATCTGGCGCAAGAGGCCGACCCGGACTCCACCAGCGAACATATCTGGGCAGCGACATTTTCGACGTTTCTAACGAAGTTCGTTGTAGCAATCACCTTCGCAGTGCCGCTCTTGTGGCTTCCGTTACAGGCGGCGGTCTTCGCCTCCATTGGTTGGGGCGTCTTCGTTATCGCTTTATTAAGCTGGTTCCTGGCGCAGGCACAGCAAAAGGCGGTCTTACCGGTCGTGGTCGAGCACATTTCCATTGCCATCGCAGTTATCGTCATCTCGTACTACATCGGCGTGTGGGTTCACACGACGTTCGCATGAAGTATGCCGTCAGATGAATTCAGAGTTGTGGCTGGCGTATGTGACCACGGTGTTGATCCTGATGAGTACCCCGGGCCCCAGTCATTTACTGATGTTGGCGAACAGCCTGGGCAATGGCTTTAACCGTTCTCTTGCTACGGCGGCGGGCGATCTGTCGGCGAATATCGTACAAATGACAGTAGCGTCTCTCGGCGTGGGCAGTCTGATTTCTTCTTCACCGGCGTTTTTTACTCTTATCAAATGGGCGGGCGTGTCCTATTTGATATTCATGGGCGTGACGCAGTACAGGAGGCGATTCGACGCATCGGTCGACGTCTCAAACCGAATTCGGTCGCGACGGTCGCTGTATTGGCAAGGATTCATGACGTCCGCCGCGAACCCAAAGGCTGTGATCTTTTTTGCAGCGCTATTTCCGCAATTCGTCAATCGCTCCTCCGCAGCGGCCGAACAGTTCGTCATCCTCGGCGTGACATACCTCGTCATAGATGGCTGTTTTTTAACAATTTATGGCGGTTTTGCAAGTCGCATCCAGTCGAAATTCCAGCACCATGTCGGGCGTCACTTGAACCAGATATCAGGCGCGTTGCTCGTCGTCGCAGCAATCCTGCTCGGATTGAAAGGGATCAAAACGAGTTGAGTCGCAATGCGACAGTCAGAGCAGTAACACACGGCGATGCGGCGGTCATTTCGGCACTAGCGATTCGTTCGAAAGCGTCTTGGGGATATTCAGACGAATTTATGAAGGCGTGCCGGAAAGAATTGACAGTTACCGAATCACAGATCGAATCGGCAGATCATGAATTCTTCATCTGTGAAGCCGAAGGAAAGATCGTGGGATTTTACGCGCTCCAATTTCTGAGTAACAATGATGCCGAGCTCGAGGCATTGTTCGTGGAGCCGGAAATGATAGGACGCGGGTTTGGGCGCACGCTGATCGAACACGCGAAACTTAGAGCGATTGCCCTCGGCATCCGGTGGATGGTTATCCAGGGCGACCCGAATGCACGGGCCTTTTATGAAGCTGCCGGCGGGGTCCGCGACGGGCAACGTGAATCCATCAGCATTCCGGGGCGATTCCTGCCCGTATACAGGATCGAAATTTGCAATAACAACGGAGATTGAATTGTCAGATTACACGGCAACGATCAAATGGCAGCGTGACGATAAAGACTTTCTGGGCGACAAATACAGCCGCGGCCATGTCTGGGAGTTTGATGGTGGTGTCAGTGTGCCTGCATCCGCCTCGCCCCACATCGTGCCGTTGCCGAAATCAGTTGCTGAAAACGTGGACCCCGAAGAGGCATTCGTCGCGTCATTGTCGGCTTGTCACATGCTTTTCTTTCTATCGGTGGCCGCGAAGGAAGGATATGTGATTGATAATTATATGGATTGTGCGATCGGCCACTTGGGCAGAAATGAGTCGGGAAAATATGCCATGACGAAAGTCATACTGCGGCCGGGTGTTGCATTCTCGGGTGACAAGCGGCCCACATCAGAGCAACTGGAAAAAATGCACGAGCTGTCTCACAGACAATGCTTTATCGCCAACTCGGTAATGACCGAAGTAAGTATCGAGCCTGTAGTCTGAATTTGGGTGACCCGGGCAATGACATGACAGGCGATGTAACCGATTGGAGAGAATTGCGAGAATTCAAGGCGGTCGACCTGAGCAAATCGTTCGTACTTTCCTGGGATACTGAGTCCGAGTCGTTGCTCATCGATGTGGACCTCTTTTTGTGTTCCGACCATGCGTTTTATGAAAAACCAAGACCGGCGGAAATAGCGTGCTTCCGACCAGCGCTCCTGGAATTTCCGCACTGTTCGCGCATCGTGACCGGCGCGGACGGGGAAAATGAGCAGTCGGTGCCTGACATCGCGGCCACCCTTGGGCGTGGTCCAATTAAAGGCTTGAGACGAATCGGTGACGGGCGCTACGAGATTACGGGGGAGTTCGGACAGGTGGTGATCGAAGCGGAAAGACCGCTTCTGCGGCTGAAAGGCCAGCTGGTCTGAGTTTGATAACGGAGAATTCGAAATGACACCCGAAAATACGATTGACTATGTTGAAATTCCCGCGAAAGACCTGAGCGTTGCCCGGGCGTTTTTCACGGAGTTGTTTGGCTGGAAATTCGAGGACTACGGTCCCGATTACTGCAGTTTTCATGATGGCCGACTTGGCGGTGGTTTTCATCGGGCAGATGTTGCTGTCGCGACAGAAAGAGGCAGCCCGCTGATCGTTTTTTACAAAGAAGATCTCGCTGCAGCCAGCTCAAAGGTAAGCGACCTCGGCGGCACAATCAGTCGTGAAATATTTTCTTTCCCTGGTGGCAGGCGATTTCACTTCACGGATCCCAATGGCAATGAATTTGCGATCTGGTCTGACAAGTAATGGCATTTTCCTCTGCCTCGCGGTAACCCAGGCAGCGCATTCAATAGAGGAATATTATTTTCGACTGTTTGACGTGCTGGCGCTGCCGCGCACCGTGAGCGGACTTGTGAGTGACGATCTCGCGTTCGGATTTGCTGTCATCAATACGCTGATTGTCGCGTTCGCGTTCTGGACCTACTTTAGACGCGTGCGTCGTGCAGCGGGAAGCGCGATCGCGTGGATGTGGGGCTGGTCGCTGGTCGAAGTGGGCAACGGTACAGGGCACGTGGTTTTCGCAGCCGACGCCGGTACCTATTTCCCGGGCCTTGTTACGGCACCTTTTCTAATCCTGTTCAGTCTGGCACTTATGTACCGATTAGTTCATCCTCTAGGCCGGATGCTGATTCAATAAATGGGGGTCGAAGTTCAATGCACGAGGAAGTCAATCATCCATGCGTTCAGCACAAACTGGCTTTGATTCGCGACGAGGACACCGGATACAAGAAGTTTCGTGAATTGGCGACCGAAATCACGATGTTCCTGTGTTACGAGGCGCTGAAGGAAGTCGAGGTTAAGGAGGTATCCGTGCAGACACCGTTGGCACCGGCCGCCGGACACAAGATCGCGAATGAGCTTGTTGTCGTACCGATACTTCGAGCGGGAGTGGGAATGCTGGAAGGTATTCTCGGCCTGGTGCCGACGGCCAGGGTTGGATTCGTGGGCATGTACCGCGACGCGAAGACGAAAGAGGCAGTCTCGTACTACAGCAAATTGCCGAAGGAGACCGATGGTGGGACCTGCATCGTGATTGATCCAATGCTTGCAACCGGGGGGTCCACGGCGGCGGCAATCGACCTCATCAAGGAGCAGGGAGCCGCGACAATCGTCGTCGTGTGTATTGTCACCTGCCCCGAGGGGATTGCCGCGGTCGAGGCGGAACACCCGGACGTCAAGATATACACAGCCAGTGTCGATGATCATCTGGACGACCGGAAATATATCGTCCCGGGTCTGGGAGACGCCGGCGACCGGCTATTTGGCACACGCTAGTCAGGCACACCAGGTGGAGAAATGCATTGATTGAAGATTCTGTAGAACCCCGTTTCGAGGGCTCAACGCTCGTTATCGAAACCAGCAGTGGTCCGGAAACATATGACTCGCAATTTCTGGTCGCGGCGCTTCTCGTATTCGCGGCCAAGGGTGACGGCAACATCTCCGAGCAGGAAACTGAGAAGATGTTGCAACTCGTCAAGGAGCATTTTCATTTACACAGCGGTGAATCCCTGGCCTTGCTTACCAGGGCGATGGCCGAACTTGCCGAAAATCCGGACCTTAACAGCTTGTTGCGGGAACTCAGCCACACACTCACTCCGGAGGAGAAAGAAGATATGGCGTTAATGCTGTTGAAGGTAATCGCCGTTGATGGCATTAAAGATTTCGACGAAACGGAATTGGAGAATATTGCCGAAATTATCGAGATTTCACCTGAGGCCCGTCACAACGCTTTCGAACGGTATTTCGCCGAACAAGAAGATTGACCGACTAAAGAGACTTCGACATGCAAGTGCTGGGAATTCGATTCTGCTCCGTATCTGCCGAGGCCGAAGCGGTTGCAAGCTTTCTCGGCGATGGCCTTGGAATGCCGGAACGAAAAATGGCGGAAGCCGACGCTCCATTCAGTGGCGCGATTTTTCCGGCCGGGGAAAGCTGGATAGAGTTATGGGCTGAAGCGCCGGGAATGCCGGCAGGAATTATGTTGCAAATAGTCGTCGACGATGCCGACGCCTGGGCAAAGAATGCACGCAGAAACGGGCTTGCGCCGACCGGGCCAACCGATGCCCACGGAGAGCGTATCTACTACCTGAACGCACCGGGCGGGCTGCCGATCGCATTCCAGTCGAAACTTGAGTAGCAACCAAAAATAAATCTAACATTATCAATTGCTTAAATTTTCCTGCCGGCGTAAGGCGCGCATGTCGGGAAATAAGATGACCAATGCGCTATACATATAGCGATAGCTTGCAGCGTTGGGGAGCAAAAATGCGCAGCACGATATACAAGACCGTCGTCCTGCCGGCCGGTCCGGCAGAACTGTATGGCATGTATATGGACCCCGACACTCACGCGGCATTCACCGGCGCACCCGCCAAAATCAGCGAGGAATCCGGTTCGCCGTTTGAAGCTTTTGGGGGACTGTTGAAAGGTACGACGCTGCAGGTCGTCAAACCAATGTTGATTGTGCAGTCCTGGCGGTCGGTCAATTTTGCTGAAGACGATTCGGATTCCACGTTAATTATCTCATTCTCGCCAGAGGATGATGACGGAAGAATCGATCTCATCCACCTGGACGTGCCCGAGAGTGATTTTCAAGGCGTTTCCGGTGGTTGGGAGTCGCGCTACTTCGAACCCTGGCTTACCTATTTGCAAAGTCGTGAAACATGAAGGCTGTTGCTTGGAGCCCCTGAAAATAACGAAGTTTCGGCTAATTACCTGCATTTCATAATGCGAAGGTTAAATTCGATCGGGCGGAAAGTTTGACCTAGCCATCTGCAGGCGTACCATACGCCCATCTAATTCCTGCCCGATAGTGTCAGCGCGCTGCGCTGACTTTTTATTTGTCAGGATGGAGAGCAAACCGCCGGTGTTGTGCCGGTATCCAAAACGCCAATGTATTTGGCATGAAAGAGTAAGAGAGAGATATGTCAGAGCAAGTAGAAGGCACCGTTAAATGGTTCAATGATGAAAAAGGCTTCGGCTTCATCGAACGTGAGGACGGTAAAGATGTTTTTGTTCACTATAGCGCTATCAATGCTGACGGTCGCAAAACCTTGCATGAGGGCCAGAAAGTCTCGATGGACGTTACTCAAGGCGAGAAGGGACCACAGGCAGAGAACGTAACGCCGATCTAGGTAGGTTCCGCGCATTGCGCTGCGGCCATATTGGCAGCAGCTAGTCAAAAAGGACAAGACCCAATGTGTAACTGAGCAGTTATGCATTGGGTCTCTTTGTTTAAGCTCAAGATTCAGACATGAAGCTGAACGTCGCAACTGAATCGGACATCAAGAGTTTGATGTCGTGGTTTCCAACCGAGCGGAGCATCGACATCTGGGGTGGTCCGAGATTTCGCTATCCTTTCACGCCGCAAACATTTCAGGAGGATGTGCATTGGCGGGACATGGATACGTATTCCCTCGTTGGTTCCTCGTTAGAAATGCTGGCGTTCGGGCAATTTTATGAACGGCACGGACGCATCAATCTCGCCCGCCTGGTCGTGTCCCCCGATCGACGCGGACAGGGCATTGGTAAGCAACTCGTCCGTCTGCTGATGGAACAGGGGCGCAAAAATATCCCGCGCCACGAGTATTCGCTTTACGTATACAGGGACAATCACGTTGCAAAAGCCTGTTACGCCGGTCTGGGCTTCGAGGAAAACGAATATCCGGAAGACGACGAGATGGCCGACACCTGCATTTACATGACCCGCCCGATCTGAGGAGTCACCGTGCCGATAGACGCAAAAACAGACGCAGATATCCAGAAGTGTTTCGATGTAATAAGCGAGCTGCGCACACATCTGACACGCGACGATTTCTTGAATACCGTACGACACATGGAGTCGGAAGGGTTCCGCCTGGCGTACATCGAAGTCGACGGTGCAGTCGTTGCTGTAGCAGGCTATCGCATTTACACCAACCTGTTTCTGGGAAAGAATCTGTACGTTGATGACCTGATCACATCTGCCGGCGAGCGGTCGAAAGGGTACGGAAAACAAATGGTCGACTGGCTTCGCGAGAAAGCCAGGCAGGCAGGATGCCGGTCTTACCATCTCGATTCAGGCACGGCTCGTGGGCAAGCCCACAAGTTTTATTTCGACCAGGGATTCACGATCACGTCATATCATTTTAGTGAACAATTGAACGAGAGAGGCTAAGACATGCACCGGAGCAGACTCGCTGGAGTAATCATTGACTGTAAAACCGATGACCTTGATGTCGCGGCGGATTTCTGGGGCAAGGCGCTCGGGGCACCGCCGGCAGCTGCTGCTGACCTGGAAGTAAGCCCGTATGTCGAGCTGCAGATGCCGCAAGACGAAAACTATGTCGAGATTCAGACTGTGGACCACGCCAGTCGCGTGCACATCGATATCGAGTCAGATGACATCGAGGCAGAAGTCGAAAGACTCGAGGCGTTGGGTGCGACAAAAATTGCCAATATCAAGCGTTGGTGGGTCATGGAGGCGCCCACCGGTCAGCGTTTTTGTGTCGTCCCTGTCGTCAGCAAGGATTTTGACGAAAAAGCCAACAATTGGGAATAAGAACCGCCTTGGAACGATACCGGAACCACGTGTAATAGCTCAGACCCAACCGGACGGACAGTGTCAGAATTGGTCTGGCTCGAACGGCAGCTTTCTCCCAAAGCGGACGTTCAAGTGTGTAAATTATTGGTCGATTAAACGTCCGCTAACGGCATAAGCGGTCATTCAGCGCAGCATTTCTTAAGATCCCATTTTGCTAAGATTGTGATGATCTCCAATATCAGGTTCCATGGCAAAAATGAATAAATCGACTCCACCAGATGCGCTGACTGCTGTTCGTGACTTCATGAAGCTCGAGTCGACTGGTGGCATTCTCTTGTTGGCCGCCGCTGTTATTGCAATGTTAGTTGCTAACTCTCCTTTGGCGGCACTGTACGACTCGTTGCTGGACACAACCGTTGCTATTCAGGTTGGGGCCCTGTCGATCAACAAGCCGCTTCTTCTCTGGATTAACGACGGCTTGATGGCCGTGTTCTTCTTGCTGATCGGTCTTGAGATCAAACGAGAGGTCATGGAGGGAGAACTGTCGTCACTCTCCCAGATCATAGTGCCTGGAATGGGTGCGCTTGGTGGCATGGTCGTGCCAGCCGCGATCTATGTTTGGTTGAATTGGGGCGATTCTATTGCGTTGGATGGCTGGGCTATTCCAATTGCGACAGATATTGCATTCGCGTTGGCATTGCTGAGTGTCTTCGGCAGCCGTGTACCGACTGCGCTCAAGATCCTCTTGCTGACATTGGCCATATTCGATGACCTCGCCGCGATTGTAATCATTGCACTCTTCTATTCCGGCGATCTTTCTCTGACTGCTCTGTTCTTTGGTGGTCTCGCCCTCGCCAGTGCGGTGGTTATGAATAGAATTGGCGTTACACGTATATCAGCCTACGTCCTGGCAGGGGTCGTCCTCTGGATTGCTGTAATGAAATCTGGAGTTCACGCGACGTTGGCAGGTGTTCTAATTGCCTTTTGTATTCCAATGCGTGGTGAACAGCTAAAATCGCCGTTGAGAGAACTTGAACATGATCTTCACGGCCCTGTTGCGTTTGCCATTCTCCCGATCTTTGCTTTCGCAAATGCCGGTCTGTCGCTGTCCGGTATTTCGTTCGATGATTTGACCCACCCGGTGACAATGGGGGTGATCTCCGGACTGCTGGTTGGCAAACCGCTGGGTATTCTCGCCTTTGTCGGACTGGCTGTGGGTCTTCGCTTTGTCGAACTGCCCAAGGATATAAATTGGCTGCAGCTTCTGGGTGTGGCATTCGCATGTGGAATCGGCTTCACGATGAGCCTATTCATCGCGGGATTGGCTTTCGAACACGGAAGCGGCGATTACTTTAGTGGTGATCGCTTGGGTATTCTTATTGGCTCAATTCTGTCGGCAGTGGTCGCGTACGCTCTGCTGCACATCAGCCTGCCAGATTTCACAGCACGAGACTGACAGGCCGCTTTGGGTCGTTAGCAGATATTTCGAGCAATATTAGCTTAATGTTCGCTAACGGCCATTAGCGGTCATTCAGATCATTGGAAAATCACAAAACTGCCAGTCTGCTTTCGGCCATCAGCGCACTTCAGTTCGGGGACTCTCCCAGTCAGCCATGCACTGATCTGCCAGGTCAGGATCGTAATACTCCATGACTTCATAGCGTTTCGCGCCGATTTGGATGCGCTTTTGGGTGTGATATGTTCGCCATTCGGCCTCACTCATCGGTTCGCCTGCAACGAAGTATTTTTCTGGGAGTTCCTGGCCGCTTTCATCCCATGTTAACCAACGACCATACTGGAACGTGCCGGTTTTACCCCCCGTATAATTTTCGCCGGTCCAAAAAATGCCCTGCTTCAAAGGTTGGTAGCCCTCAGATTTCAATTGTCCGTTTTCGTACCATTCGCTCAGTTGATTGAAAGGGTCGCACTCCCGGTCTTGGATAGACTGTTTAGAGCCACTCTCATACCAAGTTGTCAGAATTCTTGATTTGGAATCATGTTTAGATTTTAGTTGGCCGCCCTCATACCAAGCTGTCGAAATACTTGAATTAGAATCGCGTTTAAATCTTAGTTGGCCGCTCTCATACCAAGTTGTCGAACTTCCTGAATTGGAATCGCGTTTAAATTTTAGTTGACCGCTCTCATACCAACCTGTTTCAATTCCGTTGTCGAAAAATTCTTCGGACTTTTTCTGCCCGCCTTCATAGTACGCAACGGCAGACTTTCTCTCGCCGCTCTCATGCCAAGTTGTCCAAATACCTGTTTCAATCCCGTTGTCGAAAAATTCTTCGGACTTTTTCTTTCCGCCTTCATAGTACGCAACGGCAGAGTTTCTCTCGCCGCTCTCATGCCAAGTTGTCCAAATACCTGCTTCAATCCCATTGTCGAAAAATTCTTCGGATTTTTTCTGCCCACCTTCATAATATTCGACATAAGCCCCGTTTTTGTGAAGTGTTGGAAACATTCCGCTTTCAACTAAAAATGAAAAACCCCAGAGTGACAAGAGCGCAACTACGACAATAATGTCCAAATTTCTTATTGCAAATATCGCCCAGGCCAATCCTAAACTAACTGCGATCATCAAAAGTGCCTGAGGAACCAAGAAAGCCAATGCCCCTCCAGAGAAGATCGCTAGGAACGCTGCAAACATAGCCAAACCCAAGCTGATTCCCGCTACCAATAGGCAACCAAAAATCAGGATGACCTTGAGAATACTCCTCAAAGTTCTGTTTGTTGCAGCCTCCGCCTTTGCTATTCTTGCCAGCTCCACAAAGTACTTAAACCACGACATATCCGGTCCTTTTGCGACCGACTTGGTTGCCTTGGCAGCAGACGATCCCTCCGTTGACCGCATGCGGTCCTGGTGTCGAAGGTGTCTTTGTAGATTAGCTTCCTGTTCTGGCGTAAGTTTCGGCTTACTTGGCTGTTGCTCATCCATAAGGATTATCTCAAAACGAAAATCGCCGACCAATTGACTCTAATTTCGGAACGTCCGCTTTTCCCGAAAGCGGACGTTCAAACTGCTAGAAAAAGGGTGAAATGAATGTCCGATTTAGGCCAGAAGCGGACGTCATGTTACTGGGCTCCTCGAACACAACGTTGTACCGTCTTGTCTGTTCACTCGAAACGGCGCTTGTATTTACCCAGAATATGTAGCACCCAAATAATTGCTGCTTCTGCTGGAATTATATAGGCCAGGAGTGTAGCGACCGATGGGGGCTTTATGCCTGCGCTCATCCAGTCACCGGCCATGTAGGGATTAATAATACCAACTATCAAGACGAAGACGAGCAACCAGAGAAATACCACCGTCATCCCTCTTGCCCAAGAAGTCATTCGCAGCATGCCGTAGCTGATTACCGCGAACAGAAATGCTAGCCATAGCTCAAACCAAGACCCGGAGGATACGTACCAAGAATGCAACTGCGAAAGGGTCAGTAGCAAAAACAAGATCGACGTTACGATAACAGCAATCCGGAGTGATATCGGATGATCTTTCCAAATCCATGTGGCCATATGATGACGAAATAACTCTGAAAAATTCCCCGAATCCGTCAGACGAAACCCAACAAACGATGTTCGCTCTCGCCTTGCTGAATGTCCGCTTTGGGTCGTAAGCAGCCCTTACCGACAATACTAGCTCAACGTCTGCTTTGGGGCGTATAGCGGACGTTTTCGAGCTGGTTTTGAGGTCTTCACCAAGCAACCGCGCTCTACATAAAGGTGGGTGTTTTATTCCTCTTCTTTTCTTTTTTCAATTGTCGTTTTTCCTTTGGACTACGCTGAGCCTTTTTCTGCTGTTCCTTTCTGCCTTTATCTTTCTTTCCCTTATCGCCCATATCGGATTCTCCGTGATTGAAAACGCATTTTTAGCCTTGCGGTTTTTATTGCTTAAGCAGAGTACTCCGCGGTTCGTTTCGAGCCAAGTCCCGTCAGCGACGGTACGTCGCTGAATGACCGCTTTTCCCGAAAGCGGTCATTCAGCCCACCAAAAATCGGGTGAAATTAGGGGCTGCTTTCGGCCAGAAGCGGCCCTTCAGTCAAGCGGCCTATTAATTTCCATCAATATGGAATCGACTGCGACAAGAGCAGCTTCGTACTCTTCAGTCAAATGCTTTCTGTATCCGTAACGAATCTCAACCATTGAGCGGAATCTCGAATCGTTAAGCATATGCCTCAGCGCGTCAGCATCGCCGGCAATGGGCCTTGCCGGAATTGACCAGTCGTCATACCAGGATCCCATCGCGTCCGCAGCACTCAGGCCTTCATTAATGAAGTAAGGAACGTGGATTTCATAAACCATTTTGGCGTGAGCCTCTTGATCGTCCCATACTTCCCCAATTTCCCGTTCCCAATTCACAAGTCGTTTTCTTAGCGCCCTGCTTGATAGCATTTCGAGTCGGCCTGACGCCAACAGCGCGTGAAGGGTCCCGTTGCTGATATCCGTCGTGTTAGGCGTGAGCAGCTCCCGTATTGCGGTTTCCACAGCCGCAGCTGATTCTTGCGAGGCACCGGCGTCGGAAATTGACAAAACGTTTTCGAGCGACTTCAGAGAATCCCTATGTAGGGCGGAATGCCGCGTAAGGACTTCGCGAATGGCCAAGAACTCTTCCTCGAGTCCCTGAAGAATCTCGTGCTCCTCCTTTCTGATCTGGCGATCCTGCCACCACGCGTCGATCCCGAATGCCAACAAGATACTCACGACGACAGCCGTACCTTCAGCAAATAGGCGTTTCCATGGAATGTCTTGGGACTTTGGCATGCTGTGGTCTCGCAATTCCGAGCGACCGCTTTGGGTTGTTAGCAGACATTTCGCCTAATATTAGCTGAATGTCTGCTTTCCGGAGCAAAGCAGACGTTTATATCACTCAGAACGCGAGCGCCAGCATCCCGGCACCCCAGACGAGCAAAACGACACCGGTCGCGTAGCCGAGCCAGTGGCCGGCGGGGACAGTCTTTTCGAACAGAACGAACAGGGCGAGGCCCGTGATCCAGTAGAGGTTCATTACCCCGCCGAAAAATAGGAGTCCCATCAGGAACCAGCAACAGCCGACGCAGAAGGCGCCGTGTACAAGGCCCATGCGCAGTGCGCCACGGGCGTCCTGCCGCCAATGGGTGCTAAAGAATGCAAGTGGCGATCGGCAGTGGCGAAGACAGGCATGCTTAATCGGCGTGAGCTGGTAGAGGCCCGCGGCGAGCAGCAGGGCGCCGCCGAAGATCACGTTGGTCCTGACGAGCATCGGTGAAAGGATGCCAATCCGCTCGAACCCCCACTGCAGGATCACCGCGACCATGCTGAAGCCAGCCCAAGCGGCGAGATAGCCGACCGCGAATATGCTCGTCGCGACATGGGGATGGCCGGTTTCGAGCTGCTTGCGATTGACCGTCGCGAATAAAAGGATCATCGGTGCCGCGCTGGGCAGCATCATCGCCACCATCATGACCCACCACATCAAGAACATCAGGACTGCATAGCCGGGCGTCCAGACCGCGGGTGTCATCATCGCCATGCCGGCCATGCTCCCCGCCATCCCGGGCTGCGACATGCGGGTCATCTCGAATGCCGACATGCCCATGCCGGCGCCGGCCAGCAGATACGCCCACGACAGAGCGATAACCGCAATCAGTGCGGTAACGACAACCAGGCGATCGCGCCTGACTACTGCCTCAAGTGTGGCGTCGACGCGCACCGTCATCCTCCATTCAACCGATCGGAGATTCCGCGCCAAGCCATGCTGTAAGCCTTGATCTTTCGCGGACCAAACCATCCTGATTGAAGTGGTGAACGCAAAATATCGCAAATGAATCCTCGAACGCCATCTCCATCTCACCCGTCACCGAGGTCTTTCCCAAGACGATATCCGCGTATGTAAACTCAACACTACCGCTCGGGCGCGCTAGCGCCACGTGGAACGCTTCACCGCTGAACTCGTTGATTATCGGTCTGCTGCTACCCGTCAAGACGTCCGGTATGTTGACCCGTGCGGTTTTGAGATCGAAGTTCGCTTCGATGTCGATCGGCAGGAACAGTGTTTCGCAAAATTCCGAGCATGTTGACCCGTAGACGGCGTAAATATTGCTGAGGGGGGCGCATGCCTCGCCTGAGATAATCGTTTCAATTGCGACCCGTTGAGCTTCGTCCGCACGCTCGTCGATAACGATCTGGCGCTTGCCATTTCCGTCCGCGATTTCGCCGGGCCACTTGTAAAACGCCGCCCAATTCAAGCCCACGAGCGGCGTGTCATTGAAATGGCCTTCGATGATGGTGCCAGTGTAGGCCGACTGACAATAGCCATGGGTACTTGGCAAGTTGAACTGGCAACCACAATTTATGGCGCAATTGCAGTTATCGTAAGTTTCGCTCTTGAACAGCCATTGATTAGCCATCTCACCGATCCTCCCCTAATCCGTCATCTAGCCTACGTCGTAAAAGGTATCTTGGGGCGTCACCGCTGTCTAGAGAAAATACTACGAAGATTGGCCCCGGACGCCGAGGAGGCGCTACAGTCAGTCGTAAGCATCATCCGGTGAGGGCGAGATTTCGTGAAACAATGGGCCCATGTTACGGTGAGCTGTTGAAGCCGTTTGGCATGAAGACGATACCGGGACCCGGTAAATGCAGGGGGAGAAGATTCCATGGCATGGCAAGTTTCTGGACGAAGCCTGGATTTGTGCAGCTGCAAGATGTGGTGTCCCTGTTGGCTCGGCCCTGAAATAGAGCCTGACGAGGGATGGTGTGCGCATACGTTCGGGTTTGAAGTTCGGCAAGGTAGCTCGGATGGCGTGGATCTGGGCGGCACGACAGTGGCGATGACGGGGGAATGGCCGGCTAATTTCTTTTTGGGCGAAGGCAGGGCACGTCTCTACATTGGCGAAACCGCCAGCGAGGATCAACGGCGCGAGCTGGAAGCAATTTTCAGTGGCAAGAAAAGCGGTCATTTGGCAAGTCTTTGGGGCGCGACGATAGACGAATGGTTGCCAGCCAAGGTTGCGAGTGTCGCTATTTCCTGGGGCAAGAAGCCGATCCTCTCTGTGAACGGGATTGGCCAAGCAACTATGCAGCCAATATCAAATGGTGCCGGGAAACCAACGATCGTATCTGGCGCGATGTCGCAAGCAGGACTTCAGATTGATAGCATGAATTTGGCTAGCAGTGACGGAAGCCGGTGGTCTGATCCTGACTTTCGCAGCTGGGAAGGCAGCTCTGGAAATATTCATGAATTTGACTGGAGCGGCTGACGCCAACTTGTTCTGACAACGTCACTCTGATCAGGTACCGATCATCACAACTACGACTTCGCGACTGCATCCAACGTTGATAATCTGACGAACAGGTAGCCGCCTGTGGCACCGGCGGCGGCCTGCGTCACGAGACCACCGGTCGATCGTGCCGCAGCCACAAGCGTAATATCGAAAGTCATGTTCAGGCCAAAATGAACCGCAAGCACTGCGACGGCACCAGCAATGATGTAAAGCGGAATTCGTGCCTGTGGAAACCAGCGGGTGATCAAAGCGGTCACCAGAAACGCGATCAGAAAACCAATCGCGAATAGCGGAAGCAAAGTCGCTCCCATCCCCAGCAAATCGTGGCCGGTAACAGCGATACGTTGGCCGAAACTGATCGGCAGACCCAAGGCAGTGATGCTTGCCAGTGCAAACTGAGTCGCCATTATGGCGGCGAAAACGTAGGCTGCCACGACGGCTGCCAGAAAGGAAAGCGATCTTTTTATCATGTTATGGTTGTGCTCCAGGCGCCCACCGGACAACAGAGACTAACATAGCAACCCGTCGGCGAGCGCCAGAGAAATCATGCGCGGATCGTTCATTACAGCATTCATTTTCGGTAGCTTGTCGCTGAGTGCGGTGGCGCAAGAGTACCGTCTCGAAACGGTCGCCAGCGAACTGTCCAATCCCTGGAGCCTGGCGTTTCTGCCTGACGGCAGCATGTTGGTAACCGAGCGTGCCGGCCAGCTCAGGCGCGTGAGCAAGGCCGGCAAAATCGGCCAGCCCATCGTCGGTGTACCCGAGGTCTATTTCGCTGGTCAGGGCGGTTTGCACGATGTGATCCTGCATCCGGAATTTGCCGAGAACGGCATGTTGTACCTTTCGTATGCGGAAGGTTCACCGGATGACAATGGCACTGCGGTGGCCCGGGCAAGGCTTAGGAATAATACGTTGGAAGAGCCCGAGGTAATTTTTCGTGTTTGGTCTCGCAAGGATACGCCAGTTCACTATGGTGCCCGAATGGTCTTCCTGCCGGATGGCACGTTGCTCTTGACGACCGGTGAGGGTTTCGACTATCGCGAGGCCGCGCAGGATTTATCAAGCGGCCTCGGCAAGATCATTCGTATCAATGACGACGGTTCGCCGGCAGCCGGAAATCCTTTTCCTGAATCACCGTTCGTCTGGAGTTACGGTCTTCGCAACCCTCAGGGGCTCGCCATAACCGGAGACGGGATCGTTTACCTGCATGATCATGGGCCGCGAGGTGGCGACGAAGTAAACATCATCAAACCCGGTGTCAATTACGGATGGCCGGCGATCACCTTCGGAGTCGATTACAGCGGCGCTTATGTCACTCCCTACACCGAATGGGAGGGCATGGAGCAGCCGATTCATTATTGGGTACCGTCCATCGCCCCATCCGGACTCGCTGTTTATGAGGGCGACGTGTTTCCGGAATGGCAAGGCGATCTGTTCGTCGGCGCACTGGTAGACAAAGAGGTCCGGCGACTTGACATGAAGAACAACGAAGTCGTCGATGAAGAGTCACTGTTTGGCGAATTGGATGTGCGTATCCGTGACCTTCGAGAAGGGCCCGATGGGGCGTTGTACATTGTCACTGACGGCGATCCCGGCAAGATCGTCAGAGTTATCCGCGCTGCCGATTGATCGAGTTGCAGGCGCCGTCGGTCGTCTCATCGGGCTGATTGGCTACGCTCCTCCAGCTCGGCCCAACGCTCGATTGCCGTATCAAGAACCTGCTGATTTTCCGTTAGTTCCTTGAGGATTTCCTGGATCTCCGCGTGATCCCGGCTGTAAAAATCCGGGGCGGAAATCTGATTCTCCAGATCGGAGACTGAGGATTCCAGTTGCTCGATATCACCCGGTAACTGCTCCAGCTCGCGTTGTTCCATGTAACCCAGTTTCTTCGGTGCCTGGTCCGCCGCCGATCTTCGCTGCCCCCTGCTTTTATTTTTCTTGACGTTCGGGTTATCAACCTCAGCCAGATTTTTTCCCTGACGAACCCAGTCGCTGTAGCCGCCTACATACTCCTGAATCTTGCCGTCGGCTTCGAAGACCAGTGTACTGGTGACAACATTATCGAGGAACTGCCTGTCATGGCTGACGATGATCAGAGTGCCGTTGAACTCGGTCAGTTTTTGCTCGAGTACCTCCAGCGTTTCCATGTCGAGATCATTGGTTGGCTCATCCAGAACGAGAAGATTTGCAGGTTGCGTAAACAGCTTGGCAAGGATGATGCGGTTTCTCTCCCCACCGGACAGTGCTTTGACGGGCGTCATGGATCGTTTGGGACTGAACAGGAATCCCTTCAGGTAACCAACAACATGGCGGTCCTTGCCGTTGAGCCTGATGTGTGTGCGTCCGCCGCCGACGTTATCGGCCACGGACTTTTCCAGATCGAGCGTCTGGCGTAGCTGGTCGAAATAGCCGATCTCGACGTTGGTGCCGTGTTTGATGACACCCGACTGTGGTTCGAGTTCGCCAAGCAGCAGGCGCAGCAACGTTGTCTTGCCGACGCCGTTATTGCCAAGCAGGCCGATTCGGTCTCCGCGCATGATCTTGATCGAAAAGTTTTCGATCAACGGCTCATCCTGATAACGGTAGTTGACCCTTCGCGCGCGAATGACCTTGCGGCCTGACTGCTCCGCTTCCTCGATATACATTCGGGCGCTCTTGTCCCTGGCGATGCGCTGAGACCGTTCTTCGCGCATTTTGACAAGAGCTCTTGTGCGTCCTTCGTTTCGCGTTCGTCGTGCTTTGATTCCCTGTCGTATCCAGATTTCCTCCTGCTCCAGCTTCTTGTCGAACTTCGTGTTTTCACGCGCCTCGACCTCTAGTGTTTTGTCTTTTCGAGACAAATATTTGTCGAAATCTCCCGGCCAGCTCGTCAGCTTGCCTCTGTCGATCTCGACTATTCGGGTCGCCAGCCCCTGCAGGAAGGCACGATCATGCGTTATGAAGATGACGGAACCTGCGTAACCATGCACCGTGTTTTCCAGCCACTTGATCGTGAGGATATCCAGGTGATTTGTCGGCTCGTCCAGTAACAGCAGGTCCGGTTTCTGAACCAGGGCTTTTGCCAGCGCGACGCGTCGCCGCCAGCCACCGGACAACTCGTTCATTCTCTTGTCTGCAGGCAGATTGAGTTCAGTCATCGTCGTTTCGACGCGTTGCTCGATGTTCCAGCCGCCGTGCGCGTCAATAAGCTGATGGAGTTCCTGCAATTCCTTCAGCCCCTGACCATCGAGCTCCTTCTGCGATTGATGGTGATATTGCTCTAGCAGTAGCTGAATGCCCGCGAGGCCGGATGTCACGACCTCCCGGACCTGCATGTCCATGGCCTCGGGCAGCGACTGGGCAAGCTGGCTGACGACAAGCCCGGATTTGCCGATTACTTCGCCCGAATCAGGTTTGATTTCCCTGGTAATCAATCTCAGCGTCGTTGACTTGCCGGCCCCGTTACGCCCGATCAGGCAAACGCGCTCGCCCGAGTCGATCGCGAGATCAGCCTGTATGAGAATCCTCTGGTCGCCGAATTCCAGCGAAACTTCTTCAAATCGAACGAGTGACATGTTTGCCAAGCATACACGCTGAAATCAAAAACGAACGGGCCGGATTGAACAAACCATGCGATGGTCGTAATGTCGGTAGCTGCATGCGGAGGTGCTGCTTATGGACGAAGACCGCCTGATCGATATCGAGACGAAGATGGCCCACCAGGAACAACTCCTGTCCGAGCTGAATGAGGCCCTTACGGATCAGCAGGCTCAGCTCGGCCGTCTGGAAACTTTGTGCCAATCCTTGGTCGATCGATTCAAGTCCCTGGCGGACAACGCAGGCGTCGATGAGGCCAGCGTCGAACGACCGCCACATTATTGAGGAACAGAGAAGTCATGAGCCAGGATAATTTCCCCGACCTTATTCGCCAACTGCCGGCATTCGATGGCCCATTCGACGCTTATCGGCTCGAGGCAAGCGGCTGTGAGGTGCTGTTCGCCTCCTATCCGGCAGGGACCGAGATAGAGCCACACACACACCCGACCCGAAATTGCGGAGTCATTACGCGCGGAGAGTTGTTCCTGACCTGCGGGGGCGAGGAAAGGAGATACGGCGTTGGTGACTGGTACTACCTTGACGCAAACGCAGAGCACGCCGCCAGATTCGAAGTGGGCACATCGGAGATCGAGTTTTGGTTCAAATGAGTCAACCCAATCGAATCAATCGGGGGATCTGGGTCGGTATCTTCATCGCCGTACTTGCCTGGTCGGGTATCGGGCCCAAGGACACCGTGACCTGGTTTCTGGAAGTATTTCCGGCGCTGCTCGGTGCTGCTGTCCTCTGGTACACGCGAACTACTTTTCCGCTTACGCGGCTGGTGTATGTCCTGATCTTGTTTCACTGCGTCATCCTGATGGTTGGCGGCCACTACACTTATGCGGAAGTGCCGTTATTCGACTGGTTGAAGGACCAGTTCGACCTCGCGAGAAATAACTATGACAAGGTCGGGCATTTCGTACAGGGTTTCGTGCCGGCAATGATTGCGCGAGAAATCGTAATTCGCCGTCGCGTATTCAATTACACAGGATGGCGCGATTTCTTCGTAGTCTGCTTTTGCCTGGGCTTTAGCGCGTTCTACGAGCTGATCGAATGGGTTGTCGCGCTGGCATCGGAAGAAGCCGCCGATGCCTTTCTCGGAACGCAGGGCTACGTCTGGGACACGCAGTCCGACATGGCGTATGCCCTGGCCGGAGCTGTAGTCGCGTTGGCGTTTCTCGGCCGTATTCACGATCGCCAGCTTCAGGCGGGCGGATTCGTCGCAACACGGACCGGATGACTCAGCGTTATACGATCGGACTCGCAGCAGAGCATCACGTGCGGGCAATACCGGCCATCGAGCAGGCCGCCGCGGCGATGTTTTCTGAGACTGACCTGCCCGCCCAACTGCGCTATCTGGTTACCGATGTGGAGCTGATCGTCGAAGCACAGCGTCAAGGACGCTTGTGGGCAGCATTGGACGAGAAAAAGAAGCTGGTCGGTTTTGCGCTGGTGCGCATGGTCGGCAGGTTTGCGCACCTCGAGGAGATGGACGTTCATCCGGATCACGCCAGGCAGGGCCTCGGCACGCGCCTGTTGGGCGCTGTCATTGCCTGGGCCAAAGATGGCGGACATCCTGGCATTTCCCTGATCACGTTCCGGCATCTGCCATGGAATGCGCCATTCTATGAGCGCAACGGATTCGTCCAACTCGCTGACGGTCACGACCGTAACTATCTGCGCGATCTGATTGGCGAAGAAGCCGGGGCAGGGATCGACCCGTCCACGCGCGTGGCGATGCTTTATGACATTTTCGGCACACCGAGTTCAGCATGACCCGGAAACGATGCGCATTTCTGACAATGGACAGCACCGATGGCTGGGCGATCGATTCTGATCTGAGTTTCGAACCAATGCTGGAGCTGGGTTGGTCCATCGACATGGTGCCCTGGAAAACCGCCGGCATCGACTGGAATCAATACGACGCTGCCTACATTTGTACACCATGGGATTATCCCGACGACCCTGATTCATTCCTGGCCCTGCTTGAAACCATTGATGAGTCCAGCGCGATACTTGTCAATGACATCGCACTCGTTCGCTGGACCATTCCCAAAACGTATCTGCGCGATCTCGAATCGCGGGGTGCGGCGATCGTGCCCAGTATCTGGTACCAGGAATTCAATCCGGAAGAACTCCCGGGTTATTTCGTAGCACATCAATCCGACAGGATCATCGTCAAGCCTGTTGTCAGCACAAACGCGCATAACACGTTCCTGCTCGACAGGCCTGTTCCGGCCGACGTGGTCACTGATCTCGAGAAAACATTCGCTGCACAGCCTTTCGTTGTACAACCGTTCATGGAAAACGTGCAGGCCGAAGGCGAGTACTCGCTGTTTTTCTTCTCCAACGGGTTCAGTCACGCGATATTGAAGACGCCGAAAGAAGAAGACTTCCGTGTGCAGGAGGAACACGGTGCACATATTGTCTCCGCAGAACCGGAACGAGCGCTCCTGGAGACTGCGGCGGATCTGCTGCGCCTGGTAGATCCGATGCCGGTTTACGCGCGCTGCGATTTCATACGCGGGCCCGATAGCCAGTTCCTGCTAATGGAACTCGAGGTGATCGAGCCGTCTCTGTATTTGCGAATGGACAGTGAATCGCCTATGCGATTTGCCCGGGCCTTTGATGCTTACGTGGCTGGTTTGCGAGCATCCGCTTGAGATACTGACCGGTAAATGATGCATCGTTCGCCGCAACATCCTCGGGCGTGCCGGTTGCGATAACTTCACCGCCACCGTCGCCACCTTCCGGTCCGAGATCGACGATCCAGTCAGCGGTCTTGATGACGTCGAGATTGTGCTCGATGACGACGACAGTGTTGCCCTTGTCGCGCAGGCGATGCAGGACTGCCAGTAGCTGCTCGATATCGTGAAAATGCAGGCCGGTCGTCGGTTCGTCCAGAATATAGAGGGTACTACCTGTATCCCGTTTTGACAGTTCCTTGGCAAGCTTGATGCGCTGGGCTTCGCCGCCGGACAAGGTCGTCGCATTCTGGCCCAGCCTGATGTAGGACAGGCCGACATCCAGGAGTGTCTTCAGTTTTTTCGCAACCACCGGTACGTTGCGGAAAAACCCGGATGCGTCCTCGACGGTCATGTCGAGTACCTCGCAGATATTCCGCCCCTTATAGCGGATCTCCAGAGTCTCGCGGTTGTATCGTTTGCTGCGGCAGACGTCGCAAGGTACATAGATGTCCGGCAGGAAGTGCATTTCGACCTTGATGACGCCGTCTCCCTGACAGGCTTCACATCGGCCGCCTTTGACGTTGAAGCTGAACCGTCCGGGCATGTAGCCCCGCGACCGGGCTTCCTGGGTCCCGGCAAAGAGTTCGCGAATCGGCGTGAAGAGGCCGCTGTAGGTTGCGGGGTTCGAGCGTGGCGTTCGGCCTATCGGGCTCTGACTGATATCGATGACCCGATCGATTGAGTCGAGCCCCGCAATTTCGTCGTGAGGCGCCGGATTGCGGTTGCTTCGATTCAACGCATCAGCCGCTGCCTTGTACAAGGTGTCGTTGACGAGCGTTGACTTGCCGGAGCCCGACACGCCGGTTACGCAGGTCATCAGGCCGGTTGGTATTGCGACATCGACAGATTTGAGATTGTTGCCGCGCGCACCACGAATCGACAACTGCCGATTCTTGTCTGCCGGGACCCGGCTCTCGGGTACTGCTATGCTGCGGCGCCCCGACAGGTATTGGCCTGTCAGTGACTGTGCGTTTTCCTGAATCTCCGATGGTCGACCCTCGGCGACAATCTGACCGCCGTGCACGCCGGCACCGGGGCCCAGGTCCACGACGTGATCGGCCGACATAATGGCTTCCTCGTCATGCTCGACGACGATGACCGTATTACCGATGTCGCGAAGATGCAGCAGCGTTCCGAGCAGGCGCTTGTTGTCACGTTGGTGCAGGCCAATTGACGGCTCGTCGAGGATATACATGACGCCGACCAGGCCGGAGCCGATCTGGCTGGCGAGCCTGATACGCTGAGCCTCGCCGCCGGACAACGTCTCGGCACTGCGATTCAAGGAAAGGTAATCCAGGCCTACGTCACTCAGGAATCCGAGCCGTTCGCCGATTTCCTTGACGATCTTGTCGGCAATGGTCGCACGCCAGCCTTCGAGCTTCATCTCCTCGAAGAAGGCTCTCGCGTGGCCGACTGACATATCGCTGATCTCGGGTAAGGCGAGGCCGGCGATGAACACATTGCGTGCCGAGCGATTGAGCCGGGTGCCATTACATTCCGGGCAGGACTGGCTGTTCAGGAAGCGCGAGAGTTCTTCGCGAACGGCACCCGATTCGGTTTCCCGATAGCGCCGGTCGAGATTCGGAATTACACCTTCGAATCGATGAGATTGACTGATCTGCATGCCGCGCGAGTTGGCATAGTGAAATTCGACTTTTTCCTTGCCGCTGCCGAACAGCACGATTTGACGAATTTTCTCGGGCAATTCACGAAACGAAGTCTCAATGTCGAATTTGAAATGCGCAGCGAGGCTCTGGATCATCTGAAAGTAGTAAGTCGTCTTGCGGTCCCAGCCTCGGATCGCGCCGCCGGCGAGCGAAAGGTCGGAATTCACTACGACCCGATCGGGATCGAAAAATTGCTTTACGCCGAGACCGTCACACCCGGGACATGCGCCGCTCGGATTATTGAAAGAGAAGAGGCGCGGCTCGAGTTCGGTCAGGCTGTAGCCGCAAATGTTGCAGGCGAAGCGATCTGAAAAAATCAGCTCCTCTTTGTCCTTTTCTTCCATCCATGCAATACGGGCCACGCCGTCGGCCAGGCGTAGCGCCGTTTCGAAGGATTCGGCGAGCCGGAGCTTCAGGTCAGCCTTGACCTTGAACCTGTCGACGACGGCATCGATATTGTGCTTGCGGCGAAGCTCCAGATTCGGCGGATCGTCCAGCTCGAAAACTTCGCCGTTGATGCGTGCTCGAATGAACCCCTGGGCCTGCAGGTCCTGCATCAACCGCACGTGCTCTCCTTTACGATTTGCCACAACCGGAGCGAGCAGCATCAGGCGCGTGCCTTCCGGCAGCGAAAGCACCTGATCGACCATCTGGCTGACCGTCTGAGCCTCCAGCGTCACGCCATGGTCCGGACAACGCGGCGTGCCAGAGCGTGCATACAAGAGGCGCAGGTAGTCGTAAATCTCCGTGACGGTGCCAACGGTCGAGCGCGGATTATGCGATGTGGATTTTTGTTCGATCGAAATCGCCGGGGACAGGCCGTCGATATGATCGACGTCGGGTTTTTCCATCATCGACAGGAATTGCCTGGCGTATGCAGACAGAGACTCGACATAGCGCCGTTGCCCCTCGGCGTAGATTGTGTCGAATGCGAGCGAGGACTTGCCCGACCCCGACAGGCCGGTAAAGACAATTAACTTGTCTCGTGGCAGGCAGAGATCGATGTTCTTGAGGTTGTGCGTTCTCGCGCCGCGAATATCTATGAATTTCATGTAGGGTCTGCAGTGAACGCCGAACAACCTGCTAATATACGCCGCCGCGGCACTCTGGCGCAAAGGCACGTCACATCCAAATGACAACAGGTACCGATTACAGCGCTGTTCTTCATGCAATGCTGCCAGATGAGCGGCGAGCGGTTGGTGTTATCGCGCTCGTTGCAATGTGTCGTATGTTCGGCCTGTTCGCGCTGTTGCCTGTGTTGGCCATCTACGCGGCCAGGCTCGAGGGCGCGACACCACTGTTGATTGGTCTGGCTGTTGGCGCTTATGGCCTGACCCAGGCAACTTTGCAGATTCCATTCGGCCTGCTCTCGGATCGCATCGGACGCCTGCCGGTCATTCTGCTCGGTCTGGCGCTGTTTGCGGCCGGCAGCGTTTTCGCCGCAATGAGTGAGACGATATCCGGCGTTATTGCAGGCCGATTTCTGCAGGGCGCCGGCGCTATCTCCGCGACACTCACGGCCTTGATAGCCGACGCGACGCGGCAGGAAGTCAGGACACGAACCATGGCTATCCTCGGTATCGGTATTGGGACCTCGTTTCTGCTGGCGTTGATCCTGGGCCCGGTCATCGCGGGACACACCGGTGTGCGCTCATTATTCTGGATCGCGGCGATACTCGCCGCTGTTGCCGCCGCCTTGATGCTGTTGATGCCGGCTGGCGTTGAACGGCCAAAGGCAGCGTCGGGCTTCAGACTCTCCGCAGCACTGCGCCCCGAGCTGCTGCGCCTCGATTTCTATGTCTTCGTATTGCATGCGCTCCTGACGGCGAGTTTTGTCGCTCTGCCATTTCTGTTACGCAATCGACTCGATCTGGTCCTTGCCGACCATTGGAAAATCTATGTCGGGTCTTTGATTCTGTCACTGGCCGGAACAATACCGCTGATAATTGTGGATGACAGGCGGGGCAGGCAGGGAGTGATTGGACTAGCTGTCGGCCTGGTTCTAACCGGGCTTGTGATTCTGGCTTTCGCTGGTGTCGCCGTGATGCCGGTATTCATCGCACTCGCGATTTTCTTCGCCGGCTTCAATTTTCTCGAGGCGGGGCTGCCGGCACGGCTCTCGATACTGGCGGACGGCGAATTGCGTGGCACCTCCCTGGGTGTTTTCTCGAGTTCACAGTTCCTGGGCGCGTTCGCAGGCGGCCTGATCGGGGGCCGGTTTCTGGCCGCTGGCCAGCCGTCACAGGTATTCATTGTCTGCGCGTCACTTGCCTTCTTCTGGCTGGTCATCCACCAGTTTTCGGCGTCCGCACAGGGGTCGGAGAAAAAGGCCTGAAAAGGCGCGATTTCCGGCCAATTTGCTGGAAATCAAGCTGGCATTTGGTGAGTCAGGGCATACAATAGGCACCCCCTTGCGAATCCAGAACTACAAATAACAGGGAACCAGCTATGGCCCGTGGAATAAACAAAGTAATCGTCGTCGGCAATCTCGGCCAGGATCCCGAAACCCGTTACATGCCCAGCGGATCTGCAGTAACAAATATGCGGATCGCGACCAACGAGTCCTGGAAGGACAAGCAAACGGGGGAACAACGCGAGCGCACCGAATGGCACAGCGTTGCAATGTTTGGCCGCCTTGCCGAGATTTCGGCAGAGTATCTGCGCAAAGGATCTCAGGTATACGTAGAAGGCAAGCTTCGCACACGGAAATGGCAGGATAAGGAAGGGCACGATCGCTACACGACCGAGATCATTGCCGACGAGTTGCAAATGCTTGGAAGCAAGTCGGGTGCCGGTGCGCCCGCCATGAAAGATTCGCCGCCGGCAAGCGCTCCGCCGCAGCCATCCGGGGACGACTTCGACGACGATATTCCGTTCTAGGTAATCACAATTCGATAATCGGGCGTGCGGTCTGTCACAAGCCAGACCGTGATTTCGAACAACGCGCGCGTAGCGATTAAAGCCTACCGTACACGCCCGTTTTCACGGGTTTCAGACTCACAGAACTTGCTGGATACATATTTATGGGTGCATTTAAAGAACCGCATGGCGGGGAACTGAAAGATCTCTATCTTTCGCCCGAAGATGCGGAACAGGAAAAGGCCAAGGCCAAGGACTATCCGTCCCTGGATCTGAAAGCGCGTCAACTCTGCGACCTTGAGCTTCTGCTCAACGGTGCGTTCTCACCGCTTGACGGATTTCTGAACAAGGACGACTACGACTCGGTCGTCAAGACGATGCGCCTGGTCAGCGGTGTGCTCTGGCCGATGCCTATTACGCTGGATGTCAGCGAGGACTTTGCCGCGGGCCTCAAGTCCGGCGAACACATCGCGCTTCGGGATCACGAAGGCGTGTTACTCGCGACGCTTCAAGTCGGCGACATCTGGACGCCCGACAAGAAGGCCGAGGCGAAAAACGTATTTGGCACGACAGACAACGCGCATCCTGCCGTTAATTTTTTGAATAATATAGCAAATTCGGTATATATCGGTGGCAGGCTGCTGGGCGTCGAGCCGCCGACGCACTACGATTTCAAGAATCTTCGCGACAGGCCGGCTGAACTCCGTGAGCGCTTCCGAAAGCTGGGTTGGCGCAAGGTCGTCGCTTTCCAGACGCGCAATCCCATGCATCGCGCGCACCAGGAAATAACGCTGCGTGCCGCCCGGGATGTCGAGGCGAATCTGCTGATTCAGCCGGTTGTCGGCATGACCAAACCCGGCGACATCGATCATTTCACGCGGGTACGTTGTTATGAGCACATCGTCAAACGTTATCCCGATCAAACCAGCATGTTGAGTCTGTTGCCGCTCGCTATGCGCATGGGCGGTCCGAGAGAGGCGCTATGGCATGCGATCATTCGCAAGAACTATGGCTGTACACATTTGATTGTCGGACGGGATCATGCAGGCCCGGGCAAGGACAGCAAAGGCAAGGACTTCTATGGACCTTATGATGCGCAGGAACTCCTGAAGAAACACGAGGAGGAGCTCGATATTACGATGGTGCCGTTTCGCATGATGGTCTATGCGGAAAATCGGGCCCAGTACGTGCCTGTCGACGAGACGAGCGACGCCGATCATGTCCTCAACATTTCGGGGACAGAATTACGCCGGCGCCTGCAGGAAGGGCTGGATATTCCAGACTGGTTTTCGTTTGCCGACGTTGTCGAGGAGCTCAGAAAAACACATCCGCCGCGTCACCGTCAGGGCTTCACCGTGTTTTTCACGGGCTTGTCCGGATCGGGTAAGTCGACCATTGCGCATGCGTTAATGACCAAGTTGATGGAGATTGGCGGGCGGCCCGTCAGCTTGCTCGACGGCGACGTTGTCAGAAAAAACCTGTCGAGCGAGTTGGGCTTTTCGAAAGAACATCGCGACCTCAACATTGTTCGCATCGGCTATGTTGCAAGCGAGATAACCAAGAACGGCGGTATCGCGATCTGTGCGCCGATTGCACCTTACGCTCATACTCGTAGAATGGTTCGCGAATCGATAAACCCGCATGGCGGGTTCATTGAAATTCACGTCGCAACGCCGCTGGATGTCTGCGAGCAACGCGATCGAAAAGGGCTGTATGCGAAAGCGCGCGCCGGCATCATCAAGGAGTTCACCGGTATTAGCGACCCTTATGAAAAGCCTGAATCGCCTGAAATGCTGATTGATACGACCACTATTTCCCCGGATCTTGCGGCCCACCGGGTACTCGTCAAGCTGGAAAGCATGGGATTCATCCGCTAAGCTCGGGAAATGAAAACGCTTTGTATTCAGTAACTTATTGATTCGCAATCATGCCCGAGAAGCTCTACATCAAGACATTCGGCTGCCAGATGAACGAGTACGACTCGCAGAAGATGGCGGACGTGTTACGTGAGTCGCACGGGTTTCAGGCGACAGACGTGCCAGAAGAAGCTGATGTGCTACTCGTCAATACCTGCTCGATTCGCGAGAAAGCCCAGGAGAAGGTATTTTCGGAACTGGGCCGCTGGCGTCAGTGGAAAGAGCAGCGACCCGGACTGATGATCGGCGTTGGCGGGTGCGTAGCCAGCCAGGAAGGCGAAGGCATTTCTGCACGTGCGCCATTCGTTGACATCGTCTTCGGGCCGCAGACCCTGCACCGACTTCCCGAGATGATCGATGCGGCGCGAGACAAGGGCGTGCCTGTCGTCGATATCTCTTTTCCCGAGATCGAAAAGTTCGATAAGTTGCCGGAGCCGCGCGCCGAAGGTCCGACTGCGTTCGTATCCGTCATGGAGGGCTGCAGCAAATACTGTACTTTCTGTGTCGTGCCTTACACGCGTGGAGAAGAGATAAGCCGTCCACTGGACGATGTGATTGCCGAAATCGCAGTCCTCGCGCTTCAGGGCGTTCGTGAGGTCAATTTGCTGGGCCAGAACGTCAATGCCTATTGCGGGCCGATGTACGATGGGCAGGTTGCCGATCTTGCCACGCTTATCTATTACGTCGCGGCCGTCGATGGTATCGACAGAATTCGTTTCACGACCTCGCATCCGGTCGAATTCACCGACAGTCTGATTCAGGCATATGCCGAAGTACCGCAGCTCGCCAATTTCCTCCATCTGCCGGTACAGAACGGCTCGGATCGTATTCTTGCCCGTATGAAGCGCGGCCATACGACGATCGAATACAAGCATAAGATACGAAAACTTCGTGAAGTCCGGCCCGACATTTCAATTTCATCCGATTTTATCGTCGGATTTCCGGGGGAAACCGGCGCGGATTTCGAGGCGACGATGAATCTGATTGCGGAAATCGGATTCGATCAATCCTTCAGCTTTATTTACAGCCCCCGCCCGGGCACACCGGCGGCGAATTTCACCGACGATACGCCGATGGAAATCAAGAAGAAGCGATTGCAGATCCTGCAGGCCCGAATCAACCAGCAGGCGATGGAAATCAGCACGGCGATGGTCGGCACGACACAATCGGTGCTGGTCGAGAGGCCTTCGAAAAAAAATCCAGCACAGTTTGCCGGTCGCACAGCAAACATGCGATGGGTCAATTTTGACGGTGATGCTTCCTGCATGGGACAGTTCGTGGACCTCGTAATTACCGAGGCCTTGCCGAATTCCCTGCGCGGACGCCTTGCAAATAACAGGGTTGCAGCATAATTGCCCTAATTGTGAACTGACGTATTCCATACAGCCATCCTTCGCGGTAGGCTTGGAGGCGTTAACTGAAAGAGGTCTGAACTCCAAAAATTGAACACCGTACAAGTATCTCAGGACATCGTCCTGGAACCCGCCGATAACAACCGCCTGGCTAATCTTTGCGGCCAGTTTGATGAGCACTTGCGGCAGATAGAACGCCGCCTCAACGTCGACATATCCAGCCGAGGAAATCGCTTCCGGGTCTCCGGAAATCCGGGTGCTGCTCAGATCGGCAAGGACGTTATTCGTTCCCTCTTCAAACTGACCGACAGTGAACGACTGGACCGAGAGCGCGTGCATATGTGCTTGCAGGAGTCCGTCATGAACGATGGCGAGCAAGGGGATGTGCCGCCGGAGCCGGACACGGTCGATGGCGAGAGAAATCGTTTTGAAATTCAGACGCGACGGAAACTCGTACGCGCCAGGGGCGCCAACCAACGTGCCTATCTGGCGAGCATTCACGACAACGATCTGGCGTTCGGTATCGGGCCCGCCGGCACAGGCAAGACCTATCTTGCGGTAGCCTGCGCTATCGATGCATTAGAGGCGGGACAAGTACGGCGAATCGTACTGGTCCGTCCGGCGGTCGAGGCGGGTGAGCGGCTCGGCTTTCTGCCGGGCGACATGTCACAGAAAGTCGATCCATACCTGCGCCCCATGTACGACGCACTCTACGATATGGTAGGTACGGAACAGGTCGGACGCCTGATAGAGCGCAACGTCATTGAAATCGCGCCGCTGGCGTTCATGCGTGGGCGATCGCTCAATGAGTCCTTCGTCATACTCGATGAAGCACAGAACACCAGCGTTGCGCAGATGAAAATGTTTTTGACGCGCATTGGCTTCGGTTCACACGCAGTGGTTACCGGGGATATAACGCAGATAGATTTGCCGACAGAACAGCAGTCGGGTCTCAAGAACGCGGCCAAAATTCTGGATAATGTCGACGGTGTCGGGTTTACGTTTTTTACTCCCGGCGATGTCGTCAGGCACGAACTCGTGCAGCGCATTGTCGAAGCCTACGAGACCGACGGAAATGGCGGGCCCAGGAAATAACGGCGATGAACATCTCCGTCGATCTGCAAATAGCCTGTCGGGTCAAAAGCGCACCGCGGGAGGCCGAAGTACATTCATGGCTGGAGCAGGCATATCAGGCCGGAAGCACGGATGCCTCGAGGGCATGCGATGTATCGGTCAGGATTGTTGACGAGGACGAGAGCCGGCAATTGAACAGCCAGTACAGGCAACAGGATAAGGCGACCAATGTGCTGGCTTTCCCGGCCGCTTCTCTCGGCCTGCCGAACGGTGAAGCCGATCTGCTCGGAGACCTCGTTATATGTGGGCCGTTGGTAGAGCAGGAAGCCGAACATCAGGGCAAGAGCCCGGCAAGCCATTGGGGGCATCTGTTGATCCACGGCATGCTGCATTTGCTCGGCTATGACCACGAGACGGCCAGCCAGGCAGCAGAAATGGAGACGGTGGAGAGAAAGATTCTTGCAGAACGTGGTTTTGAGGACCCTTACCAGGAGCGTTGAACGCGACCTGATACAATGTTTAGTCAACCAAGTTTTAGAGATCAATGAACGACAAACCGCCAAGTACCAGCGGCACAGGAAACACCGGCGTAATCAGGCGCGTAATGCGCGCGATCAAAGGTGAACCCTGGAGCCGAGAAGAAATTCACGATTTATTACAACAGGCCGAAAGTGTTTTCGACCCGGAAGAGCAGGACATGCTCGCCGGTGTTTTCGAAGTGGCCGAGACGCAAGTCCGCGAAGTAATGGTTCCCCGGTCGCAGATGGTCGTCATCGAGCGCGACCAGGGGTTCGATGAGATGCTGGAGCTGATTATTCAGTCCGGGCACTCTCGTTTTCCGGTTATCGGCGAAGATCGGGATGAGGTCCTGGGGATATTGCTGGCCAAAGACCTGCTGCGCTTTTTCGGTGACTCGTCAGCGGCCCTCCCCGAAATCGATAAATTGCTGCGTCCGGCTTCTGTCATTCCGGAATCAAAACGCCTGAATGCACTCCTCAAGGAATTCCGGGACAGCCACAATCACATGGCAATCGTTGTCGATGAGTATGGCGGTGTCTCGGGCCTGTTGACCATCGAAGACGTGCTGGAGGAGATAGTCGGCGAAATCGATGATGAACACGATCATGAAGAAGCCGAGTTCATTCAGAAGGACGAGGAACAGGACGGGAATCCCTGCTACACAGTGCGCGCCCTGACCCGCATCGAGGACTTCAACAAATATTTCGAATGTGACCTGGTCGACGATGACGATTACGACACGATCGGCGGTCTGGTTTTGCATCAATTGGGGTACTTACCCCGGCGCGGCGAGTGCCTGATTTTCGGCGGCTTCGATTTTCAGGTCACGAAAGCCGATCGCCGCCGTATCGACACGCTGCGGGTGCAACGCGACAGAAGGGAAGTCGCGACTGGTTGAGCGCGGTGCCTGACATCAGCAAGATTAATCAGCTTCGGCATTTTCTCGAAAGCAGGCCACGTGCCGGCCAGCTGATCCTGTTCGCCTTCGGTGCGCTGACGACGTTGGCCTTTGCGCCATTCAGCATGTATTTTTTCATGCCGCTCATGCTGTTGCCGGCCATGTTTACCTGGCTATTCATGCCGCCGCGCGCTGCAGCCAAACTGTCATTCTGGTATGGCGTGGGCTTTTTTCTGAGCGGTACGTACTGGCTTTATATTTCGATTCACGTATTCGGAGAGGCACCGCTCTGGGTAGCGATCGTCATCATGGCCAGCATGGTACTGCTCATGGCGGCTTACTGCTCGGCTGCCGGATGGATCACTTCACGGCTGGCGCGCGGTGATGCGAAACGACTGCTACTGATTGCGCCTGCCGCCTGGGTCACCTTTGAATGGTTGCGCGGCTGGTTGCTGAGTGGCTTCCCCTGGCTGGCGGTCGGCTACAGCCAGATCGATTCATCGCTGGCCGGCTGGGCCCCACTGGTCGGCGTCTACGGGATCTCAGTTGTCACTGTCCTGAGTTCGGCAGCGCTGCTTGCCGCAGTGACCGAAACAGGGCGACGGCGTTGGCTATGCGCGGGTGTCGTCATACTGCCCTGGGTCGCCGGCGCTGCTATGTCGCCGATTGACTGGACGACCGATTCGGGACGGTCCTTGCGCACGACGATCGTGCAGGGCGGAGTTTCGCAAGATCGAAAGTGGTTGCGCGACGAGTTTCAGCCTACGTTGTCTCTCTACCAAAACGCGATGCTCGAGCACCAAGACAGCGACTTGATGGTCTGGCCCGAAGTCGCGATTCCGTCGGAAATAGATTTGGTCGGGTACTACGTCACCGATTTGCAAAATGAGCTGTGGGAAAGACCGAGGACGCTTCTGTTCGGCATTCTCGAGCGCAATCCGGAAACAGGAAAAGTCTACAACAGCGTCGTGACGCTCGATGGCCGCAACCAGCAAATTTATCGAAAACGGCACCTCGTACCATTTGGTGAGTATTTTCCCGTGCCGGATTTCGTCAGGCAGTGGATGCGCCTGATGAGTTTGCCGACCAGTGACATGAGTGCCGGTGATGACGTGCAGCCGCTGTTGGCCTCATTGAGCGGCGAGAAACTTGCCATCGCAATTTGCTATGAAGATGCTTACGGCGCAGAACAGCTCTATATGCTCCCTGAGGCAAGCGTCCTTGTTAATGTCAGCAACGACGCCTGGTTTGGCAATTCGATCGCGCCGCACCAACATCTGGAAATTGCGCGTATGCGCGCCCTCGAGGCAGGGCGTTACGCGGTCAGGGCGACCAACAACGGTATCAGCGCATTCATCGGACCGAAGGGCGAATTGCTCGAGACGGCACCTCAGTTCATCTACGCCACGATGACGATGGATGTCGTCCCGCATACAGGAGCAACGCCGTACGTGCGAACTGGAAACTGGCCCGTTATTTCGTTCCTCGGTTTTATCCTCGCCTGGAATGCACGGAGAGTAATCAAGCTGCGAATCTGACAAGACCAAGGTATCCTCCACGGAATGGACGCCAGTTTTAAACCGGAAATCGTCGAACAGAACGCCCGCGAGTATTGGGAAAAAGAACGCGTGTTCGAAGTTGGCGAGGACCCCGATAAAGATCAGTTCTACTGTCTGACGATGTTCCCTTATCCCAGCGGCAAGGTGCATATGGGGCATGTGCGCGTCCTGACGATAAGCGACGTCATTGCCCGGTATCAGCGCATGCAGGGCAAACACGTGCTCCAGCCGATGGGCTGGGATGCATTCGGCATGCCCGCAGAGAATGCAGCGATTCAGCGTGGTGTGCCGCCGGCAAAATGGACCTACGACAACATCGACTACATGCGGGGCCAGCTCAAACGTTTAGGCTACGCTTATGACTGGACACGCGAACTGGCAACCTGTCGCCCTGAATACTATCGATGGGAGCAATGGCTGTTCACGAAGATGTTCGAGAAAGGTCTGGTCTACCGAAAAAAATCGACGGTGAACTGGGACCCGGTGGATCAGACTGTCCTGGCCAATGAGCAGGTCATCGATGGTCGCGGCTGGCGATCCGATGCGCCGGTCGAGCGTCGCGAGATTCCGCAGTGGTTCATGAAGATCACGGCGTACGCTGATGAGTTGCTGGATAACCTCGACAAGCTGGACGGCTGGCCGGACTCCGTCAAGACGATGCAACGCAACTGGATCGGCCGCTCCGAGGGCATTGAGCTTTCATTCGAGGTAGAAGGCGAAGAGAAGCCACTGACCGTATTCACGACGCGCCCCGACACCCTGCTTGGCGTTACCTACATGGCTGTTGCCGCCGAGCACCCCCTCGCGCAAAAAGCTGCAGCGGACGATCCCGAGATCGCTGCGTTCATCGAGGAGTGCACGAAGATGCAGGCTGCCGAAGCGGCGCTGGAGACCATGGAGAAGAAAGGCATGCCGCTCGGCATTTCTGCGATTCATCCGATCAGCGGTGAAGACGTCCCGCTCTGGGTGGCTAACTTCGTATTGATGAGCTACGGCACCGGGGCCGTAATGGCCGTGCCGGGTCACGACGAACGCGATTGGCAATTCGCCGACAAACACGGGCTACCGATCACGCAGGTCATAGCACCCTCCGACGGGTCTTCGATCGATATCCGGGAAGGTGCTTATGTCGAGTACGGAATCGTCGTTAATTCCGGGGAGTTTGACGGTCTCGATTACGATCAGGCATTCGACGCAATTGCCAAGCGGTTCGAGGATGAGGGGCGCGGCCGTCGCACTGTCAACTATCGGCTGCGCGACTGGGGCGTATCACGGCAGAGATACTGGGGCACGCCGATTCCGATCATATACTGCGACGATTGTGGTGCGGTTCCTGTACCGGAGCATCAATTACCTGTTGTTCTGCCGGAGGATGTGCAATTCACGGGCGTAGGCTCTCCTCTGAAAGACATTCCCGAGTTCTACGAAGCCGAATGCCCGAGTTGCGGCAACGCCGCGCGCAGGGAGACGGACACCTTCGATACATTCGTCGAATCGTCATGGTATTTCTCTCGTTACGCCTGTCCCGATAATGACGATGCGATGATCGATGAGCGCGAGTCGTACTGGATGCCGGTCAATCAATACACTGGCGGTATCGAACACGCGATTTTGCATCTCCTGTATGCGCGTTTTTTCCAGAAGGTCATGCGTGACTTCGGTTTGTCCGCCGCCGATGAGCCGTTTACGAATCTTCTGACTCAAGGCATGGTGCTCAAAGATGGCGCTAAAATGTCGAAGGCCAAAGGTAACACCGTCGATCCGCAGGAGTTGATCGACAAATATGGTGCGGACACGGTACGGCTTTTCATGATGTCCACGGCGCCGCCCGAAATGGCGCTGGAATGGTCTGACGATGGCGTGCAAGGTGCATTTCGATTCCTCAAGCGGCTTTGGAAAGCTGTATATGAACACGCGTCAGCGAGCCCTGCCGGACCGGTCGATCCGGAATCGCTCGACGAACGGCAGCGCGAACTGCGGCGAAAAACGCACCGCACGATTCAAAAAGTAAACGATGACATTGGCCGTCGTTATAAATTCAATACGGCGGTAGCCGCAGCGATGGAACTTCTTAATGCGATCAAACGATTCGATGATGCATCGGACGCCGGGCGATCAGTGGTGCAGGAGGCGCTTGACGCAATTGTGTTGGTGCTGTCACCGGTTGTACCACATGTCTGCCACGAACTCTGGCACGCGCTCAGTCACGATTCGGCGCCGGTGAACGAGGCCTGGCCCGTGTTCGACGAACGTGCACTTGTCCAGGAGATGGTCGAGATCGTCGTGCAGGTAAACGGCAAGTTGCGGGGCAGAATATCGGTGGCGGTAGACGCCGATTCCGACTCGATATCCGAGACGGCGCTGGCCGACGAGAACGTGAAGCGCTTCGTCGCCGACAAGACCATTCGCAAGACGATCGTCGTTCCCGGACGCCTGGTGAACGTCGTTGTCTAGACCAAACTACGCGCTTCTTGCGGCCAGTCTGTTGCTAGCCGCCTGTGGATTCCAGCTGCGCACGCAGCCGGATATTCCTCCCGAGATGTCTCGCACCTACATTGCGGCGGCAGACAGCTATAGCCTGTTTTACAGAAAGTTTCGGGATGAGTTGGCGAAAGCCGGGGTCGAGGTCGTCAATACACCCGCAGACGCAACAGCCGTGTTTTCGATACTGGCCGATGACACCGATCAACGCGTTTTGTCGGTTTCGGCGCGAAACGTGCCCCGTGAATTCGAGGTCTATTACACAATCAGCTACTCAGTGGAAAACGGCGATCAATCGGTAGTGAAACCCCAGTCGCTCACGCGCACCAGAGACTACACCTACGACGAGACCCTGGTTCTGGGCAAGGCGCGTGAAGAAGAGTTGCTTCGTCAGGCTATCGTGGACGACCTGGTTCGGATCATCATGAAGCAACTGTCTTCCCTGTAGGATGCTGTTAGTTTCCGATCTGACGTTCGACTCCGTTGACGAACTGCTCGGGAAGTACGGTCTTTCGATCGAACTGATTCCCGACGAACAAACAATAAAGGGCAGCTACTGGGGAGAACCTGAGGCGGGGATCATAGGTAATCGTGTGTTTGTCAGGGGCGATACGCCGGTTCATTCCCTGCTTCACGAGACCTGCCACATTGTTTGTATGACGCCGCAAAGACGACAGGCATTAAAGCGCGATGCAGGAGGTAACGACCTTGAGGAGTGTGCCGCCTGTTATCTGCAAATCGTGTTGGCGGATGAACTTCCGCGAGTCGGCAAGGAACGGCTAATGCAGGACATGGATGACTGGGGATACAGTTTCCGTCTCGGCAGCACGAGACGCTGGTTCGATGAAGACGCCGCAGATGCTCAAGCCTGGCTGCGAACCGAAGGATTGCTTCAGGCTGACAATCGCCCGACCATGCAGCTGCGCCAATCCTGAATTCCCGCGTTGCGGGCAATCAGGGTACAAACTACACTGCCTCGATGGCATTACTGCGATACATCCTGTATTTCTTCGGCGTTGCAATCATCACCTGGCTACTGACACAGCTGGAGATATCATCACCTGGCAGTCTGAAGCTCCACATTTATCCGAGTCCGACCGATACGCTCGGCACCAGCGAATACTCACCGGTTGAAATCATTCAACCGGGCATCCTGGCGATCTGCGGTTTGTTGCTCGTCTGGGTTGCAAGGAATTGTCCGTCGCAACGACCAGTCGCGTTTCTTTTCGGTGGCATGGCACTGGTATTTCTTATTCGTGAGCTACACTTTTTTCTGGACCGCGTTGCCGACAACCTGTGGCAGGTTCTGGTGGCGCTTCCAAGCGCACTGGTCATCGTCTATACCTACCGACATCGGCGCCGATTTCGCATAGCCTGGGGTCGCGTATGGCCCTCTCCGGGTCTGGCAATCCTTTTCTCCGGCGCCATTGTCATGTTCGCATTCGTGCAGATCGTTTCAAACGAGAATCTCTGGATGGCGATCCTTGGTGAGGATTATCAACGAGTCGTCAAACTGTCGGTCGAGGAATTCATGGAGCTGGCCGCCTACTATCTGTGGTTGATCGGCACGATCGAATACACTTACCAGGCCCGCGTTATCGCAATGCGGGAACCTCAACCGGCGGTCGCGAAACGTCGCCAGGGCAGGCAGCCGAAACCGGAAGGCCGTTTTTAGTCGTCTCTTATCAAGACTGATTCGTTTATGACGATATATCTGCACGATACGCTTAGGGCAAAGAAGGTTGCGTTCGAACCGTTGGATCCGGGCAACGTGACGATGTACCTGTGTGGGCCGACGGTCTACAACTACGCGCATATTGGTAATGCACGACCGGCGGTCGTCTTCGATTTGCTGGCCCGCTTACTCCGCCGAAGCTACAAGGTGACGTTTGCGCGAAATATCACCGACGTCGATGACAAGATCAACGCGGCCGCGCAGGAATCAGGCAAGTCCATAGACGACATCACTGAACGGTTTATCAAGGCTTACAACGAGGACATGGCCGTTCTCGGAGTGCTGCCACCGGATATCGAGCCCAGGGCGACCCGCCACATCGATGAAATGGTTGAGATGATCGGCGGACTCGTCGATAAGGGCTTCGCGTATGAGGCGGAAGGCCACGTGGTCTTCGATGTGCAGTCCGATGAGAATTACGGTCAGTTATCGAAACGAAACCTGCGTGAGATGATTGCCGGCTCGCGCGTCGAGGTTGCGCCCTACAAGAAGTCGCCGCATGACTTCGTACTGTGGAAACCATCCACGCCCGAGCTGCCGGGTTGGGATTCTCCCTGGGGCCGGGGGCGGCCCGGCTGGCACATCGAATGCTCGGCCATGGCGGGAAAGCACCTCGGTCGAACGATCGATATTCACGCCGGCGGTCAGGATCTGGTATTTCCGCATCATGAAAATGAACTCGCGCAAAGTAGCTGCGCGCACGACGGCGAAATTTTTGCCCGCTACTGGCTGCACAACGGTTTCCTGAGCATCGAACAGGAGAAGATGTCGAAGTCGCTCGGCAACGTCCTGCTTGTGCATGAGCTGATCAAGACCACGCCGGGCGAGGCAATTCGCCTGGCGTTATTGAGTGCGCATTATCGCCAGCCGCTCGACTGGTCGGGAGAGACGATCGAATCCGCGAAACGAATGCTCGATCGGCTGTATGGTTCCGTACGCGGAGTAGAAGTATCGGCAGACGACCGATCGAAGTCCGAACCGCCGGCAGCCGTTATTGCTGCGCTCGAGGATGATCTCAACACGCCGAAGGCGATGGCTGAAATGTTCGATTTGGTGAAATCACTGAACAAATCCACTGATGCCGGCGAACGCTCCATTTTGGCTGCAAGTCTTTTCGCGGCAGGTGGTCTGGTCGGACTACTGCAAAGTGATCCGGAGGACTGGTTTACTTCTTCGACGGACAGCGAGTTATCGGATAGCGACATCGAATCGTTGATTGCCGATCGAAATAAGGCACGCGCAGATAGGGACTTCACCAATGCGGATGCTATTCGCGACGACTTGGCAGCCAAAGGTGTATCGATCGAAGATGGCCCAGGTGGTACGCGATGGCGACGCACAGGCTGAATTCTATCGGCCAGCTCGCGGCGAAGCCGCTGCTCGGCCTGGTCTGGTTGTACCGAAAGGGCCTCTCTCCTTTCCTGGGCACAAATTGCCGATTCGAACCAAGCTGCTCGGCTTACGCCGAGCAAGCGCTGCGGGAATACGGTGGGTTTAAGGGAGGCTGGCTTACACTAAGTCGAATCGCGCGATGTCATCCCTGGGGTGGTTCGGGATACGATCCGGTACCGGCAAGGGATGCCAATGACGAATCGGAAACAGGAAACTGAAGACGCCGGCAATTGTCAGGGAAATTCTGTATCCGCTGTCGGATATTACTGTCGTCCTGGCCATGATCATTTTCCTGCTGCTCGAAATGCTGGCAGAGGCCGCGGGTTTGCTCGGTATCTGGCTGGCCATTGTCATACTGCCGGCCTACTTTAGATATCTTCTCTACCTGCTCGAGGCCAGGTCGAATGGGCGCGGGGCGCCCGTGCCTGGAATCGAGCTCTTCAACTGGGTCGACAATTTCTGGAGCCTTTTTCCGCTCGTACTGATCTGCATTCTGATGTGGGGAGTCTATGTCCTCGCGATGGATGTGGCCCCCGCCGCAGCAATTGTGCTTTGTGTAGTCGTCTTGTTTATTTATCCGGCGTCGATGGCCGTTCTCGCCACGACCAGATCGCCTGTCGAGAGCCTTAATCCGGCGGCGCTCATCGTCCTGCTCACGAACTGTGGCCGTGATTACCTGGCGATTCCACTGGTCGTCGTCACGACAATCTTCGCGATCTGGGGTCTCGCGATTGCCGGTGCTCCCTACCTGGTAGTAAAGGCCTCCGCGATTTACGCCTCGATTCTCCTGTTCACACTGACAGGCAGCGTGTTGCATGAAAAGGGTGCATCAATAAGCGTGGATCTGCCGCCGGCACGGGAACCCGGCGTTGCGCGCCTGCAAGCTGACGAGTTGCGAGAGCGCACCATAGTACTTAACCATGCTTACGGCTTTTTCAGTCGAGGCAATCGACAGGGGGGATTGCAACATCTTTACGGTTGGCTTGAAAAAGAGGCGGATCCCGACGCTGCTTGCAGATGGTTTTTCGAACAGATGATGAAATGGGAATCGACAGAAGCGGCGCTCATTTTTGCGAAGACGTATCTGTCCTTGTTACTGAAACAACGTCGAGACATCGAGGCATTGAAACTGATCGCTCGATGTCTTCTGGTGGATGCTTGCTTCGAGCCGAGAGATGAAGACCGGGGTGCGGCGATGGCAGCGGCTGAACGCCAGGGAAACGAGGCGCTTTACGAGTATCTCAAACGGTAGGGGTGCGGTGTCGCGAATATCGATTGTTGAAATAGTGCGCGAGAGCGAGGATCAGGGCGCCGAAAATTGTTACCGCTCGATCCGCGATAAGCCCGAACGAAGTGTGAACAACGGTCGCACCCAGTACCAGGAGTAACGTGCCGACACTTCCCCAGGCAATTATGCTTTTGACCCGATGTCGGCGATATCCCAGCGTGAAAGCGATGACACTGACCGGCAGCACTACGAGCAGCATCTGAACATGAAAGTGATCCTGGCCGAACTGACCCGCAAAAGGGAGCACTGCGATGAGTACCGGCAAGGTCAGGCAATGCAGCAGACAAACACCTGACAATGCGACCGCAACATTGTCCAAAAAACCCAAATGATTTATAGAATTGTCATCCATCGTCGGTTGCCGCTATGCTGCGTAAACAGGTATCGCCAAAACAAAATGATATATCATAACATTTCAAGATGCAAGGTGTTGTATCGTAAAGATTTTTCCGGTCTCAGATAGCGATGGACAAACGACTCCTTTCAATTCTCTGCTGCCCCGTGACGCACAAGGGCCTGCTTCTTGCCCGGCCCGAGCTCCTGAATAAAATCAACACCGCGATCAGCAGTGGCAAGCTCGTCAATCGCGACGGCGCCGAACTAAGCGAATCTCTCGACGAGGCGCTGGTTACCGACGATGGCAAGATCATGTATCCGGTCAATGATGGTATTCCGGTGCTGCTAGAGGGCGAATCCGTTGGGCTGAACCAACTCGATTGATGTGAAAATACCGGCCAATCAGCTTACCTCGAGCGTTCAAAAATCTCTTTTGCCGTGCTATCTGGTTGCCGGCGATGAGCTCCTGCTGGTGAATGAGGCCCTTGATGCCATCCGAGCCTGCGCCCGCGCGCAGGGCTTCGGCACGCGTGAACTACACGTCGCGACCAAGGGCTTTGACTGGGCCGAATTGACCGGATCGAGCGCAAACCTGTCATTGTTTTCGGACAAGCGAATTGTTGAATTGCGTCTGCCGACCGGAAAACCGGGCCGACAGGGCGGAGCAGGCATTGTCGAACTATTGGAGTACGCCGGCGATGATCTGCTTGTCCTGATCAGCGCACCCAAACTGGATCGGAGTGCGGCTGCTTCCAGGTGGGCCAAGGCCGTGGAATCTCGCGGTGCGCTTGTTCAGGTATGGCCTGTTGACCTGCGCGAATTGCCCTCCTGGATCGCCAGGCGAATGCAAAAGGTTGGTCTCAACCCCGATCGCAATGCAGTCAGGCTGATCGCAGATCGAGTCGAGGGAAATCTACTCGCGGCAGACCAGGAAATTGAGAAACTTCGATTACTGCTCGGCGAAGGCGAGGTCACCGGCGACGACGTGAATAATGCGGTCGCCAACAGCAGCCGTTACGACGTCTATAAGCTGGCAGACGCGGCTGTCGGCGGAAACCCATCGAGAGCGCTTCGCATCCTCGACGGGGTTCGCGCGGAAGGACTCGACCCGGTCATCGTTATCTGGGCACTTACCCGCGAACTGCGAGTGCTTGGCAAACTGGCTGACAGGGTGCAGGAAGGTGCCGAACTGGGCTCCGCTCTACAGAAATCGGGCGTCTGGCGTAATCGCCAGGGTATTGTCAGATCCTGCGTGGCACGACACCGTACCAGTGATTTTTATCGAATGGTGAAGCAGGCAAGGCGGGCAGATGCTGCTGCGAAGGGTCAGTCCGGGGAGGACCCCTGGCAACTCGCGACGGACATGGTTTTGCGACTTGCGATGGGGAGCGACAAAGCCGCATGAAGCCAATTGGTGTATTCGGTGGCACATTTGACCCGATCCATTACGGGCATTTGCGCACGGCATTCGAGATGCTGCAGGCGTTGCGATTCGATGAGGTAAGGTTCATGCCGTGCCGCAATCCGCCGCACAGAAGTGAGCCAATAGCCAGCGCCGAATTGCGTCTCGCCATGGTACGGGTTGCAATTGACGCACAAACCGGTTTCGTGGTCGATGACCAGGAACTGCAGCGGGACGGCCCGTCGTATTCGGTAGATACCCTGGCCGCGTTACGGGAAGAGTATCCAAAACGGTCACTCGGGCTGATTATCGGCATGGACGCGTTCCTGGGCCTGCCCAAGTGGCGCCACTGGCGTACGATCCTGCAGCTCGCTCATATCGTAGTTGCGCACCGGCCGGGCTGGCGGGCGCCCGACCTGGGGCCCCTTGGCGACATACTTGCCGACAGTGGAACGCACCGCATAAGCGACCTGCATAATAAGATATCAGGACAAATTTATATTCACGACGTCACGCAGCTCGAGATCTCCTCGAGCGAGATCCGCGAGCTGGTCGCTCTCGGCCGGGATCCGCGGTTCCTTATGCCTGACGGCGTACGTGAGTTAATCGAACAAAGCGGTTGCTATGCTGCCAAACAGGATGGCATGCCGGATGCAGCGAATGACGGCTGACCAGAATTTGACATGAGTAGATTCGGAATAGTGAATGAATAGCAAACAACTCAGCGACCTTGTCGTAGAGGCATTAGAAGAGGTAAAAGCCAGAGATATCGTCAAGCTTGATGTTAGAAAGCTAACTACAGTCACGGACTACATGATTGTGGCGAGCGGAACGTCGAATCGTCACGTAAAGGCGCTGGCGGACGCGGTCGCGGAGAAATCCAGAGAGGCTGGCCATCGCCCTCGAGGCATAGAAGGGGAGAATGGCAGCGAGTGGGTTCTGCTGGACCTGCAGGACACCCTGGTCCACGTCATGCTGCCCCGTGTCCGCGAGTTTTATAATCTCGAGAAGCTGTGGTCGTTTAGTCCCGCCGGCGAGATGGCCGCGACAGACGGGTGACGTATGCACATCCGGTTAATTGCGGTCGGGGATCGGCAGCCGTCCTGGGTCGATGATGCTTTCGACAGCTACACTCAGCGCTTGCCGCGGCAGTGGAAATTCCGCCTGGATGCGATAGCGACGAGCCAGCGCAGCAAAAATAAAAACCCGTCCACTGCTGTCATGGCAGAAGGACAAAAGGTTCTGAATATGCTCAAGACTGCCGAGCATGTGGTCGTGCTCGACGAACGCGGTACCGAAATGTCAAGCCTCGGGCTGGCTGAAAAATTGTCGACCTGGCAAACATCCGGCCAGGATCTCTCCTTCGTCATCGGCGGGCCGGACGGCGTCTCGCAGGCCCTTACTGCGAGATCGGATTTTCGCTGGGCCCTGTCCAGGCTAACCCTGCCGCATGGATTGGCTCGCGTGCTGTTCGTCGAGCAGCTGTACCGGGCGTGGACGGTCTCGACCGCCCATCCATACCACCGGTCCTAGCGTAGCGTACTGGTGAAATACTCGAGCTGATGGATATACATCTCGCATCATCATCACCAAGACGCCATGAAATTCTCGGTGCATTGGGGCTCCGTTTTACCGCGGCGGGCGTCGATATCGACGAAACGCGCTACGATGGCGAGCCGGCCACTGAAATGGTGGTCCGACTGGCGATAGCCAAAACCGCTGCCGCACGTGCGAGCGTGGATCAATCATTGCCCGTGATCGGCGCAGATACGGCCGTGGCTGTGGATGACCGGGTGCTCGGCAAGCCACTGTCAGGAGACGACGCGGCGCAGATGCTGGCCTCCCTGTCCGGCCGGACTCATGAGGTACTGACCGGAGTGGCTCTCGACTACGCCGGAAGAGTCAGGACCGCAACCTCGGTGACGGTAGTACGATTCCGGGAGATCAGTCCTGACGAGGCTCGTGCCTATTGGCACACTGGGGAACCACTCGACAAAGCCGGTGCTTATGCGGTGCAGGGTGTGGGAGGAATCTTCGTTGAAGACATTTCCGGGAGTTATTCCGGAGTCGTGGGCCTGCCTGTGTTCGAAACGGCAGCGCTACTTGCTGATGCAGGGTTGGTTGGTTTAGCCCTGCATCTGGATAGCGAAAATGCCTGATGAATCGCCAAAAGAGGAAATCCTCGTCAATGTTACGCCAAGCGAGGTGCGCACTGCGTTACTGGAGAATGGCATTCTTCAGGAGGTCTTTATAGAGCGCGCTGTGCGCCGCGGGCTGATCAGCAACATATACAAGGGACACGTGTCGCGCGTACTCCCCGGCATGCAGGCGGCATTTGTCGACATTGGACTCGAGCGCACGGCATTCCTGCATGCCTCCGACATAGTCCGGCAGAAAAATTCCGACAACGGCGATGACGATATTCCACTGCCCGACATCCGCGAGCTGGTGCAGGAAGGCGAGGAAGTCCTCGTTCAGGTGGTCAAAGATCCTCTAGGTAACAAGGGTGCGCGCCTGACGACTTTCATTACACTGCCGTCTCGTTATCTGGTCCTGCTACCCGACGGCGACAGCGTCGGCGTATCTGCACGCATAGACGACGAGCAAGAACGACTAAGGCTGCGTGAGTTTTTCGAGGGCCTGATCGCTGACCTGGATTGCGGTGTCATTGTGCGGACGGCAGCTGAGGGGGCGAGCGACGACGCGTTGCGCGCCGATATGCAATTCTTGAGCAAGCTATGGACAGTCGTTCAGGAACAGTGCAGGAAAGGTAAGGTAAAAACATTAGTCCACGAAGACTTGCCACTACCGGCCAGAGTGTTGCGTGATCTTGTGACCAGCGATGTAGAACGAATTCGTGTGGATTCGGAGGATGACTTCAATGCCATGAAGTCCTTCGCAGGCACATTTTTGCCTGAGATCGAGCCAATAATCGAGCATTACACGCGGCGCCGGCCGATATTCGATCTGCATGGCACCGAGGACGAAATAAAGAAGGCGCTGGCCCGGAGCATTCCGCTGAAGTCCGGCGGCTATGTAATTTTCGACCAGACTGAGGCAATGACAACTGTCGATGTGAATACCGGCGCGTATGTCGGCCACCGAAATCTGGAGGAGACGATATATCGGACGAATCTGGAGGCAGCAGTTACGATCGCGCGACAGCTTAGACTCAGGAACCTGGGCGGTATCATCATCATCGATTTCATCGATATGGAAGAGGAGCGTCACAGGCTTCGGGTCATGCAGGTACTGGAAGATTCGCTGATTCGCGATCATGCCCGGCACCAGGTGTCACCCGTATCTCCGCTGGGGCTGGTCGAGATGACGCGTAAACGCACGCGAGAGAGTCTGCAGCATATTCTTTGTGATGATTGCCCGAATTGCGATGGCCGCGGTTTTATCATGTCGGCCGAAACCGTATGTTTCGAAGTATTTAGGGAGGTCATCAGGCAACACCGCCAGTTTACTTTTGACGAGATACTGGTCCTTGCTCATCAGGACGTTATCGAGCAACTACTTGATGAACAGGCAAACGCACTCGGCCAGCTTGAGGATCAGACTGGTAAGACTATCCGCCTGCAGCCCGAGTCGCTGTACCTGCAGGATCAGTTTGACGTTGTCCTGATGTGACCTGAGGTTATGAGACGAGCATGAAGCAACTGCTAAAACGCCTGGCAAAGTATCTTGCCTATTTCGCAGCGGCGCTTGTCATACTTCTTGCGATTGCGGTTGGCTTATTTCGGCTGATGTTGCCGCGCTTGCCCGAGTACCAGGAAGAAATTAAGGCCTGGGCCCAGGCTGTGGTCGGTATGCAGGTCGAATTCACCGGCATGAATGCCCGTTGGCGATTGAGCGGACCCGAAGTCAATTTCTATAACGCGGAGCTGCTGCGACCGGACGGTTCGGGAAGCCTGATTGATGTAGAGGAGCTGAGCGTTGGCGTTGGCCTGATGCGGCTGCTCGTCGACCGCGAGGTGGTTGTAAACCGGGTTCTGATACGCGACACAAGTCTCGATCTGCGGCAGGCCGAGGACGGCACCTGGGTGATTCAGGGTGTTCCGCTCGATGATCTGATCGGCACGCGAAATGCAGTACCGCAGGATGGTGGAGCCGACGTAACAATAATCGCGCAGAACGTCGAACTTGATTTCTGGCCGCGTGCCAGCGATCAGGTGATCGACTTAGTCATCAACAGATTGCAGATCAAGCGAGACGACGTTCAGCTGGATATCGATGCCACACTCGGGCTACCTGACGATCTCGGCAAACGAATCAAGGTTTCGGCAAACAAGCGCCTGGGCGAATCAACGGATAGCGGCGTATGGCAGCTGTTCGTCGAAGGCAGGGACCTGGAGCTTGCCGGTTGGGCGCGCTATCAGCCGCCACAATTTCCGGACGTGACATCAGGACGGACTGATCTGAGCCTGTGGCTCGACCTTTCCACAAACGGTGTTCGCAGCGCCACCGCCAACCTGGTCGTTTCTGATCTGACAGTTGACGACGCAGCGGTTGATGTGCCTGTCGATGTTCAAGGTCGGTTTGAGTATTCCAGGGATTCCGGAGGCTGGCTGCTTGCGGCGCATGATTTCAGGCTACAGCAGGCCGCAGGGGAATGGCCCAATTCCTTTATTCGAGCGGACGTCGCAACCGGTGACACGGGCGAAATCGTGGCGATCGACTTGAATGCGTCGTACATCAATCTCGACAATCTGGACCTGCTGGGCCCCTGGTTACCGGATGAACAAAGATCGATGGTGGAAACGTACGGACCGTCAGGCGGGGTTCACGGCTTCGAATTGCGGCTCGCGGGCCTGGGAACGGATTCTGTCCGTTTTGACCTGTCGGCCGAACTCGACGAAGCCGGCATTGAGGCGGTCGAAAGGTATCCTGGTGTAACGGGGTTTAGCGGCCAGGTTCGAGCAGACCGTTCCGGCGGGCTGCTGGAGATCGAGTCACGGGACCTGCAGGTGGACTTGCCGGCGTTTCTGCTTGAGCCAATCACGTTCGACGACGCGATCGGTACCGTCATCTGGCGCCAAAACAATGAGTCTACGATTATTCTCTCGGATAGCGTGCGGCTCCGAAATGCAGATATCGACTCGCGAAGCAGCCTGCAGATCAGCTTGCCGGCAGGCGGTGGATCGTCGCTGATCGACTTCGTCAGTAACTGGAACATTACCGACATCTCGGCAGCGCCCCGATATGTTCCTGGCAAAATCATGAAGGGGAATCTGTACCAATGGCTCGATGACGCGCTGATCGGTGGCCAGATCCCGCGCGGCACGATTCGATTGACCGGACCGCTCGATAAGTTTCCGTTCGACGATGGAGAAGGAGTCTTCCGCATCGAGGCGCATGCGGAAAACACCACGCTGAAATATCATCCGAACTGGCCGATACTCGAACAGGTCAGCGCGGACATCATTGTCGAAAACATGCGCTTTTATTCGGATCACAACACGGCAACAACACTTGGCAACCAATCGGTCGACGGCACGGTCGAAATTGCTGACATGCGAGATCCGGTTTTGGTGATCGACGCATACGCGACTGGAACACTCGAAACCATTCGCCAGTTTTCCAAGCAGAGTCCGATTGCTGACGTATTCGGCGGGCAATTGGATCGAGTCAAGGTCGATGGCGAAGCGTCGTTCGACCTGACATTGCGCTTTCCGATCAAGGACAAACTGGCTTACACGTTTTCGACGGGAATTCGCAGTAACAATGGCCGGCTTGAGATCGACGGTTTTTCCCCTCCCATGTCCGAACTGACCGGTCTGGTCACAGTGACCCGCGATACGATTCGGTCCGATGGCCTGAGTGCGCGATTTCTCGGCGAACCGGTAAGTATCGATCTGACCCATGCTGCTGAAGAGTTGCCGAAATATTCCGCGATCGCCTTTGTGGCAGGCACCGCAACAGCGGACGCCCTGGTCGAAGAACTCGGATTGCCTCTCAAAGGATTGCTTGAGGGCTCGACCCGATATAACGCGAGAATCATGTTTCCACGCGGCAGGATAGATAGTCCCCTGCCACTGCATATCGCGGTAGACACAAATCTCGACGGCATTGGACTAGCCGTGCCGGCACCGATGGGGAAGGCCGCAGGAGACGCGCGACCTCTGGCCATTCATATCGAGTTTCCGGAACCCGACCGAATTGACTCTTTCGGCACTTCCGCCGAAAACCTCGAATGGGCGTTGAGCTTTCGGAAAGAAGACGAGCATTGGGACTTCGACCGTGGCGTCGTCGCGCTTGGCGGTGCGAGCTTAATGGAGCCTGAGACCCGGGGGCTACATATCGTCGGTGAGACGCCGGAGATCCGCCTGAGAGACTGGCTCGAAACGGCGCCGCAGGGATCCGATAACCCGGGTACCGGTGAACGCATTCGATCTATCGATCTCATCGTCGATGACATTTATTTCGTCGGCCAACATCTGTCGCGGCATCGGGTCAAACTGGAGCGCGGCGCCAAGGAGTGGTTCATCGAGTTTGACGGCGAACAGCTTGTCGGTTCGCTGGTAGTGCCCTACGATTTCGCGGGCGACCAGCCGTTGGTCATCGATATGGAGAAGATGATATTACCCGGCAGAGACGATGATGAATCCGGTGATCGTGATCAGACCGATCCACGCGATCTTCCACCTATCTCGATCAAAGTTGCCGAGTTCGCTCTGGGGCAACGCCATATCGGCAGATTCGAGGCCGAATTCGCACGTACAGACAGGGGGCTCGAATCAGCGAACATGGAGTCGAAGGACGAGAGTTTCGAAATAAGCGGCGGCGGGCGATGGGTTGTAATACCGCAAGATGATGAAGGCCAGCGCAGCTATCTTACGGCCAAGCTGGTTAGCACTGATGTCGAAAAAACGACTGAGCGACTCAATTATCAACCAGGCCTTGTCGGTGACGATATGGAGGTCGATATCGATGTGAGCTGGCCTGGCGGGCCGCGTGAAGACGTTCTTGCGCGTCTGGACGGTGAAATCGCCATTCGCTTCGGATCGGGACAACTTGATGAGGTGGAGCCGGGAGCCGGGCGCGTCTTTGGTCTGATGAGTATCGTCGCTTTGCCGAGGCGCTTGTCGCTGGATTTCCGTGACGTATTCGCCAAAGGATTCGGATTCGATGAAATAACGGGAAATTTTCGTATTGCTGGCGGGGAGACGTTTACCTGCGACCTGTCGCTGAAAGGTCCTGCGGCAGACATCGGCATCGTCGGCCAGGCAGGATTGGCAACGCGCAACTACAATCAAACCGCGATCGTTAATGCGAGTGTCGGCGATACGCTTCCCATCGTCGGTGCTGTAGTTGCCGGCCCGCAGGTTGCTGCTGCCTTGTTGATTTTTTCTCAGATATTCAAGAAACCCTTGCGGGAAATGAGTCAGATTTATTACAGCATCAAGGGTTCCTGGGACGAGCCTGCGATTGAAACTATAGACGCAGAAGCATTCGCTGCGTCGTACGAAGTCGCAGATTGCCCACCGGTCACCGACTAGTCAATCGATGTCTGAGACGGCAAAAGTCGCAGCGGTGCAGATGAACAGCAGTGCCGACGTGAAGCAAAATCTGGCCACTGCCGGTCGATTGCTCGCCGATGCTGCCGCAGACGGATGCGTCTTGGCGGTGCTACCGGAGAACTTTCCGTTCATGGGTGCCCGTGGCAGAGACAAGCTTCAGCACGCGGAGGAGCTGGGAAGTGGTCCAATTCAGGATTTTCTGAAGCTCGCGGCAAACCGGAATCACATGTGGGTCGTCTCCGGAAGCATTCCCCTGAAATCTACGGAGTCCGATCGATGTTACGGCGCAACGCTGGTCATGGATTCTGACGGCAATTCGCGGAATTGCTATCGCAAAATTCACCTGTTCGACGTAGACCTGCCAGATCGCGATGAGTCGTACCGGGAATCCGCAAGCATGACACCCGGTGACGAGATCGTGGTTCAGGATACGCCCGCCGGCTGCCTGGGGCTCTCAATCTGTTACGATCTGCGCTTTCCGGAACTGTACCGAAGGCTTACCGAATTGGGCGCCGTCGTGTTGTCGATTCCGGCGGCATTTACGATGGTGACAGGGACGGCGCACTGGCACACATTGCTCAAAGCCCGCGCGATAGAAAACCTCGCCTACGTAATCGCGCCCGCCCAGTACGGTCAGCATAGCGATGCCAGAGTTACATATGGCCACTCGTTAATAATCGATCCCTGGGGCAGAATACTTGCGGAGTTGGCAGAAGGTGATGGTGTCATTACGGCAGATCTGGACCTGGAATTGCCGCAGAAATTACGTCGGGAATTTCCGGCTCTCGATCACCGTGTTTTCAAATAGAGGACCAAGGATAAGTGAAGGACAAGAATTCCAGCGCGATCGATGACGTAATGTCCCGCGTACTCGAGCCTGCAGGGCTCGAAGAGCGCCACCTCAGCCGCGCGCTCGGCTCGATCATGACGCGGGACATCGATAACGCCGACCTGTATTTCCAGATAAGCAGACAGGAAAGCTGGACAGTCGAGGACGGAATCATCAAAGCTGGTAGTTTCAGTCTGGATCAGGGCGTTGGCGTCCGTGCGGTCAGCGGCGAAAAAACCGGCTTTGCCTATTCCGATGAACTAATGCTGCCGGCCCTGGAACACGCGGCCGATGCGGCTCGCGCGATATCACATCAGGGTCAGACAAAGGCCGTGCAGGCCTGGTCGCGCAGCGAACGGCAGGATCTGTACTCGGCACTGGATCCGATCGCAAGCATCAGGGACGAGCAAAAGACGGCATTGATCGGCGACCTGGAAAAGAAGACCCGGGAACTCGATAAACGGATCGAGCAGGTCATCATCGGCCTCAGCAGCAGCCAGGACCTTGTCCTGATCGCAGCCTCGGACGGTACCCTGGCAGCGGATGTTCGGCCGCTGGTACGCTTGAATGTCAGCGTCATCATCGCGGAAAACGGACGCCGCGAGCAGGGCTATTCAGGTGGTGGCGCGAGAGCAGATCTGAATTATTTCCTGGGCGGAGACCTTCCGATGGAATACGCCAGGGAGGCGGTGCGCCAGGCTCTCGTGCAGCTGGAGGCAATACCGGCACCAGCCGGCATGATGCCGGTCGTCCTTGGTGCCGGCTGGCCGGGCATCCTTCTTCATGAGGCGGTCGGTCACGGCCTCGAAGGCGACTTCAACCGTAAAGGTACTTCCGCGTTCAGCGGGCGAGTTGGCGAACAAGTTGCGTCAAAACATTGCACGATCGTTGATGATGGGACGATGGCCAATCGCCGCGGATCTCTTGCCATCGACGACGAGGGCACGCCGGGACAGTACAACGTGCTGGTCGAAGATGGCATTCTTCGTGGCTACATGCAGGACAAGTTGAATGCGCGATTGATGGGTGTCGAACCGACAGGCAATGGACGCAGAGAATCTTTCGCACATATCCCGATGCCGCGCATGACTAACACTTACATGCTTGCGGGCGATCACGATCCGGACGAGATCATTGCGTCGGTCGACAAGGGATTATATGCGCCCAATTTCGGCGGCGGCCAGGTCGACATCACATCGGGTAAGTTCGTTTTTTCTGCGAGTGAAGCCTATCTAATCGAAAAAGGAAAACTGACCGCTCCCGTGAAAGGCGCAATGCTCATCGGCGACGGTCCCGACGCGCTCAGCCAGATATCCATGGTGGGATCGGATCTCGAACTCGACAGTGGCGTCGGGACTTGCGGCAAGGACGGACAATCGGTACCGGTCGGTGTCGGACAGCCAACACTGAAAATTGATCAATTGACTGTCGGCGGGACCGCCTGAAAGAACCTATCTTATGTAATATTGCAGAGTCCGTGATTCGCTTCACTGCAATCGAATTATGTCCCTAGTACTGTGTGCGCCTCACAAGGAGGTGACGGCATGAGCCTTGATAGCACAATCACGGAGCAGGACCTGGATGCGACGTCCCAGCAGCATTTTCAGGGCTTTAGCAATGACAACAAGAATCTCGAACCGGATCTGGCAGTAGACGGACTTTCGGAGTCTCTTATCTCCAGATTCGTCCGCCTGATCACATTTCGCCGCTCATAAATAATATCTGTTAAAACAATAACTTATATTCTACTCGTCCAGTACGTTGAATTACTGGACTAATGATCTGCGGCGAAGCAGAATTGTCGGCCTGAACTAAAAAGAAGGGACACAATATGTGGGTGTCCAAGCCTATCTACGAAAGCCTGCCGTATTTCTACTTCGTAGTCGGCGGCATCTCTCTGGCCGCCTCGATGTATTTGAGCCATTGGTATTGGCCGACGATTTGTTTTGTCGTCGGTTTGCTATGTCTGGTAGCGGGGCTCGTTATCTGGCTGAAACGACGGGATCATCGGGATCACGATCGACGAGCCAGCCAGAGCCAGGACGTTCGATAAATAACCTAGCCCCGTTGTTCTTTTACCGGCGAGTCTTTCCTGTCCAAGTTTCTAAGGTCGGTATAGATGAGTTCGTGCAGTCCCAATGAAATCACGTCGCCATCCTTGAGTAAATATTTCATTACGCGACTCTCCCCGATCAGGACGCCGTTAGTACTATTCAGATCTTCGACAGTGCACCCGAAATCATCGGAGATGAATTGTGCATGATGTCGGCTGACGAATTTGCTCTTGATATAAATCTCATTATCGGGTGACCGACCGACAACAACTCTCCCGGCCTCGAAGAAATGCTCCGATAGCGTTTCCCCATCACTTCGGACTTCGATTCGCGTGAGATACTTTGGATCATCACCGTCGGTAACAAGATGCGGCATCTGGGGAAACGTTCCGGTAACGAATTCGTATTCCTTCCAGTTCAATTCTTCGACTGCCAGCATCACATCGTCGCTGGTGACTTTTTGTTTTTCGTCGGCAAATGAACACAACAGGGTTGTATCACACAGCGTGTTGATCAACCGCGGTACTCCCCCGGTGAAACTGTGTATTGCTCCAAACGAGTCGTCCGAGAAAAGGCCATTGTCTTCTCTGCCCGCAATCTTGAGCCGGTGTTCGACATATTCGCGTGTTTCCCGGCGGTCCAATGGGCCGATATGAAAGCGCAATCTGACGCGCTGCACGAGTTGTTTGAGCTTCGGCGAATCCAGAGTTTTCTTGAGTTCCGGCTGACCGGCAAGAATGATTCGCAACACCTTTTCCTTGTGAGTCTCGATGCCCGATACCATGCGTATCTCTTCGAGAACCTTCGTGCTCAGATTCTGCGCCTCATCGACAATAAGTATTACCTTTTTGCCGTTTGAAAACTGCTCGATGAGAAACATATTGAGCATATCGAGCAGCTCAACCTTGCGTTTGTCGAATGGCTTGAAGCCGAACTCGGCCAGAACTGCCTGCAGAAATTGTGTCGGTTTGAGTTGTGTCTGTGAGACTACTGCATAGACGCAATCGTCCCCGAGTTCGGACAAAAATGTCTGCAGTAGCGTCGTTTTCCCGGACCCGACTTCACCGGTTATAACTACAAAGCCATCGGCCAGCCAGATCGTCGATTCCATGTACGCCTTGGCGCGGGCGTGCTGCTTACTCCAATAGACGAACTCCGGATCCGGCGTGAGCCGAAACGGCTGCTCTTTAAGCTTGAAGTGCTTTAGATAGGACATTTGTCGTTAATCTTGGGCAGGCAGCTCACTGTAAAGCTCATTGACCATCCAGGCTGTGATGCGGTGATCAAGAATACACTCTAAGCAATAAATTTTTCACGGATTTTATCCAGTTCGCTGTCTCGTTCCGTGGCACTATCTGCCAGCAGTGTGATATGACCGAGCTTCCGGCCGGGCCTTGGGGTCTTGCCATAATCATGCAGATGGCCGCGCGCAATGTCACTCGTCGATGTGGGCATGCTACCGATCAGATTCACCATGCCCGCATGGGCGACGGCTGTTGTGTCGCCGAGCGGCATATTGAGAATGGCTCGCAGATGATTTTCGAATTGGCTCGTCACTGCCCCTTCGATCGTCCAGTGGCCCGAGTTATGAACTCTCGGCGCAAATTCGTTCGCCAATAGCTGATCATTCCGAACAAAAAACTCCAGCGCGAGCACGCCGACATAATCCAGTCGGTCCAGCATTTTCTTCAGGTACTTCCTTGCCAACCTGGCAACAGCATCCGACGCGTCCGGTGCGCGCGATGTTCTCAGGATGCCGTCGCGATGCCGGTTTTCCGTTATCGGATAAACGACAATCTCGCCGGCAATATTGCGAGCACCAATCGCCGACACTTCACGATCGAGATCGATCCATTGTTCAGCAATAAGTGGCTTGCCTTGCAGTGCTTCATACGCAGCAGAAATCGCAGACTCATTCATTACCAACTCCTGACCTTTGCCGTCGTAGCCGAGATGGCGCGTCTTCAGGACCAACGGCAAGCCAATCGCCCCGGCCGCCCTGCGAAGATCTTCCTCGGAGTCGACTGCTGCATAAGAGGGCACAGGGATCGCCAGGCTCTCGAACAGTTTCTTTTCCAGGAGCCTGTCCTGAGCGTTTCTAAGTGCCCCGAGCGGTGGATAAACGCTTACGTCGTCTGCGACTTCCTCGATCGCCTGGACCGGGACGTTTTCAAACTCATAGGTCAGTACATCGACGCTTGCCGCCAATTGGCGGAGACCCACGTGGCTATCAAATGGATATTTCAATACCGGACCGGCGACTCTTGCGGGCGGTTGTGGTGCGGGATCAAGAAAAGTGAATTCGAGGTCCAGCTGTTTTCCGGCAAGACCGAGCATCTGGCCGAGTTGACCGGCGCCGACTATTCCGACTCTCATTCCTGCATGTCAGCTTTGTGATCGCGGATCGCTTTCACTTAGGATCGCGCTAGTCTGTGATTGCCGGTACTCGTCCAGGGCTGTTGCGACATTTTCATCAGTAGCTCCGAGAATGGCAGCGGCGAGCAACGCGGCGTTGATTGCACCGGCTTTGCCAATGGCCATGCATCCAACCGGCACGCCGGCCGGCATCTGTGCAATTGACAACAATGAATCCATGCCCTGGAGAGACCTGGACTGTATCGGCACGCCGAGTACGGGCAGGCGCGTTTTTGACGCCGTCATTCCGGGCAGATGGGCAGCGCCGCCCGCTCCCGCGATGATTACCTGGAGGCCGCGCTCAACTGCCGACTCGGCATATTCGAACAAGCAATCCGGTGTACGGTGTGCTGAGACCACCTGCACCTCAAAGGCGATACCGAGCGCGTCAAGCGTCTCGCTGCTATGTTGCATGGTTTCCCAGTCGGATCGGGAGCCCATGATTATTCCGACTTTTGCACTCATCCGCTGATTGTAGCGTTCGACAATTCCTTGTGCACCTGCCTAAAAATCTTTCTTCGTAACGCTCGCCCGGGCGCTCCGTCCGAATTCGCGAGGTATTCGTCGAGCATTGCCGTGAGGTCACCGCTGGTATTGCCCGTCATTTGGAAAAACGCATTCAAACCATCGTGACCAGATTGCACAATCCGGTTGCGCCAGTGTTCCGCACGCCGAAATAGATCTTTTTCCGCATATTCCCGGCGTTCGAGTGCATCAATCGCGCGCCGTACCGGGTCTGGATCGATACTACGCATCAGCTTGCCGATCAGTTGGCACTGCCGACGCAGTGCGCCACGCGACTTGATTTTCGACGCGGCAGATACCGCATCGAACAGGCTTTCCGGAAGATCCATGGTATCGAGCTGCTCATCAGTCAGGCCGATCAGCCGCTCGCCCAATGCCTGCAGCGCCAGTACATCCCGCTTTTTGGCACTTTTGCTAGCCCCCATCTCAGCAATCCTCATGAGCTGCGTTTCTGGCGCACAGGCTCGGAGACGAGGCGCGAACCGCTTCGCAACCATGCGGAATGCTGAGATGGGGGCTAGGCTTATCCGTCGTCACCGGCTAAGCTAGGTTGCACTCGAAAACATCGCGTCAGCGTAATAAAAACAGGAGAAAAAAGCACACCATGAGCGTGCCTGCGAGCCGAGCATCACTGGATCGATCCGATCTCGAAGACCTGATTCGATTCGTGCTGGACGAAGCCGGAAAGCAGGGCGCCGATCAGGCGGAAGCTGCCGCTAGCCACGACTACGGATTGAGTGCGACCGCGAGGCTCGGCGACGTCGAAAATCTCGAATACACGAACGACCGTGCCATTGGCGTGACCGTTTATCACGGATTGCGAAAGGGTAGCGCCAGCAGCTCCGATTTCAGCGTTGATGCGATGCGCGAAACCGTAGCCAAGGCAAGCGCATTTGCAAAGTACACGGCGGTCGACAAGTACGCCGGTCTTGCGAATGCGGAGCTCATGGCAAGCGACGTTCCTGATCTTGAGTTGTCTCACGACTGGAAGATCGATGCGGACGCCGCAATAAAGATCGCGCTTAGTTGCGAAGACTCGGCGCGCGGCTACGATAAGCGAATCTCGAATTCCGAGGGAGCGACAGTTTCAACCAGCAGTGGTGTTCGCGCTTACGGAAACAGCCATGGATTCGTCGGCAGCTTCCCGCGAAGTAGCCACAGCATTAGCTGCAGCGTTGTTGGTGAAGCCAACGGTGAAATGGAGCGCGACTATCATTACAGTGCCGCGCGCGAGCCGGGCGAGCTCGAGTCACCCGAGCAAATCGGTGAGACGGCTGCCAGGCGAACCGTTAGCAGGCTTGGATCTCGCAAAATCAAGACGACGAAAGCGCCTGTTCTGTATGCGCCAGAGATCGCACGCACCTTTGTCGGACATGTTATCGGCGCTATCGCCGGTGTTGCTCAATATCGCCGCTCGTCATTCCTGCTCGATGCAGTCGGTGAAAATATATTTCCGGACTTTTTTCAGCTTCAGGAGCGACCGCACATTCCCAGAGCGATGGCCAGCCGGCCCTATGACGCTGAAGGCGTTGCCGTTTCCGATCGGGACATCGTCATCGACGGCAAGCTGCAGGGATACGTACTCAGCTCCTACTCGGCGAGGCGCCTGGGGCTGGAGACGACCGGTAATGCCGGCGGGACACACAACCTCATCGTACCCGGTAACGCTGGCGACATGGCGGCGATCATCAAGTCCATGCAATCCGGATTGCTCGTTCGGGAACTAATCGGTCAGGGGGTCAATCCCGTGACCGGCGATTATTCCAGAGGGGCGGTCGGTTATTGGATCGAGAACGGCGAAATCGCCTACCCGGTGCACGAAGTTACGATCGCCGGTAATCTGCGCGAGCTGTATCAGAGAATAATTGCTATCGGAAACGATCAGGATATTCGCGGGGGCATTCGTTGTGGTTCACTACTCGTCGACGAGATGACCATCGCCGGCGCCTGAATTATCTGTTCCGTCTAACAAATCAGATAAGGTCCTCTCGGCCGTAACCCTGGCGAGTGCGCTGTCCAGTTCGGCTCCAAGGGCGTCTACCTCCGCTGTCCAGGCCGGGTCCCGGTAGGAACCTGTTTCTCCCTGTATGCGAACAACCGCGAGTATGTCGATCAGGCGGATGCGCGACATCTCCTGCCCCGGTAATAAATCTTCGGTTTCAGATGTCGTCAACAGGCCGGCGCTTTCCAATGCAATGACTACCGGAGACAGTGAGATCGACGGCATCTTCAGATGCCGGCATATTTCATTCAGGTTCGTGCTCTCGTTAGGGTCACGAAACGCTTTGCCGACCAGGTACATTACGTTTAGCGCGAGGCGTTCGCGCATCGCATTGGACAGGCGTGGCTCTCGGCGGCCGATGCGCAGAAATGCCGGTTGCTGATAATAGAACGCGAGTTGTGCGCCAACCAGCAGGATCAGCCAGCTGAGGTACAACCAGATCAGCGTAGTTATGGCGACCGCAAAACCGGAATAGATGAGTTGTGTACGAGTTGCATAAAGAATAAACGTCGCGAAAAAGACGCCGGCGCTTGCCCAAAGAAATCCTCCGGCAAGTCCGCCCACGAGGGCAGCTTTGAACTTTACCTTGGTATTCGGAATGTACATGTACAGGAACGTGAACACGCCGGTAATGAGAAAGTAGGGTGTAAATTTGCTGACTAAGACGAATACCGGCCCCAGGGATTCGTTAGTGAGTATTAGTTGAACGACGGCGTTGCTTTGAATCGATGCGAGTACGCCCAGCGCAATAACCATGACAATTGGGCCGATAAGCAGCACGAAAAAATATTCTGAAAACCTGCGTGCGAAACTACGCGGTTTCGATACGTACCAGACGTAATTAAAGCTCTCCTCGACTTTCTGCACCATCGAAATTGCCGTGTAGATAAAGAATGCGAGGCTGATGCCGCCGAGGACGCCGCCCTTGACGTTGTCGACGAGCGTAATGATCTGATCTGTGATTTCCCTGCCCTGATCTCCCAGCGGTGCAACAAGATCGTAAAGCAGCGGCTCCAGCTCCTTGTGTTTGCCCAAACCTTTGAGAACAGAAAAGCTGAACGCGATCAGGGGTACGATCGACAGCAGCGTGGTATAGACAAGGCTCATCGAGCGTAAAGTGAGTTGGCCGAACACAACGTCACGGCCAAGGCCATACAGGAAGCGGAGGACGGTCGCTCCAAAACGGCCGAACTGACCTCTTTTTTCCAGGACATCGCCCCAGACCAGATCTTCAAGAAATTGTTGCAGTTTGGCAAACATGGCAAACGAGACCGTGCTTTACACTCAGCCAGTCGTCAATTGTACAACTGTGTGCCGGTCAACAGTGAGTAAGCATGCCGATACATCTCGCTCGTCTGTTGGACGATTTCCACCGGAAGTGACGGTCCCGGCGCTGTCTTGTCCCAGCCCAGCGTGTCGAGGAAGTCACGAACGAACTGTTTGTCGAGGCTCGGCGGGCTGATGCCGGTGCGATATTCACTCTGCGGCCAGAATCTGGAAGAGTCCGGTGTCAACGCCTCATCGATGATATGAAGCTGTCCATTCTCATCCAGGCCAAATTCGAACTTCGTATCCGCAATGATAATTCCGCGCTCGAGTGCGTATGTTGCTGCTCGTTCATAGATTGCTATCGATATGTCACGTACGCGCCCGGCAAGGTTGCTCCCGATCAGTTTCTCCACATCGTCAAAACTGATGTTCTCATCGTGGGCGCCTGATTTCGCTTTGCTTGCCGGCGTGAACAGGACCTCAGGCAGCCGGGAAGCCTGCTCGAGACCTGACGGCAGGTCGATACCGCAGATTTGACCGCTACGCTGGTAGTCACGCCATCCCGACCCGATCAGGTAACCTCGCACGACGGCCTCAATCGGCAACGGCTCCAGCCGCCTGACGATGATTGCTCGTTTCTCGAGAGCGCCGGCAAGCTCGGCGTCGCGAATCACGGAATCGAGCTCGAGCTCTGTCAAGTGGTTCGGAACCAGGTCCGACATCTTGTCGAACCAGAAATTGGATATCTGCGTAAGCACTTCGCCTTTGAAAGGCACAGGATTCGGCAAGATGACATCGTAGGCAGACAGTCGATCGGTCGTGACGATCAATAGATGATTGTCGCCAACGGCATAAATGTCGCGAACCTTACCACGGCCGATCAGGGCAAGGTCCGGGAGCGACGATTCAAACAAAGTGGTGGAAGAAGTCATGTTCTTATTGCTGTTGCGGATAATGGCCGTTCCCTGTCTGCGCCGCAAGCGATCGACATATCAATGGATCGCATGGCCAGTTAGCATTGGCGAATGCCCTACTGGGGGAAAATTATCGGCATGGTGGCCGGTCTCGCAACGGGCAAGCCCTGGCTCGCCCTTGTCGGCCTTGTTCTCGGGCATCAATTCGACAGAGGATTCGCCGAGAAGTTTAGCAACTTTGGGCGACAAAACTCTGGTACACGTATCGATCGATTACCATCGCAATTCGTCAAGGCCCTATTTCAGACGATGGGGTATCTGGCGAAGGTCGATGGCCGCGTCACAGAGGACGAGATTCGGGCTGCCCGCGCATGCATGCATCGACTCGGGCTCGGCCCCGCCGAGATCAGGCAAGCAATCCAATGGTTCGACGGCGGCAAGCAGCAAAACTTCGCCCTGATTCCGGTCGTACGGGAGCTCAGGCAGGAGAGCGCCCGGCGCGTCGAGACCCGAGGCTTTTTTGTGCGCCTGCTAATGGAGGTATCACTGTCGAAAGACAGCCTGCATCAACGCGAGCGTGCGGTTTTCTGGACTGTCTGCACCGAACTCGGCATCGGTCGCGTCGAGCTAGCTCAGCTGGAAGCGATGATTCGTGCCCAGCGCGGTTTTCGGCGTTCACCACAAGGCAGCGCGGATGCCAAGCGCGTTGTCCGCGCATACAGATCACTCGGGATCAATGAGTCATCCAGTAATTCCGAGATCAAGCAGGCATATCGGCGCCTCATGAACAAGAACCACCCGGACAAGCTGGCCCCACAAAATCCCGATGCCGCAGCCATCGCCGAGGCGGAGCGAAGAACCCGCGAGATTCGGAGCGCATATGAGATGCTGAAGACTCGCAGGAGTATTCGCTAGAATCTGTCTCAGCATCCCGCAAATTCCGCTTTGCGGCCATGCGGATTGCCGAGACAGGTTCTGGTATAGAATGCGCTCGTCAAAACAAAGGAACGAAATGTGGATCATCTAATTGCGCCGTCGATTCTTTCAGCCGATTTTGCGCGGCTCGGTGACGAAGTGAACGCAGTGCTGGAGGCCGGCGCAGACATCGTGCATTTTGATGTCATGGATAATCACTTCGTGCCCAACCTGACCATCGGTCCGTTGATCTGCGGTGCCTTGCGCGATCACGGTGTTATGGCGCCTATCGATGTACATCTCATGGTGGAACCCGTCGATCGGCTGATTCCGGATTTCGCGAAGGCGGGCGCTTCCTATATCACTTTTCATCCCGAGGCCAGCCACCACGTGCACCGCACCCTCGGCCTGATTCGTGATCAGGGATGCAAAGCAGGCCTGGTGTTCAATCCTGCAACGCCCTTGACCTGGCTCGAGCACGTGATCGAAGACCTGGATATGGTCCTTGTCATGTCGGTCAATCCCGGGTTTGGGGGCCAGAAATTCATCGAGTCAGCTCTCGACAAATTACGTCAGGCAAGACAAATGATCGACGAAAGCGGCCGGGAAATCCGCCTTGAGATAGACGGTGGTGTCAAGGTCGACAATATAGGAGAAATTGCAGCTGCTGGAGCCGACACGTTCGTCGCGGGCTCCGCGATCTTCAGTACCGACAATTATGCGGCTACTATCGGCGCCATGAGGTCCGAGATAGACAAAGCGACCTGATAGATTAGAACTTTCGGTTCGGCCGGGCTCCAAACACGACAATCGTCTTGCCGCTTGCTGACACCAGGCCCTGTTCCTCGAGTACTTTAAGCACCCGGCCGGCCATTTCGCGCGAACATCCGACGAGGCGGCTCAATTCCTGACGGCTGACCTTGATTTGCATGCCATCCGGATGGGTCATCGCGTCCGGCTCATTACACAAGTCCATGATCGCGTGGGCCACCCGGCCGGTTACGTCGACGAAAGCCAGATCACCGAGTTTGCGGTTGGTGCGGTCGAGTCGAGTCGCCAACTGGGTTGCCAGCTCAAAGACCAGACCAGGACTTTCACTGGCGATTTGCCGGAAGCGCGGATAAGTCATTTCAGCAATTTCGCATTCAGTGCGCGTACGAACCCAGGCGCTGCGCGTCGGTTGCTCATAGAACAAGCCCATTTCGCCGAAAAACTGACCCTTATTGAGATAGGCGAGGACCATTTCGTTGCCGTCTTCGTCCTCGATCATGACCTCGACGGAGCCGTCGACGATGTAATAAAGGACGTCCGGTAAATCCCCAGCGTGAATCATGACTGTCTTCGAAGGAACCGTTCGCACCCTGCAATAACTCAAAAATCGATTGATCGCTGGTACGTCGCTCAAGGTCTTCGCTGTCGTTTGCATTTAATGATCCTCAACCAAGCTAAGTGCGTGTTTCGCCGGGATTATATTTAATCGCTCCACCCGAAACCAGCGACATCATAACCAGTATGCGGTCCCGGTCATAATCTTCGCCGTCAGACCCATCAATCGCCGGACTCGGGCAGGCAATTCGGCAGCGCCGGCGTCTTTGGCAGTGGCGCCGTGCAAAGCCTCTTCATCGCGCATTTGATGTACGATCGCACGGCTTTTCGCATCGTCAGCCGGCAGACGATCCAGGTGTCCCGTCAGGTGTTGCACCACCTGTCGTTCCGTTTCCTCAATGAACCCGAGGCTCCAGCGATCGCCCAGAATGCCGCTGGCGGCGCCCATAACGAATGCGCCGCCGTACCACACAGGGCTCAGGCTACTGGGTGCCGAACCCAGCTCTTTCAGCCGCTCCTCGCACCAGGCCAAATGATCAAGTTCTTCATCGGCTGCGCGCTGCATCTGGCTCTCGATACTCGGGTCTCGCGCGACTGCCGCGTGGCCCTGGTACAGTCCCTGGGCCGCAATCTCGCCCGCATGATTGACCCGCATCAGGCCGGCGGCGTGTGATTTCTCGCTCGCTGACATCGGCTTGTCATTAACCCGTCGGGCCGGGCTTTCCCGGGTCCCGTGCGTCGGCGCCGCGGTTACCGTCTTCAAAAAGCTATCGAAGCCGGCAAGCAGGCGGTCAACGGGTGTCAGCTGTCGTGGTTCCATCGGCGGCATTATAGCCGACTGCGGCGGTCTGTTAAGCTATTGATATTCGATAAGAAATTGGCTTAACATTTGTTTCACATTCGCCGCCACAAATCCATGCGCTGGTTTGCATTGCGGCGGTGTGTAAAGTAGAATTTCGCGCCTTTCGCTAGGGACGAGACGGGTCCCAACTGGATTTAGATATCATGAAGACGTTTTCAGCCAAGCCAGACGAGGTTCGCCGCGACTGGTATGTCGTTGATGCCACGGGCAAGACATTAGGTCGCTTGTCCACCGAGATTGCGCGTCGACTGCGTGGCAAGCACAAACCCGAATATACGCCGCACGTGGATACGGGCGACTATATTGTTGTCGTCAACGCGGAAAAGATTCGCGTGACCGGCAACAAGCTAAAAGACAAGATGTACCATCGCTACACGGGCTATATCGGGAATCTCAAGTCGATGTCCCTCGAGACGCTTCTCGAGGAGGCGCCCGAACGCGCCCTGCAATACGCCGTCAAAGGCATGTTGCCGCGCAATCCTCTGGGCCGGAAAATGTTGACCAAGCTCAGGGTGTTCGCTGGTCCGGACCACAAGCATGAGGCTCAGCAGCCTCTACCACTGGATATAAACGCCTGACGCGGCTCAAGTCAGGTCTGAGGCATAAATGATGAGTGAAGCACACTTTTACGGAACGGGTCGCCGCAAGACCTCGACAGCGCGAGTATTCATGAAACCCGGCGCTGGAGAGATCACCGTCAATAATCGGCCGCTGGATAAGTTTTTTGGCCGACAGACTGCGCGAATGATCGTTCGCCAACCTCTGGAGTTGATGGAACTGACCGACAAGTTCGACATTTCCGTGACCGTGAGCGGCGGCGGAACGACCGGGCAGGCCGGCGCGATCCGCCACGGCCTTACACGCGCACTAATCCAGTACGACGAGGCCATGCGCCCGACACTTCGCAAGGCCGGATTTGTTACTCGTGATGCCCGCGAAGTCGAAAGAAAGAAGGTGGGCCTGAGAAAGGCGCGCCGGGCGACGCAGTACTCGAAGCGTTAGGTCGTGGCACGCGCTCATTGATTGAGGCACTAAAGGTCAATCCGCACCGGTCGGTAGCACCTTCTTAGACGCCTCAAGGCGATCTGAGCCAATCCTGGTCCCAAATCTGAAGCATCTTGGTTAAGATCGTCTGTTCAGACTAATTGATCAAATGGGGGATCGTCTAGCGGTAGGACTGCGGACTCTGACTCCGCCAACCAAGGTTCGAATCCTTGTCCCCCAGCCAGAACGCAAGGCCCGCTGTTGCGGGCCTTTTCAATTCTCTCTGAATCAAGTTGCAAGTGACTACTGGCCAATCGGCCTCACACCCTGATCGTCTGCAATCAAAAGTACATCCGCCGGTCTGTGAGCAAAAATTCCCACGGTGATCACGCCTGGCACTTGATTCAGCCGCGTCTCCATTTCGAGCGGATTGGTAATAGGCAGGTTATGAACATCCAGGATGTGATTGCCGTTGTCGGTCACGAAATTTTCTCGCCAGATCGGTTGGCCGCGCATTTTGACCAGTTGGCGAGCGACGAATGCCTGCGCCATGGGCAGAACTTCAATCGGAAGCGGAAACGTGCCGAGCATGCCGACCAGCTTCGACTCATCAATAATACATATGAACTTTCGAGCGGAACCTGCAATCACCTTTTCGCGTGTCAGCGCGCCACCGCCTCCCTTGATCAGGTGCCTGTGTTTAGTAGCTTCGTCCGCGCCATCGATATACACATCGACGTCACCAACCTTATTGAGCGCCGTTACTTCAAAGCCATTTTCATTAAGCCGTTCCTTGGATTCGGCTGAGCTGGAGACGACGGCCTCAAGCTTGTCCTGGACGCCGGGTAGCAAATCGATCAGATGATTGACAGTCGAACCGGTACCGATGCCGACAACCATCCCGTGCTGAATGTACTCTAGGGATGCCTTGGCGGCGATCAGTTTTTTAGCAGATTGGTCCATGTTTTCAGATTCGTACGACACCGAGTATGCATGTCGTCAGGCCGGTTTCGGGGCGAGAGCTTATCTGATCGATTGGGTATTCGCCACGGTTTCGGGAGGGAATTCGGCGGATGGACACAATATGTTTCGGCGCCAGACGAAATATGCCCGCGTAAGCGGGCATATTCCATGTTTCGGAAGAAGGCTGTGGTAACGCTTTCAGCAGTTGGTCGACCTAAAACTGGATGAAGCAGCTACCTTTCTTCCACGTCGCTAGCCGAGGCTATTTGCGACGGCGAGAGGCCTTTTTCTTGGCCTTCCGCTTGGTCTTACGCTTAGCCTTTTTCTTGGCCTTGCGTTTAGTCTTACGCTTGGCCTTCTTCTTGGCCTTGCGCTTGGTCTTACGTTTAGCCTTCTTCTTGGCTTTCTTCTTAGCCTTGCGCTTCGTCTTACGCTTGGCCTTTTTCTTGGCTTTGCGCTTCGTCTTACGCTTGGCTTTCTTTTTGGCCTTGCGCTTCGTCTTGCGCTTGGCCTTTTTCTTGGCTTTACGCTTCGTCTTACGCTTGGCTTTCTTTTTCGCCTTACGTTTCGTCTTGCGTTTAGCCTTCTTCTTTACCTTGCGCTTGGCCTTTCGTTTGACCTTACGCTTGGTTTTACGCTTAGCGACTTTTCGCTTCGCCTTCTTTCTCGTTACCTTCCGCTTCTTCGCTGTCTTCCGCTTAGAAGCTTTTTTACGAGACTTCTTTTTGGTAGCCATAAATTTTCTCCGTGTCGGGTACCCGGCGTTGAGTATATACAACAAATCCAAAAAATCCAGCTAGTTAAGTGAACCGGTTAACATTATTGAACAATGTCAAAATCGCTATTTTCGACGTCAAGATGCCGCGCTTTCGTCGACACGAAAAAATTTTCCTGGCAATTTCGTGCGGGCGGGATCGTTCGGTGAAATCGCGGGCGCAATTCAGGGCGAAATCCTGTCGGAATATTGCGACAGATCGGAGGCAAACGGATTCAGGACGAAATCGTGTGAACAGATTGCACACGATCAGGAATAAACGTTCGTCTTATCGCAAAAAAGGTTTAACTAGTTTCTGTAACTACGCGAAAAAGCCCTATATCCCAAGGGTTTGGCACTATAACGCTGACCCGTTGACAGTCAAACGCGACGCCGATCAGTTTGGGGCGTAGCCAGAATTTTCTCATTTTCAGGAATGCGAAATAGCGATCGAAGTATCCACCGCCCATGCCGATACGGTTTCCCGATGAATCGAATGCGACGAGCGGTGTGATTACGATGTCGAGTCGGTGTGGGTCGACAAATTCACCATCTTGCGGTTCCAGCAGACCGAATTGATTGGTCGACAGGCTGCTATCGGCATCGAGGGCGCGAAATTGCATTACACTTTTTTTGCGCAAAACAGGCACGGAAACCTGTTTTCCCATCGTCAATGCGCGCTCGATTATTGGCCAGGTATCGACCTCTTCGTCGCTTGGTAAGTAGCAACCGATACGGCTGCTGCGTCGAAAATAACCGGCCCGTATTACGGTTTCGCAAATTTTCGTGGAGGCGACATTACGTTTTGCCGCCGTCAGGTTCGCCCTGGTCCGCCGACACTTACGTCGCAGTTCGTTTTTCTTGCGATCCGTGCTGGTCATTATTGTTGGCAATCAAGAGGCGCCTCCCGCCTGTGCCGTTTCCGGCCGTCGCTCTCGAACCGGAGCAACAGGTGGGGTCAGCCGTGGCAGCAACAGGCTATCCGCCAGAAGCGGTTTTGCACAAATGCTGCCGACAGTGCACGACCCCGAGGTAATAATTTAGGGTCGAAAGTTATCCAGGCCTTTATCGTACACTGCAGGAGGCGCCAAGACGGTTCCCAGATCGGAGCAGGATCTGTCAAAGTTCAAGTTGTTGACTTTCACCCAGTACGGTTTCGACGCGTTCGGAAATCAGCTTGAGACGATTGCCAAAGTCTCCCTCGAAAGCCTTGTCTTTAGCCTGGGAGTGAAGTAATTCGTTTGCCATGTTCAGTGCTGCCATCACGGCGATTCGGTCAAGTCCGACGACTTTTCCGCTGTCTCGGATTTCCCGCATCTTTCCGTTCAGAACCTCGGCCGAGTCAAGCAGGTCCGTCCGCTCACTGGCGGGACAGGAAACCTGATACTCCTTCTCGAGAATACGAACACTAACGTGGGCATAAATGTCGTTCATCACGGATACTCCGTCACGTCCCCTTATCGGGGCATAGGGTTTATTGATACGTTAACGAGGTGTAGCGAATGAGTCGTGCTGGCTAGCCGCCTTGTTCCATTGCCTTCAGTCGGCCGATCATTGCTTCAACGCGCGCGCGTACCTGTTCATTTTTTTGCAGGAGCGTTGCACGCTCCGCAGTCAAGGTGTCCTGCCTTTGTTTCAACGATTTATTCTCATCCTGCAGTTGGTCGCATACGCGGACCAGTGCATCAACGCGCTTCTCAAGTCGCTTTAACTCCTGCTCAAACATGTTATTTCCGTCTTCAGCCATGGCGTCAATATAGAGCCGCAATCCAGCAGAATCAATCGCGAGACGCCCGGAGTCGCTTTTTGCATGGTCAGTCGATGCATTACGTGGGATCATTCGCGCCTGTAAGCGCCCGCCCAGGCGGCAATCTCGGAGAGAGCGCGGATGGAACAGTCCATAAGCCACGATGATCTGGATGCAGCACTTAAACGATGCGGTGCCACCTGGGATGCGGGGCAGGCGCATGGACTGCTGTGTAGCCGTCTGGCAGTCCTCGGTACCGACGCCGGCATTGGCTGGCTCGACCAGGTTCTCGAGGGGAGCGATCCTGATAATGCGCTTCGGAGTGAGTGCGAAGGGATGCTCGACGCTCTGTATTCATTTACGCATCGCCAACTCGCGGGAAGGCAGTCCGAGTTCGAGCCGCTCCTGCCCCACGACTCCGATTCGACAATAATCAGGGCGGACGCGATCGCACGCTGGTGTGAGGGATTTCTGCACGGTCTCGTCTCCGGGTCACCGGATGACAAACTCAAAGAGTTGCTGGCAGGAGATCCGTTGAGCGATATCATCAAGGATATGCTGCAGATCACGCGTGCCACCGTCGACCAGGAAACGGACGACGAAACGAACGAATCCGCCTACTCCGAACTGGTCGAGTATCTTCGCGTTGCTGTGCAGCTTACTTATGAGGAGCTGGCAGAGTTTCGATCAGCGCCGGCCGCCAGCGAAGTCCTGCATTGATACCGCCCGGGCAAAATGAATAGCAAAGAGTTCCTGAAACGACGCAAGCAACTCATGCGCATGGTAGGTACCGGCGGCATTGCTATATTGCCGAGCGCGCCGGTGCGCCTCAGGAGTCGCGACGTCGAGTACCGTTTTCGTCAGGACAGCGATTTCTATTATCTGACCGGATTCGCTGAGCCGGACGCTGTCGCCGTTCTGGTGCCCGGACGAGACAAAGGGGAGTACGTGTTGTTCTGCCGGGATCGCGATTCCGACAAAGAACTCTGGGACGGGTCGCGCGCCGGACCAAAAGGGGCGATCGAGTGCTTCGATGCGGACGACGCTTATCCGATCGACGACATTGACGACATCCTGCCGGGGATCATGGAACCTTGCGGCAGGGTCTATTACACGATCGGCGCCTACGGAGAGTTCGATCGTCGCATGACCGAATGGGTGAAATCGCTTCGTTCCCGGAATGCGCGCGGTACTCATACGCCGGATGAGTTCGTTGCTCTGGATCATCTGCTGCACGATATGCGTCTGTACAAGAGTCGGGCGGAAATCTCCGCAATGCGGCGATCCGCCAAGATCGCTGTGAGCGCACACAAGCGAGGGATGAGCAAGGTGCAGCCCGGCATGTTCGAGTACGAGGTGGAGGCCGAGTATGTTCACGAATTTCGACGCCACGATGCGTCAGATTCATACATCCCTATCGTGGGCACCGGTGCGAATACCTGTACCCTGCATTACGTCGACAACAATGCACAGCTCGCGGACGGTGATCTGTTACTCGTCGATGCCGGCTGTGAGTACGACTACTACGCGTCGGACGTAACGAGAACGTTTCCGGTCAATGGAAAATTTACGCCGGCGCAGCGGGCGATCTACGAAATCGTGCTCGAAGCCCAGCTCGCAGCGATCGACAAGACCTGTATCGGCAACCACTGGAATGACCCGCACGATGCGGCTGTGCGCGTAATAACCCGCGGCCTGAAGAAAGCCGGAATTCTGGAGGGCTCGTTGCCCAAGCTGATTCGCCAGGGTGCCTATCGGGAGTACTTCATGCATCGTACCGGGCACTGGATCGGTATGGATGTTCACGACGTCGGTGACTACAAGGTCGGTGACGAATGGCGCTTGTTCGAATCGGGCATGGTAACGACTGTCGAGCCCGGAATATATCTCCCGTCCAGCCGCAAAATACCGGCCCGCTGGCGTAATATTGGCGTTCGCATCGAGGACGATGTTGCCGTAACAAACTCGGGCCCTGACGTACTCAGCAAAGGCCTGGTCAAAGAACCGGATGACATCGAAAGCCTGATGGCTGAATGACCGTAGGATCCAAAAAAAACCACTACGACATCGTGATTGCCGGTGGCGGCATGATCGGCACGAGCCTCGGGCTCGCGCTGGCACCGCTCAAGCTGCGTATCGCCGTCGTGGAGGCTGTCGCACGTGCGGAAAAACAGCAGCCCAGTTTCGACGACCGGTCCACGGCATTATCGCGGAGCAGCCAGCGCATGTTCGAGGCGATGGGCCTGTGGCAGGACATTGCCAGGTCCTCGACGCCAATTAAAAGCATTCATGTATCTGATCGCGGACGGTTTGGATTCTCCCATATCGACGCACAAGAGCAGGGCGTCGAAGCGCTCGGCTACGTTGCAATCAATCGCACACTCGGTGACGTACTCCACGAGGCGCTCTGCGGAGTCCACGGAGTCGAGTTGGTATGCCCCGGAAAAATTACAACAGTCGACCTGGGCCCGGATACAGCGTCTGTCGGTGTCGAAACGGTGGATGGTGGCTCACGACGTTTGAGTTGCGATTTGCTGGTCGCGTCCGACGGCGCAAACTCGTCCATTCGCGACATGGTCGGAATTAGCGCCTCGCGAGTCGACTACGAGCAGGTTGCGATTGTAGGCAATCTGGCAACGGAGAAACCTCCTGATAATCGCGCGTTCGAGCGATTCACCGACACCGGTCCGATTGCCATGCTACCCGTGAAGGATGACCGGACGGCTTTTGTGTGGACCACGGCGCCCGCACGGGCTGGCGTGCTGATGCAGAAACCGGATGACGAATTCACGAATCAACTGCAAGAAGCGTTCGGGAATCGCCTGGGAGCCTTCTCGCGCGTCGGCAAGCGAGCGGTCTACCCGCTCGCGCTGAGCAAAGCGAGCCGACTGTTCGAACGGCGATGCGTACTTATCGGCAATGCAGCGCACGGCCTGCATCCGGTTGCGGCACAGGGCTTTAATCTGGGTCTGCGCGATGTAGCCGCGTTGTCTGACTGTATTGCCGACGCGCAGGTGAACGATGTTGGTGACGCTGAGATCCTCGAGAAGTACGCGAAATGGCGACACACTGATCAACGTCAACTGGTCCGCATAACAGACGGCATCGTGCGCATATTTGGCAGCGCCAAGGCGCCTGTTCGTGTATTGAGAAATCTGGGGATGTTGGGTTTCGATCTGGTACCCGGCGTCCGCTCGCTATTCGCCAAACACATGATGGGACTGACCGGACGGCTACCGAGATTGTCCCGCGGGTTGCCGCTCGAGTGAATCGTCCTTTAGACATAGTCGTCGTCGGAGCCGGCATCACCGGATTGGCTGTTGCCGTATTGCTGGCGCAGAGCCAGCACCGCAACCGGATGCGCGTCACTATCGTCGACGCGGGCAAGAGGCCGGTGTTCGACAAGACCGAAGACGTTTCGTTGCGCGTCTCCGCAATCGCTTCGGGATCCGCCGAATTCTTTTCGTCTATCGATGTGTGGCAGGAAATTGTCAATGAGCGAGCGTGCCCGTATCGCGACATGCGGGTATGGGACTCGCTGGGCTTCGCCGAGGGCCCGGATGCTTTACGTTTCGAAGCGGCCGAGTTTGCCGTTTCCGAACTCGGCTTCATCGTGGAAAATTCGCTCATACAGCACGCGCTGTTGCAGAAACTGGATGCAATGAACCAGGCTGTGTCATTCGAGACACCCATTCGGGATATCGCACCGTCAGATCATCGTTTCAGCGTCGGGTTCGCCGACGGCAGTACGCTAACGGCCGATCTGGTCATCGGTGCAGACGGCGCTGGTTCGTTTGTCAGGAAGAGTGCCGATATATCCACCGATGCCTGGGCGTATCCGCAATCGGCATTCGTAACACACCTGCGGCCTGAGAAAAGCCACAAGCACACGGCCTGGCAGCGCTTCCTGCGCAGTGGACCGGTCGCTCTGCTGCCGCTTGCTGATGGCCGGGTATCGGTCGTTTGGTCTACGACCCCCGAACAGGCAGACCAGGCGATCGCCGCAGCGGATGACGATCTGGCCGAGATGTTGAGCGATGCAACGGATCGGGTGCTTGGCCGCCTGGTGCCGGAAGGCCCGCGCGGCTCGTTCCCGTTGAAGGCCCAACATGCAGGCCGGTATGTATTACCCGGCCTCGCCCTGATCGGCGACGCAGCACACGCTGTTCATCCTCTTGCGGGCCAGGGCGCCAACCTGGGCCTGGCCGACGCGGCCAAGCTGGTCAGCGTCATTGACGAGGCCATCGGCAACGACGAGCATCCCGGCGACCTGCGGGTGCTGCGCAGATACGAACGAGCGCGAAAAGGGGCGAATCAGACGATGCTTTACTTCATCGACAGCCTGAATCGCCTGTTTTCGTCCGAGTCAGACTCCGTGGCAAAGCTGCGTGGCAGCGGTATGCGCCTGTTTAACTTAAGCGGGCCAATTCGGGACCGCGCCGTACAGGTGGCCTTAGGTCTAAACGCGCAGTGACAGCCGGTGTAAACTTCGCTGACTTCCCCGGCAAGATGGGTACGTAAGAATGACCCTGCGCTACGTCTATATTCTGGCCGCACTCCTCACGGCGATCGGCCTCTCAATGTTCATATATAAGTGGCAGGTGCTGGGCTTCCCGGTAACGGACAACCAGAAGACGCCGATATGGACCATCGAAACCGCAATTCGATTCAACAGCGGCCCCGGGGCCATCAAGGCGAACCTGCAGATTCCCACGCTGACACCCGGATTTCGCACGCTCCGCGAGTACAACGTGTCCAAGGGATACGGATTCAGCCTCAACTACGTCAGCGGCGGCAGAGAGGCGCAATGGGCCATACGCCGTTCTGACGGGCCGCAAACACTCTATTATCGCCGCGTCGTCTATGAGGATACCGGCAGCGATCAGTCAGACACGACACCGCCGTTCCCGCCGCCGCCGGTAATCAACGAACCATTCAAGACTGCTGTCGAAGTCATCGTAGCGGACGTCCAGGAGCATTCTGCGGACGCAGCCTCGTTCACGGCCGAGTTACTACGATTGGCGAATGATCCATCGCCCAACGCAAACGTCGAATTGCTGCTCGCCGATGCCGACAGTGCCGCCGCATTCGTACAAACCATGACGACGATTCTGGCGTCCGCCCGAATACCGGCACGCATCATCCGCGGCATCCTCTTGCAGGATCAGCAACGCAGGGTCGAGCCGCTGCCCTGGCTCGAGATTCACGATGGCGACCGCTGGCGCTATTTCAATCCGAACACCGGCGAGGAATCGTTGCCGGACCGATATCTGATCTGGTGGCGCGGCAACGAGCCGCTCGTCAGGATAGGTGGTGGCAGCAATGTCGAGGTGAATTTCGCCGTGCAGAAAAATCACCTGGATTCTATTGCCATCGCAGAACAGCGGGCAGCACTGGAGAAGTCCCGGCTCGTCGATTTCTCGCTGTTCAGCCTGCCGATTCGGACGCAGGCTGTATACAGCGTGCTGCTGATGATTCCGATCGGTGCGTTGGTCATGGTGATCTTGCGTAACGTCGTCGGTTTCGATGCTTTCGGCACCTTCATGCCGGTACTGATCGCACTCTCGTTCCGCGAGACACAGCTATTCTGGGGAGTGATTTTGTTTACGCTCCTGGTAACCCTGGGATTGAGTATTCGTTTCCTGCTGGAGCGACTGAGGCTCCTGCTCGTGCCGCGGCTCGGTGCCGTCCTGATCGTCGTCGTGCTGCTTATGCTCGTGATCAGCATCGTGTCTCATAAACTGGGCATGGAGACGGGACTGTCCGTCGCCCTGTTCCCGATGGTCATCATTGCAATGACGATCGAGCGCATGTCGGTGGTCTGGGAAGAGCGGGGCGCCGCTGATGCCATGCGAGGCGCCGCGGGCAGCCTGGTCGTGGCGATATTCGCGTATCTCGCAATGGGCATGAACTGGCTCGAACACCTCATATTTACCTTTCCTGAATTGCTGCTGCTCATTCTTGCCGGCGTCATGCTGCTAGGCCGTTACACGGGATACCGTCTCGTCGAGCTGAGCAGGTTCAGAGCTGTGGCGGACAACTAGCGTGTTTGCCTTCGCCAGACAGATGAACGACGCCGGTGTGCTGGGTCTCAATCTGCGCAACGCCGAGTTCATCATGAAGCTCAATCCGCGGCGGCTCTATCCACGGGTGGATGACAAAGTGCTGACCAAGCAACTGGCGCTCGAGGCTGGTATGGCGGTTCCCGAGCTGTACGGTCTGATCTGGACCCAGGGAGAAGTCAGGAGCCTTTCACGGATCGTCGAGAATCGTGGCAGCTTCGTCATCAAGCCTGCGCGCGGCAGCGGCGGCGATGGCATTGTCGTCATCGCCGGGCAAAGCCATCGACGGCATGGCAGCTATCGCATGATCAATGGGCTTCTGATAACCGAGTCGGAACTCAGGCATCACGTCTCGAACATCATCAGCGGTCAGTACAGCTTGAGCGGCAATCCCGATACAGCGCTGATCGAGTACTGTGTGAAATTCGACCCGCTTTTCGCCGAACTGAGTTACCAGGGCGTGCCCGATATTCGGGTAATTGTGTATCGCGGTTATCCGATCATGGCAATGGTTCGCCTGCCCACGAGATCATCTGACGGCAAGGCCAACCTGCACCAGGGTGCTGTCGGTGCCGGGGTTGATCTGAGTTCCGGGGAAACTCTGAAGGGCGTGCTCGGCAACGATGTCGTCGACGAACACCCGGACACGGGCGCGCTGATCGCCGGGCTACAAATTCCGCACTGGGAATTCATCCTGCAATCTGCTGCAAAAGGATGCGAAGTTACCGGACTCGGCTACCTCGGCGTCGACATCGTCATCGATCGTGAACGCGGACCCCTTATCCTCGAAATGAATGCGAGACCCGGACTTAATATCCAAATTGCCAACTGTTCAGGCCTCACCCATCGCTTGAAACGAATTGACGAAATTTTCGATGCCAATGCCGATCCCGTTGCCCGCGCCAGAATTGCCCGCCGTGAATTTGCCGCCCAACGCCAATCTACTCTGCCGCTTGACGATATCGGAGCTACCTAACAACTTCAACGCGGCGATTCCGCTTGGGGATTACTCCATTTGTCGTGTCATCCAGACATTCATTCTCGTCTCGAGGAGTTCGAGCGGTATAGCACCGGCGCCCAGCAGTTCATCGTGGAATGCCCGGATGTCGAAGTCGTCGCCAAGCGTTTGTTCGGCGTTCTTTCTGAGTTCGAGCATCTTCAGCTGACCGATCTTATAGGCAAGCGCCTGACCCGGCATGATCAGGTAACGGTCGATCTCGTTGATGATGTCGAGCTCGGTCTTTGCCGCATTGTCTTTGAAAAAGTCGATCGCCTGTTGTCGTGTCCAGCCTTTGTAGTGCATGCCGGTATCGACGACCAGGCGGACTGCGCGCCACATCTCGTAAGTCAACGCACCGAATTTCGAATAGGGGTCCTTATAAAGCCCTAAGTCGTAGCCGAGCGCCTCGCTGTACAGGCCCCAGCCTTCGGTGAAGGCCGTGAAACCCGAGTAACGACGGAAGTTGGGTACGTCTTCGAGTTCCTGCGCCAGTGAGATTTGCAGGTGATGGCCGGGCATGGCCTCGTGCACGCTCAGGACTTCGATTTCATATTTGGGCCTGACTTCGGGCTTGTACAGATTGACGTAGTAATATCCGGCACGGCTACCGTCGGCGGCTGGACTGTTGTAATAGGCGGTCGTGGTATCGGGTGCGATGTTGTCGGGAATGGGACGCAGGCCGTACGGCATTCGCGGCAGCTTGCCGAACAGTTTGACGAGTTCGGGATCGATGCGTTTGCAGGTTGCAAGATATGCGTCGTACAGGGCGTCGGGATCCTCATAATAAAACTGAGGATCAGTGCGCAGGAAATGCAGGAAGTCGGCGAAGTCGCCCTCGAATTCCAGTTCGTCGATGACGAGTTGCATCTCGTCTCGAATGCGTTTGACTTCACTTAGCCCCAGTCGATGAATTTCGTCCGGTGTCATCTGTGTCGTTGTAAATTGTTGTGCCAGGTACTCGTAGTACGCCTCACCATTTGGTAATTCCGAGACGCCGATGCTTTCCCGGCTTGCCGGCAAATACGTGTTTGTGAAGTAACGAGTGAATTTCCGATAAGCTGGCACGATCTCCTTGTCGATTATTTTTTTGGCTGATTCCTGAAATTTTGACTTGTCTTCATCCGACATCGTGTCCGGCATATTTTCGAATGCCTTAAAAAACGGGCTGTCTTCGGGGTTCTCGACTGTCTGTGATGCCAGTTGATCCGGTATGCGGCCCATCAGAATCTTCGGCGGCATGTAGCCTGTCTTTCTACCACGTTCCTGCAGCGCCATCGTCTGCTCGATGACATCGGGAACCTTGGCCATCCGGACGAGCCAGTCTTCGTAATCGGTCACGGTTCGCATGCGAAGTCGCTCAGCGGTAGATTCGAGTGACTGCACACCGCCGCGCTGACTCATGGGCATCAGGTGTCTCTTGAACTGGTGGCCGTCGATGTCGTTTTGTAACCTGCGCCGAAACAGGTCGTAGTTGAGCTGATCGTTCGCGCCCAGGTCAGATGCGTCGATCGCTCTCAGGCGGTCGAGAAATGCACGCCGCTGCTCATGTCGCGCTTCGACCGCGTTGATGCTTCTGTCGGTCCATTTGTCGTTGAATCGGCGATCGCCGAGCGAAGAAGCAAAGACGGGGCTTTGTACGAGTCGCCACTCCCAGGCTTCATCGATCAGCGCCTGAAAATCTTCTGTCGGGCCGGCGTGGGCTGTCAAATTTACTAGAAATATCAAAGCTATAGAGAGTCGGAGGCTTATTGGCATTGGTATTCTCCCTGATCAGTGTCTGCATTGTTGCGGGCTTGGGGCCTGCTGGCAACCGCAACCTCGTTTGGCTATGATTGCGCCCACTGATCCATAGGGTGTTCAGAAGAGACTCCACGTTAAATGGGGCGCCGAAGGCGCAACTCGCTCGGAAACGCTCAGGCACACGGACTGAACATCCTGATTGGCTCTGGAGAGTGGCTGGAATATGCCCACCGAAGGGGTATGCGGCTTGATGGTGCGCGATCTCTCAGGTTACCGGACAGAGGGGCGGCAGATTGATTTTCGATTCAGTCTGCCGCTTTTTTTGTCTGTGACATCAAGGTTCACCAAATGGGATTGAAGACGCCACTTTATTCGAAGCACGTAGAGGCAGGTGCGCGAATCGTCGATTTCGGCGGTTGGGACATGCCGTTGCACTACGGTTCACAGATGGAAGAACACCACGCCGTTCGAAAGCATGCTGGTGCGTTCGATGTGTCCCACATGACTGTCGTCGATTTAGCCGGCCAGAAGACTACGGATTTCCTGCGTTACCTGCTCGCCAACGACGTTGCGAAATTAAAAGATGCCGGAAAAGCACTTTATACCTGCATGTTGAATCCTGAAGGCGGTGTTGTCGACGACCTCATCGTATATTTTCTCGAGCCAACGCGCTTTCGGCTGATCGTCAATGCCGCGACGCGGGACAAAGACGTCGCATGGCTCAAGCAACAGGCTGAACCGTTTTCAGTTGACGTCACGGAACGTGCAGAGCTCGCAATGATTGCGGTACAGGGACCGAGTGCGATTGAGCTGGCGAGCACTGTCATTCCGTCCGACTGGCGTGATGCGGCGCTCGTGCTGAAGCCGTTCTACGGGCTCGAGGCCGGAGATTGGTTTGTCGCACGCACCGGCTATACGGGTGAGGACGGCTGGGAAATCGTCATGCCTGCGGGTGACGCCGAATCGGCATGGCAGGCATTGCTCGACGCCGGCGTCGTGCCGTGCGGCCTGGGTGCCCGCGATACCTTACGTCTGGAAGCCGGCATGAATCTTTACGGCACGGATATGGACGGGACGACGTCACCGTTGGAGTCCGGTCTGGGTTGGACAATCGCGTGGCAGCCAGAGGACCGCGACTTTGTCGGCAGGGAGGCGTTGGCTGAGGTCCGCGAGAACAAGGACAGGCGGAGATTTGCGGGTCTGTTGCTCGAGGACCGTGGAGTCCTGCGAAATCATCAACGGGTTGTCGTCGACGGAATTGGTGATGGAGAGATAACGAGCGGCGGATTTTCGCCGACAATGCAGCGCTCGATAGCGCTGGCACGGCTGCCCGCCGGAAATTACGGACAGGCAGCGGTCGAGGTGAGAGGTAAACTGCTTGCCGTACGGGTTTTACGGCCGCCCTTCGTGCGTAATGGAAAAACATGCATCGAACTACGAACTTGATGGGAGACGAACAATGAGCGAACTGCCAGGCGATCTTCGGTTTACGAGTGAACACGAATGGCTGCGTCCCGAGGAGGACGGTAGTGTAACGATCGGAATCACGGATCACGCTCAGACTGCACTGGGCGACCTCGTGTACGTCGAGCTGCCAGATGTCGGGCAGGACCTGGAAACCGGCGGCGAGATGGCCGTCGTAGAGTCGGTCAAAGCGGCATCCGACGTGTACGCGCCAGTCTCGGGTTCGGTTCTTGCGATCAACGAAGCATTGGCTGATGATCCTGAAAAGATCAATGCCGACCCTTACGGAGACGGCTGGATCGTTCGCATGCAAGTGACTGGTGGCATCGATTCGGGTGACACAATGGATCCCGACGCCTACCAGGCTTTGCTTGATGAGCTAGAGGCCGAAGTGCACTAGGGAACCTCTGATCTATTCATGAACTCGTATCTTGTGTCCAAAATGTCCAGCTTCTGCGTTGCGAATCTTTGCAAAGGCCAGCTATTACGTGCGATCCGCGCCTTGAGTCTGGATATTCTAAATCACAATCTGCTTCGCCCAGAATAAATCAGAGGTTCCCTAGCATGCCTTTCATACCGCATACCGAAGAAGACATCGAAGAAATGCTCGCTGCGATCGGGGCATCGAGCCTGGACAGTCTGTTCGATGAGATTCCCAGTGAGCTTCTGGTAGATGATCTCCACGGTGTGCCCGAGGCGCTGACCGAAATGGAGATCTCGCGGTTGATGCACGAGCGTGCAGCACGGGACGGATCGACGCTCTCGTTCATCGGCGCCGGTGCCTATGAGCATCACATACCAACGGCGGTCTGGGATATCGCGACGCGCGGCGAATTCTACAGCGCATACACGCCGTACCAGGCCGAGGCCAGCCAGGGAACGTTGCAGACTATCTACGAATATCAGTCAATGATCACGGGCCTGACCGGCCTGGACGCGAGCAATGCGTCGTTGTATGACGGTGCGTCCGGGCTTGCCGAGGCGGCATTGATGGCTGTCAGGGCGAATCGCAGGGCGACGTCGAAGCGGGTTTTGCTCGCGTCCGGTGTCAATCCCGTTTATCAAAAAGTTGCGGCGGCAATTGCCGGCAGCCAGGGACTTACATTCCATCGCTCGCCGTTGGATGCGAAGAGCGGCACAACAGATCTGGACGCCTTGACCGATCAGGAGGCACCGGTCGCCGTTGTCATCCAACAGCCGTCTTTCTTCGGCACGCTCGAACAAATCGATGACCTGACCGACTGGGCGCACTCACAGGGCGCTTTGGTGATCGCCATCGTCAATCCGATGTCGCTGGCGCTGCTCAAGACACCGGGCAACTGGGGAGCCGAGGGTGCGGACATCGCCTGTGGGGAAGGGCAGCCGCTGGGCGTGCCGTTGTCATCTGGCGGACCATATTTCGGGATCATGGCCTGCAAGCAAAAGTTCGTGCGGCAAATGCCGGGCCGTATCGTCGGACGCACCACGGATCTGGACGGCAAACCTGGATATACGCTGACGCTGCAGGCTCGCGAGCAACACATCCGGCGCTCGAAAGCGACCTCAAATATCTGTACAAATCAAGGACTTATGGTAACAGCAGCCACAATTCATATGTCGCTTCTCGGGGCTCAGGGGATGTCGCGCGTGGCCCTCGCGTCTCATCGGCAAACGAACGAGCTGCTGAAACTCCTGACGGCAATCGACGGTGTCGAGCGGCTGTTCGAAGGGCCACATTTTCATGAAGCGGGCATTCGGCTGGACCGTGCGGTTGCCCCGGTCCTGGACGCGCTGGCTGCGAGGCAGGTTCTCGGTGGTTACGATCTGTCGCGGGATTTTCCGGGACTCGGCAACTCGCTGCTCGTCTGTGCGACGGAAACCAAGACGCGATCGGACCTCGAAGCTTACGCCGACGCTTTGCAGGAAATCATGAACGCGAACAATGTAAGGAGCGCCTGATCGATGGCCAAAGTTCAGCATGAGGGTGGGACCTACCGTACACACGGAGACTTGCCGAGCGTAGGCAGCAGGGCACCGGATTTTTCGCTGGTAAATACGGATCTCAAAGACGTCACGCTCGCCAATTGGCTCGGCATGCGAAAGATATTCAATATTTTTCCGAGTATTGACACACCGGTCTGCGCCAAATCGGTGATCGCATTTGACAAGTTTTCGAAGGATTACGACGACGTCGCGGAGTTGATGATTTCTTACGACTTGCCGTTTGCGCACAGGAGATTTCGCGAAAAGCATTCTCTGGAACGGGTCGTCGGCTTGTCCGCGATTCGCCACATGGGATTCGGCGAAAATTATGGTGTGCAAATTGTCGAAGGACCACTCGCTGGCATGTTTTCGAGGGCTGTCGTTGTACTCGATGAAAACAACACGGTCGTGCACGAAGAACAAATCGAGGACATGTCGAAAGAACCGGACTACAAGACTGCGTACCAGGCGCTCGGCATACAGATCGAAGACTGAATCGATATGAGAGATCCACTGATATTCGAAAAATCGCGTTCGGGCCGCTGGGCGTTCGCTCAGGCTCCTGCAGAAGTCGCCGAACACGATATTCCGGCGCAGTTCCTCCGCGACGAGGCCGCCCCATTGCCCGAGGTATCGGAACTGCAGGTAGTGAGGCACTTCACGCGATTGTCACAAGAGAATTTTTCGATCGACACCCATTTCTACCCGCTCGGTTCTTGCACGATGAAATACAATCCGAGGGCATGTAACGCGCTCGCCCTGCTACCAGGGTTCACGAGCAGGCACCCGCTGGGGCCGGTGAGCCACGGCCAGGGCTTCCTCGAGTGCATGTATGAGCTGCAGGAAATGCTCAAGTCGGTTACGGGCATGAAAGGCGTATCGCTTACCCCGATGGCCGGCGCGCAGGGTGAGCTTGCGGGCGTCGCGATGATTCGCGCCTACCATGTTGCGAAAGGTGATCAGGAACGAAACGAGATAATCGTCCCGGATGCGGCGCACGGCACGAACCCGGCGACGGCCACAATGTGCGGATGCATCGTACGTGAAGTGCCGACGGACGAAGACGGCGATGTCGATATTGAGGCACTGAAAGAAGCGCTCGGGCCGAATACGGCTGGCATCATGCTGACGAATCCGTCCACGCTCGGCGTATTCGAGCGCAAGATCATGGAAATCCAGAATCTCGTGCACGACGAGGGCGGACTGCTGTACTACGACGGGGCCAACCTGAACGCCATACTCGGCAAGGTTCGGCCGGGTGACATGGGCTTCGACGTCATTCATCTGAACCTGCACAAGACGTTTTCCACGCCGCATGGCGGTGGTGGGCCAGGCTCCGGTGCGGTTGGCGTCGGCGAGCGCCTGCTGCCATATATGCCGGTGCCGATTGTCGGCGAGTCCGAGGAGAAAGGACAAACCCGCTTCGACTGGCTGACCGAAGACGATTTACCGCAGAGTATCGGCCGTTTGTCCGGCTTCATGGGCAACGCCGGAGTGTTATTGCGTGCCTACGTCTATATGCGCATGGTCGGCCGGGACGGCATGAGGCGTATCGCAGAGTTTGCGACGTTGAACGCAAACTACCTGCAGGCGCGCCTCAAGGAAGCCGGCTTCCATCTCGCATTTCCGGAAAGACGTGCCAGCCATGAGTTCATTATCACGCTGAAGTCGGAGTCCAGGACGATCGACCTGACAGCGATGGATGTCGCCAAGGTACTGCTGGATCACGGCTTTCATGCCCCGACCACCTATTTCCCATTGCTGGTTCCGGAATGCCTGCTTATCGAACCGACCGAGACGGAAAGCAAGGAAACCCTCGACCGGTTCGTTGACGCGATGGTCGCAATCGCCCAGGATGCCAAAAGTCAGGGTGCGGAGCATAAAAATGCGCCGTTTACGATGCCGGTGCGGCGACTGGATGACGTGAAAGCCGCGAGAAGTCTCGATCTCGCCTACAGGCCGTCGTCAGAAAAGGGAACCGGATAGATTTCTTCGGGTCCAGAGGACGTATGAAAACCAAATCGTTTCTAGTTTTTTTCGTGATATTGGTCACGATCCAGGCGTATGGCGAAGAGCCGGCATGGGTCGGCACCATCGAGCGGATATCATCGGGTGTTGTGTCCATCCGGGTCGACAGCACGCGGGCTTTCGATACCGAATGGAACTCGTCGACGCAGGCCACCGGTTTCGTCGTCGATGCGAAACGCGGCCTGATTCTGACAAATCGCCACGTTGTGACGCCTGGCCCGGTCGTGGCGGAAGCAATCTTTCTCAACAACGAGGAAGTACAACTAAAGCCGATATATCGCGACCCGGTGCATGACTTTGGCTTTTTCAAATACGACCCGGAGGACCTGCAGTACATCGAGCCGACAGAGCTGTCGCTCGCGCCGGGCGCTGCCGGCATCGGCCGCGAGATTCGAGTTGTCGGCAACGATGCAGGCGAGCAGCTATCGATACTTTCAGGAACGATTGCACGACTGGACCGGAAAGCACCGGACTATGGTCGCGGCAAGTACAACGATTTCAATACATTTTATTTCCAGGCGGCGTCGGGGACGTCCGGCGGCTCGTCCGGATCGCCGGTCGTCAACATAGAAGGTGATGTCGTCGCGCTGAATGCGGGCGCGGCCAACTCTGCGGCGAGCAGTTTTTTCCTGCCGCTCCATCGCATCGATCGGGTTCTGAGACTCCTGCAAAATGGTGAGTTCGTTTCCCGGGGTACGCTGCAGACCGTTTTCGAGTTCAAGGCTTACGACGAGTTGGGCAGGCTTGGTTTGACCGAAGAGTCCGAGGCGCTCGTCCGTTCGGCGAATCCTGATCAGACCGGGATGCTGACCGTAGAGCAGGTTATTCCTCAGTCGGACGCCGATGGCAAGTTGGCCCCGGGCGACATACTGCTTCGCATTAATGGTGAGCTTGTCATGGAGTTCGTGCCGCTTGCCGCAATACTCGATGACAATGTAGGTGAGGAAATCACGATCGAACTTGAACGGGGCGGGCAATCCGTGCGTGAGACCGTCCTGGTCGGTGATCTTCACGGAATATCTCCGGACGAGTACATGGAGTTTGGAGATGCGATCGTTCACGACCTGTCGTATCAGCAAGCGCGTCATTACAATCGTCCACCTGACGGGGTCTACGTCGCGAACCCCGGCTACGCGCTTTCGAGATCGGCGATCCCCAGGGGTGCCGTTATCAATGAGGTCGGCGGTGAGCCGGTGGCAAGCATTACGGACCTCGAAAAGATCATCGACGGCCTGGGCGATCGCGATCGGACGACGGTCCGGTACAAGACCATCGATGACCCGCGCAACAGTATCGTGCGCTCTTTCGAAATGGACAGGCGCTGGTTTCCGACGCGGCGCTGTCAACGGGACGATTCAACGGGGTTATGGCCCTGCACGGATCTGGCGGCCGGGCCTGGTGCTCCAGCAGCTGAAACCGGCAGCACAAGGTTTAACGGACACAGCGATCCGCGGGTGCGAAAGATCGTGTCGTCACTCGTCGTCGTCAATTTCGACCTGCCCTATACGGTTTCGGGTGTGGCGGACCGCCATTACTATGGCACCGGTCTGATCGTCGACACCGAGAGAGGTCTCGTCGTCGTCGACAGGAACACGGTTCCTGTTGCGATGGGAGACGTGAGCATTACATTCGCCGGCTCTCTCGAGATTCGGGGAAAAGTCGATTACGTTCACCCGCTGCATAATCTCGCTGTGGTCTCGTACGACCCGGCATCGATCGGCGACACGCCGGTAAGAGCAGCTACGCTCAATACCGAGCCGGTAAAACCAGGAGACGAGGTCTGGGTAGTTGGTCTCAAGGGCGACCACCAACTCGTGCATCAGGCAAGCACCGTGTCGTCTGTGGATCCGCTGACAATGCCGTTGTCGCGAACATTGAGGTTCCGCGACACGAATCTGGAAGGCATTGACCTCGTCAATGCGCCGGCGGATGTCGATGGTGTTCTGCTCGATAAGCGCGGCCGCGTGACAGCTCTTTGGTCCAGCTTCGCCATTCAGGCCGGTAACGAATCCGCGCAATTCAACCGGGGTGTCGGAAGTGATCTCGTCAGCGAACTCGTCGATCTCGTGCAGGCCGGACGCCCGCTATTTTCCCTGGAGGCAGAGGTCGCGTATTCGCCATTGTTTGCAGCCCGCAAACTCGGCCTCGATGAGGAGTGGCTCTCCAGGCTCGAGGACTTCAATCCTCGGGGACGCCGAGTGCTGAGCGTAAGTCGCCTGGTAGCGGGGTCGCCCGCCTCAGAGAAACTCAAGAATGGCGACATGATTCTGGCGATCGACGGGCAGCTGGTTACCACATTTCGTGAGCTTGAGCGCGCAGTGAAGAAGCCCGTCGTCGAGGTAACGATCTGGCGGAATGGTGCTGCAAAAGAACTCGAAATTGAGACCGTTGCACTGGACGGGCTGGGAATAGAGTGGGCAGTATCGTGGGCTGGCGCATTGTTGCAGGACCCGCACCGGGCAATGGCCGCGCAACGGGGTATCAATCCGTATGGCGTGTATATCGCCTTCTTTAGTTACGGATCGCCCGCAACCCGTTATGGATTGTGGGCCGGACGGCGAATTGTCGAGGTTGACGGCAAGGCAACACCGGATCTGCGAACCTTTGTTGATGTTGTCAGAGGCAAGAAGGACAAAGCGTCAGTGCGCCTCAAGACGATTACATGGAATGGTGCGGCGGAAGTGATAACACTGAAGCTCGACAACCAGTATTGGCCAGCCTATGAGATCAAACGCATGGAAGACGGCTGGCAGCGAATCGACATCGGTTAGCTGCCACAACGCGAACAGTCGTTCACGAACGTCAGCGCTTCTGATCTCTGCAGTTCTGTTAATTACTTCCGCACTCGGCCTGGCGCAGACTCTTTATAAGTACAAAGGCCCGGACGGCGAATGGGTATATACGGACAGGGCGCCCGAGGAAGAGGCAAGCTCCGAAGTTCGCGACCTTCCAACCGGGGAGAAGGATCCGGTCGTATCGGTGCAACACCGCCTGTTAGACCAGCAATTTCAGCTATACGCGAGAAACGAATTCTACGCGCCAGTCGAACTGGTACTCGCGCTCGATGTGCTCGAGGATGTCAAGATGCCGCCAGCCGAGCAGTCAATGCGCTGGGTGCTACCGCCTCGCAGCGACACTGAATTACTGCAATTCGATGCGCTACACGAATTTGCGGCGCCCCGCGTAAGCTATCGTTACATCTACCTGCACGGCGATCCGGAAGCGGAGCACAGCACGGATCGGGCATATCGGGCGCCGTTTGCCCTGGCCAACAAATTCAAGGTGTCGCAGGCGTTCCCGATCGGCGTGACACACAATACGGCCGACAGTTACTACGCAGTAGATTTCGTGATGCCGATCGGCACCGACATCTACGCGGCCCGTGAAGGAATGGTCATTGAAGTGGCAAGCACCAATTATCGCGCCGGGCCAGATCCGGAAGAAGACGGCTCGTCAGCAAACCTGGTTCGTATCCTGCACGATGACGGGACGTTTGCGATCTATGCGCATCTGAACTGGAACACGATTCGAGTCCGGCCCGGTGATGAAGTGAAACGCGGCGAGTACATTGCAGACTCCGGCAATACCGGTTTCTCGTCCGGGCCACATCTGCACTTTGTCGTGCTGCGAAATAACGGCATGCGCGTGCAGTCAATACCGGTCGTTTTTGAAGGGCCTAACGGTATCGACATCAAGGCGGAATTCGGACGGGACCTGGCCGCCTACTAACACGTCAGGTAGTCGCGCAACGCTCGATATGATCGCTGTGTGTGCGCAGGAGTTCAGTTGCTCCTCGTCATGAGCGCCCGACAACACGCCAATACACCACCCAACACCGGCATTCCCGGCAGCTTCCAGGTCCGAGACCGTGTCGCCGACAGCAGCGATCCGATTACGATTTTCACAATTCGTCCATTCCATTGCGCGAAGTATCAGGTCGGGGGCCGGACGCCCACGGTCAACATCGTCGTTGCAGACGACAGCATCGAAACTCTCGTCCCAGCCTACATCGCGAATCAGACGGTGCGCGAGATCACGGTCGAAGCCCGTGGTCAAAGCGGTTTTGATATTCCTCGACCTCAGCCATTCGAACGTTTCCACTGCGCCGTCGATCGGTTCAACCCCCTGTGCGTCATATTTCTGAATGAGAGTTTTCTTGAAATCCAGATAGATTTTTGTCGCATCGAGGTCTTGATGCAACAACTCGGCAATCGCCTCGCGTTTAGATTTGCCGCGAACCGCCTGAATATCCTGATCGGATAACTGAATGCCGACGTTTGCGAATGCCTCACTGAATGCGGCAGGAACGTGGTCTGACGCGCGGATCGTCGTGCCGGCGATATCGAACACCACCAAATCAAGCTCAGGCACTCGGGTCAATCCGCTGAGACGGAGAACCGTTCGGCTGCCTCGGCTCCTGTCAGCCGCGGATGGTCACCGCTGAACTCGTAACAAGAGGGTTTTTCGTCGACGAAAATCTCACCGATCATCCTGAACGACGATGCATCATCGAATGTGCCGGTATTGACTTCGTGTACGGCAAGCTTCTTTACGCGATAAAAAATGTTTGTCCCGCATAACCGGCAGAATGCCCGTTCCGCCCAGCTCGAAGAGTCGAAAACCGCCAAATTCTCGTCATTCTCAAATTTCAACCCGGTCGATGTAACTGAAAGGTATGGCCCGCCGCCCCAGCGCAGGCACATGTCGCAATGGCAGGCATAAAATTCAGGCTCGACACTTTCGACAGTGAAGCGCACTGCGCCACACAGGCAGTTGCCGCTTAAAGGACTCATGATTTCTCCGGTGTTAACTTCAGCAGGCGCCCGCCATCACGGTCCTCAAGCAGCCATATCGCGCCATTCGGTCCCTGTTTGACCGCGCGAATTCGCTTTTCCATTGCGAATCGCTCGGCTTCCACTGCGGAATCGCCAGCGATGCTTATTCGCACCAGCGCTTGCGATGACAGACCGGCGATGAATGCGTTGCCTTTCCACTCGGGGAAAAGATCCCCGGAGTAGAACATCAAGCCGCCGGGTGAAATAACCGGTGTCCACCAGATCTTGGGTTTTTCGAACTCCGGCCGCGTCTCGTGATCCGGAATTTCCTTGCCGTTGTAGTGGTCGCCGTTCGAGACGATCGGATATCCGTAATTTTCGCCGCGCACAACGAGGTTGAGTTCATCGCCTCCTTTGGGTCCCATCTCGACGTTCCAGAGCCGGCCTTGTTTGTCGAAGGCTATTCCCAGGGGATTTCGATGGCCGAGTGTCCAGATCTGTGCCGAAACACCACCCTGGACCGAAAACGGATTGTCATTCGGAACAGAACCATCGTGATGCAGGCGCACGATCTTGCCGAGGTTTTGCTTCATGTCCTGGGACGGGTCGAATTTCTGACGTTCGCCAGACGAAATGAACAGATAGCCGTCGGCCGAGAACAGGATTCTGTGCCCGTAATGACCTTTGCCGGTGACTTTCGGATGCTGGCGCCAGATAACTTCGAGGTCGTTCAATGCGCCGCCACCGTCTTCACTCAGGGCGAGCCTGGCGCGCGCGACAGCGGCGCCTCTGGTATCGTTCTCACCGGCTTCGACGTAACTTATATAGACGAGGCCGTTCGAACTGTAATCAGGATGCAGCACAACATCGCCAAGTCCGCCCTGACCGCCGTAATCGACATCGGGAACGCCGATCAGGGGTTCGGATTTTTCGCCGTCCTGCGTAACGACGATCAATCGACCCTTCTTTTCCGTCACCAGCAGGCGCCCATCGGGCAGAAAGCTCATCGCCCAGGGTTCTTCGAATGAGGCGACGAGTGTCGCTACGAAATCGCCACGACCATCGGCATTCGAATACGCGCAGCACGCGACCAGTATCAGGCCGGCGACGACAAGATTAGTGCTACGCATCCGAATTTTCCTCGTTATGGGTCCTGGCAAGTGTACGCCGTTTCGATTGCATTCCGCCATTAAGCGTGTATGTTCGCAGCCTTGAGACGGGCAGCGCATTAGACGCCGAGAAAAACGCATGGTTCACGGGACACATAACGCGATCGCTGATGATCGTAATGACAAGGTCCTGATTTACGTCAACGGAGACCTCGTGCCTCGAGATCAGGCCAGCATCTCCGTATTCGATAGTGGGTATCTGATCGGTGACGGCATCTGGGAGGCCCTGCGTTTGCATGAGGGCGTTCTCGTGTTTCTCGATGAACATCTGGACAGGCTTTGGCAGGCGGCAGCGACCGTCGGCATGGACCTGAAGATGAGTCGTGAGGACCTCACTGCCGCACTGTGGAGGACGCTCGATGCCAATAACATGCGCGACAACGTGCACGTGCGCTTCATGGTTACGCGGGGCACAAAGAGGACGCCGTCGCAGGACCCGCGACTTGTCGTTAGCGGCCCCAACCTGGTCATCATCGCCGAATACAAACAAGCGAGCCCGGAGAGCAAAGAGGCCGGTGTTACGCTTTTCACCAGCACGATTCGACGCGGATCGCCGGACTATCTTGATCCACGACTGAACTGTCACAGCAAGCTGCATGAAGTCATGGCTCTGGTCCAGGCACTCGAGGCCGGTGCTGACGAGGCTTTGATGCTCGATGACCACGGTTTCGTATCGACTTGCAACGCCACCAATTTCTTCATGGTGAAGAAGGGTGAGGTGTGGACCTCAACCGGCCAGTACTGCATGAACGGCATCACCCGCGGCAAGGTCATCGACGCGTGCGGCAAGAATGACATCCCGTGTTTTCAAAAAAACTTTTCCCTGTTTGACGTTTACGGCGCGGACGAAGCGTTCCTGACCGGGACGTTTGGTGCACTGACGCCGGTAAAGGCCATTGATGGACGCGTCATCGGCGAGGGCATGTGTGGGCCAATGACGCGCCGGCTCGAGGCGCTGTACCAGGATGAAATCAAGGCAGCGGTCGGCGCTGCGGCATCGTAGGACAGGCGTTGGCCAGGAAACCCATTCGACTCTGCGTCTGGAGCGGGCCGAGAAACATCTCGACAGCCCTCATGTATTCCTTTGCCCAGCGGGCCGACACAACCGTTTATGATGAACCGCTGTATGCGCATTACCTGGTGAATTCGCCTGCAAGGGACTATCACCCGGGGGCCGATGAGATCATCGCGACAATGGAGAACGATGGCGAGAAAGTTGTTGCCGACACGATTCTCGGACCACAGCCGACAGGGATTGCGTTCTTCAAGCAGATGACACATCACCTGGTCGAGCTGGATCAATCGTTCATGGCAGAAACCGTCAATGTGATGCTCACCCGGCATCCCAGGGACATGCTGCCGTCATATGCGAGACAGGTCAGCAAGCCCACGCTTCGCGACGTCGGCTACAAAATGCATCTGGATCTGGTCGAATTTCTGCGAGCGCTGGGGCAGGAGCCAGCCGTACTGGACTCGGAAGCCACGCTGAGGAATCCTCGAGGCGTGCTGCGAGAATTATGCGACCGCATCGACATTCCGTTCAACGAGGCCATGTTGAGCTGGTCGGCCGGTGCTCGACCGGAAGACGGTATCTGGGCCGAGTACTGGTACGACAGCGTTCATCGTTCCACCGGTTTTCAGGTCTACGAGCCGTCGACAGAGCCGTTTCCCGAACACCTGAAGGCGCTTTTCGATGAATGCATGCCGTACTATGTAGCCTTGGCGAAAGAGGCGATCACTGCGGATTAGCGTAATGACTATTGCTTTTTTAAACGGTGACTACCTGCCGCTCGAAGAGGCAAGAATCTCTCCATTGGATCGCGGATTCCTGTTCGGCGACGGAATTTACGAAGTAATTCCGGTGCATGGCGGCAGGCCGATCGGATTCAGCCTGCACTACAACCGTATGTGTGAGGGTCTCAGTGCAGTAGAAATCGATCTGGACTGGTCGCTGGAGCAGTGGCGAGAAGTCTGCAGCAAACTCGTCGATGAAAACGGTGCCGGCAATCTGGCAATTTATCTGCAGGTCAGCCGCGGTGCCGATACCAAACGCCATCATGCTTATCCGGTCGGCGTAACTCCGACAGTATTCGGGTTCGCATCTCCGCTCACTATCTCTTCGGAAATCAAGCCTTTGAAAATTTCCAGCGCCGAGGACATGCGCTGGCGGCGATGCAATATCAAGTCCACTGCTCTGCTGGGGAACATCATCCATTTTCAGAAAGGACAGGCCGAGGGCAGGGACGAGACACTGCTGTTTAACGGCGCCGGCGAGATCACCGAAGGCAGTGCGTCCAATGCTTTTATTATTAAGAATGGCGTCGTCGCCACGCCGCCGCTGGATAATCAGGTCCTGCCCGGCGTCACGCGCCTGATGTTGCTGGACATGCTTCGAAAGGATGGCTCCGCACAGGTCGAAGAGCGGCTTGTGACGATGCAGGAAGCACGAGCTGCGCACGAGATATGGTTGACCAGCTCAAGCAAGGACGTGGCACCCGTCGTCGAACTCGACGGCAAACCCGTAGGCGACGGTCAACCGGGTCCGGTCTGGGAAACTGCTCAGCGGATTTTTGCCGAAAAGAAGTTCGACTACTGATCGGTTTCGCTGAGCTCTTTCGCGAAAATGTCAAGACTGGTGATCGGTAACGAGCAGTGACTACCCAGGCAGCGATAAGCCACCGTGTTCTGATCAACGGCCCGACGTTCTGCAAGGGCGCCCGGCATATCACTTACTTGCGCATCGATCGCAAACACCAGCCGGCCCGGCGCATAGATTTTTGCTGCCGCATCCCGCCAGATGTTCAGATTTTTGGCCGACCCGCGAATGACGATGGTCTCGGGCGGCGTCAGGTACTCCTCCAGAGCCGTAATCAAACTTACATGGCCATGCGGATACTCGGCCATCGCCCTCCAGCCAGTTCTCAACGTACTCTCCGCGGCGTCGAGGTATCGCGCTTCGCCTAGCAGATAGCCGAGTCGTTGAAGTGCGAGCGCGGCAATTCCATTGCCGGAAGGCGTCGCCTCGTCGGCCAGGGGTTTCGGCCGGTGCATCAACATCTCATGATCGGTGGCCGTGAAATAGAAACCGCCGTTCTCGCTATCAACGAAGTAGTCCAGCATCAGATCGGCCAGGCGAATCGCCATATCGAGGTGTTTGCCATTCCACCGTGCCTGCAACAAATGAAGCAGGGCGTCCAGCATGAAGGCGTGATCATCCAGGTACGCCGGCAGCCTCGAGTCGCCATTGAAGTGGCTGGCGAGCAGCCGGCCGTCGCGGATCAGGTCGCGGCCGATGAAGTCGGCGGCTGCCGCCGCTGCGTCGATCAGCCCCGGCCTTTCGAGAATCCTGCCGGCGATGGCGAGGCCGCGGATCGCCAGACCATTCCACGATGTCAGTTGTTTTTCATCCCTGTCCGGGGCGACGCGCTGGCTACGTGCCTGCAAAAGAATCTGTCGGGCATCATTGATAATCTGCTCGACGTCCTGTTCATCCTGACCAGTTTCCCCGGCGATGGTTTTCGAGGGCTTCCGCACACTGAGATGCCATTTTCCTTCGAAGTTTGCATCCTCGTTCAGGCCGAAGTGATCCGCGAATAGCGCGTAGCTGTCATCGTCGAGTGATTCGCGGACTTCCTCCGGCGTCCAGACATAGTAGAGACCTTCTTCGCCTTCGGAATCGGCATCGCGCGTTGAATAAAAGCCGCCTTCAGGGGACTGCATGTCGGTGAGCATCCAGTCCGCCGTCTCGCATGCAATGCGTCCGAACAGTTCGTCACCCGTGGCAAGGAACGCCTGGGCATAAAGTGCGAGCAACGGACCGTTGTCGTACAGCATTTTTTCGAAGTGTGGAATCTGCCAGTATCGATCCACTGAATATCGACAGAATCCGCCGCCGAGTTGGTCGTAGATACCACCCTGTGCCATGCGCGTCAGTGACAGTGACACCATGAACAGCGCGTCCACGTCCGGCTCGGCGTCGTTCGCACTCGCCCGCCAATGACGCAACAATCGTTCGAGACTCTCGGGATGTGGAAATTTCGGCGCAGTTCCGATACCGCCGAACTCGCGGTCAAAACTCTGCGCAATTTTCTGCCTCGCGGCATGCAAGGGTTCTGCGTCCAACTTGAAGTCGGTGTCGATGCTTTCGGGCTCGAGTTTTCCAAAAACGTCCTGTAATTGCTGGCCCTGGCTCACCACCTCTTCCCGATTCTCGGCGAAGTAATCTGCAACGCGTTGTATGAGATCGGAGAAGGCCGGCATGCCGTACCTGGCGTCTTTTGGAAAATATGTTCCTGCGAAGAACGGTCGCTGGTCATCGGGATTGATAAAAACCGTCAGCGGCCAGCCGCCCGGTTGCTGTGTCATTAACTGATGCGCTGTCTGATAAATTTTGTCGATATCAGGCCGCTCCTCGCGGTCGACTTTGATATTGACGAACAGTTCATTCATCAGTGACGCGGTGCCCTTGTCTTCGAACGATTCGTGCGCCATCACATGACACCAGTGACAGGCTGAATATCCGACCGACAATAATATCGGTTTGCCACTTTCCCTGGCGTGTTCGAGGGCGTCTCCGCCCCAGGGAAACCAGTGAACGGGATTGTCTGCATGTTGCAGCAGATACGGGCTGGTTTCTGTCGACAGCCGGTTTTCAGATATTGAAGACGCACTCATCCGGGCACTATAACTCATGGGTGTTAGACTACTGCCGATGCTCACCTATCCCGATATCGATCCGGACATTTTCTCGATCGGACCGTTAACGATTCGCTGGTACGGTTTGATGTACGTTTTCGGCTTCGTGCTCGGTTGGATGATGGCGCGCAAGCGAGCCGAGAAAAGCTACTCGCCGATCAAGCCGGCACAGGTCGACGACCTCGTGTTCTATGTGATGCTCGGCGTGATTCTCGGTGGCCGGATCGGCTATTGCCTCGTCTATGGATGGGACGAGATGGCGAAAGACCCCTTGTATATATTCAAGATATGGAAAGGCGGCATGTCGTTCCATGGCGGCCTCGTTGGTGTACTGACAGCTATGTGGCTTTACGGCCGCAGTCTCGGCAAGACGATGTGGCAAATGACCGATTTTCTGGCGCCATTTTGTCCGCTTGGTCTGGGTTTCGGGCGTATCGGCAATTTCATCAACGGCGAACTCTGGGGCAAACCAACAGATGTGCCCTGGGGTTTCAAAGTCGGTGGTCAGGGCCTGCATCCGTCGCAACTTTACGAGGCCTTGTTTGAGGGTCTGGTTCTCTTCTTGATCGTATGGTGGTTCTCCGCCAAACAGAGGCCTTATATGGCGGTCTCCGCCATGTTCCTGATGTGGTACGGAATATTCCGGTTCTTTATCGAGTTTTACCGGGTTCCGGATGCGCACCTGAGCGAAGATGCCGGTTATCTGGCTTTCGGCTGGATCACGATGGGACAAGCCCTGAGTGTTCCGATGGTCCTGGCAGGACTTATAATGCTGATACTCGCCTACCGAAATCACTCGCCTCAGGAGGAAGCTGCTTAAGATGCAACAATATCTATCGATGATGCGGCATGTGCGCGACAACGGCGTACGAAAAGATGATCGCACTGGCACTGGAACACTCAGTGTGTTCGGTCATCAGATGCGATTCGACTTGAGCGCGGGTTTTCCGGTGGTTACGACGAAGAAACTGCATCTGCGGTCAATCATTCACGAGCTGCTCTGGTTTCTAAGTGGGGACTCGAACATTGCGTATCTCAAAGACAATGGCGTGTCTATCTGGGACGAATGGGCGGACGATAGTGGCGAGCTGGGCCCGGTTTATGGCGTGCAATGGCGCAGCTGGCCGGAAACTGACGGCGGGAAAATCGACCAGATCCGCGAACTGGTAGCGAACTTGCGACAAAACCCGGATTCGCGGCGATTGCTGGTATCGGCATGGAATGTTGCCGAAATACCGAAAATGGCACTGCCTCCCTGCCATTGCATGTTTCAGTTCTACGCCGCCGAAGGCAAACTTTCCTGTCATTTGTATCAGCGCAGTGCCGATACGTTTCTCGGGGTGCCGTTCAACATCGCCTCATATGCCTTGCTCACTCATATGATCGCCCAGCAAGCGGATCTGAACGTCGGCGAGTTCATCTGGACAGGCGGAGACTGCCATCTGTATCTCAATCATATGGAGCAGGCGAACGAACAATTGCAGCGTGAACCGCTGCCCATGCCACGACTTGCGATCACAACCAGGCCGGAAAGCATTTTCGATTATCGGTTCGAGGATTTCGAGATCCTGAACTACGAATGTCATCCACATATTCGTGCCGCAGTCGCCGTTTAGTTCCTTACAGTTTCGATCGTGAAAATTAGTCTCATCGTTGCCGCTGCGACGAACAACGTGATTGGTCGCGACGGCGGGCTTCCATGGTACCTTTCCCGGGACCTGAAACGATTCAAGCGGCTGACTACCGGAAAACCCATCATCATGGGACGTCTCACCTACGAGTCGATCGGAAAACCCTTGCCGGATCGAATAAACATCGTCGTAAGCAGCCGGGACGGTCTGGAAATCGAGGGTTGTGAGGTAGTAGCAACCCCTGAGGACGCACTTGAGCTCGCAGCCGGTGCCGAAGAAGTGATGGTAATTGGCGGGGGCAAGATATATGAACAAATGTTGCCATCGGCCGATCGAATCTATATGACCCGGATAGACGCCTTGCCCGATGGCGACACCTTTTTTCCAGAAATCAGTAACGAGGAATGGCAGGTCGTCGAGCAGGAGGACTTTCCCGCCGACGATTCCTCAGTAATCGCATATTCATTTTTGACGCTGGACAGGACGTAGATGAATGGGGACGGACCCCGGGTCCGTCCCCGATTAATGCAGTTTACTAAGCGGTGCCAGCCGTGCCGACGCTTCGCGTTCCGCTGCGTCGATGTCAATCTGTCCTACATCGTCGACATCCCGTGTGAGTTCATCCAGGAGTTGCGCCTGAATGTTGCCGCGCTGTTGCGCTGTCTCATAGGGGATCTCTGCGTGAAACATGACCATCGAATATCGGGGAATGAATCGGCTCGGCAATCGGCGCTCTAGCTCAAATGCCAGCTCCTTTTGCAGAATATGCTTGGGATTTCTGACCGTATCCCGCATCTCGATGTAGTTCTCGAGCGCCATGTCCGCGATCGCATTCGCATTAGCGACCTGCCCGGACTCGAAGCGGGCGAATACCTCGGCCCATGACAGCTCCTGTTCGTCGAGGATCTGATCCAGCAACACACAGTCCTCGAAAGCGAGGTTCATTCCCTGTCCATGAAACGGCACCACGGCGTGCGCCGCATCGCCGACGAGCAACACACGTCCTCCATCGTGCCAGCCGTCGCAACGGACGGTGCCGAGGATGCCGACCGGATTTTGCTGAAACATTTCAACCAGATCTGGAAGGAGCGATCGAACGTCGGCGAAGTGCGCATCAAAGAAAGCCTCGATTTCGTTTCCGGTCCTCAACTTCGAGAAGTTCTGCGGGCCGGTGTTCGGCAGGAACAGCGTCATCGTGAAATTGCCGCCCGGGTTAGGCAAGGCGATAAGCATGAAACCGCCGCGTGGCCAGATGTGCAATGCACCCGGCTCGAGCTGAAATTCTCCGCCCGGTCCCGGCGGCATCGTCAGCTCCTTGTAGCTGTGATCCAGAAGGGCATCAGTTGCTTTGACCGTCCCGGATTCATGCAATGCGCGTCGAAAAACCGAACCGGCGCCGTCGGCGGCGATCATCGGCGTGTCTGAAACCACTGTTTCACTGCCGTCGTCGAGATTTGCAATGCGAACGCCACCACTATCGAGCTCGAGTGCCTCGTGTCGAAAGTGGATGCCGACACCGTGATCGTCTTCGGCCGCACTAAGCAACAATCGATTCAGGTCCGCGCGCGAAACTGAATAAATCTGCTCCCCGGGCCGTTGGCCATATTCCTGCAGTTCCGTTGCCCCGTCTTCGTGATGCACGAAGCGGCCACGCATGGGTACGAGCAGCGGTTCGACGCGCGAGAAAATTCCGGCGTGCTTGAGCGCATGAATTCCCCTTGCCGACATGGCGAGGTTTATTGATCTGCCCGCCGGCGCATTTGCCTTGCGCGAATCGTTTTGGCGTTCGTACGCCGTAACGTCAAAACCTCGCCTCGCCAGCATTACGGCCAACAAACTGCCGCACAGGCCTGCACCGAATATCCGAACGGATCGCCGCTTCATCAGCTGCATTTTACCTGTGTAACCTTGGGGCGCTTGCCGAGTTGAACAGCCGTGAGTTGGCGGCCCCAGACGCATCCGGTATCGACGCAAATCACGCCCGGATTGATAATCAGACCAAGCGCTGACCAGTGACCGAATACGATACGCGTGCCTTCCCAGGCCGGATCTTCGACTTCGAACCAGGGCTTCAAGCCGTTTCTTGCGCCGCCTGGCGGCCCTTTATGCTCGAAGTCCAGGCGCCCTTTCCTGTCAACCATTCGTATGCGTGTCAGGCAATTCACAATATATCTCAGCCGCTTGTTCCCTTTGAGGTCACTTGACCATCGATTCGGTGCATTGCCGTACATTTTGCCCAGAAATTTTACGTATTTCGGCGCGCGTAGTTTTGATTCCACCTCATCCGCGAGCGACAGCGTTTTCCTGATGCTCCACCGAGGTGAAAGTCCGGCATGTACGAGGAGCGTGTTCATTTTCTTGCTGTAGTGCACGAGCGGCCTGCGGCGCAACCAGTCCAACAGCTCGTCACAATCGTCTGCCTTGAGAATCTTGGCAAGCGAGCCGAAGCGATCGGTAGAGTCGCCAATGCCGTGCGCAACCGCAAGCAAATGCAGGTCATGATTGCCCAGCACGACTTTCGCGGACTTGCCCAGACTCCGAACGTATCGAAGCGTCTTCAACGACTTCGATCCCCGATTGACGAGGTCGCCGGTCAGCCATAGACGATCTTTGTCCGGATCGAATTTCAGCTTGTCGAGCAGGTTCCGAAACGAATCGTAACAACCCTGCAAATCACCTATGGCGTAGACGGCCATGCTCTTCTAATGCAAGACTCCAGGCACAGCCAGGGTGAAAGGAGGGATCGACGCGTCGAAGTTGGTGCCGTTTTCCGCCTCCATTCGATAGCTGCCCTGCATGGAGCCGACAGGCGTTTCGAGTACCGCGCCGCTCGAATATCGAAATTTTTCGCCCGGATTCAGATGCGGCTGCTCGCCGACGACACCGTCGCCGCTTACTTCCTGAACCTTGCCATTGGCATCTGTGATAACCCAATGGCGGCTCAGCAATCGGGCAGGTACGTTGCCGAGATTGGCAATCGTAATCGTGTATGCGAAAACGTAACGACTATCGTCGGGCTCGGACTGATCATCAATGTAGTCCGTGGCGACTTCGATTCCGATTTCACAGTTTTTCTTATCCATTCGTCAACGCATTCTATCGCAACCGACTGGCAATTAGATTAGCGAGGGCGACATAATTAGTGATCGTTGCGCGCTCTGGTCGGGATTGAGGGTCCATCCCGGCAGCAAGCAAATCCTGCTCGGTTGCGCTGGCCTGCAGAGCGTTACGCAGCATTTTTCGCCGCTGACTGAATGCTTCTGCAACCAATTGTGAGAGTCTCTTGTGGTCGCTGATATTATGGGTTCCGGTTGGTAATGGACGCATTCGGACAACTGACGATGTGACCCTGGGTGGTGGATTGAAAGATGCCGCCGGCACATCGAACAAAGGTTCGATCTCCATGTAACAGCCGAGCATGATGCTCAATCGACCATAGGACTTGTTGCCGGGCGGTGCCGCCATACGATCAACAACTTCCTTTTGCAGCATGAAGTGCATGTCGTGAATCGCTTGCCTGAATTCAACGAGTCTGAACAACAATGGGGTGGAAATGTTGTATGGCAGGTTTCCCACGATTCGCAGTTCGGTGCCAATCGTCGGAAAATCGAACTTAAGTACGTCTCCCTCGTGAATTGTTACGTTCGCTTGCGAAGCGAATTGCCTCCTGAGCACTGCAGCCAGGTCGCGATCAAGTTCTATCGCATGAAATTCGCCGGCGAGTTTCGCCAGCGGTTCACTAATTGCCCCCTGGCCGGGCCCGACCTCGACCAGGATATCGGAGTCCTGCGGCTGAATAGCAGCGACAATTTGCCCGATGGTAGTCGCATCAGTCAGAAAGTGCTGGCCGAAGCGTTTGCGTGGTCGGTGACCGCGACTCATACGCCGGACATCTTTGCGGCCAGGGCGACCGCTGCAGTCATGCTGCCAGCGTCTGCCTGGCCGGTGCCTGCAATATCGAGCGCCGTACCGTGGTCGACGGATGTTCGGATAATTGGAAGTCCGAGGGTTACGTTGACCGCATTGCCGAACCCGGCGTATTTCAGTACTGGCAAACCCTGGTCGTGATACATCGCCAGTACCGCATCCGCGTGGCCCGCGGCCGGTGTGAACGCAGTATCCGCAGGTAATGGCCCGCGTATGTTCATCCCGTTTCGCCGAAATTCGGCGATAACCGGCTCAATGATCGCGGCATCCTCCTCACCGAGATGACCGTTCTCGCCCGCATGCGGATTGAGTCCGCAAACGACGAGTTCAGGATCCGGGATGCTGAATTTGTTAACAAGATCGGCGTGCAGTACTTTGATAACGTCGCGAAGCCTGCCCCTGGTCAGAAAGTCTGATACCTGTCGCAATGGCATGTGAGTACTTGCAAGCGCCACCCGCATCGAGTCTGCGACCAACAACATGACGGGCGTTGATATTGACGTGAGCTCCGCCAGGTATTCGGTGTGACCGGAAAATGGAAATCCCGCATCGTTGATCGTGCTTTTTTGCAGCGGCCCCGTTACCAACCCTGAAAACTGCCCTTCGACGCATCCCGCTACTGCGCGTTTGAGTCCTGCCAGCAGCGATTCGGCGTTGGCGGGGTCGGGCGTGCCGCAGACTGTCGGGTTCGAGAGCGGCTGATTCAGGATCTCGAGTGAATTTTCGACACCCAGCTGTCGCGCCCGCGCATCAAGGCAATCCCGGTCTGCAATGACAACGATTTTATTCGACCACCTGGTCTCGGCCAGTGCCAGACACAGGTCCGGCCCGACACCTGCGGGCTCTCCCGCTGTGATTACGAGAGGTTTGCCGTTTCTTGATGTCACGGGATTCCGTTTTGCGCAGATGAGACCGCGCGGCTGTCAGATGCGTTTGTCCACGAATGCCTCGTCACGAATTCGCCGCATCCAGAGTTCCGTTTCTTCCTCGAGCTTGCCGTTTCTCACTCGCTGTACACAGCTGTTTTCCTTGAGCTCATCAGTGTTGTCGTATATGCGGCGATCCGTTACCTGGATAACGTGCCAGCCGAATCTGGACTTGAACGGTTCGCTGAATTCGCCGATCTTTGTACTGTTGGCTACCTGTTCGAACTCCGGCACAAATACGCCCGGGCTACTCCAGCCCATTTCTCCACCCTCGTTAGCCGAGCCAGGATCATCGGACAGCAACTTCGCCAACTCGCCGAAATCGGCGCCGGATTTAAGCTGGACCACTGCATCCTCGAGCTGCTGCTTTGCAGTCTCATCGTCGATGATTTCGTTCGGAGTAATCAGTATATGGCGAATATTCATTTGCTCGACTTCACTGCGCTCACTCACACCGCGCAAATCGTTGACTTTCATGATGTGATAGCCACTGACTGCCCGGATCGGTTCCGAAAAGTCGCCAGCGGTCATCGATCCGACAGCATCGCTGAAGATAGTCGGCAGCTGATCACCCTTGCGCCAGCCGAGTACCCCGCCATCAAGTGCGTTTTCCCGATCGGAATATCGAATAGCCATCTCGGCGAAATCAGCACCATTCGCAAGTTGTGTGTACACCAAGCCAGCTTCGGTTTCTGCTTCTGCATAGTCGTCTGCTGTCCTTGAGTCGGCTACAGAAATGAATATCTGAGACAGGTTGTATTCAGAGTTTGCAATGACGCCGTCTTCAATTTCTGACAGGCATTGTTCGATCTCACGCGGCGCGACAGAGATACGTCCAACCACGTCAATTCGCTTCAATTGATCGAGCATGAGTTGTTCGCGAGTTTCACGACGATATGCAAGATATGAAATGTCGTCTTCCGCAAGAAGGCGCGGCATATCCTCAAACTTGAAGCCGTTCTGTTCCGCAACCGCTGCGATTGCACCGTTCAACATCTGGTCCGAAACGTGAATGCCGATCATTTCGGCGCGCTGCAACTGAATTCGCTTCATGATGAGGCTCTCAAGCACTTGTTCCCGCAAGACGTCCAACGGCGGAAGTCGAAAATCCTGATCCACTGCACGTCTGGAAATGATCTCAGTCTGCAGATTCAGCTCGCTTTTCAGGACGACACCTTCGTTGACGATGGCGGCGATGCCATCCAGCATGACTCCCGTAGTCGATAGTTCGGCCGCCAGGATTGCGCAGGGGCCAAGACCGGCAGCAGCAAATAAGCATTTGATTTTATTCATGAAATATTAGTACTGGTCGCGCGAATAGCCAAGGATACCATGTTCCAAAAGCCTGTCAGCCTTGGTGCCCAGGCTGGTCATTCCCTTAAGGACGAGCTGTAGACCGACAGAAGTATCCCGCGTTCCGTCACGGGTACTGATGTGACGCCGCGTCACCAGTCGGAGACCCCAGCAACAACTCTCATACTCGATACCGACGAATTGCTCGAGCGCTTCACTATCGCGAAACGAATAATTGTATCTGCCGACAACATTCCAGCTTTTTGACACCGGCCATGACAGGGACACGTCACCTTGCTCGAGGGAATCCCTGCGAAAGCGGTAGGACAAATTCAGGACCTTGTCTGCTCGTGGCCGGTATTGGATCCTGGCCTCCGATTGGGTTGTACCACTGCGCCCGGTGCCCCACTGGTAGCCCAGGTCGAAATTCCAGTTGTCGTACAAGAGGAATCGGATTTCCGCGATGTAATCAGACGATTCACTGGACGGCACGGATTGGCCGGGAAGTGTAACGAGCGTATCACTCAGATATAACGCTTGTCCGATTGTCGCAGTAACTACTTCCCTGCCGGTGGAGGTATCCAGAATACGAGATGTGACGCCGATGCTGAGTTGATCCGCATCGGCGATGCGATCTACGCCGAGAAAACGATTCGTTCTAAATAATTGCACAAGATTCAGATCCGGCACGATCGTATCGAATACCGGCAGGTCCGATTGCTCCCGAAACGGAATATGGACATAAAGCAGTCTCGGTTCGAGAGTCTGGATCCTGCCACGAGATGAAGCGGTAACTCGTTCCAGGATCATGCCAATATCGAGGCTGGCGATCGGCAGAGTCCGGGTCGGATCTTCAGCCTGTCCGGGTGAGACGTTCTCGAGTTCATATTGCGTATGTTCGAGAACGACCGCAGGCGTTATAAACCATCCCGGTTTCACGAACGGCAATTCAACGCTTGGTGCCGCGTCGAGGCGCCATCCCGTTACACCCACGTCTCGATCGAAATAAACAAGTTCTGCGTCGAATCCGTATCCCAGGCCCAGGGCCCGATTTGGCCATGAGGCGCTTACGAGAATCTGCGGAACACGTCGATAGGGTTCATCCGTCGGCAGAATCGCCTCATCGATTGTCTGGAATTCCTGGAACCTGCCCAGTATCGATAAGTGTTCACCGTGATAATCGTAGCGAATGCTTCGATTAAGGTGCGTGATGCTCGAGATGCTCAGACTGCCGCCGAGGTCTTCGAAATATCTGCTGTCGGAAACGTCACGATAATCAATGACCGCGCGCCCGCCTCTGTCGAATATTGTTCGATGTTTGACATCCAACAGGTGGCGATTGGCATTAATCTCATCGTCGTTGGGTAGATAATCGAACTGCAATATGCCGTTATGACTTTCCGTCAGGTATCGAAATTGGGATTTCAGCTCGAGACCGCGATCGGTCAACAGGCGTGGCGTCAAAGTTGCATCGTAATTTGGCGCTATGTTCCAGTAATAGGGGACGCTCAACGCCCGGCCGTTTCGGCCCGAGCTACCGAATTCAGGGGTCAGGATTCCGGACTTGCGGGCGTCGCCAATCGGAAATGAAAAGTAGGGCGCATAGAGGATCGGTATCCCCTGAAATCTCAATTTGACGCTCCTGGCCGTGCCCACACTCGTTTCTGTATCAAGGTCAATATCGCTCGCTTCGAGTGACCAGTCATTCGAACCGGGAGGGCAGGTCGTGTAGTTCACGTCGTCGAGTTCGAGTCGACCCTCCTCATTTATCTCCAGGGCGCTCGCCGCGCCCCTTGCACCACCGTCCGAAAGCCTGAATTCGGCGCCGTCAAAACGGATGTGCCCCGAAGAGTAGGAGAACTCGGCAGAATCGCTCGTGATCTGTGAGTTTGGATCTTCGTAGCGCACGCCACCTTTCAGGGACAAGGTCAGGGTGTCGGGGTCGTAAATTGCTTCCTCCGCTCCAGCAAGCCTGTCGCCCTGCTTGACGAGCACGCCCCCGGTCATCCTTGCGATCGTCGTATCACCCATCTGTGCTTCGATATGTCCTGCCTCGAATTGAATGGCCTCGTTTTCGTCGCTGTCGAGATCCTCGAACAGCGACCTGTCCACAATATCGCCGGCATTGGCGACCTCGCATTGATATTCCTGCGCCTCGGCAGATGCAAAGGCCAACATAATGACCACGCCGGCGAGTTGATGACGAGAAGAGGACAAAATAGAGACAGAACTATCCGACAAAATGTAATAGGTACAAGACGTTATCGAGAAAAGATGTTATCAGTTATCGCGATTTGCTACCTTCGCATAGTTGAGGAGCGCCTTCAACGCGGCATGGAGACACAGGATCACCAGCACTGACAGCACAGCCCGCCGGAAGCAGCTTGAGCGCTGGCTGGCTGGCATCGACGGCCTCGACCCCGCAACACTAGCCCCAGCCTCCGAAGACGCCAGCTTCCGCCATTATTATCGGCTGGAGAGCGACGATACGACACGCATCGTCATGGATGCACCGCCGGGGCGGGAAGATTGCGGACCATTCACCCAGATCGCCGGTTTCCTGGAACAAATGGATCTAAACGCTCCGCGCGTTCTTGCGAGCGACCTGGATCTCGGATTTCTGCTGTTGACCGATCTCGGATCAACGTTATATCTGGCCGAACTCGGTAATGATCGTTCCTGCGCAGACAGTCTTTACAGCGATGCGATTTCCGCACTCGTACGAATGCAGAAATCCGGTACCGAGTTCCAGTCCGAGCTGCCTCCCTACGATCAGGAGCTGTTGTTGTTCGAGTTATCCCTTTTTCACGACTGGCTCTGCGAACGACATCTGAATATCGAATTCTCGAAATCGGACGAAGAACAATGGCGCAGGTGTTGTGATCTACTTGTCGAAAACGCGTTACAGCAGCCACAAGTGTTCGTGCATCGTGACTACCATTCAAGAAACCTGATGGTGACGAAGAGCAACAACCCGGGCATCCTCGATTTTCAGGACGCGGTCGAAGGACCCGTAACTTACGACCTGGTTTCATTACTCAAAGATTGCTACATCAGTTGGTCATCGAGTCAGGTCAAGGAATGGGCGCTGGAATTCTACGATCAGCTCGGTGAGGGAACAAAGATAAAACTGGATTCCGAAAAGTTCTTGCGGCAATTCGATTTGATGGGCGTGCAACGGCATCTCAAGGCGGCCGGCATATTTGCAAGACTGCTACATCGCGACGGTAAAACCGGATACATGCCTGACGTGCCACGAACACTCGAGTACATCGTCGCGCTCAAGGAGCGATATAGCGAGCTGTCTTTCCTGGCTGAGTTCATCGAACAGCGATGCCTGCCCGAACTGAGGGAATCGACTTGATCGCGATGATACTTGCCGCGGGACGTGGCGAGCGGCTGCGTCCGTTAACTGATGAAATCCCGAAAGCACTCGTTGAGATCAATGGCGAAAGCCTGCTCGAGAGACATCTTGCTTCGATGTCTGAGGCTGGTGTGTCCACAGTCGTCATCAATCTCGGCTGGCTGGGCGAACAGATTGTTGAGCGCGTCGGTTCCGGGTCGAGGTTCGGGCTGCAGGTCATTTACAGCCCCGAATATGACGATGTGCTTGATACCGGCGGCGGCATTCATCGTGCCCTGCCACTGCTCGGCAAGGACCCGTTCTGGGTCGTCAACGCGGATACCTATACTGACTTTCGGCTGCAGGAGCTGAAGCTGAAAGACGACTTGTTAGGCCACCTGATTCTCGTGCCTACTCCGGATCACAGGGACGTCGGCGACTTTGATCTTGTGAATGGCCTGGTCGGCAATAATGGAGACCGGCCGATGACGTACAGTGGCATCGCCCTGTACCGACCAGAGTTGTTCGCCGCTCAAGAAGCCGGCCGATTCTCATTGGTTCCTCTTATGCGCGACGCAGCCGATGCTGAACGGTTAAGCGGCAGTATTTTTGAGGGCTTGTGGGAGGACGTTGGCACTGAAGAGCGTTTAGCGAAACTGAATGTGACAAGAACTTAGGGGCATACAAATTGTCAGAGCCGGTGTCGTTCGACATCATCAATGTCAGCTTCGTCTGGAGTTAGATATGAAACCGATTCATGGAACCGTATTTCTGCTCTTTTTCATTTCGGTCGCAGTTGCGCAAGAATCCACACATGAAAGATGCACGGACAAGCCGGTTTATGATTTGCTCGATTTCTGGATCGGCGAATGGGTCGTCTATATCAATGACGAGAAAGTCGGTGACAACAAGATCGAAAAAATCTTGAGTGGTTGTGCCGTAATGGAGCATTGGACGGGAGCCGGCGGCAACAAAGGTAATAGTCTGTTTTTCGTCGATCCAAACGGTGCCTGGAAGCAAATATGGGTAACCGAATGGGCGGCCAACCCAGGCGGCGTTAAAGAGAAGATGCATGTGGAGACATTGCCGAATTCGGGTGTCAGATTTCAGGGCCAGCTCGAACACCCGACCATCGGATCCTATCTCGATCGCACAACGCTGACGCCACTGGACAACGGCAAGGTTAGCCAGCGTATTGAAATCTCAACAGACGATGGCGAAACCTGGAAGTCTTCCTTCGACGCAATATATGTGCCGATTGATGGCGGCTAGCGCACAGGTTCGCAATGCGCGGCGTGCGATGTGATAAATTTCGTGAAACAGGCCGAAAAACACCTCGGCTTGAATCTGTTTCTGCGCGGGAGCCTGTATTGAAGAAAAGGTGGATATTGTTGATGGTCGCTGCGATGGTTTTTTCTGTTGCCGGCTATGCCGTTGAAACTGAAGCGGAACGGCAAGCGAGGCAGGCTGAACTGGACGCCGCCTGTGAAGCGGCTCGACAAAAGAAAATCATTGTTGCGAAAGCGAAGCATGTCGAGGAATGTATGGAGAAAAAGCAACGCCCTGATCGCGCGGCCTGCGAGCGTTTCTATGTAGGCTACGGCGAGCGGTCCGGCACTCAGCCGCCGCTTTTTTATGACCTGCCAGAGTGCGTGAAGGCGCAGGAGTACCGGACCAGTTACCGGCAATAGAGATTGGAGACAGGTATCTGAATTTTGGGGCAAAATCGTTGACTACCCGGAGAAGCCGTATATACTTCGCGGCAGGTTGAACGTACGCCTTATATTTATGTACTCCATTTCGAAGTCTCATCTTAAGTCCTCGTCCTGTTTTTCATAAGTACTAGTTTTACATTCCAGCCATAAATGGCCTTGGCTCAAGGCCTTTCACTCATGAAAGAATAGGATATGACAATGACTACAACTACCGGAACCGTAAAATGGTTCAACGAATCCAAGGGTTTTGGCTTTATCGAGCAGGAATCCGGCCCCGATGTATTTGCGCATTTCAGCGCTATCGCAGGCGATGGATTCAAGACCCTGGCTGAAGGCCAGCGGGTCGAGTTCACTATTACTCAGGGCCAGAAGGGTCCTCAGGCAGAGAACATCGTCGCAATCTAAGTAACGCGATGTTGATTGCGAAAAGGGCAAGGCCTGCGGGCCTTGCCTTTTTTTTGTGCCTGAGAATCTAGAATCCGAGGTGTTCGAGTAAGTGCGGCTCGAGTTCCGCAGCTACAGCTGACAAATTCTTTTCGACGCCAAGTCTATTGAGATCCGTTACCTCGAGGCCGGCGTAACCACATGGGTTAATGCGAGTATATGGCTCGAGGTCCATGTCGACGTTTAGCGCCATGCCATGGTAACTGCACCATCGTCGGATTCGCAGACCGACGCTGGCGATTTTTGTCCCCGCCACATACACGCCCGGTGCGTCTGGTCTGGACTCCGCGTCGATGCCGTACGTGGCGGCGAGGTCGACTACGGATTGCTCGAGTGCGGTGACAAGATCACGAATACCCAGATGCGCCCGTTTCAGATCAACAAGCGTATAGATCATGAGCTGGCCGGGCCCGTGATAGGTGACTTGGCCGCCGCGGTCGATTTGAATTACAGGAATGTCACCTGGCTTGAGCAGATGCTCTCGGCTGGCGTTGAGTCCAAGCGTAAAGACCGGAGGATGTTCGGTAAACCAGATCTCGTCGGCAGTATTGCTGTCGCGGGAATTCGTAAAGTTCTGCATCTCGCGCCACAGTGGCTCATACTCTCTCTTGCCGAGCGAGCGAATCCCGATCGTTCGCCTTTCGATGTCTTGCCGAATTCCAGCTGCCGCATTCACAGTACTACCAGAATTTCATCATGTTCGCTTAGATCGTGATAGATGTCGTCGAGCTGTTTCTGATTCTTCGCGTTGATCGTGATCGTAATGGAAAGAAAATTTCCTTTGCGACTTGAGGCAGTACGAATCGCCTCATGCGGAATCTCTCCGGCATGTTGCTCGACCAGTGCAACTGCTGCTTTGCGAAACTCCGGTTGATCCCGTCCCATCATCTTGATCGGAAAATCGCAGGGAAATTGGAGGAGTTTTTCGTCCTGTGCTTCGGACATCCGACTACTCAAACCACAGTTTTACGCCGTCACGGGTACGTTGCCACAGCGATCCACTGGGGTTGTCATTCAGTGCTCTCAATGGTTCGCTGACAATATCGTCGCCGTTGAGGCTCACTTTGAGCTCGGCAAGCGGCTGGCCCTCGGAAACCGGCCCCACAAGCACTGCCGGAATATTGAGCACGGATTCGACGTCCTCATAGCTGCCGCGCGGCACCGTAATGTAAAGGTCTTCGGGGAGCCCGAGCGGCGTGAATTCGTTTGCGGCTTTCCAGATGCGGGCTTTGGTTACCGGCTCGCCTGCCTTGAAAAGCAATTTTGTCTCGAAGAAACGGAATCCGTAGTTAATGAGTGCCTGGCTGCCGTCGACGCGTGATTTCCCGCTTGCCGTGCCAAGCACGACGGAAACGATGCGCATGCCGTCTCTTTTCGCGGAGGAGACCAGACAATAACCGGCGTCGTCGGTGTGGCCGGTTTTCATTCCATCAACACTCGAATCACGCCATAGCAGAGCATTGCGATTTTTCTGATTGATATTGTTGTATTCGAACTCCTTGATCGAGTACCAGCGATAATATTCGGCAAATTCGTGGATGATTGCTCTCGCGAGTTTCGCCAGGTCTCGGGCGGTGGAGTAATGTTGTTCACCGGGGAGACCGGTTGCGTTTTCAAAATGACTCGAATGCATGCCGAGTGCTGCTGCGTATTGGTTCATCACGTCGGCGAATACGGATTCGGAGCCGGCGACATGCTCGGCTAACGCAACACTTGCGTCATTGCCGGACTGGACGATCATGCCGAACAGCAGGTCCTGCACGGTGACCTGTGTTCCTACCTCGATGAACATTCGTGATCCGGGTGTACGCCAGGCTTTTTCGCTAACGGTTACCTGATTATCGAGGGAGATTTGATTCTCCTGGAGTGCCCTGAATATTGCGTAGGCTGTCATGAGCTTTGTCAGACTTGCCGGCGCCAGTGATTTATCCGGTTCCAGCGATGCCAGCTCCCGCCCGGTGTTTCCGTCGATAACCAGGTAACTCTTGGCACCAATGATCGGTGGAGCCGGCACAGGACGAATTTCGGCGGCGCCGAGTTCGAGAACCGGGATTAGAAAAATTACTAGCGAAATCAGTAAGAAAGAAATCCTAAAGCGCATAGATTAAGAGTCGGTATTGAGGGAGGCGCGTATTGTAACGCCTTGGAGGAAAAAAGCATTGCCCGTCATTCCGTAATCAGGTGTGTCTCGGAAATACCCAAATTCTGGAGCTGGGCGACCAGGCTGTCGTACTGAAGAACGTCCACAATAGGTCCGATCCTGATGCGATAGAGCGCAGGCGTCGTGCTGTTGTCTTCGAGGACGAACGCATCGCCGATGCCGCCGCTTCGGAGAAGTGCAAAACGCCGTCGGGCGTTCTCGGCATCTCCGAATGCCCCGACCTGCACGAAGATCGTTGATTCTTTGCCTATCGGGGCACTCGATTCAGCCTTTTCAAGTTCTTTGGTAACAGGAGTACTGGCGACCACTGGTCGCCTTGGTGGTTCATCGAAGCTGATCGCCGTCACTTCGACGAGGCTTGTACCGGTAGCGATCATGTCCAGTTTTCTTGCTGCCGAATACGACAGGTCGATAATCCGGTTGTGAACGAAGGGGCCGCGGTCATTGACGCGAACGACAATACTTCTGTGATTGCGAAGGTTTTCCACCCGGACGTATGTGGGTAACGGCAGCGATTTGTGTGCTGCAGTCATTGCGTGCATATCGTAACGTTCTTGATTCGATGTCATCCGGCCGTGAAACTTTTTGCCGTACCAGGATGCAACACCGCGCTCCTGGTAGCCATAACTGGAATCCATTACTTCATAACTCTGCCCGAACACTTCATAAACGGGCCCATTGCCGTAGCGACTTTTTGATTCCTTGCGCGGTGTCGGATCCGGCGGGAGGCTGCGCGGAAAAATCGAACCTGTTCGAGGAGGGCCGTCTTTGGCACAGCCTGCAACGAGCACGATCAGAAGGAGCGACCAGATGAGCGCATGACGCTCAGGTCTCACGGCGGTTGACCTCGATCGCGATTTCCTGCCCGAGTTGGTGCACGACCAGCGCGTACATGACGCTGTGGTTGTATCGCGTTATTACGAAGAAGTTATGAAAACCGACCCAGTACTCGTCACCGTCCGGTCCATTCAACAGTAACAGCTGGCTCTTATGGTCACTCGGCAGGTCGGTCGCGAACATAACGCCCTGCAGACTCAACGATTTAACGGTCTCGACCGGCTTCAAAGTATTTTCCGGCGGTTCACCCTGCCAGACATTGGTCAGAGAAGCACGTGCGACCACTTCCTTGCTTTGCTGCCAGCCGTGGGCGACAAAATAGTTTGCGACGCTGCCGATGACATCCGACCAGTTCGTCCAGATGTCGCGCTTGCCATCAGAGCTGCTATCGACAGCATAGGCACGAAAGCTCGACGGCATGAACTGCGGCGCACCCATCGCACCGGCATATGATCCAGTCGCACCGGATGCTTCAATACGTTCTTCGCGAACGAGCAGGAGAAACTCCTCGAGTTCCCGTTTGAAGAATTTGGACCTGGGTGGATAGTCGAACGCCAGAGTCGTTAGTGCGTCGAGTACGCGGTAACTGCCGGTGATGCGGCCGAAGTAGGTTTCAACGCCGATGATGCCAACCAGAATTTCACAGGGGACGCCCGTTTCATCGCTAATTCTCTTCAGTTCTGTCTGGTGCTCGCGCCAGAAGTCTGCGCCAGCCGTGATGCGTTTTTCAGTCACGAATATGGCGCGGTATTCGTCCCAGGACTTGGTTTTTTCCGCTGGCCTGCTAATTGCCTCGAGAATTGACTCCTGGGTCTGCGCCTCGCCGAGTACTCGCTTGAGATCTCCCCGACTGTAGTCGTGCTTCGAGACCATCGAATCTATGAATTGTTTGACCTCGGGTCTTCCGGTATCGATGGCGAACGCATTCTGCCCGCTGCATATCGGCAGAAGGAGCAGAAAAATATGCCTCAAATCCCAAGCGATTTTCATCAGTGTGGCAACAGTTTCCGGTGCGTGTGGATCGACATGAGAATACCGAATCCGGCCATAAGCGTCACCATTGACGTGCCCCCAAAACTAACCAGAGGCAAGGGTATGCCGACTACCGGCACAATTCCTGTGACCATTGCCATATTTACGAACACGTAGACAAAAAATGTCAGGCTTATACTCCCTGCAAGCAGGCGTGAATAGGTATCCGGGGCCTCCATGGCAATGTACAGGCCTCTGCCGACGACGAACAGATACAGGCCCAGCAGACTCAGAACGCCCAGCAGTCCCAGTTCCTCGCCCATTACCGCGAAGATGAAATCGGTCTGGCGTTCCGGAAGAAACTCGAGTTGCGCCTGGCTCCCATTGGTCCAGCCTTTGCCGAACAGGCCACCCGAACCGAGCGCAATCTTTGACTGAATAATGTTGTATCCGGCACCCAGCGGATCTCTATCCGGATCAAGCAGTGTCAGAACACGCTGCTTCTGGTAACCCTCCATCACGTAATACCAAAGCACATACGCGCCCGGTACCGACATGATGCCCAGGAACGCCATCAGGCGAACTGACATTCCAGCGAGAACCAATACGAGAAATCCTGCGGCAGCAATCAGCACAGACGTTCCGAGATCGGGCTGAATGGCGATCAACGCCGTCGGCACCAGGGCCAGAACCGCGATGACAAGCATTGGCCCGGCCCGTGGCGGCAGATTCCGATTGTGGAGATACCAGGCAGCCATCATTGGCACCGCCAGCTTCATGATTTCCGAGGGTTGAAATCGAATGCCTAAATCGAGCCAACGCTTTGCGCCCTGGCCAATTTCTCCCAGCGTCAGGACGAGGACCAGAAGACCGAGGCCGAACAGATAGCCCCAGGGCGTCCAGCGCCTAAGCACGTCCGGCGGTATCTGCGCGACAACAAACATCACGACGATAGCAACAAAGAGCCGCACGCATTGTTGCAATGTAAGATCCATGTCCTCGCCTACGGCGCTGTAGAGGACCACCAGTCCCAGGCCGCAGATCAGCAGCAGCCCGCCAAGCAATTGACCGTCCAGGTTCAACGTCCGCATAATCCGTGCGGCGTCGCCTAGCGGCGCAGACCTGCTTTCGAACAGCCGCGGTGTGTCTCTAAAGCGCATCGGGATTCACACCGAGGTAACGGTCCATAATCGCGCGCGCTATGGGCGCGGCCGTACGGCTGCCACTGCTGCCGTTCTCGACGACGACTGCGACAGCAATTTTCGGGTTGGCGACGGGAGCGAAGGAAATGAACAGGGCGTGATCTCTGAGGTGCTCCTCGACCTCTTCCTCGTCGTAAACTTCCTGCTGCCCGATCGAGAAAACCTGCGCGGTCCCGCTCTTGCCGGCCATTTCGTAGCTTGCTCCGAGTCCCGAGGCACGGGCCGTGCCCTTATCACTCTGCATGACATCGTGCATCGCGGATACGACGCTCTCCCAGTAGTATTCGTTTTGAATATCGACGTCGTCCAGACTTCGCGGTGCAATAATGTCCCTGGCTCCGCTAAGCGGATCTTCGATCGCTGCCACTAT